>Ga0210043_1000565_pt1 | contig 38746 bp, 53 predicted proteins | sample CryGeymet201501t_FD_183990 | JGI IMG/M metagenome (GOLD analysis project Ga0210043, IMG submission 183990) | Groundwater microbial communities from Crystal Geyser aquifers in Utah, USA - Crystal Geyser metaG 2015-01t (SPAdes) (version 2) | ecosystem: Environmental > Aquatic > Deep subsurface >... | reverse complement strand
CTTCAGGAATAATTATTTATTTTAGTACTCTAGGAATTATTTCTTTTTTAAACTAGATAGTTGATATAATCCCTTTAAGTCAGAGTAAAATGGAATTTTTTCTTTTTTAAACTAGATAGTTGATATAATCCCTTTAAGTCAGAGTAAAATGGAATTTTTTCTATTTTGAATATTTTAACTTCTAAAAACCAGATTAGAACAATTAAAATTGTACTTCCAAAATACCAAAGAAGCTTATGAACAAAGTCAAAAATTGGAGAGTTTTGAATATACATCACACTTAAAATTATTATTCTAATTATGTTTACAATTAAAAATCCTAGAAATGATAAAAAGATTAACTTTATTCTTAAAGAGGATTTAATCTCTGGAGTTCCCAAGTTTAATATTAATAAAAAGTAATAAGCAGAACCAGCAACACAAGCCCCCACAATTTCTATAATCTTGGGACCAATTGTGAGAGTGTTTCCAATCATAACCGGATCAAAAAAAATTTGAAGAAACCAGTAAACAGGATATTTGGTTAAAGGTAAGAATATTTCATATAACAATCCAAATCCAGGAAGAGCAATTAAAATAAGAAAAATATATCTTAAAAAAATATTAATTACTTTCTTGTCTTTCTTATTCATTAATTAAATAAAAAAAGATTATTTAAATAGTTTTATTTAATTTTAAAAAGTAAAAAATTACCTTCTGCTAAGAACTCTTCTTGCAACAATTATGATTGCAATAAGTAAGATTACATTAAGAATAATTATTCCCCAGATTTTCCAATCAAATCCATTGAATAAGTTACCAAAGAATGAACCCTCTTCAACACTAACTAATACTGGTTTATTTGCTAATACAAATCCATTTCCAGTTACAATTAAGTTAAAGTTTTGTTCTCCAGCACTTGAATCTTTAAGATTGAATGTTAAATAAACATCTTTACTTGCTCCAGAAGCAAGGATAAAATTACTAGGATTAACTTCTTTTAATGTTGCCCAAGATCCAAACCCTTCTGCATTAACATTGAATGTTGCATTCTCTGAGTCATCATTTTTAACATTAACTTTAATAACCATATCTTTACCCGCAACAACTTCAGCTGATTCAAGGTTTACACTTATTGTAGGGTTTGCAATTTTACATCCTCCTTCAACCACTAAGTCAAATGTTTGACTAGCTTGGTCCGAAGTGTCATACCTTAATTTGTCTGTATCATAATCATATTCATAACGAATATTAGTTTTATATCTTCCAGGTTTAGCGTCTTTAGGAATTTCTATATCAAAGACTAATCCATTACTCTTTCCTCTTCTCAAATCAAATTGAGTTGAATAAGTGTTAATTCCTAAGTCAGCATTATATATTCCTACCCTCATATCTTCTTCTTTTTCAGCTAAGTCAAAGTTATAAAAGTCAAATGAAACAGTTGCGGGAGCCCCACAAGCAATTGTTGATGGGAAGTCAAAGTTGTCAATACCTACTTCTTTATCTCCAACAAGAACTTTTATTTCTTGGTAAGTGTCATCTGTGTTAAAATCATTACTTTCATCAATACAGTGAACGTCTTCATCAGACTTTTTGTAAGCTTTAATATAAAGTTTATATGTTCCTTCATCAATTGTTGGGTCAACCTTAAGAGTAGTAGATTCAGTTTCTTCAGTATTGTATTTAATTTTACCAAAATCTATTTTCTTGTCGTCATTGTTTTCAAAAAAGTCATTAGTTATATCTCTTCCTTCCAAGTCTACAATTCTAATTTCTGCTTCAACACTTGAAATAGAAGTATCTTGGTCTGTGTTTTCTACACTCAATTTTATTTCAATTTTGTCCAAATATTCCCACTCATTGTCGTCTCCTGCCCCAATGTTATTAATATCAATTCCAGTAATTTCCAAGTCTCCACCTTTTTTTCCAAATTCACAAAATTTAGTGTCTGTGAATTTCATTTCTTTAGTATAAATAGGAGAACTTGTACCATTAATAGTCAAAGTTGAATTGTATTCTTTTCCTAAGTTAAAGGTAAATCCAGCACCAATTGAATATGTAACTTTAACAGAACTGTTAGAATTGTTTAATGTAAGTGAAGTGTCATTAAGTGAAAAATCAACTATTTTTGAATCTTGAGTCAAGTCTGAAACACTTAAAGCCAATGTTTCGCTTGTGTCACTTGCAACTACAATATCAAAAGATCCACCAGATTGAGATAATGAACTAGGGATTCCAGTAACGGTAACAGTAGCACTAGCGAAGTTCAAAATCATAACAAATGCTAAAATTAATCCGAACATTAATCCAATTTTCTTTTCCATTTTACTATTTTAGAGTTACATCCCTTTATAAAGTTTTATATTTTTCAAAAGATACTTCTTTTACTTAAAATGGATTCATTTTAAAAAAATTTATATATTCCCTTTTCTTAGTTTTTTCGAAGGAAAAAATGGTTTTAAGAGCTAAAGAAAATTCGGTTGGTGCATGGGCTTTTTTTATAGGAGTAGTTTTAGCTGTGATAATTGGAATAAGCACAAGTTCAATTTTACCCATCTCAAAATTAGCTCAATATAGTTCTCCTATTTATGGTATTCTTGTTTTACTAGGATTAGTTATAGGTTTTAGTATAAAGGTCTCTGAAAGGGATTCTCAAGCATTTCTTTTAACAGGAGCAGTATTGGTGTTGGTTAGTCGTTTTGGAATGGAGAGCGTGACTGGTTCATTAATAGGTATTGGAATAGGGGATACTGTTGCTTCAACTTTTTCAGCACTCTTAACTTTATTTGTTCCAGCAACAATTGTAGTTGCAATAAAAACAGTTTTTTCTTTATCTAGAATTTAATTTTTGTTTTCAATATTTTGTAATTTTTCAAGGTTAAGGATACTTCCGTCAGTCAAATCCATTCTAGGGCAAGCAGTGTTAACCCAACAATCAATTTGGAAATTTTCAAATTCACTCACGTTCAAATCATTTGCTATGAAAAGGTAACCTTTTTTCCCTTCTTTATCCTTTAGAGCTTTAAAGTAATTAATAGCACTCTTAAGCCTTTGTTGGCCTGGTTTATTAGTTATAAGGATTCCAATTTTTTTAGATTCTAAATATTTTAAGTACATTCCTCTCTCTTTCTTTTCCATTTTTTCAACATCTTCAGCTGAAATCTTCTCAATTTTTTCATCTTCTAAGATATATGTTGGGAGTTTAGTTTCATAAGCTAGAGAAACTGAGTGAAACTTTCCTTGGCCTACTATTAATATAGATTCTACTTCTTTTGAAAATTGAGGGTTAGAGCATCCAAGTACCTGGATTTTTTGAACAACTTCCTTTTTCAAAAATTCCGGAAGTTTTTTTGCTATATGTGCAAACTGGTTAGAGTAACAAATAGCAATCTTTTTTTCAGGAATACTTTTGTCTATAACTTTTGAAATTTCTTCATAATTCGGTTCTTTTCTTATTTTTGCTCCAATAAAGATTGTTTTCATAAATTAACTAGAGAAAGGGTGTTTTAAAAATATAACGTAATTAATAAAAAAAGCTGTTCATTAAGTAATTTCTATCAACTAAAAAAATTTAACTAATAATCTTCGTAACTCTTTTTTTCTTCAGGCTTTTTAGGCATGTGTTTCTCAACTTTAGCAAAAGAAGGTGTTACAACAACAATATTCTCTCCAAAACCAGCAATTGTACCTTGAAGGGCATCAGTTGTTTTTTTTATCTTTGAAATTGCTCTCTTTAATTCAATAGGATCTTTTTTCTTAAGAGTTCTAATATCAATAACTGCAATAGTATATCCTTCTCTTAAGGCGTTAAGAATTTGATTTGAATCTTCATAATCATTCAAATTGAAAAGTTTAACCACAACTTTATTTTCTTTCTTTTCTTGGTTGACATCAATCTCTAAATATTCATCTTCAACGAAGTCTTCACCAGAATTCATAAATGCTTTTCTTAATTTTTTGAACACCATGATAAATTTAGATGTGGATTATTTATAAACATTTCGGGACTTTTTTGTAATGATTAGCTTCAAAATTTTTTTTAAAGAAAAATTCAATTCTTTTTTTTAGAATCTTTAATTATCTCATCCCTTATCTTTTTCACTTCAGAGTTAAGGTTTTCTTCTTGTTCTTCAAGTTTTTTTAATCTTATTTGGAGTATTTTTTCTTTGTTTTTTAACTCTTCAAGAATTTTTTGACTAGAAATTTTTATCATAAGTTGTCCAATAAGTTTGTAAACATCTTCATTTGACTTTTCAACTTCTTTTAATGCAGAAATTGTTTCATTTAGTTCCATCTGGAATGCTTGTTTTTGCATCAAGATTGATTGCAAATTTTCCTGAAAGAATTGCATTTGTTGTATCTTTTCCATTTTTCTAAATTTTTTATTCAGCTTTAACAACTTTAACTTTTCTTCTTGGTTTGAAGAAAATTTTAGAGTCACAGTGAGGACACTTAAATCTTTTTTTCAAGTCTTCACTCATAATTTCTTTGTTGCACTTAAAGCATTTATATTCTGCCATTTTGATTAATCTAGGTAATAAGTGTTTGATGCAAATTTCTTTTTACATCGAGGACACTCCCAAACTCCTTTTGATACTCTCTTAGAACCTAATTTTTCACAAAAAGGACATTTCTGTTTTACCTTCTGTTTTTTTTCTACTTTTACAAGTTTATCTCTAACAGTTTTTCCATGTCTAGATCCAAACCTTCCTGCTGATTTTGTTTTTTTTGATTTTGTTGTCATTTTTTAAAAATTTGTGTTAAACATTTTATTTGGCCATTTTTCTGAATATGAAATTTCTTTTTCAAGATTTTTTGGTAAATTAAGGATACTTTCTTTAGTTATCTTATAAAATGATTTATCTGAAGAAGATTTTCCTAAATTATATAAAAATGGAACTGAAATTAGGTAACCAACTAATAATACTCTTGAAAATAACTGTAATCCTTTAGCTTCTTTTTTGGTTAAAAGAATTGTTTCTTTTCCGTCAAGTGTTTTGTATCTTTGTTTTTCTTCTATCATTTTATTTTGAGTGTTTAAATGGGGCTGCCCGGATTTGAACCGGGGTCGTGACGTCCCAAACGTCAAAGGCTACCAGGCTACCCCACAGCCCCATAGATAAATGGAACCTTAATTATTTATAAAGGTATTTTTTACTTTTTAGCGGGAGTTTTTCCTGCAGCTTTTACAACAGGAGCTTTTTCAGCAACTTTTGCAGGCGTCGCTGTTGCAGGAGCAGCAGCAGCCAAAGCTTCCTTTTGCTCTGTTTCGACTTTTAATTTTTTATCTTGTTCTGCTTTTAATTTTTCAAAAAATTCTTTTAATTCTTTTTCTTTTTCTTTAGGAGTTTCAGTTTTTTCTTCTTTTATTTCTTTGTCATATTTTCCTTCATCAATTAATTTTTCAAGGTCTACAGGATTCATACTCTCAACAAGAACACCCAGGCTAACACAACTTCCAACAACAGTTTTAACTGCACTTTTCAAATCTTTACAAAGTAAATTTCCTTTTTTTGCTTTTGCAACAGAAATAATTTGTTCAATAGATAAATTTCCAACTTTTAATTTTTTTTGTAATCCCGAACCTTTTGGAATTCCAACTTCTTTTTTAAGAAGTCCAGAAACTGGTGGAGAGAAAACTTGAACTTCAAAAGATTTTGTTTTCAAATCAACTTCAATTTCAATTGGAACCTGCATTCCTTTAAATGTAGCAGTTTCTTGGTTTACTTTTTCAATTACTTTGTTTATAGGTATTCCTGCAGGTCCAAGCTTCTGACTAAGAGCAGGTCCAGGCTTCATGCTTCCTCCATCAACTAAAAGTTTTATGTTCATTTTAATATCCTAAAATATATTTTGTTAATTTATTTCTAGATTTATTGATAAAATCTAATTTTACCATATAATTTGAATTTTTCTCAACCAAAGTCACTGAGGGTTTAACTCCTAACTTTTCCATTTCCCTAATTTCATTTGAAGTCTCAGTAAAGGAATTTAAATACTTCCAGTTAAAGTAATCAAAAACTTTTTCAATGGGTTTTGCAATTTTATCCTTAATATTCATTCTTCTCCACCTTCGCTTTCTCTTCTTATAACTTTAACGTTATCCATTTTTATTGTTACAGGTAATGGAACAACTGCTCCAAGTAAACTTACCACTACTTCTTCTTTTTGTTTATCAATTCTTAAAACTTTTGCTTTTTCTCCCTTAAGAGTTGAACCAATTATTTCTACAATGTCTCCGTCTTCAATAGAAACTGTTGCAGCATTACTTTCAAGCATATTTTTTATTTCATCATAAGAGATAGTTCTTCCAACTATTCCTTTAATATAGGGTAAATTGTAAACTGCTTCTTCAGCAGAATCTCTGTCTTCAGTTTCCAGAATAATATATCCCCTCAATCCATGAGGTCTTAAAACAGAATAAACATTAAGGTTTTTTTTCTGTGCTCTTTCAGCAATCATCTCGACTGCAGAGTCTTCTTTGTTTGTTTGTACTTTTATAATAAATATCATCTTACTTTGTTCCAACTACCCCTAAAACTTGTTAGAAGTAGTAATTATAATTAAAAAACTTGGTTTATAAAAGTTTTTATTTGTATCCTAGAAGAATCCCATGATTATTGAGATAACAAATCCAATAATTCCGAGAATTACAATCCCAATTGCAGAAACTTTTGCAGTCATTTCAAACTCTTTTTTTGAAGGTTTTTTAAGAGTTTTCCAAACTCGAACACATTTATGATAAAATGTTTTAAGGTTTTCCATAAAGAGAATAATAAATTGGAGTTTTTAAAATTATTTGAGTGGTCTTGAAGGATATCTTAACAAAATTTCTTCAATAGATTTCTTTACTTTATTTTCTTTGTCTTCAAAAATAGTTATTTCAATTTTATTTAATGCCTTTTCATTTATCTTTGGAGGATATTTTCCGTTTGGAGCATTTCCTGTCCAAGAACCAAAAGCCTCTAAAACCAAAAAATAATCTTCGTTTTTATAAATTTCAGAAAAATAACTTCCTCTTCTAAACATGTCTTTGATAACCACTAACCCTTTTTGAGATTTATGTAAAGGTTCAATCCCAGGAGATTTTTCTCTAATTTCATTATAAAAATCAATTAATTTTTCATAATTGTTGTAACCATTAAGAATGTTGTTAACAACTATTTTTTTTATTTTATTCTAAAAATTCAATTCCAAGTTCTTCTTCCATCTCTCGATGTTTTAAAGAATCAAAGTCTTCACCATGACCTAGAACTTGTGAACTTTTAACTCCAGTAATTATTAATAAGACTCTAATTGATTTATCCATATCCGGAGAAATCTTGGCACCCCAGATCATTTTAGCTTCAGGACTAAGTTTTTCTCCAACAGTTGAAATTATTTCTTTACATTCTTCAAGACTCATGTCAGGCCCCCCAATAATATTAACTAATGCTCCTTTTGCTCCAGAAATGTCAACATCAAGTAATGGATTTTGAATAGCTTTGGTTACAGCGTCAAGAGCACGCTGTTCAGTATCACTTTCTCCCATCCCAATCAAAGAAACTCCCCCTTCAACCATAACAGCTTTTATGTCAGCAAAGTCAAGGTTAACAAGACCAGAAGTTGTAACAAGTTCAGTTACTCCTTTAACAGCATTAGTTAAAATTTCATCAGCAATTTTAAAAGCAGTGTGAAGTGGTAAGTCTGGTGCAAGTTCTAAAAGTTTGTCATTTGGAATTACAATTAAAGTGTCAGTAATAGCTTCCATTCTCTCCAAACCATAAACCGCATTTTCAACCCTTTTTGCTCCTTCAATTGTAAAAGGCATTGTAACAACTCCAATTGTCAATGCTCCAAGTTTTTTTGCAACTGATGAGACAACCGGTGCTGCCCCAGTACCAGTTCCACCTCCCATCCCACAGGTGATAAAAATCATATCACTTCCAGCAAGCTTTTTTTTAATTTCAGATTCAGATTCCTTTGCTGCTTCTTCTCCTATTTTTGGATTACTTCCTGCCCCAAGTCCTTGAGTCAATTCTTTTCCTAGAAGAATTTTTTGGTCAGAATTAGTGTAAAGTAAATCTTGAGCATCAGTGTTCATGGCAATAAGTTCTCCACCTTTAATTCCAATTTCCCTCATACGGTTTAGTGAATTTCCACCACCACCACCAATTCCAATAACTTTTATTCTTGTTGATTGTTTTTTTAAAATTTCAGCAAGTTCACGATCAACTTCTTTTACTTCAGAAAGAGAAAGGTCCCCTTCATTTCGATTATATTCTTGTACCATTAAATATTGTAACCAACTTTGTTTATAAAAATTGTTGTGGTTTTGAATTTAATTTTTATTCCGGAAGAATGAGGACCTATGAAAATTGTTGTGGTTTTGAATTTAATTTTTATTCCGGAAGAATGAGGACCTATGAAAATTGTTGTGGTTTTGAATTCAATTTTATTTTTCTTCAACAGGTTTTTTTTCTTCAATTTCTTTAGCTTCCAAATTTAAACCAAGAATTTCTTTATATTTGTCTTTAAAAATTTCAATAAAACTTTTTGCTCCTTTTGGAACTTCAAGAATAAGTTTATCATCTTCAAGTTTAAATTTTAATTTAGCTTTGAAAAAGAATTCATTAAGCGAATCAATTTTTTTATTTAGATCATCAACTTTACCTAAAATTTTTATTTTGTATTCAACGTTTTTTCCGGATAGAGGATGGTTAAAATCTACAATGACTCTTCCACTAGAAACGGTTAGAACCCTTGCAACTTTTCCATCAAAGTTAAACACACTTCCCGGAATAGGGTTTAGTTTATTTTTTGAAAATTCCTTTATTGGAACCATTTGAATTAATTTTGGATCTCTTTTTCCAAATGCCTTTTCCGGAGCAAGGTTTATTTTGTATTCCCCAATTTCTTTTCCGACTAAAAAATCATCAACTCCCTTAAGAAACATTCCTTCTCCAAGACAGAATGTAAAGGGTTCAGTTTTTACTTCATGTTCATGACCTTTGTGAAGTTTTTCTAATTCTTCTTTAATGTTTGAGTCAAAAACATCTCCGTCTTTTACTTTTCCAGCAAATTCAATTTCAATAAAATCTTTTTTGTTTAACATCTTATGTTGTTGGATTGAAAGTTTACTTTATAAAATTAATTATCTAAATGGAAATTTTTAAAAATAAGTTTAGTTCTCTATTTTTATGGAGAAAATAAAAATTTATCCAATTGGAAGTTTTGCAAATGATGGTTGGAGAGATGAATTTATTCAAAATTTTCCAGATTATGAATTTGATGACCCTCGTAATCATCCTCAGAGTTCAATTACAAAATTAGACTATTCAGACATTTTTTCTGCAATGAATAGCCCAATTTCAATTGTTTACTTGCAAGAAGGAAAAAGGGCAGGCACAATGTCTTATTGCGAACTAGGAGCTTCTCGTGCCAGAGGGAACACAATTATTGCAATTGATGAAGACCAAGATAAAGATTCTTTGATAAAAGAGATTTCTTCACATTATTTAACTTCAAGAAAAAGTTTGCATGAATTACTGGATAAAAAAGAATTAAAGGGGAAATTTGAAAAATTAGAACCTTTTGACAAAACTTCAACAAACACTCCTTATCAAAGTATTTTGTTTACGGGAGATTTAATACAAATGAGGGGACTTATGGATGAAATGAAAAAAACAAAAAAAGTTTATGAAAATATGGATTTAAATGACCTTTCAAATTTTGCAAATAAAGTAGATTTAATTGTAGTAAATTTTGAAAAAGGAAAACCTCATGATAAAGTTGGATTATTTTTTATGGGATTGGGATATGCCTTGAATATTCCCATTTTAGAACTTGAAGGAAATGTAATTCCTTATCCCCCTTTACTTGGTTTGTCAAGAATAGTTTTAATTGGAAAGGAAAGGTTTGATCATGCAGAATTTTATTTGAAAAATTTAACTTCACAACATATAAAAGATGAAGCTTTAGTTTATTACAATTTGATGAATAAATTCAATATTGAATCTACCAAACTTTTATAAATCAAATTTTTTTAGTTTATTTATGGTCTTAAAAATTATTAATGCAACAGAGGCAAGAGTTGGAACAAATTTAACATTGGAAGGTGAATTTTATACTGTTAAAAAAATGGATGTTTCTAAAACTGGAAAACATGGACATGCAAAGTGTAGAATTGAAGCTGAAAACATGGTTTCAGGAAATAAGAAAGTTTTTGTAACTCCTGGTCATGATAGGTTTGAAGTTCCACTTGTAAACAAAAATAAAGGTCAGGTTTTGTCTGTAACAGATGACCATGCAAGTATAATGGATTTAGATTCTTTTGAAACAATAGAGGTTTCAGTTCCAGCAGAATTAAAAGGTCAAATTGACATTAATGATAACGTTGAATATTGGAATGTTGAAGGAACTTTAATTTTGAAAAGAAAGGTTTAAACATATTTCTAATTATAATAATCTTTAAATATTATTTTTAACAAAAAATTTTATGTTAGAAAAAAATATTGAGAGAAAATTTGAAAAAAGGTTCGAGGGAGTATTGCAATTTGTTTCTGATTATGAGGATTTTACTAACCTTTCAGTTGGAGCATGTGCTTCAATTTCTCCTAAAGAAGAGGATAAGTCCTTTGGATGCTATTTTGAAGGAAGCGAAATAATTGATGAAAATACTCAAAGAGTTTTTATTCAATATGTTCCCTCTAAGGGAAGATATTTTCCCCATCAAAAACAAATGAAAAATTTTGTTGTTGAATATCATTTTCCCATCTCAGGGGAAATTTCAATAGAGGATTTTAAGGCTGAAAAAAAGTATAAGGTAGAATAAAACAATCAAAAAGCTTTTTAAATCATTTATTTCTTTAGTTTAGTATGTCAACTAAAATTCCAGAAGCAATAAACAGACTTTTCAAGAATATGTTTATTTGCGAAAGATGTAAAACGAAAATCAGAGCAGATCCACAGAAAGTTCTAAAGGGAAAAGTAAGATGTAGAAAGTGTGGAAAAGCTCAATTTAGAGTTTTGAAAAAAAGTAAATAATTCTTAATTATCCTTAAACCACCATTCTTATAAACTATTTTTACAAAGTATAATAAGGTGAAAAAATGAGTATTATGTTTTGGGATTTGATGTTGTTGGGAATTTTTCTAATTGGGGTCACAACTTTTTTAATTATTGAAAGAAAAAAAATAAAAAGAGAGGGATTACTTTTTCTTTATCACACTAGTTGGGGAATAAATTGGATTGAGAAATATGGAAAGAAGCATGAAAAGCTTCTAAAATTTTTAAGTTACATTTCAGTTTTTATAGGATATGTTTTAATGATTTTAATGATTTATTTTTTCATAAAAATTTTAATTATTTATTTTTTCCAGGCAGATGTAGTGAGAGCAATAAAAATTCCTCCAATTACTCCATTAATCCCATATCTTCCTCAAATTTTTAAATTAAGTTGGTTGCCTCCATTTTATTTTTCATATTGGATACTTATTCTTGCAGTTGTTGCAATTAGTCACGAACTTTTCCATGGAATTTTTGCAAAGATAGCAAAAGTAAAAACAAAAACAACTGGTTTTGGATTCTTCCCTTTTTTCTTTCCAGTTTTCCTTGCAGCTTTTGTAAATTTAGATGAAAAGAAAATGGAGAAGGTGGAAAACTTTAAACAAAGAGCAGTTTTGTCGGCAGGAACTTTTGCAAATATTCTTACTGCATTATTGGGAATAATTTTGATGTGGGGAATTTTTGTTCTTTCTTTTTCTCCAGCAGGAGTAGTTTATGATGATTATGCTTATGGATTTACAATGCCCCAAAATATAACTTCAATAAATGGAGTTAATTTAACTAGCCCAAGTTATGAAACTGTAGTTAATTTAACAAATCCCGGAAATTTAAATGAAATAATGGTGGGTGGTGAAACTTTTTTAGGGGTGAAAGGAATCTCCTCTTCTGGAGAGGTTGCACTTTATTATGATTCTCCTGCAATCAGAAATAATCTAAGTGGAGCAATAACAGAAATTGGAGGAGAGAAAACCCTAAACCTCGGAGACTTATCAAGAGTAATTAGTTCCTATAGTGTTGGAGAAAATGTAAATATTTCAACTTATGATGGAACTTCAATTTCAACAAAAAATATTGAAATTGGATCTTCTCCAGAAGGAAGGCCTTGGATTGGAATTACTTTTTTAAATCAAAAACCTTCAGGAGTTGTTGGAGCTGTTTCCACTTTCATGACTTCCTATAAAGAGAGTCATGTTTATTATTCTCCTAATTCAGAATTTGCAAAATATATTTATGATTTGTTCTGGTGGTTAGTTTTAATTTCTTTTAGTGTTGCATTAGTAAATATGCTTCCAGTTGGAATTTTTGATGGTGGAAGGTTTTTTTACTTAACTGTACTTGCGGTCACAAAATCAAAAAAGATAGCCGAAAAATCATTTAAACTTATGACTGCTCTTTTCCTCGCACTTTTAGTTTTATTGATGTTTTTTTGGGCCAAAAGTTTCTTTTAAATTTTTTTTATCTAAATATTTATTAAGATTAATTTCTTGCTAATAATAATGGACTCACCTGGAAATTTTTATAAACTGTATGAGAAAGATGAAAAAGGATTTTTTAATAAGTTAAAAGAAGAAGGCTTTGAGATTAAATCGTTTGATAGAGGTTATTCTTGGATTTCTTTTCCCGAAATTAGTCCTTTCTTTTTAGCTGAAATTTATGAGAATGGAAGAATTCTGGTTTATAACAAAGAGAAAAGGTATAAAGACAATAAAGCTCTACAAAAAAAAGTTTCAGAACTTGAAGGAATAATTAAAGAATTTTAAAAAAGTATATCAAAAATAACTCTTAGATTATCCAAATTCTTATTAATTAAATATTTTATTAAATTAAATGAATAATAAAATGAATATAACTTTTGAAGGGGATAAACTTCCAAGTTCAGAATTAGAAAGAAAATTAAAATTTCTAAAGAATCTTCCAATTGAGTTAAATGTTGGACCTGAAGTTGAATTGAAAGTTTGTTTTGGAAACGGAGTAGATATTCATCCTAAAGAGGGTTCAGTAATTTATGGAATTGATAACCAAAAAATGTATCTTATTAATGCAAGTAATCTTTTTCTCAAAATAATTGACCTGGATGAAGGATATCTGGATGAGTATTTTTTCTTTTATTCAAGTAGAAAATAAAATTAACTCCATAATTCTTTTAAATGTCTTCTTTTTCCTTATTTCATGGCAATTCAAGAAATTTCAAAAGAAAAACAAGAACAACTGAATGCTATGCAAAAAAGAATTCTAACTCGTCAGGGTTACCGTCTTGTTGGAAGTCATTCAGCGGTAAAAATTTGTGAGTGGACAAAGAAGTCTTTAAGGGGAGAAGGTAATTGTTACAAGTGTACTTTTTATGGAATAAGAAGTCACCAGTGCTTACAAATGACAACAAGCATGTTTTGTGCATCGCGTTGTAAATTTTGTTGGAGAGGGCAAAAAGCCCCAGTTGGAAAAACATGGTATGGCCCAGTTGATTCCCCCGAACACATAATTAATCATTCAATTGATAACCATTTAAGTTTGTTAGAAGGTTTTAACAGTCACAAAAAAATAACCCCAACCAAAAAAGAAGAGTTTAAAGAGGTAAGGCATGTCGCACTCTCTTTAACTGGGGAGCCAATAACTTACCCTTTAATTAATGAAATCTTAGAGGCATTTCATAAAAGAAGAATCTCAACTTTTTTAGTTACTAATGCACAATTTCCAGAAGCTATTGAAAAAATAAAAAATGTGACTCAACTTTATTTGAGTATTGATGCCCCCACAAAAGAAAAATTAAAAAAAATTGACAGGCCACTTTTTAATGATTATTGGGAAAGAATGAACAAATGCCTTGACCTTCTTGCAACAAGAAAATATAGGACTTGCATAAGGTTAAGTTTAATTAAAGAAGAAAATATGGAAAATTTTGAAGAATATTCAAAACTTATCCAAAGAGGTTCACCAGATTTTATAGAACTCAAGTCTTACATGTGGGTTGGAGAGAGTCAAAAACATTACAAGGTTCAAAATATGCCTTACCTGGAAGACATGAAGGAATTCACAAAAAAGATTCTTGAATTTTTACCAGAATATGAATATTTATCTCGTCACGAACCATCAAGGGCAATACTTCTTGGAAAAAAATCTTTAAACAAAAAGCATTGGATAAACTTTCCCAAATTTTTTGAGTTGGTTGAAAGTGGAGAAGATTTTGAAGCAGTTGATTATTGTTCTGAAGTTATGCAACCAAATAAATAAGGTTACAAATAAACAATTCCTTCTTTTGTAAGTGCACAAAACCGTATTCCCACGGGAACATTTATCAGAGCAGAAACAAGAGCCATGTGTTCTTTTCCGTCTCCAGAAGCAATAGAGAGAGCAACTTCCATTCCCTCAAACTTTTCTTTTAGTTTTTTTGAAAGTTCTTCTTTTAATTCAACAAGTTTTTTATCCAAATCAACTTTTACAAATTCAAATTTTTTTTCATGAGTAAAACCTTTAGCAAAATCATCCCCAACCAAAACAATTTTATCCCATTCTCCAAATTTCATAAGTCCAGAAACTTGCGCCCAACTTCCTTCCCCTTTACTTAGTAATGCTATTAATTCCATTTTATTGTTTAATTGTGATTGTAAATGGTTTATTTTTATCAACTTGTTCTTTTTCTAATAATAATGAAGCAAGACCCTTTATTTCTTTATACACTTTAGGATCATTTCCGATAGTAGAATTGTTTAATAAAAACATATAATTTTCGTTTTTCACTTTAATAATATAATCCTCTAATTCTTCTGTTTTTCCAGTATATTTTATGATAATTACTTTGTATTTTATTTCCATATTGTTTTTATTTTCCATTTTAATCAAAAGTTCCTAAGCATCCCCTAATAAAACCTTTCATTTCTAAGCTTTCAATTTCTTCAGCCTTTTCAATTTCTTCAAAATTATATTTGGGGTTAAATGGTTCAAGGTAATTATTTCCATTTAATCCAATTCCCAATTTCCCAAGGGTTATCGACTCGTCGCTTTTTGAAATTATTTCTAATTTGTTATCCCTTGCCCCAATAGTTGCTATAACTTTTCCAGAACCAGATTTTTCCTTTATTTTATAATATCTTTCGGGAGCCATAAAAAATGAAGAGAAAATCTCTTTTTAAGGATTATTGTTTTTGTCTGCAGGATTTGGTTTTACTTCAGTTTTTTCATTAATTTTTTCAATAGGTTTTTCTAAAATTTTTTCTTCTTTTTTTTCAATTTTGGAGTATTTAGACCAAACTTTTATTTTTCATATTTCAATAAAAATGGGAATGTTTAAAAAATTAGTTACAATGAAAATCAAAAGATAAGTAGTGGAGAAGCGTGTCTTTTAAGCACAAGAAAAAATACTAAAATAAAGCTTTTAGTAACTCTATGCTGAAAACCTCGCCGAAGCTCGGTTCTTACACAAGAGTTCTATCAACGTCATCTTCTATGACGGCCTTAGTTATCTCGTTTTGCGGATGGCTTCGAGCTTAGATGCATTCAGCTCTTATCCACACAATGCGTAGCTATGCGGCCTGCAAAATCACAACCGCTCACCAGAGGCATCCAAGTACCGTTCCTCTCGTACTAGATACTTGTTCCACTCAGACAACAACACACCTAGTAGATATCATACAAACTGTCTCGCGTACCTTATTCCAATCTTTCGAATTGGGGTGGACTATACCATCATCCTATTTATAGGAGATCGGCGTCTTAGCTTGTTTCTTCTAATTAAACAAACTCTGGAATTTTTCACATGAGTGCTTGAGTTTTTTTCTCATGCGCCATTTTACAATGGACTCCAAGTCTCTACGGGGATAAAAATCTTTTTACGTATTCATACGTAATTGTTCTTTTCTTAGAATAATTAAGTTCTTTAAATTTATCAACAAGCTTACAAATTTTAAGTAAATCTTTAGAAGATTTCATTTTTGCAAGTTTATCTATTATTAATAATCCAAGATCAATCTGTTTCTTTTTAAGAATTACATATGGTCTTAGAAGAATTAATATTTCCCTAACTATTTTTGTTTCAACAATTGCATAATCACTCATTCCAGTTTTTCTATGTTTTATATATCCAAATTCAAACTAATTCTTCAACCAACTTAAAATACCAAGATTATCTTTATCTTGATAAAAAGCTATTGAAGTTCTTATTTGAAACTTTAATTTATAATCCTTTCTTGGAATTATTTGAAAAAATATGCTCCCATCGCCATCTAAAAATCCGGCGATGTATGCAAGCTTTATTTTTTCTATAGATTTCATCTTCCCTCGGTATTGCCATGTTTTTTCTGTTAATAATTCTTTGTTTTAATCAAACAATGAATCCAGATAAATTTAGGTTTCACCGATATGAGCCGATTTTATTTTTCATTGGATTACTCCAATGCAACGCCGCTTATCGTTGACGTTCTTAACCCAGCTAACGATCCCTTTTAATGCGTGAACTCCGACACCCTTGCACGCTTCTGCACGCGCAGGATAGGGAGAGCCGACAGCGAAATACCAAACCGCCCCGTCAATACGGACTATCGGGGGCGACCAGCTTATTATCCTTGGGGTAACTTTTCTATCAGACACGGCATCTATTAAAAATGCACGTGGGTTCACTAGGTCCAACTTTCGTTCCTGCATTTCTTACTTTTCAAAATACAGTCAGACAAACTTTTGCCCTCGCACTCAACTCTAGATTTCCAAGCTAGATGAGTTTGTCTTTGAGTCCTACCGATATCTTTTCGGCAGGGCACCGCCCCAGTCAAACTGCCCGCCTGCTGCTGTCCTCATAAAGAGTAAAGCAATCTTGAAAAAAATGGGTAGTATTACAAGTTCGCTCCATCGCCACCGAAATGACTACTTCGACGCTCCTACCTATTCTATGCGTTTCGCTCAAAATCACAACAACAAGTTGCAGTAAAGTTCCACAAGGTCTTAGCTTCCCACTAGGCGTCTCCGGTCTTTGCACCGGAAAAATATTTTCAGAGGATTCCAACCAGGGACAGTGACAACCTCGTTAAACCATTCATGCAAGTCGCCATTCAGACGACAAGGTATTACGCTACCTTAAGCAGATTGTTACTTTCATTCTTTTAACGAAGAATTACAAACCATAATTCTAAATTATGGCGGATTAGTATTTCTACTAATCTCTTTATGTTTCCATAAAGATCGGACTATATCATCACGATTTTATTTTTCGTGTTTGGCGTATAGTCTCTGAGGATCCTAAAGATTCTAGAACATCTTGAAGTTTGTACCTTCTTTGTTTTCCTCCTCCATTCATAGTAAATATTTTTTTTAATAATTTAATAAATTCTTTTTTATCTGAATGTTTATGTTGATTTAATGATTCAACAACCATTGCAAATATTTGAAAGTCTTTACCCTTAGTTATTAATTTATATTTTTTGAAAAAAGGAATTATCTTTTCTACTAGTTCTTTTCTACTTTGAACTACAAATTGCATGGTGTCTGGTTGTCCATATTTTTTAATTACAATTCCACAACCAAACATTTTTTGAATTTGATATAAAATATCTTTATTCTTGGAATGTTGTGTTACATGAAATATTGGATCAAGCACCCACCTTACTTTTGCAGATTTTTGATTTTTAAGAGCGATGCAAAAGCATCCTTCTCCATCAATAAAACCAGTAAGATAATAAACTAATCGTTCTGAATTCATGACCATTGACAGCTGGTCAAAAATTTAAATCTTTCGTTTCCTGCTGATTGTCCCTATTCTTTAGATTTTTACTGTCGATAAACGACTAGTACCAAAGACTTAAGAGGAGTTTCCAGCATACAGCCAAATTTTATTGCCCCCTATTTGAGGGTCATAGTTACCCCCGCCGTTTGATGGGCCTTAGCTCCCTTGAAAAAGAGTTTTAGACACCACCACTGGGCAGGTCTCACCAAGTATACACGTCCTTTCGGATTAGCACTTGGCTACGTTTTTGTTAAACAGTCGGGCCATCCTTGTTACTTAGATCTACTAATGCACTTACATTTCTGAAAAGCACAAAAATAGACATCCCTTAAGCCGAAGCTACAGGACTAAATTGCCGAATTCCCTTGATTGGTTTTATCCTACACGTCTTGGCCTTCTCAGCCAGAGCACCAGTGTCGGTTGTGGGTACAGTTAATTAATTCAAGAATATTGGCTTTTCACTGGCTCCTGGACTCAGCGACGAAATCCAAAAATTCCTTGTAGTCTTAGGATTACCCTCGTACAATTCTTTTTAAAATACTCTTTCGAGTACTCGCTTATCCGGAAGCATTACAATATTATATAAGAACTAATTAGTACAGGAATATTAACCTGTCATCCATCGTCGTATTCAGTTAAGGTACGACTTAGGTCCTGACTAACCCTTGGTTAACGTATATTGCCAAGGAAACCTTGCTCTTTCGACGTTTTCTATTCTCAAGAAAATCACATCCTACTATTACCAGGATTCTCATTACTTCCCGCTCCAATCTTTCTTTCGAAAAATCTTCTGCGCAGAAAGTACGCCTACTTACCAGAACACTTAATCTTAAGTGCCTCCGAAGTATCGGTACCATGCTTAGCCCCGTCCATTTTCAGGGCTCTGAACCTCAATGGGTGAGCTGTTACGCTTTCTTTAAATGATAGCTGCTTCTGGGCTTACATCCCCGGTGTCTCAGGTTCAAAACACCTTTTGATACACTTAGCATGATTTTGGGACCTTAACTTCGGTCTCCCTTGTTCGGGTCTCGTGACAGTATCTTACATACTGACACTGTTTCTCGTTTTACGCAGTTAACAAATTCTGAGTTGGAAAAATCTCCGTAAGCATTAGCTCCTGCAAGATTTATCCGTACTATACGCCGTCAACAAACTTTAACGAGACTATACGGAGGCATATTTCAGTAGGAACCAGCCATTGCCAGATTAGATAGGCTTTTCACCCCTATGCACAAATCTTTCGAGTACATGTATATAACACCGGTTCGGTCCTCCATCCGGCTTTCGCCAGACTTCAACCTGCTCATACATAGATCATCTGGCTTCAGGTCTTATCTCAGTGACTTTAATCGCATTTTCATACTTGCTTTCGCTTCGGTTACTTAATAAAAATTAATTAGCCTCGCCACAAAGAAAAACTCCCTGGCCCGTTTTTCAAAACGTACGTTACAACCCTTTCCAACCTAAATTGGGTAAGAGCAGTAACCAACTGTAACTGTTAGATTTCAAGTCTTTTAACCCTCTGTTAAGAGTACTTTTCAGCTTTCCCTCGCGGTACTAGTGCACTATCGGACTTTGGTTATATTTAGGGTTAGCACTTAATCGTGCCATATTCAGACTCCTAATTCAAGGAGCCCTACTCTTTGGAGAACTTCATATTGTCTTCTTTTACGGGACTGTCACCCTCTAAGGTCCTGCATTCCAGCAGAGTTTTAATCAACAACTTAGAAATTTACCTCCACCACATTTCTATCCATTTTTCAACGGAAGATTCAGTTTGCCCTCTACCCTTTTCGCTCTCTGCTAATAAGGGTATCACGTGTTGTTTTCTATTCCTCCCGGTACTAAGATGTTTCAATTCCCGGAGTGTTCTCTCCTCTCGGAGTGATTCGGAGACCTTGGGATCAAAACCTGTATGCGGTTCCCCCAAGCTTTTCGCAGCTTGCCACGTCCTTCATCGTTACCAAAACCAAGCTATCCATCTAACAGCATAATTTTTTAGTAGATATAATTTTCTTATGCCTAATGTGTTGCTTCTCCACTACTTATCTCATTGAACATAAAGCTTGGATCAAACTTTAAGTTTGACTCCATGTTCTAGATACTGATCCGACATTTATTTGTCGAACCACTTTCAACGTGATGTTGAATATGATTTGCTTGTACCCTTTAGAGTACTTGTACCCTTTAGGGTATGATTTTATTTTTGTGAGTAATATCTCATTACTAACTTTTCTATTTGAGGATTGAGTTTTCTTTCTTTTATTTCTATTCTCTCATTTGAATTTTTATTCAAACACTCTTTAGCTTTGGGGATATAATCACTAAGCCCGATTTTTGAGTAATCCTTTTTCACAGTTAACAATCCTTCGTTTGCTAACCACTTACAATAGGGAAAATTTATATTTTCCTTTTGTAATTTCATTCCCGTTTCCGAGTTGAATCTGATGTTTCCTATTCTCTTTCCCTCGCTGGCAATTAATTCCAGTACCGTCAGGGTCATTTTCTTTTTCCATTTTGTTTATTTTTTTTGTTTGAATTTATTTTTATTAACGAATTTTTATCTTGTTTTTTTATGGACCATTTCGCTTAAGCAAAATGGACCTGCCGTGAATCGAACACGGATCTCATGCGTGCAAGGCAAGTGTCATACCATTAAACTACAGGCCCTTTTTATAACAAGATGAGTATGTAGAAGCTCCTCGGTAAAACCGAGAAAGTTTGAGTTTTTAAGTAAAATAAAGTTGAATTAAAAATTCAACATTAATTTTTTTCAAATTTTTCACTTGAAAAAAATAAGGAGGTGATCCATCTGCAGGTTCCCCTACAGATACCTTGTGACGACTTAACCTACCTTGTCATATCAAAATTCTCCCCCGAAGGGTTTCATCTCAACATAACTCGGTTGATTTGACGGGCAGTGTGTGCAAGAGACCGTGACATATTCACCGTTCGTTGATAACAAACGATTACTACGAATTCCAGTGTCACGAGGCTGAGTTACAAACCTCGATCTAGACTAAGATGGACTTTAAGAGATTAGCTTCTCCTTTCAGAGTGGCATCTCGTTGTATCCACCATTGACGCGCGCGTGTTGCCCAGGGGATTCGGGCTGTACTCACCTAACGTAGCCCGCACTTTCATCCATGTTTCCACGGCAATCTCTTTATTGTACACGTAGTAAATAAAGATGCGGGTCTTGCCTGTTACCTGATTTAACAGGTCACCTCACGGCACAGGCTGACGTCGGCCATGCAGCTCCTCTCAGCGTGTCAGGTAAGCCCTTCAGACTGACCTTCATTCTGCTGTCGCTCCTGGTGAGGTTCACGGTGTATAATCTAATTGAACCGCACGCGTCACTCGTTGTAGTGTCTCCCCGCCAATTCCTTTAAGTTTCGGCCTTGCGACTATACTTCCCAGGTAGTACACTCTTCGCCTTCGCTTCAGCACCAATACCTCTCGAGGAGGTACTAATGTTTAGTGTACAGTGTTTACTGCCAGGACTACACGGGTATCTAATCCGTTTTGCGCCCCTGGCCTTCATCCCTTACTGTCAGAACTGTCCTCGTAAGATGCCTTCGCTGTTGTGAGTCCGCTCGAGATTAACACATTTAACCGCTACTTCGAACGTACTTCTTACGTCTTCCAGTCTCTAGCTTAATAGTATTCCCTGCGCGCCCTATACTTTAGATATAGGATTTCACAAGGAACTTAGAAAGCAAGCTACGGATGTTTTAGACCCAATAAAAATGGCTGCGACTTGGACCGCGGGTATTACCGCGGCGGCTGGCACCCGTCTTACCCAGTCCTTATTCGCCGAACGTTTTAGATTCGGCAAAAGCATTCCAAATTGGAACGCACTCTGATTCAAACTATCACGCTTGCGCGTATTGTAGATTATTCCTAACTGCTGCACCCCGTAGGGCTGGGAATAGTGTCTCAGATTCCCTCTCAGGGCCTCTCCGCTAAGAGCCCTTATGGATCATAGGCTTGGTGGGCCTTTACCCCGCCAACAACCTAATCCACCGCAGCCCCATCCTTAGGCTCGAGTTTCAGGGATAAATCTTTCCAGGGTATATCCCCTATTAAGTGTTAGCCTCAGTTTCCCGAGGGTATCCTTAACCTAAGGGTAGGTTAGCTACGTGTTACTGAGCAGTTTGCTTTTCAACTTCTATGAAGAAACTAAAAAAACTTGCATGTCTAAGTGCAAGTCAGAGAGCCGCAGCCGCCAGCAGGATCAACTGGAATTAACAATTTCATATCTTTGCCGACGACGACAAAATCAATTGCGCAGTTTGTTTTATAAGATAACAAACCACTTCACACAAACTCCTACTATTGGCTTAAAAGATCACAAACTTTGTGACTTCATTTCAAAATATCATCTAAGAAATTTATTAAAAAACTTATTAATTATAAAATGAGCACTGCTTCTACATACATCATACCTTATATGTAAAACATTTTTTTGTTAAGGCACTCATCTTCGTTAATGTTAAACCTGAGAATTTTGGATTTATAAATGTTTCGTGGATTTTTTTAACATTCTTTTTTCAAAAAAAGATTTAATTTTCTTTTAAAAGATAATTATGTAAATTTAATTCTAACTTTCCAACAAGATTTCCTTTTTTATTTTTAGATTTATTTTTTAAAGAGTTCATAGATTTTTCAAAAATTTTATATGTTTCTAATAAAATAGGATAAAATTCATAGTAATCAGCTAGACTGTTTTTATTAATTAAAATTTCATTAAGAGAAATTTTATTTTTTCCTTCATAAAGATTAATCTCTCCATTGTTATATTCAATTTTAAATTTCATGAACTAATCTCAACATCAAAGACCCTTTTTTTGTTTTCCATTTAAAATTTTTTTTAAATCCATTTTTTTCAAGTAAATTAATTATTTTTTCATTTTTTTCTTTCACGTCACAAATAGATTCTTTACCAAGTGAATGAGATAAGTTTAATCTATAATTAACCAGTTTATTTCCTATTCCTTTATTTCCATAATTTGGATGAACTACTAATTTTCTAAATTGAAAATAATTTAATTTTTCACTTAAACCAATAAATTCTTTTTTATATTGAGTGGGAAGTGAATTATTCATAATTGTAAATGAACAATAACCTAAAATTTCATTTTCTTCTGAAAAAATTTTTTCAAGGTTTATCCTTTTTCTTTCAACAATATTTCCCAAAACAAAATTTTCATAGTTTTTTATTTCTCTTTTTAGGTTTTCAGTGTAAGGAATTCCTCCAAGAAAATTTTTGTCTTGAGAATTTTGAATTAAAAACAAATTTCTTATTTTTTCTTCAGTTTTCATTTTAAATTATCCCTATTGTAAAAATCTTCAAGTGAAGAGTAAGGAATAATTTTTTTATATTTTTTAAAATCTTTTTCATCCATTGGTTTACAAATTTTACATGGCCTATATTCATTATTAATTGCGTCTTCCATGTTGTGAAAGAAAACTCTTCCTTGAGGTTTCATTTTTCTTTTTCCAGAATCACAGTCAAGCCTTCCAAAAATTTTATATTTTTTACTTCCAGCAAATTTTCCTGGAACTAGACTTTCAATATTTTTCCCTTCCTTAAGAACTTTGTATACCTTACCAATTTTATTCTTTAGTATTCTCTAAAAGGTAACTTGCAAAATCTTCTTTTTTCCAATGTGCCTTTATAATAGGAATTGCTTGAAGAAGTCCCCCATCATACAAAACGGCATTTCCAGCCATAGAAGTTGAAGGTTGTCCAAGTTGGTATTCTAAAGGAATGTTTGAACTTGTTCCAACAGAAATTGAACCAGAATTTATTTCAATTTGATGAACATGTCCCATAACAACTTTTCCATATCCTTCCATCAAACTTTTTAAACTTCCCCTTGCCCCATTTTTTCCTAAGTGACCATGTGCTGCAAATTGATATCCCCAATAAATTCTGTCTTCCCCTGGTTTTAAGAAAACTACATTCTCAGGAATTTCTACAAACTTTTTAATTGCTTTTTCAAGAGTATTATATCGGTTTATCCCTTCTCCCAAAATTTTATATGCAATTAATCTATTTTCATCATCATTTTTATATTGGCCTTTTGTAAGCCACCTAAAAAGCATGTCATCATGGTTAGAGTAATCAATATAAATTTCTCCCCCAAACTCTTTTGCAATTTTTGCATTCTCTTGAATATATTCCCCTGTCATTACTAATTCCTTTTCTAAACTTCTTATTCCTGCAGCAGATTTGTTTGCCCTATCAATTTCACTATCTAATTCATGAACATTAATGGACCTTGCACTAAAAACGTCTCCAAAGTGAGCATATTTTGGTTGGAACCATTTTAGTTGTTCAATATTTGCTTGGTGAACTTTTGGATTCATTTCAGAAACATGTGAATCTCCAAATTTTATTGCAATTGTCTTAGCTTTCTCAGGTTGATTTTCTTCAGAATATTTTATTCCAGAATCAATAAAGGTTCCGTTTTTTTGAGCAGGCACAACTCGAGGCAAAAATATTTTTTCATCAATAACATCAATAACTACAAAGCCAGGAGTATGAGCTCTTTCAGCTAAAAATCCTTGTCTATTTGTGGTGTTATAATTTGGGAGAGTGCATGAGCCAGTAGTCATCATTAGTTTTGGATACTTTCCTGCTTGACCACTTGCAACAGGTAAAAATCTTTGTTTAGGATTTGGAATAACAATTGAAGTTCCTCCATGATCCTGAGTAAAAACTTGTTTTCCAGATAAAGGGTCTTTATTTTGAGAAGGTTCCGGAATTGCAATTATTTTTACATTTGAATTTAATCTTTTCCCGGTAGTTTTGTAATCTGTGTCAGGGATTTCTTCCCAAAAATAATGCATAGGAAATTCTCTTAAAAAAACTCTTCCTGCTTCTTCGGCAGCCTTTTTTGCAATTCTCCATTCCTCCCTTTTTCTTTTTTCTCTTTTTTTATTTTGTTCATTTCTTTGTTTTGCATTCTTTTCAACATAAACATCATCCCTTTTATGGAAAAATTCATCTAATTCAATTTCATTAATATATGAACCCGGAATCGCACAAATTTGAAGTTCTGCATTATTTTTATCTCTATAATGTTCAATATTTTTAATTAGGGAAAAGTTTGGTTTACCTTTAGAAGAATCTTCACCGTACATTCTTGCAGAATAAGGGGCTTGAATCCCTTGGGCTGAAGTTATGATATATGATTTAAATTTATTTTCCGGTTTCTCATCTATTTCATTTCCGTTTGTCATTTTTTGTAAGCCCTCTCTCTTGTTTGTTCAATTGAAAGTTTTCTTGAAGAATCAATTTTTAATATTTTTTCAATTTGATTCAGTTTTTTAATTTCAAAAATAGGTTTTTTCATTTCTTGAAGTTTTTCCATTTCTCCATAAATTCCTGCTCCAATCATCCCGTCTTCAAAAGGAAGGTAAACTCCCCCAACAATGTTTTTATTAGGAAGAATAAGATCAAAATAATAATTCATTCCGCTTCCAGTTCCATCTTTCCAAATTTTGTAATTTTTTTGGTTATGAGGTTGATTTGGATTGTAAATATTTTTATTTTTAAAAAAAGATTTTAATCTTTTAACAAGAACTTTTTCAAGGTGAGTGTTGTAAACACTAACTGGATGTGCAAAATAAATACTATTTGGTTCAATTAAAGAGATGACCTCAAAAGAACGCTCCTCGAGAAATTTTGGAATCTTTTTTACCTCTTTTCCTCTCATACTTATTCAAAATTTTTTTTGTTTTTAAATTAATATGTTTTCTAAAATATATTTGAAGAAAAAAAGAAGTTTTATATATGAAAAACCCCTAAAAAAGTTAAGTAACCAAAAATTTTTTTATAAATCTTTTTTGTCGTCGGTAAATTTTTAATGAATTTTTTAGATATTTACTTTTTCGTATTCTTTGTCTCTTGCAGCAACAATCGCTCCCCTAATATACACACAGGTAATTCCATAAATTTTTTTATAAACTTCAATTGGAGTTCCTTCAACAAAGCCATTTTCTAGAAGTTTTCTGTCTTCACAAGAAGAAATAATTGCCTTCTCACCTTCAATTAAATCTTTAATTGATTTTTTCATTTAGAATTTTAGTTTTCGTCTTCTCCAACCCACCAATCCATATCAGGCAAATCGTTTGTGTCTTTTCCCTTAGCTTTCAAATATCCTCTTGCTAAAAGATAAAGAATTAATCCTAGACTTTTTCCACTCTTATTGTTTCCAATAATTAATTGGTCTGCTCCTTTTGGAAAATTGTTTGTTCCACAAACCATCAAAACTTTTTTCTTAACATCCATTGTGTCCTTAAGAGCATTTTTGTCAAGCCATTGATCAGTTATAATTGTTAATTCAGTTTCAAAGAAATCTCTTAAATTAGTATTAGTCATAACTCCTGCAGGATATTTTTTTGTGAAAACCCTAATTCCAGTAACTTCGCTAAACTTCATTGCAGCTCTCCATCCAGATTGTCTTTTACAAACTAAAATAACATTTTGAGGTTCAAATTTAGATAAGTATTCAATTCCTTCTTTAAGTTTTTCATCAATTAAATCAGTATTAAAAATTGCAAGTCCATCAGCTCTTCTTCTATAAACATATTTTTTCATTTCAGGAGTTACAATTCTTGTTCCCAAGTAAATTCCTGTTTTAACATATTCTTCAAGATCAATAAGCATATTTGCTTTTTTCTTAACTTTAACTTCTTCTTTTAAAGATTCAGTATCAGTCTTTTCAACTTTTTCTTTAAGAATTTTTTCGGCTTTTTCTTTCAAAGCTTTTAGTTTGTCTTCTTTAGTCTTTTCAACTTTTTTTGGTTTTTTACCCTCGATGTCAAGGATAGAGGGTACACCTTCAGGTGCCGTTTCAAGGCTTTCTGCTTCAGCAGCTTTCTCTAAATCTTTTCCTTTTAATTTATCTTCAGGAACTTCCAAAACTTCTTCATCTTTTTTAGTCTTAGCCATAGGAATTTACAAGAAAATTAGTTTATAAAGTTTCTGTTAAGAAATTTGATTATATAATCTTTTAACATCCTCTTGAACGAATCTTAAAAGTCCTTCATGGTCCCTCTTTTTAATGAATTCTTCTAAAGGGTAAGGTTCTCCAAAATTTATTTTTACAAAAGGTTTTTTTTCAATTTTTGAAAGGTAGTCCTTTCCAAATGCATAAATATCAGTAAAAAAATAAAGGGGTTCAAATTTGTTTTTAAAAAATGAAGCAAACCATAAGCAAGGGTTTTCAATAGTATTTGGTTCATATTTTATTGCGATGTTACACCCATAAGGTTCTTTATTTTGTTTTTTTGAAATTTTTAAGTATCGGTTCAAAACTCCAGAGTCCCCCCTTTCCATAATTTTTCCATTATAACTTCTTCCAGATTCAACAAAGCTCATTAAGTTATGTTCTTTAGAAACTACTTCTTCTAATTTTGAATTTAGTTTCAAAATTTCTTCTTTTTTCTTTTTACTAATTCCTTCTTCCTTCATAGTTTTTCTATTTATAAAAATAGCTCCAGTTTCTTCTTCAATAAGTTTGTTTAATGGCCAATGATTAAGGTTTGAACCCGCAATTGTTGCAGGATGTTTTAATTTATAATCATTTAAAATTTTTGGAATTATGACAAAATCAAAAAGACTTAAGTGGTTGGGCAAATAAAGAATTTGTTTATCTTTCAATTTTTTAAGATTTTCCATTCCAATAATTTCAAATCCCCGAATAAATTTTTTTAAATAAGTTGTATTCAAATCCCTACTTATGCTATTAATTCTTTCTTGGTTAATATCCATAAAAAAGGGAAGAAATTCTATTTTAAAAGAATAATTATACCCAAAAATCTACTTTAATTTCTTCTCAATTTGGATTAATCTTTTAATTTTTGCTTCTCTTTCAGGACCAGTTATTCCACATTTTATGAAGTCTGATTGAAATCCGAAAGCGAGGTCAGCCAAAATATCTTCTTTTGTTTCTCCACTTCGGTGCGAGAAAATTGTTTTGATATTCTTCTTTTTTGCAAGTTCAACAACACGAGAAACATCAATTAAAGAGCCATTTTGATTTGGTTTTACAATTATTGCGTTAATGGATTTCATTTCTATTGCTTTTTCAAGTCGCTTATAGTTTGTGACAGTTAAGTCATCTCCTACAATTAAAGAATTTGGAAAAATTTTAAGAAGTTTAGAAAAGCTTTCAAAATCTTCTTCATCAAAGGGGTCCTCAATGTAAAAAAGGTTATAATTTTTAATTAAATTTTTTAAGTACATCAATTGTTCTTCTTTTGTCCGGTCAAGGGGAGGATTTTTGTAGTGGTATTTTTTCCTTTTATAAAATGAAGAGGTAGCAACATCCACTCCCAATGGAATTCCTAATTGATTTAAAATTTCTAAAACTTCTTTTTCATTTAAAGAAGTTACCCAAGCATTTTCATCATTCTTCTTTTCACCGAATTTTAAATCCTTTTTTTTAAGAAGATATTTTAATTTTTCTTTTGACTCTAAATTTATTTTTTGATTTTTAGTTGGAGAATTAGAATCTGGAATAAGTAAAAATTCTTGAAAGTCTGGTTTTTTATTTGCATTTGAATGAAGTCCTCCTCCAATAGAGTTTCCAACAAAATGAGGGAATTTTTTTGCTTCAGGATTAATTATTTGCCAGATTTCTTTTTTTTGTTCTTTAGAAATAGCTTTTAGAACTGCAGATTCAAATGCAAAAAGAGTATTTGCTCCAATATGTCCTTTTGCAACGTCTTCAATTCTTCTTAAGTCTTCAAACTTTTCAATATGTTCCTCAGAAAAATAATCCGAAATTTTTCCCAAGGAATCAATATCTTTAACTAAAGATTTATTGTAAGATTTTGCTTCATATTTTCCTTTCGATTTTCCATTGGGGGCTGTTGAACTAAATTTTCCAACGTTAGTGTTTATGGTTACTTCGATAGTAGGTTCTTTTCTAGAATCTTTAATAGATTTAGCTTTAACCCCCTTTATTATCATAAAAGTACTAAATAAATTTTCTTAATAAATGTTAGGATTTAATGTTTTTTAAATTAAATTTAAAATAGTCTTTTTTTCAGGTTTGTCTAAAAGAATCTTATTTGACAAATCAATTGTTTCACAACCAGTATGAATTCCCTCCTTATAATGAACATTTGCAAATGTAGGTCTATTTTTTGTATCTACAAGAATTTCAACATATTTTACCTCTTTCCCCAAAAACTTTGTTTTATAAGAAGATTTTATTCGAGTCCAACTATTGATAAAATTATAAGCCTCATCAGGATTATCAAAAGTTATTGACATGTTTAAAAAATAGAAAAAAAGAGTTTATATTAATTTAGATAATTAAATTTTTATTCTTCATTAGAATTATTGTTTTCAGAATCATCCATTTCATCTTCAGGTTGGGCAAGTTCCATAATTTCCCCTTCTTCTATAATTTCTTTTTCAAGTTTTTCTTCACTTTCTTCTTTTTTACTGTCACTAATTGGAGTAGCTTTTGGCCTTTTTAGTATTCCTTCTCTTCTTTTAGGCATTGGTTTATTAATTGAAATAGGCAAAACATCAGAATCTAATTCAGTTTCAGCAATTTTCATAGAATCAAAATTTATCTTTTCCAAATCTTCTTTTGAAATTTTTATAAGTAAGGGAGCATTCATCGCAATTTGAAGTGCTCTTGCACCTAAAATTCTTGCCCTTTCATATTTAGTAAAAATCGGTTGTACCATTTTAATAATTAAATTTCCTGTTTTTTAAAGGTTTGCTATTTGATTTTCTTTTCAATTTCTTTTAAAACTTTTTCTGAAGCTTCTTCTGCAATTTCAAAAATTTTCTTAATCTCATCAATTTCAAGAGCAGTGCTTTCGCTTTTTTGTAATGAGGAGATTACTCCTTTGTTTGAGGAAACTGTAACTCTACATTCACTTAGGTCTTCTTCTTCTCTTGTCGGATCTATTAAAAGTGAAGAACCAAGTTTATGAACACTTATTGCTACAGGAGTCTTATCTGTTAATGGAAGAGATTCATCTGTCAATTCATCAAAAATAACTTTTTCTTCTTTTTTATCATATTTTGGAATTTTAGCTAATTTTAATGCTGCAATTGCTCCAATTGTTGCTGCATCCATTAAGTTTCCATCATCATTAATTGAATAAACATCAACAAAGACATTCCAAACTTTTTTACCTTCAATGATACAAAGCTTTTCCAAATCAATAAATCCCGATTCTCTGAGTCCCCTGTCAGTAACTCTTCCAAGTTCAATTGCTTCAAACTTTGGAGGTCCAAGTTCAAACCTCGGAGAACTAAGTGGAAGCATTTCAGCAGTTACCATTAAGTTTCCTTTTGTAGGGGAATCAGGATAAGGTTCAGAAACACCCATTTTAATTCCAACAATAACTTCTGTTTTTCCTAATCTTACTCTAACTGATCCTTCTGCTTTATCTGAAACATTTTTTTCAATAATAATCTCTCTAAATTCATAGGGTTTTCTTCCATCAAACCTTTTTCCTTCTTCTAAATATTTTCTTATTCTTTCTCCAGTAACTTCAAATGTTCTTTTTACTTTATTCATTTTATTTTTTTACTCCATTCAATTTGTTCTTTTTCAGAATTATAATTAAGATTATATTTCTGACCTAAATTATTTTGCAATCCTGAAACTATTTTTGAATAATCTTGAGATTTAATTCCAGCAATAACTCCATCATAAGAAGAAACTTTAATTGCCATAGAGTAATAATTATAATCAAAACCAACTTTTGAATTTAGTTCACTCATTTTTTCTCCTCCATATCAATTGTGTCCTTAAGTGCCTTTTTCTGAATCTCATAAATTTTTTCACAAGCTGCTTTTCCCATATCAACTGCTTCTTGAAGTTGTTTAACACCTATTTTTCCATCAAGTTGCATATGAGTAACCTTTCCAGCATGAGTCATAGAAATTGGAATATCAGTTGGTCCTTCTCCTTCGTGATAGTCTTCTTCTTCTTTTGTTAAGTCCACTACAAGAGTTTTGTCTAGTTTACCAATTGAAACACTTGAAACCATGTCTTTCATAGGTATTCCTGCGTGAGCAAGAGCCATTGCAGCCGCATTTATTCCAGCACATCTTGTTCCAGCATCAGCTTGAATTATATTAATGAAAACATCAATTACTTGATTAGGGTATTTATCCAAAAGTAAAACTGGTTCAAGAGCCCATTTGGTGATTTCACTAATTTCCATAGCTCTTCTATTTCTTCCAGGTCTAATTCTATCCGAAACTGAAAAACTAATCATACTGTAATCACATCTTAAAGTTCCTTTTGAAGGATTTTGTTGATGTTGAGGGTGCATTTTTTTTGGACCGTAAACTGCAGCAATTGCAATTGTTTTTCCAGATTTATACATTGCACTTCCATCAGCATTTGGAACTACTCCAACTTTAGCTTCGACTGGTCTCATTTCCTCAATTTTCCTTCCATCAGGTCTTTCAAATTTAGCTGTCATTTTATTTTTTGTCCCCTAATTCATTATTTGGGGGTACACCTCGTGGTGCATTTTTCCCAAACCATTTAGTTACTTCATCAGTTAATCCGTGAATAAAAGACTTTTCTGTTACAAAAGTTATAGCTTTTTTAGCAAAAAGTTCAACATCAGTTGTAGGGCCAGTTATCCAAACGTATCCATTTTGCCCAACATCTATTTCACATCCTGTTTCATCTTTTATTAATTTAATCATGCTTCCTTCCTTTCCTATAATTCTTGGAACTTTGTTTGGGTTAACTTCAAAAACGATTCCATCCTCAATTTTTCCGTATCCACGTGACTTTATTGAAAGGTCAATTCCTCTTTTTCCAATAGACCAAATTTTTGCAATTAGAAGTTCATCAATTTTGAAAACTTCTTCCATAGCATCTTTATTTACATACCTAGGAACTTCCATTAAAGAAAGAAATGCTGAATCGGCTGAACCAATGTCCACAATCCATCCATTGTTTGTGAGGTTTTCAATTTTTCCAATAACCACATTTCCTCTTCGAGGAGAATAAACTCCTGACAAAGGAATAACTTTTATTAAACTATTTTGCTCTTCAGCAAGACCATATCTAAGGGAAACAATCTTTCCGTCAGTTTTTTGTGTATGTTCTCCAGGTAGAAGGTCTTCACCCTCAGCGATAATCTCTCCTGGAATTACTACTTTTCTATCCATTTTCTTTGTATTCTAATTTTTTAGAGAAATCACTTTAAAAACATTTGTGTTAAATTGACTTTTCTTTATTTTAATTCCTCTGTTAAGGCTGAACCATGGGTCACAGAATTGAGTTTGTCATAAAAGTCAAGTGTAATTCCAGCAGGAATATTGACAACCACTTCTAAACTTCCATCATTTAGCCAATTTTCTTTTTCTTTATATTGTGTGACTAGTCCATAAGCTTTTCCAGTTTGAATTGCCGGAATTGTAATTTTTATTCTCTTTGTCTCGATTTTAATGGGGATTACTACACTAAGTTTATCCATAATTTCTTTTATTTGGGATTCAATTGAAACATTTTTAATTGCAACGTGTGCCTGTTCAATTGCTGACTTTATCCTTTCGGGGGTGATTGGGTTTCCTGTTTGAGGGTCAACAGCATTTTTACTCAAAAAATCAACAACCTGTTTAACTTTTCTTTCTCTATCTTCATCTCGATGGTCTTGATCAACTAAAACTTCCCCACTTTTAACAATAATTTTTCCAATTTCATTCGGGTCTGTTGTTTTAAATGCAATTTCAAGATCATTTTTTGCAGCGACATCCCCCCTTTTAATATTGGAAAAAACTCTATCTCCATCAACAGTTAAGTAATCAGTTTGTCCTTTTCTAAATTTTAATGCATCATCCAAATCAACCAATACTTCAAAATCCATTCCATTCCTTCTAAGTCTTGCAGTTGTTTGTGTCATTTTATTTTTTTATTTTAAAATTAATTTTCTTCTTTGAAAACAAAATTTGCCCAGTCCTCTGGTGTCTTCACTTTATCAAAAATTTTATACTTTTTAGATTTATCTGTTAAAATTTCAGTAAGTTTAAAATATTTAAGCTTTGAGTCATAATTTTGGACTTCTTTTAATTCTCCAAACTTATTAACTAAAGTAAGTTTATTTTTTAAAAGAGGTTTTGACCTACCTTTTTCTATTTTTAAAACCAGTTCATCTACATGTGGAAGATTATACAAAATTATATCTCCCTTATTAACAATGATGGGTAAAAATTCCGCGCTTCCACTTTTTTCTTCAAAAAGGTATCCATTTATTTTTCTTGTACTCATTTTAATTTTTTTATTCCTAAGTGTCCTTTATTTTCGAAGAGGTATCCTTCTTTAATAAGTTCTTTTTTTATTTCTTCTTCTGGAACTTCAACTTTAATTGTAATAAAATCTAATTCTTTAGAAATTTTTTCTTCAAGTCCATTTAATTCTAACCTTTCTTTTAAATTAAGGTCTTCCATCATAATTGGTTCTCCAAATTTGATTTTTCCTTCTTTTTTATTAATATTAACATAAATTCCTCCAACTTTTTTACTCTTTAAAAGATTGAAATATCCATAAACTTCATTCCCAATTCGTTTTGTTTCAGAATACTTAATCATTTCAAAATCAATTTTTGATTTATTTATAATCTCTTCAATATTTTCAGAATAATTATTTGGAAGGTCATTCATATCTTATTTTAACTCTAGAATTTTTTTTCCTTCGAGTCTTTTTATTTCTTCTTTATCATTTTCTAAATATGCAATTTCTAATTTCTCAATTTTAAACTTATTCCCTTTAACTTTTTTCATTGCATCAACAGCAAGTTCAATTCCCTTTTTTAGGTTAATCTCTTTTTTGTATTTTTCTCTTAAAATATCTTTTATTTTTGAATCCTCTTCACCAATGGCATTTGCAAAATATTCATAATAATTTCCAGTGATATCACTTGTGTAAAGTCTTCCTTTTTTGTCTTGAAGGCCCGCAATCATAACTGAAACTCCAAATGGTCTTGCTCCTCCATATTGAGTAAACTGTTGTTTAAGGTTTGAAATTTCTTTTATAATCAATTCAGGTTCAATAGGGGAATCATAAGTAACTCTACTTTGTTGAGCTAAAACTTGAACTTTATCAATTAGAACTCTCGCGTCTGCAACAAGTCCCGCAACACTTGCAATCATGTGGTTATCAATTTCATAAACTTTTTGAGCTGAATCAGAAACAACCAAACTGTCATCATTTCTTTTATCAGCTAAAATAAATATTCCGTCAGAGCAAACCATTCCAATACTTGAACTTCCAAGTCTTACAGCTTTCTCAGCATATTCTACCTGAAGTAAATGACCTTCCGGACTAAACATTGTTGCAGCCCTGTCATAACCCATTTGTTGATGTTGCATATCTATTGGCATTTCCATTTTAGAATTTCCTTATATGTTTTTTATGTCCGTTCCATTTAAAAGGTTTTTGGACTAATGATTCTTTGTTTTTTTCCTTTTAAGAAAATTTATATACATCTCTTTTTTTAAAAAGTAGATATGAATTTATTTTCATTTATTAGGGGGGGAAAAACTTTTACTCAATTTGTAAAAAGTGAAACAAAAAAACATGTTTTTTTTAGATATCTTTTTATTGTCTTAATCATTTTAGGGTATTTTTTTTATACAATTCATCAGTTTGGAACCCAAAACGGGATTCTTGTTACTTTTTTGACTTGGAGTTTTCTAGTTTTTTGTACTCCAATTGCTGATGCAGGATTTTTAATTGATTTTCCAGTAAGACTTTTAACAAAATTAAGAATGATTTATTCAGAAATGATTGTGTGGGGAATTGCAGCAATACTGAACACAATAGTAATCTTAACCAATCCAGAAATTTATCAAAAAACAATCTTTTTACAACTTTTTTATAAAATTTTAATAAATCCTTTCCCTTTCTGGGGAATAATTATTCTTTCTGGAATTGGGACCTTTTTTTCAATTTATTTTGGAGATGAATTAATGGATGTGACAAAACATAAACACAGAGTAAAATATAGAAAACATATAAATAAACATAGAATTGTAGTTTCAATATTTATTATTGTGATGATAATAATTCTTTACAATTTTTTATTAAAAAGTATTGGAATAAATTTGCCTTTGTTTTAAAATTTATTTTTTCTTTAAATGCACATCCATTTGTGGAAAAGGAATTTCTATTCCCGCTTTGTTAAGTGCGTTGTAAATTTTAGTATTTGCTTCATCAATTGCAGCGAACCTAACTTCGTAGGATTCAACAAAGAAATATGCTTTAAAGTTTAATGAGGAATCTCCCATTTCTAAAAATCTTACAGAAGGTTCAGGATCAGAAATAAATCCTGCGACTTTTTTCAATTCTGCAAGAACAACTTTTTTCACTTTTTCAATATCACTTCCATATGCAACTGAAAAAGGAATTACTGTTCTTGATCTTGGTTCAGGCATTGCAACATTTTGAATTATGCTGTCTGACAATTTAGAATTTGGAACAATTAAATATTCATTGTCCCAAGAAGTTATTTTTGTACTTCTAAGTCCAACGTGAGTTACTTTTCCAGAAGTTCCCCCATCTAAATTTATAACATCCCCTACACGAATGCTCTTGTCTAAAATTATTGAAATTCCCCCAAAAATGTTTCCCAAACTACTTTGAAGAGCAAAGGCAATTGCAATTCCCCCTATTCCTACTCCTGCAAGTAAAGGACCAATTTCAACTCCCCAAAGGCTCAAAACATAAATAATTCCGGCGATAACTAAAATTATTTTTAAAGTAACATTTGTTAATTGAATTAAAGCGTCATTTGGTTTTCTTCTTGTTCTTTTTGCAAATCTTCTCCAAGCTCTTGAAAAACCCAAGTCAAAAATTACATAAAGCAAATAAAATCCCCCAAGTACAATTAAAGAATTTATAACTTCTAAAGCAAGTCCCAATTCAATTACTCCAGAAATTCTTTCAAGAGTAAATCTAATTCCAGTTAAAAATAACAAATAAATTATTGGTTTATTCATTTGTTTTATAATCAAGTCATCCAAATTTGTTTCAGTTTTAATAGTAATTTTTATAAAAATCTTTTTAAGAATAAAAGCAATAATTTCAACAACAATCAAATAGATTGCAAAATAAATAAAGGCTCCAAGATAAACATCTGTTGTAAGGGTATTAATAAATTCTAACATTTTTACATTTTTTCCAAAGTTTCTATACCTAGAAGATTAAGAGCATTTTTTAAGGTTTCCTTAAACGCATAAACTAAATTTATTCTAAATTCTTTATTTTTCCCTTCTAATACTGGGCAAGTATGGTAAAATTCATTAAAGATTTTTGCAAGTTCATAAGAGTAATTTGCAATAACTGAAGGATTTAATTGTTTATAACTTTCAAAACAAGATTTATAGAATTCATTTATTTTCAAAATAAGTTCAGTTTCTTTTTTATCAAATGTTTTTGGAATTTCAAGAGGGGGAATCTTTTTTGTTTTAGCTTTTTTGATTATTGAATTTGCCCGAGCAAATGAATAAAGTAAATATGGTCCAGTATTTCCCTCAAAGGAAATTGATTCTTTTGGATTAAAGAGCATATCTTTCTTTGAATCTACTTTAAGTAAAAAATACTTTATTGCAGCAAGGGCAATAGTGTGGGACCTTTTTTCAAGTTCTTTCTTTAAAATTTTTCCTCTTTTTGATATTTCTTTACTTACAAGTTTTTCCATATCAGAAATGATTTTATCTGCATCAACCACAGTTCCTTCACGAGATTTCATTTTTCCATCAGGCAAATTAACCATCCCATATGAAACATGTTTTAATCCTTTGAGGGGAATTTGGAGTTTATTTAAAATATTGAACAAAACTTTAAAATGATAATCTTGTTCGTTTCCAACAACATAATAACTTTTAGTTAATTTGAATTCTTTTTGTTTTAGGTAAGCTAGGTAAATGTCTTGAGTTATGTAAAGAGATGTTCCATCTCCACGCAACAAATATTTTTCCCCGAGACCCTCTTTAGTTAAATCAAATTTTATTGATCCATCTGGAAGTTTTTCAAAAATTCCTTTTTCAACCCCCTTAAGAATTATTTCTTTTCCCTTTGTGTAAATTTCACTTTCAAAATATTCTTTATCATGTTTTATTCCAAAATTTTTGTAAGTTTCTTGAAACCCATCAAGTGCCCACTTATTCATTTTTTTCCAAAGTTCAGTGGTTTCTTTGTCTCCCTTTTCCCATTTTCCAAGCATATCATGGGCCTCTTTTTCTATCTCTTTATTTTTCTTTTCATGTTTTGAATATAATACATAAAAATCTCCAACTAAGTGGTCCGATTTTAATTTTTTAGAAGGCTTTTTTCCTTTTCCCCATTTTTTATAGGCTAACATTGATTTACAAATATGTATCCCCCTGTCATTGTTTAAGTTTGTCCGAATAATTTTCTCACCATTAAATTCAGAAATTCTCGAAATACTTTCTCCAAGGGCCATATTTCTCAAGTGCCCCAAATGAAGAGGTTTATTAGTATTAGGAGAGGGAAATTCAATCATAACTTTTTCTCCTTTTCCAATTTCATTTCTTCCAAAGTTTTCTCCCAATTTTTTTATTTTTTTAATTACTTCTAAAGCCAGACTTTTTCTATCCCTAAAAAAATTAAGGTAAGCTCCTTCAGTTTCAATATTCTGAAATTCAGACGGACCTTTCCCAATTTCCCTTTTTATTTGAACTGCAATTTCATGCGGAGGCATTTTCATAACTGATGCCAAAATAAAACAAGGAAATGAAAAGTCTCCTTTTGAGAAATCTTTTGGAATTTCAATCGAAGACTTTATTTTTTCTTCAGGAAGTTTAACATCAAGTTTTTTTAATGCTTTTTTTATTGTTTCAAATACCAACTCTTTCATAAAAGAAAAAGAATAACCACATTAATAAATTTAATTAATTCAATCCCAAAACTTTTTTCACATCTTCATGAACTTCTTGAATACTCTTTGAACCATCTATTTCATAAAATTCAAAATTCTTTTTTAGATAACTCAAAATTGGTTTTGTTTCTTTGTGGTAAATTTCCAATCTACTTTTCATTAATTTTGGGGTGTCATCAGTTCTTTTTTCTTCTTTAGCTCGTTTTATCATCCTATCAAGAGTAATTTTTTCATTAACTTTTAGATAAAAGACTAAATCCACAAGATTTCTTTTTTTAACATATTCCGCTTGAGTAATATTTCTAACAAATCCATCAAGAGTATACTTCTTAGAATTTTTTGGAAGATTTTCTTCAAGAAGTTTAAAGAGATATTCATCCTCAAGAAAAATGCCTAAATTATATTTTCCACTTTTTTTATAATCCCCAATTACCTTTTCATTAGATTTTCTTATTAAGTCTCCACTTGATAAATGAGTAAATCCATATTTTTCAAGAAGTTTTCCTTGAGTTCCTTTTCCAGAACATTGTGGGCCAATAATCAGAATCTTTGTCATGTTTATAGTTGTAAGGGATAGTTTTTATATTTTTATTAATTAAAAAAATTTAAATTTTAATTTTTATTTGAGGAGGAGCTTTTCTAATTCATTAATTACTTTTTTTATATTTTTTTTGTTAAAATTTTCTTTGAGTTCCATGAGTTTTAATATTTTTCCATTGATGAAAACTCTTTTTGGAGAAATTTTATTTTGTTTATACCATTCAATTGCTTCTTCGTGAGTTTTTACTTTTTCTCCGAAGTGATTTATGCATGCTTTGTTTCCTTCTTCTCCTACAATAAGATAACCATTTATGGGAGGATATTCATTCTAATCAAACATGTATTCTGGATTAGTTATAGAATAAATTATTTTTTTTGTCATACTTTAAAAAAAAGTTTTTTGTATATAAATTTTTATACAAAAGAATATCTATATTTATCTAAATTTGAATAAAAATAGAACTGCAAAAGTTAAGCAGTATTTTCCATTTCTAACAAAGCTATTTAAATAAAAAATCCTTAAACTCTTCATGGAAAAAGTGATAATTATTGGAGCAGGAG
>Ga0210043_1000564_pt1 | contig 38811 bp, 45 predicted proteins | sample CryGeymet201501t_FD_183990 | JGI IMG/M metagenome (GOLD analysis project Ga0210043, IMG submission 183990) | Groundwater microbial communities from Crystal Geyser aquifers in Utah, USA - Crystal Geyser metaG 2015-01t (SPAdes) (version 2) | ecosystem: Environmental > Aquatic > Deep subsurface >... | reverse complement strand
GTACCACTGGTTGCCGGAGACGGCGCAACTGAGATAGGAACCCTTGAAAGATCGGTATGAATGCGTGTCATACCTCAATGATAAAGTAGAAAACTATGTTAAGGCAAGAGATATTTTATATTATCCCATCCGGGAACAGTAGTACTTTCGGTCCACCCTTGAGTAAATCTTTGATTTCTGAATTGATCCTTTCTCCATCTTGAAGGAGTGAGATTCCCTTCATGGCGAATATCAATATTAGGATATTTTGATTGATAACTATCTGAAGTAAGATCATCAACTCGCTCAGCTCTGTGATGTGTTCCCGGCTCAAAACCCATTGCTCGAACATACTTTCCATAATCCTCCACTCCATCCTCAACTAAACGAACCGAAAGGAGTCGCACGCGCTCCCGATAGTGCTTTATAAGCGTTTCTCGGTAAGCACACAAACCACTCAACTGCTGAAGTCCGTTCACATACAACGCATGGCCATCTGATGCCCTCACTCTCCAAACGTTTGTATTGTAATAAATCACATCCATTCGAGGAGGAACAAAATCAAAGTGTGATGGATGATAGAGAACATCATGCTCACAAAAGAATATAACTTCAGCTTTGGAAGCCTCAAGTCCTGCAAGGATCTGCTTTGCCATTGTTAAATATCCCGGAGCCTCATTCAAAACAATATTATGACCGAATTTAATTGACTTGAGTGAAACACTTACGATATGCTTCTCTTTGATTCCCTTCTTAATTTGACTGCGACACGATTCAAGTATTTTTTCATCCCCTTCATTATGCGTGTAGTACACAACGCCCTTCGATGGCTTTGCCTTTGCTTCCTTCACCTCATAGTCCCATTCTGGGACCGGAGCAAATTTATTGAGAAGCCATTTGAGATCGTGTATCTTGTTTGGATTGTCCCATTTATTCTCAAGAAATAATTCTCGAGAATACTTTCGTGCTTTGTCAACATCAGATCCGGAAAGAGGAAAGCTGAATCCAAAGTCTCCTCCTTGAGTCCGGAACATATGCGAATACCACGTTTTCTTATTCACCATCACCTCACCACCTGAAAGCCATGTCTTGCACGCCACCTCGACGCCTTGCTGACCCCATGATCCATGAGCCTCGTCACATATGTCAAGCGCCCAATATCTCTCGCGTGTGAGCATAAAACATGAGCCCTGAAGCGATAGAGTTGGAGCAACGTCCGGCTTTCCTTCCGGTCTATTATTAAAGTCTCCCCAATATTTGAAATGAAGAGTCTTGTCGAAGCGATAGAACGTTGAACGACGAGTCCAGCGTGGTTCCATTTTTATATCTCGCTTTACAGGCTTTCCGCATTGTAAACAACCTTTCTTTGGTGTTGGTCCTTGATATTGTCTGTGACCATTCTCACAAAGCCAATCGAATGCATGGAGATTGTAGAGCATAGGAACCATCGTATAATGATCTTTCATCTCTGCCATCATCTTGACATCAAATCCTTCATCGACCATACAATGCGCATCGATCTTCATCACATACTTTGCTTGAGATAGTCGAACGCCTTCATTCTGAGCTCCACGTTGACCAATTGAAGTATTGTGATAAATTACAGTTACATTTGGAGCATCAGGAACGCCGGGATTTGCCCATTCACCATCAAGAATGACGATGATTTCAGTTTTTCCTCTGATATTTTTGAGTATATTCTCAACTGTGAGAGAAAGAAACATTTCATTCCGCGCGGGGATAATGATGGAGAGGTCATAATTTACCATATTATTCTTTCTGTTTTGGTTCTGAGAAGTCTGTATTTATCCAAGTATCATTCTTTTCGAGAATAGCTCTAGTGATCTCAGGAGTATAACCTGCTGATTCAGCCCATGAGCACCATGCATATATATCTTTTGGAATGCATTTGCTGTTGAATCCACGCTTCTCAGGATAGATAAACGTCCACCATAAATTGAAACGAGGATCATCACCGTACACGGCATCTCGAACGGTGTAATAATCTATATTATGAGCTTGGCATACATCATATAATTCCTGCATCTGAGCCACTTTGAAAGCAATTGCTCGATTCTCAGTAAGTTTGATAATCTCAGCCGCATAATTTGTAACTTGACGAATATTCACATTTGAATTGAATACTGTTGTGTATAGTTCGATTAGTTTCTCACGATTACTCTTATCTCCGCCAATTATCATAAACGGACTCTTTACAGTATCAAGAAGAGGATGCTGAGGAGTTTCACCCAAATATTCAGGTTGCATACAAATATTTTTTTCATACTTTGCTTTTAGAAAGTCACAATCGCCCGGATTCATTGTTGATCGTATGACAATAAGATCAGTCTCAAGCCATGCAACAACTTCCTCAACGATTCTTGTATCTAGTTTTGATTGATTAGGGCATGGAGTCGGAACACATACGAAAGCGATATCAGCCTTTTCATTGATTTCTTTTTGCAATGCTTCCTTGTCCTTTTCCCATTGTATTTTATTTCCCTCAACATATTCATCGTCTGAATCGCGAACAACTCCCGGAGAATAAATAAGAGCATCAGGAAATAATTCCAACATTGCTCCTCCTACCCATCCAAGACCAATTATTGCGACTTGTTTTTTCATTTTGCATCCTCCTGCTCAGGAAGAACGATCCAATCAATAGCATTGAGATCACCATCATTGACCAACCATTTGTGATATTCACCTCTTATAAATATTTGAAGGAATCCTTCAAATAGTAATCCGAAATTATCATTTGTTTCCCATGCAAGGCGAGTAACTCTTTTTTTATTAAGAACCTCACGCATAGCATCGGGAAATGATAATTCCTTTGGACCTTTGTTTGGAACCGGAGATGTTTTCAGAGTTGAAAGAGGATCATTTCCCAACATTTCATTTGTAACTGGAGATGTTGGATATTTTGGAGTTTGATTATCCACGTTTAACTCCTTTCGATGGAGAAACTGAAGCATCCATATTGCGTTTTTTATCCATATACTCATCAATAGCTCGGCGAATATGTTCCGATACGGTAAGTTCTTTTTGTTTTTTCAAAAAGACGTTTTGTTCTTGTGTTAAGTAAAAATTCTTTCTAATCATTGTCATATACACACATCATACTTATAAAATATATGTTTTGTCAAGTCTTTATTGATGAATCTTATCTCCGGATCCGGGCTTAACTGTGTATGGTTCCGGCTTCACATAGAACCATGAGCGAGTATTATCTCTTATGCCAAGAGGCGGCTTTGGATCTGATTTGGAGCCGAGAATGAACAATGGGCGTATGTTGTAGCTCTTGCAATAACCTTCAACAGCCATCGGAACATGCATCAAATATCCCGGATCATTCCTAAGTATATAGTCATGTCCTGCAACAATTCCGCCCACCTTGACCTTTTTATGCCATTCGGCGATATCGTTGACTGTTTGTTGAAATTCGTGATTGCCATCTATGTATACAAAATCAAGAGAGTCATCTCGAAAATCCTTTACAACATCTGTTGAAAATCCTTTTATGAGCGTGCATCTTCCATCAAGCATATATCTTGAAAGTCGAGCTTCAGCCTTACGTTTCAATTCATCAACCTTCTCTTGACTCACATGATCCCGATACCCTTTATATGCGGTCCATGCATCAATTGAATAGAGATCGAGCTTTGGATTTGCTTTGAGAAGTATCTCTGAATAAATACCGGTCTCAACTCCCATCTCAGCCCCAATATTAAATCCTAGCTCTGCAAGAAGCAAAGCAAATGTATTTCTATTTGTTCCGAGTATTTCAATGACATCCTCATTGAATGAATTTAATCCGTACTTATCACATATATATCCAAGTGTTTTCATAGTATTTTTTTGTAGAAATTTGTAATAATAGTCTCCCAATTAAATCGTTCTCTAATTATTGCTTTCTCATCGTATGATACCCAAAAAGATCCATGATTAAATATCTCCTCGAGATTGTCAATGACCTCTTCCCTTGGTCCTTCCGGTATGAATATAGCAAAATCTCCAAACCATTTTCGATAATGAGGACGATCAAATACAATAGGTCTTGCCCCGCACAAAGCCCCCTCAATCACCGGCAATTCAAATCCCTCAACTCTTCGAAGACCTGAGATGTATTTGCATTGACTCCAATATTCGCCAACCTCTTCATCACTTATGTTTTGACGGCAAACAATATCCGGACCACGGCGAAGTTCGTGTCCTAGAAAAAACATCTCTCGATCCACTCTCTTTGATGCAAACGCGCATTCGCGAACACCTTCTGCAAGAGCGTGCTGAGAAGTTGCTCCGATTATGAATCTTTTAATTACTGATGTCTCTTGAAATACTTCCGGATCAACTCCAAGAGGAGCGTAATAAAATTCAAAAGGAGGATATTCCATCATCTTCACTAAACTGGGATAATCTCCAAGATCTTCTTTCAGTAATTGAAAAAGATCATAATAACTCCAAACAACCTTTGCTCTTGACCACATATATTGCCAATCGGTCGCTTTTGGACGAATAGTTGATCTGACCGCATACTGAATCATCGCATATGGTTTTCCCTTCTTCTGAAGCTTATTTGTTTGCCTCTCTATTGCATCATGGCGTCCATATGCATGGATTATCTCAAAATCAGATTCAGATTGATTATCAACCACCTGAACGTTACTAGGAGCGTATTTATAGAGTGCATCAACTACACGCATGATTCCTCGAGAGTCTGTATCTGGATTAAGGTATAGTTTCATAATTTTTTGGGCAAAAAAGTCGGAGTCGAACCGACTACACACAAGTATTTACCGGTTGCTTGTGATCTCCTTTGCAGGCGAGGTCACCGTGCCTCTCTTTTGCCATTACTTTTTTCTCACTTTCTCAATAAGCTCCGGAGTCCATCCGGGGACCGACATGAATCGTTCAATAAGCCATGCAAGATCATGGACTGCACCTTCTAGTCTATTATTGAACCAAAAATCATCACAATATGCATTACCCTCCTGTACCTCTCTTTTATTGAGAAAATACATCCGACCATATCTCGGTCCCTTGTGGAGATGTGCATACCATGTTTTTTTGTTTGTTATTACCTTACCACCGAGAAGCCATGTCTTGAGTCCTATTTCCTGAGCTTCCCGGACAAATGTTCCATATCCAACTTCGCTCATTCCTTTGAGCCGATCTGTGTAATGAGAGCGCGTCATAAACCAACAGGATCCTTGAAAGGTTATATTCTCATCAATATCATACTTGGGATCTGTTCTGTCGAGAGCTCTCTGAGTCCAGATGTTTCCTTTTGCTCCATCATCTGCCGGAGAGGATAAGTATTCATAGTCAACATCGGGCTTTCCTACATCTTGAATACACCAATTTTCAGCATCGAGGCGCTTCCGGCGAGGAATAACGATCCAATTATCCGGAGAGTTGGTCATTTTAGAATAGATATATCCTTCCCTCTGAAGTTTCACATCAAATCCCTCATCAAACATCACATGAGCGTCACATTTCAAAAGATATTGACCTCTTGCAATTCTGACTGCAGAGTTTATTACTTCTCGCATACCGCGAGACACACCAAAATGAAGATAATGAACGCGGGGATCCTCAACGATTTCTTCGGCAGGACACCAATATCCATCAAGGACCGGAATTACTTCAATAGGACCTTTAGCTTTTGCAAGGATATCTTTTATAGTATGTGAAAGGAAGATCTCATTTCGAGCGGGGATGATAATAGATATTAGATTTGTGGTCATAATATACTCATATTACCATAATGGGGAACGATTAGTCAACTATTATATGAACGGTGTCGGCGATGGTGATGGGCTCGTTGAGCTTGAAGGGCTGGCTGATGAGCTAGGTGATACCGATGCCGATGGACTCTTCGATGCCGATGGAGAGACTGATGGACTCGCTGAGCTTGATGGACTTACTGAGGCTGATGCCGAGACTGAAGGACTTGATGAGCTCGATGGGCTGGCTGATTTCGATGCGCTAGATGATGCCGAACCTGATGGGCTGATGCTCCTTGAGGCTGAGCTTGATGGACTGACTGAAGGACTTGATGAGCTCGATGGGCTGGCTGATTTCGATGCTGATCCTGAAGGTGATACTGATGCGCTTGGTGATATTGATGGACTCTCAGAAGATGATGGACTGACCGATGTGCTAGGTGATACCGATGCACTAGGTGAATTAGATTGCGACGCACTTGGCGATACCGATGCTGAGGCTGATACCGATGGACTCTCAGATCCCGATGGACTTACTGATGCACTCGAGGAAAACGATGCACTTGATGAACTTGATGGACTAACTGATGCTGAGGCTGATGCTGATGGGCTTATGGATGCTGAAGGTGATGGTGAGACTCCGGCTGTATTGCCAACCAATGACCAAACAGCAGAATCTTCATCTCCAATATTTACATATAGATTGCGACCAATTTCATCAAGATCTCGAAAGAATGCTCCTTGTTTGAATCCTTCATAACCTGTTGGAAGAGTATTTCCTTCAGCTTCTAAAATGTTTCCATCTGAATGGGTTCTGATTACTGCGTTTACTTGATATGGTCCGCGAGCGTCAATGAAAGCTTGCTCAGATGTAGAAAGAAGCCCGCCTGCTGTCTCTTTAGCGAGAATTTCAGTAAGCCTGAGCTGTGTTGCTAATGGTAACGCCGTATTGACTTCGAATATTGCCATAATTATCTTTGACCGTATTTAGATCGTAACATTTGTAATTTTCTCAATTCAATCTGCTCTGCGAAGGAGAGATCTCCGGGATGTGCTCGCTGTAATACTAGAAGTCTTTCAACGTCTTTAGATTTCAATGATCGTTTGTGTGGTTTCATGTTGTATTGTAATGCAATAAAAAAGCCTTCATTCTATCAAAGCCAAAATATTATTTTTATAAAACTTCAGGCTTTATTAAAACTTCAGACTTTAATATTTATTTGTTCGATTGTTCTTGTAGGTCTAAAATTCGGCGTACCGAATCTCCACCTGCAACTATTTTCTCTTTCAATTCAGGATGCTTTACTCCATTTTTGACATAAGCTTCTGCTTGTTTAACGGCTTCCTCACATCCTTTGATATTATCGCCATCTTTGTCTGCATCTCGAAGATCGTTAAGAGCGGCGAGCAATAATTCCTTTTCAGGAGTCAAAGCCGCATCATTCTCGAGTTCGAATCTTTTTGTTTTTCGTTCGTCTGTAAATGCCATGTTTGTTTAGTTGTTGTAATTATTAAGTGTTCCAGCTATCGATTAGAGAGTGAATATTGCGAACAGTTCAGCCGCTTGATGGCGTCTAGAGTCTGCAACCTTAGCTCCGTATACGAATAGATCCTTGAATGCTGATCCAAAGTTTCCGATCAGATCTTCTTCAATTGTTGCTTCAAGTAATTTCTCAGCGAATGTGATCCAGTTCTTATGTCCGCCGATAAGATGATAACCGTCTGTATTGTCTCCGGTTAGTCTATTACTCACCATGATGTTAAATCCTTTGAGTTGAGTTAACATTCCTTTTTTGACTAATTCTGTATATACCTCTGGTACATGGAGTGTGATTCCTGATGCGCCATTAGTTACAACATCTTCAAATTCAGGCGGTACTATTAAGAATCTTCCTTGTGCTGGGACTGAGTTATATCCATTCTTCTCAGCTTTATCAAGTACCAATTTCAACTTACCAACTTGAGTTAGAATATTGCTTGTGGTGATCGTGACAGGTGTGACTGCTTCAACTGTGAAAGTTGCGCCTGCTTCAATTGCTCCGCCTGTGTAGGCTGAGGTCGTGTCATCAAAGTCGTCTTCAATAACCATGTTTTCAGTATCAGCAACAGATTTGACTCTGTACCAAGTTGAATGTCCGGTTGCTTGGAATCCTCTCCCAACCATTGCGGCGGAGAAAGCTGTTCCCGATCCGACTACTGCTCCGGTTCCTGTGGTTATTGTTACAGTTCCAGTCGTGACATCTGTCCCAACTCTGTTTCCTGCGCCAATATCTCCATAGAATCCAAGAACGTATAGGTCCATGTTTTTATTTCGTTCGTCTGCTTTTTGAGTAACAACTTCAGAATGAGGATCCTTGATGTAGGAAGCCCAATTATCAATTGTAAGCTCTTGCCAATAGAATGATTTCTTTTTTTCTATTGTGAGAACGCAATTGTCTTCATAGAGATTATCCGGTGAGCCAAGATTAGCTCCGGTATAATTTTTTTCAGTTATACGATTAATATTCAAGATATTCAGGACTGAACCAACCTTGTTGATTTCACCTTCATATTGTCTATTAACTACATAATCCAAAAGAGAGATGTCGTACATCTCGATTAGTAAGCGGTTTGAAAAGCCCTGTGCTAGTGTGGTTGCTCGTGCTGATCCCATAGTGGTAAAAGTAATTAAATATTATTAGATACTTAGATTTCTTTTACCGTCCCGAAGAGGGGTTAGGAAGTTGTCTATGACTAGAGATTATCAAATAGAATTTCGTTTGTCAATAGGTATTTAACCAAACGAGCTTGAAGTTTATTCTTGACGTATATTTCCAGCCTTTAGCTGAACGAGATACGCTTTATAATCTGATTTTCTGAGAGCATCTCCTTCAGCGAGCGAGAGTTTACTATCTTTTGGTTGTGGAGCTATTGCTGGTCCTCCGGAGCCGGGCTCAAACATTTGACCCTTTGATGGAGCTGGTTTAGCCTTTGCCTGCTCTCCTGAAAAGGCGAGAACAAGATCGTCAAATTCAACGCCCTGTCTTGTTTCTTTACTAGCGAATAATTTGAAATCATCGATCTTTCCTTCAAGTTCCGGATGAGTAACGAGAGTGGTTGGATCTTCAATGTAAGTATCGACCTTTTTATTCCAATCGGAAACGTTCTTGAACTTATCTCTTGCTGATTTTAATAATGCTAATTTCTTTCTATTTAGGACCCTATCCTTTGCGAGATCTCGGGTGAGCTGATCTTTATCGTCCCAATCTGCATACATCTCTTTCATCTCATCATCTGTTGGATCTTGTAATAGATCAGCCTCTTCTTGAGCTTTTGCCATCTCTTTATCCTTGAATCCAAGAACCTGAGCCTCTCTTGATGAATTTGAGAATTTCTTTTTTGCATCCTCAGCTTCTTTTTCCAATCGAGCGATCTTCTGTTCAGATGTTTCCTCAACCGGTGGAGTTTCTACTGGGATTTGTGGAGGTTCAACTGGTGGTGTAACCGGAGGAACTACTGTTGGTGGAACTACAGGTGTGACAACCGGAGGTTCAACTGGTGGTGTTTCTACTGGAGTTTTTAGTTCAGGTGGAAGAGTCTCTAATATCTTTAGAGATCTATCCATTTCTGCCTGCATTTGTGCTTTTGTTGGTTTGGTATGATTTGCCATAATTAAAATTTGCCGTCCTATATTTTAGGGTTTGGCTCAATTATTTCAAAGACTCTTGTGCTTCTTTGATTGCTTCAACGACTGAAGCAATATTTTTCAGTTTGTGTGGTTCTTCGATTCCTAGTTCTAACGCTTTTTTATCTAACTCAATTCGAGTAAGATCTTCAAGTTGTGGTTCAACAGGCTCAGCGCCTTTCTCCGGAATGTAGTAATTCGCCTTGATTATCTTGGCATACTCTTCTCGTTGACCCTTAGTAAGATATGATGCTCTAGCTTTGAGGAATTTTTTATCCTCAAGTAGTAATTGACCCTCTTCTTTGCGCATTATTTTATGAAGTCTGATTCTAATGGCTCGATTAGCGTCCCTTTCGCGTTGACCAATTTTCAATTTCATTTTATCCTGTTCCTCTTCGAGATCAAATTCCTCGTCAAATTGATTATTATTCATATGTGTATAGTGTAAGTATAATTTCTATGTATTGTCAAGTCTTATTATTTCGAGCTGTCTCAGCCGCCTTTTCAGCGTTCTCTCTATAATTTATAGACCTTCTAGCTTTCGATCTTGAATCAGATCGAGCCGTTGTCTTACCGGTTATTTTATTAACAATAAGATATTTATCTCCTGATTGTCTAATGATGTATGGCATATTATTTTCGATTACTTACAATTCCAGCAATTGCGCGATCAAGAGATTCCTTTGCTTTCTTTGGTCCAATGAGAAATGATTCAATAAGCATATAATTTCGAAGTCTTGCTTCAAGAAATAACCTGTGCTCGTCCTGATACCATTTTTTTATCAAACCATAGAATGGAATAAATAGAGCCATAATTGACATCCAACTTCGCGGTGTTTCGCTTCGTAGACTTTCGAGCTCTGTTTGAACTGATGTTTTCAAGCTATGAATGAAGCGCCTGATTGAGTCAACGTCTAATTGATTACTATCAAGGACCTGAGTCCATTGCAAGAGAGTTTCACGTTCCGCAGAGTTAAGATCTTCAAATTCAATTCCAACCTTAGTTAGTATTTCGTCAACTATTCCCATATGTGTATATTATACCTGTTTATTGTTGCCCTGCAACCTGTACCGGAGGTAATCCTCCCGGAGCCGGCGTTGCACCTGCTGGCATGTTCTCAGGTGGTGTTGGTTGTCCTGCTGGAAGTTGAGGTTGTGAAGGATTCTGTGGGGCTCCTTCCGGTCCAAGACCCATCTGAGCCTGCATCTGTGCTTGTTCGATCATCATCTGTCGTTGCTCTTCCTCCATCTGCATAATTTCATTGATTTCGTCCGGTGTATAATCCGCCCATTCAAGAAGCTTTCTTTGATAGATCTCATTTACCTTTTGATTGTTTGGCATTGCGACCTTCACGGCATTCTGCTTCTGAAGAGTGTTCACATCTGCCATATCCTTCTCATCTTGGCTCCAAATTTTTACTCTATATCCGAGAGCTGTTCTCCAATCCTTTGAAGTAATTTCGCGTGAATATATCTTATCGGTATTGCGTCCTTTCTTGTAGATCATAACTGCATCGAGTTTATCAGGAGCCGCTTCAACCAATTTTTCAAACATCAATCCTCGTTCCTTCCATACCGGAGTATAGAATTTACTCATTCCCTTGACGCGTTCCTTTGCTTCTGTGAGCGTTGCTTTGAACTCTCCAAGGGTGATCTGCTTCTCGCTTGGAACTCCTTGCTGTCCGGCTGATGCTCCGGTTGCTTTCTCCATAACCTGAATCAAGAAATTCATTTCATCAAGAGACTCTGATAGATCAGGTACATCGACCTTTTGCATTACTGTATCAATACTCCCATTTGTTGGTACTGGTATTCCATACCATCCCCACGGAACCGGCTGTAATGTTTGAGGATTGAATCCTTCAATATTACTGTTGTAATAATGCATTCCGAAGTTTCGAAGAGTTCGATTCTCAACAAGTTGTGAAAACCATGAATTGAGGATCTTGTTTGGTGTTCTTATGATATCTCCAACAGCATCGGACCAAAAGTCTTGACGCTCAAGATCATCAGCCCATGAACAATATGGAAAATGATTTCTCCAAAAGTTATCCTTGGTAACTCCAATAACTTTTTCAAGAGGCTTTTTCATTAATGTCCTATTATTCTCAGCTAATACATAAAGGTATATCTGTGTTGGAATCTCTTTTTTATTTATCTTGCCGGTCTTTTTATCAACCTCATCTTCAAATTCATTGTCTCGATATACAAAATGCATTGCTAGTTCAACATACGTTTCTCCTAGTACCGGATCAGAAACATCCGGAACGCCCATATCTTGCATCTTTTGATTCTTTTCAATTGACTGCTTCTCATTCCGCTCTGCTTTTACAATACCGAGCTTTGAGGAGAAGAACTCTTCTAATTCTGCAACCTCAGTCTGATCGTAATCCTTATTTTTCTTGAGTGATGAAAGCGGAACGAATATATTTACATGAATCAAATACCTTGAGGAGTGAAGATCAAACGGATTGACATATCGGCTGACGAGTATATCCTCCGGATCCTGAACGGTCATAACTACACGACCATCGATTATCTGCCATTGATCGAATGATCTGCCAAATAAGAGGACCTGACGCTTATCAACGATATCCTGAAGCTCCATCCTGTTCACTTCAACAGTCCATTTCCAATATTCATTCTTGAATAGTTCTGCTTGTTTATCATTATCAAGGTTCTCGAAGTAAATAACAGGCATATCGTCAATATCTTTGATGAGAGTCTTGATTTGACCCTTCATAATAGGAAGATTGACAGATTGACGCTGAGTGAGTCTGTTGACGATTACTTTATCCCGATACAGTTCATATGTTTCGGTCCAATCAATAGATCGGCGATATTTATAGTTATATCCTTCGTTACGATTATTTTGAAGCATCGTAACTTCAGGATCAATAGTATCAATTTGTTGTACAGAAGATTCTGACATATAGTCAAATCATAAAGAAAGAAACTATGTTAAGGCAATAGCGTTTATCCAAGACCCTCAATATAAGGAAGTACACCTCCGGAAGACTGTTGCTGTCTTGCTACGCGTGGAGGAACAAAGCCGGTTGCAAAGGTTCGAAAAGCATCTGCTCCATGAGAAGCCCAATCGTGTTTTGGAGTCTTTCGAAATACTCCATTGATTTTATCCCAATCCTTTCGATAGTTTTTCAAACAGTTTATTCCACGGAAACATTTATCCTCATCAAACGCACACATCCGGAGAACTGATCGTCCGGCATTAATCCCATCCTCAATTCCCAGCTTCGGTCCAACCTCAAACTTTATTCCAAGCTTTCCTGATACCTCGAGCCTACTCTTACCGGTTCCCAATTCACGAACTGCTATATCATGCGGGGCGAAATGCTTTCCATAGAGATACCCCCTATCTTGCAATACTTTCGCATAATGAGTGAATCCTTCTCCTGACGATTCATAGTAATCAATGAACCGGTATTGCATTCCGTATTGTTGCATAAACCAAATACTCATCGAGTCATCCATTCCAAGATCCCAAAAGGTATGGACCGGCAGTCCTTCATTCCAAGGAATCTTTGTTATCCTTCCTTGTTGAGTTGCGAGCCTGATGGCTTCTCCATAATACGAACCAACAACCGGAGAATCAAAAGAACACATATATTCCTGTTGGAAATATGCTCGAGCCTCAGCTTCAGATCTTCCATTTGCTGAGAATCTCTTGATGATATCGTGCTGAATCTCATCCAACTGTTGGAGAGTCCATATTCCGGTCTGCTCTGCTGTTAACTTTTCGGTATACCATAAAGGACTATTAGTAGCATATTCAAACAATCCTCGAGCATGATTGTCACCCTTTGGAGTTGTGTTGAATATCGCGATACCATCGTTTTCTTTTAGAATAGGTTCTACAACATCCCATGCATATGGATCTTGATCCGCCCATTCTGAAAATACAACCATCTTTGGATTACCTCCGCGAAGTGAGTCTGGACGATCAGAGCCTCCTATTTGAAACAATGACTCGCCGCCATCCTTTGTTCTAACCTTCATCTTCATCGTTGTCTCATTTGGCTGTCCGATCCTGAGTCCTTCCGGAATATGATCTCGGTACTTGAATCCATCTCCACCAATACCATCCCATAGGTTCTCGCGTCCCATGACAAGAGTTGGATAAATAAACTTCACGAGGCAAGGATCCTGAATAAGCCTTCTTGGTACACAATCGGCAATGTCGGTCTTATCCTTTCCGGCGCGTCTATGCCAAACATGAAAAAAGAATCTAACCTTGCTCTTGCCCTTTATAGCATCATTGACCGCTCGAATAAACGGTCTTTGATATTCACGCGAATCAAAATGATATGGTATTTTTTGCTCATCCATAATTATTTTGGAGATTCTTCTTTCCAAATCAAACTGCCGGTGTGCTCCGTTTCTTGTTTATCCTTCCATCCATAATTATTTTTTAGATTGAATATTGCACCTGCGGGGTTCTTGCCAATGAACAACGATTCCTCAGCATATTGCTGACACATTTGTTTTGCTCTTTTTATAGTGCCGACAAACTTCTTCTTTTTTGAGTAGTTTAGAAGAGTATCTCGGTCAATACCGAGGGTAACTGCAATTCCTGATAAAGTATATGGCTTGAATTGCACCATTACCTTTTTATTAGTCTTTTTGCCCTTTTTATCCTTAATATAGATCAAATTGCCATACAAATCGACTTTTTGCGTCCAACAAGACTTGAAATACTTTTTAATCATCCTTTCCAGCTCTTCAACGGAATCATACTTCGGAGGTCTTCCACCAAGAGGATTGTATGTACGTCTCTTTTTTTTTGGAGGGCTTATACGCGATTTTATGGGCTTGTTTTTAGCCTTGTTTCGCGCTTTTTGTAATTTTTTTGGTTTTTTTGCCGATTTGATTATTTTCTTTTTTTTCTCAACCGGTTTCTTTGCAACTGGCTTTTTCATAATGTTTTGCCGTCCTATATTCTAGGGTTTGGCTAATATGAGTATATCAATTTTTTATGAGCGCCACGGCATCAAAAAATTTGACGATGTTTCCATAGAGAGGGCTTGAGAAATCATGGGCGAGTCTTACAAGAAATCTAGTTCGCGCATTTCTATCTTTTACCTTTCCACAATAAAATTTGTATTGACTTCGATATGCTTGAAGTTCCTGAACATAGCGATATTCAGGATCGAATATATATCTATCCCACCATAACTCAGGATCATCGCCTTGCTGTATCTTGTGAACAGTCTCATGCTCAATAAGGTCCGGAGGTATTCTGAAAGTAACTAGAGGAGCGTATAGAGTATCACCATATGTAAAAACGGTATTTACATCAATGGGAAATGCATCTCTTATTTTCTTAATGTTTGGAGGATATTCTTTTGATATATTCATATAGTTCTCAACTGTACATAAGTGCTTTTGTTCGTTCCTGTATAGCCTCGGCGAATATATCCTTTACGCAAAAGAGCATTGACAGCTCCTTCAACAGTAATAGGCGGGTGCCTACCTTCTGACTTCTTTCCAGCAAAAGCTTTCATTATCTCTTTTCTCGGAACCGGAACCTTTTCTGTTCTAACCCAATTATCAATAAAAACCATAATTTCCTTTTGGATTATATTTATCTCCTCGAATGGAGAGTATTTTGTTTTCATAATGGTTATTTTGCTTTTCCGACTTGCACAACCTCACCGGACGAATAAACGTCCGGCAAGGTCTAACTATTTTCAATTTACTGTTGCTTCTTTTGGTTTCTTTTCTTCTTCTTTCTTTGATTCCGGGGCTTTTGGTACATCGCGAACAATGAGTTCGTCCGAATTTGGATCGAAGTCAACATTTCGGATATATCCTTCCGGAGCATCAGAATCTTTTATTCCCATACGAACTCGGGCTTCCATGAGCGCGAGGGTCATACTGTGATTCATACCCTTTCGAAGTAATGATAATATTCCCATTACTGACTGAATGTTCTGGACCCCTTCTCGCTCCTGCTTTGATAACGAGAATCTCTTTGTTTTTATCGTTTTTTCTTCTGCCATATATTATTCACCTCCTTTGAGTGTTTTCAATTCTTGTAAACAATTCCTCAATATATACCTATTATACACATCTATTTGAGATTCGGAAATAGGCGCTTTCTCTTTTGGTATTTTTCCGGTGACTTTTACAACGATATAAAATCCACTCACAACAAAGAGCATCGTAATGTAAACAATAATTATAAATCTAAATATTCTGAACCATTTCATACAATTCCACCTCCACCCTAGGATTTTTCTTATCCTTGAAAATTTTAATATACATAATTTCTCGTATCTGCCGATCGTTTGCATAAATACGTTGAGTCTCTAGCAAATCAAACAATAGCTTTTGACCCGCATCAATGTCTCGATCAAATTCATAATACCAAGTGATACCCATCTTAACCGGTCCTGTAATAGTGTCAAATCCGGGAAATTGCTCCTTTATTGACCAACCCGCCTCTTCCTCCCAATCTTTAGCCTTCTTGCGCTTATACAGAGGAAATTCAGCATCTCTGTTAATTCCATAGGTCCTATTAATACCCGGCGGCAATGGAAGTGTAATGTTCATGAATACTTGAATGCAATTGCTAAAAATAGAGCTCCTATAAATAAGAACCAATACTGCCAAGTATAAAATTGAAATCCAACGACACTTAACATTATTCCAAATAATGCTCCGGCTATATAAACCATCCTGTGATTCATACCCTGAGCGCGAGGGTCATAATATTAATATAAGCCAAAGCTCAAAATTGTTAGTATTCACATCAACGTCGATATATATCTTTTCTTTTTTATCACTTAACCAGAAGCCATAAAAGTGTTCTAATTCTCCTCGATCATTAAAATCGACCGAAAGAATATTCCAATATAACTCCAATTCCTTATCCCACATTTGAATTTTCATATTTTACTTCAGAAATAATAAACCCTTTTCCTTCACATTTATAACATTGACCGGCAAAACTTCCATTCTCCTTTGATCCACGGCATACAGGACATATGTTTTTTTTACAAAGAATATATCCGGGCTTAATGTTTTTCATATTAGAACAATGTAACTTGCGGATCTCTATAACGCGCTATATAATTTTTGTTCTTATCAAGAAAAGACCACAATTTAGGAATTTTATGTATATAACTATACTCCTCAACGTGGATGGCTTCCTCACCCTGTTTCAATGGATGCTTCGAGATCCTGATGGGAATCTTTATTTTTCCGGCGAAGAAATCTCTACATCTTTGCATATTGAGTCCATAGTGACCCGCTACATCATCAGGATTGTATACGAGACCACCAAACCATCTCCAATAGGCGAAATTTGCGCTTACAACGTCGTTTGTAATCAAATGCTTAACTTCCTGCTTTGTAAATTCATGTCGATTCTTTTCCTCACACCATTGCAATATATTCCAAAGAGTCTCAGCCATACCGTCAAAAAGTGTTATTTGCCTTTCATTTATTGATCTCCCGCAAGTCGGGCAAGATTGCTTGTTTATTGTGCTCATATATTTTGTTGTTCAATGAATAATGTTGGTTGATTCGGATCCGCTTGTATTCTCCGGCAATTTCTACAAAGTCCACCCTTTACTCTGGACCTTTTGAATGATTGAAATATCTTTCCACATTTATCGCAATCATTATTGAAATATAGCCGGCGCTCTTTATATTCTCTTCTCATAAGTTATCTAAATCAGGTATTAAAAAGTAACCATTTCTCCATTCATTTCGCTTGAGATCGTCAACATATAGGACCAAATACAGATCTTTGACCTTTCTACAATTGCCATAAAATTGACATACCATGTATGCATGACGCCCATTATATGTTCGATCAATAATACAGACTTCCCCCCTTAGTATTAAATGGTTCCTGTCGGTCTTTTTGTCCGGGAATAAAAGAAAGTCGCCCCAACTGTCGGCCTCATTATCTTCTGAAAAGAATATATTCGGATTTTTTTTGATCCACTTCTCAAGTCTATTACAATAATCTGCTGTTATTAATTTTCTGTCTTTTATGCTTCTCATATTCTCTTCAATAAAAATCTAATGGCTGTTACAAGACTTACCTTATTCTGACACATCGGATGTATCATTCCCTCCTCTGAAAACGTTCCCTTGAAATATTGACGTCCTGAATACCATCCAAAGTCAACAAACCCGCCCTTTGGTTTTTTAATATCAAATTCGTATTCGCTGTAAATATTCATACTTATACACAAATGTTTATAACTCGTGGAGAACTTTGCTCAAGGTAGTCATTAGCTCCTCGAGCAAAGTCCCCTCCACACTAAAAAGGTTCATCTCCCGCTTCAACCGTATCACTTTCCGGTTCTTTTTTAGAATCGAGAAAATCCCCATTACTACCTGCCGCCTCATCGCCCTTTATAGCTTTCGCTGAGATGAGTGACTCAATAGTATCTTCCACTATTTCCACATGATTTTTCAAGAATTTGAACTCTTCCGGATCCATTACGAGGACCGGAGAGCCGTCTTCAGTTTTTTCGATTTCAAAGTCAATGACCCAGCTCTTGCCGTATGCATTCGCTACTTTCTTGGTTGTAAATTTAACCGTTAACGCAAACATAGGAATTGCAACTGGCTTCATTTTCGTATACTTTGATGCTTCCTTTCCAAACTCCCACATAGGTGAAAGCTTCAATCCTGTCATGTACATAATAAACGGTTTCATTTCTGTACCGCTAATAATCACGCCTCCCATGACCTGATTGAATATCGATTTCTTTTCCATTCCTTCAGCTCGGAATCCTTTTGAGATTGTTAAGATATGACATCTGACGCTCTCAAACTGTTCTCCTGTCTGTTTATAAAAGAATGCTCCATCCTTTGGCTCATCACCATTTGAAAGCTCGTTCTTTGTGCTTTTTCCGACTGAGTGAACTTTTAGAAGAGGTAATTCTCCGGAGAGATTCTCCGATCCCAATTGAGCGCTTTCTGAGTACATCTCAGATAATTCCCTATTGTCTCGAAGTTGTTCAAGTTGGCTAAGAGCCAATTGATTTCCCTTCTCTTCTGCTTTCTCAGTCTTTTGCTTTTCGATTCGATTCTTTTCGTTGACCTCATGTAGCATTTTTACTGCTGATGATTCTTCTTTGTTTTCTTCCTTTGACATATATTATTCACCTCCCTTCATTTTTAACCTTCATTTTTAATTTTTTATACTCTTCACTACTTTCAAAAATACGTTCCCATCGAAATATTGTTTTATCCGGATCAAGCATAAAATCCTTAATTAATATATGTGTTCCTCCGTTGAAGTCAATGCAAATTGTTCCAATCTCTGAAGCAATTATCTTGTCTACTATCATATTTTTATTTCAACCTATCCTCAACTAATAACGGCGTACTGCAATCCTCTTGATACCCATATACTGCACATTGATACTTGTTATGCCTATCAAGGCGCTCATCCTGTGATTTCAAAACAAAGACAGCCAATACAAGGAAAATAATGACACATAGTACAAATATTTTTCCGATGTTATTATGAATAAAATCTTCCATATTACTTTTTTACTTTAACTGTTATTGCACCGCCTCCACTGCATCGAGCACAAGTTGACTGAGTACCATAATCATAATAATCTGATACGCCTTCCCCACTACAAAGAGGACAAACAATTATTGCTCCATTTTTGATAACCTTTATTACAACTGGTGAAGCTTCAACCTTGATATCGTTTTTTTGTATTACATCTGTAAATAATCCCATATTACTTTTTTGAATTGAAACTTTCAGATATTCTCTCAATCAATCCTCTTACAATTGAACCAATTGATTCCCCGGATTTGTATGATATTTTTCGAAGCTTCGAATGCTGATCTTCGGAGACCAATATGTGAAGTTGTTTGCTTACTTTTTTTGTTTCCATATGTATAACTGTACATGAGTATACAGATGTTGTCAAGGGGTATTTTTTCGCAATAGGAGGCTCATTATTTCAGGAGGCGCGTTTAGAACTCCATCTTGAAACCATCCAAGATCTGTTGCTTCAACTATGGCTCTATTTCTGAAATCTTCATCTATTAATGGAAAGGTATCAGGATTCAAAATCGTTCTTATTCCATGTATTGCAAGCGCAACACTCGCCGCATTGAGTAATTGTTTTATTTCTGGTCTTCCATCTGTTTCCATATTTTTTGACGATAATTGAAAATGGTTTTTTGAATTTTCGGATTTCCGGCGTTTATTCGAGAAAGACCTATTGATTTCTCATAAATACCTTGATCTCGTATTTGCTCCGGTTCCATCTCTGTAATATCTATTCCGCCGTACATCGTTCCACATACCGCCATATTATCATGCACAACGTGGCAATTTGGGCATAGTATAACAAGATTTGCAATGCTTGTCTCTCCTCCCATACCGTAGGGCAAGATATGATGAGCCTGACAGTAACCAAGTACTTCCTGCCAAAGATCCGCACCGCATTCTCCACACATGAACTCCTGTCTTACTAGACCAATCTCTTTTTCTTCAGGTGTATAGAATCTTTTTTCCATCGGCGGCGATTATATATATTGAAAACACATTCTGCTCTTAATAGTAACAAAAAAAAAGAATACAGTTAATAGTAAGGAAGTAATATGCGGGTAAGACGCAAGAGGGACCGTACCCCCGTCAAAAGAGTATGTATTTTCGACGATTTTTTCCGTTTTCTCTCGGATCGCCTAAATCAACCTATCAGCTCCGGCGTTTTTCATCCGGAGGGGAAGGGACTTGTTTGATGTGAGTACCCCCTTCCATTTCGTACATGCGGTCTAAGACGATCTCGATTGCTGTCGAGATAGCATCAGGACTTTATGCTCAGGCGCTTTTCTGTGATGCGACACCGCCTAATTTAACCCCCCTGTCGCGAGAACCATGCTCATCTAATATTGCGATTATCTGTTGAAAGGTTTCTGCGATCTCGTGTTGTGCTTTGAGATCATCTTTGAAGAAGTTACTGAGAATAAAATTACGAACCGAGCGAAGAAGCTCTTTACATTTCTTTATATTGAGAGTGTTAGTTTGTTCCATAAAAAAACCTATTTGTACTTTGGAGAGTCGCCGGAAAAGCAACTTTGGAAAGTTTGTCTCTCCAAAGAACAAATAGGTCTGTTCCCATTGCTTTTCACCTAAGCGTTTATAGTCCTCTTTCCGTAGGACTGCCGGTTTCACCGTATATATGAATATACACGATGACTGTACTTATTGTCAAACGATTATCAATTGCCGCCTATTTTCTCACCGACTCTATAGAATCCTGATGATGCAAGCGCAACTATAATTCCTGTTTCAACATTAAGACCAAACATACTAAGAGATCCAAGAATGACTCCTGTTAAGACTGCCATTCCAAAAAAAGCAAATCCCCAATATCCCATTGTTTGTGCATCTTTCAAAAGTCTAAATCCATTTACTAATCCGACTATTACTGCCATTGCTTCAAGGTTTTCCATATTTTTTACCTTTCTTTTTACTGAACCAAATATTAATTTTTGTGAAAACGATTTTCCATCCGTTATTTATTAAGTTATCGAACCTTTTTCTCCAATCCCTTATGAGTCGTTCATAGCTCAGGATCAACCTTTTTTCTTGCTCCCGATGTTCTCGCAATTCTTTTCTCAGAGTGCTAATGCGTTTCTTCAATTTTTTTTCTTTTTGAGTTTTATCAACAAGGTCCTGTTGGATTTTTTTATACGCCGTTCTCATAAAGTATATTTCGTAATTTTGTTCTCTTTTTTTGCCATGAATTTTTACCAATCCACCACCACGGTTTTCGAATTTCAGCGATCAATTCATTTAATATTTTTTCACAATCAACCGGAGCCGGAATTTCTTGGCTTGGTGAGACTGATGGAGACGGTGAGATGCTAGGACTCAAAGAAGCCGATGGTGAGAGAGATGCTGATCGCGATGCCGATGGGCTTGGAGACGATGATCTGCTCTTTGAGCTTGATGGACTTATGCTAGGACTCTCAGAGGATTGTTCTTGTCTAGGAAGTCCATACTTTTTGAATTGTATTGCATCTCCAAAAAACCAACACCCATCTGTTTTCCCGACAATACCCGGAACTATTTGTGAGCTGGTCCATTGTTGCATTGCCATCATTCCCCATTGACCTGTATTTACTTCACTAATAGGAACATATGCAGCAAGCCATAGAGCAAAGCTTCCATCAATGACCGGTTGCCAATCAAATTTCTTTACTTGTGATTGATTCAAATATATGAAGCATTTGATTCCTGTTCTATAACGGACCCGATTGAGAAAGTCATTACACCATTGAACAACTGGAAAGGGATTTGAATTTGGTTCATAATCTAAGCAAAGAACCTCACCTTCCTTGAGCGGAAATACAGTATTAACAAACCAATCAGCCTCATTTAGAGCGCTATTATTAAGATCCGGACGGGCAAAATGGTAATATCCGACAAGTAATCCAACACGACGAGCTTCTGCTCTATTTCTTGAAAATTTTGGATCAATGTAACCGTTTCCTTCTGTAGCTTTTATAATAACGAAGTTTGAGTTATTTTTATAAATATCGAAATCAATGTTTCCTTGCCAGCTTGATATGTCATTTCCTACAATCATATACAGATATTATAATCCTATTTTATATAATAAGTCAAATGTTTTTATTGATCTTTGTACTTCCGTTTGTTTTCTTTATTGTATCTGTGTTTTCACCAACAGCATCGGTGAGGTCCTCAGTAGCAGGAGTATTTTTTCTTACTTCAATCACACTCCTATCAACAGCATCGGTAAGTTTTTGAAGCGCTCGTGCAAGAACAATTCGTTCCTTTCCCGAATCAATCATTACCTTCGTAACAGTATCATCCCTTTTTACGAGATACCAAATGAATGCGATGGTAATAAAAACCGTTGAGCCTAATTGTACAGAGGGTAATATGAATTGTTCCATATTAATATTTTATAAAAATGAAAGCAAGAATTGCTCCAACTACGGCAAGAATGATATATTCAATGATTTTGTTTGCAATATTAATTGTTGGCTTCTGTTCTGCGTCAATGATCCGGAGTTCTGCTATCTTGGCATATATTCTCGCTACTTGAGTATTTATTGAGGTTCCTAGATCAAGTATGGACGTATTCATTCCCATCAGAGTATCGTTTATGTGAATGAGATGATTTGTTTTGATTTCAGTAATCCCTTGAGTAATATTGTCAAGTTTTACGTCCAAAACGGCTTGATGCTTCTCGAGTTCTGCAATTTTTGTGCTTTGCTGTGTTTGGTCGTCTACCATATACATCAATCGTACCAACTGAAACCATGTAAACACAACCGCTAATCTGCCATATAGTAGTCACCGCGCGATCCATACATCCCCACGCCATGCGAGTCACGAAATAACGTCTTGAATGCTGTATAAAAAAAGGACGCTATAATAAGCGATATCAATATACCTGCAAATATATTCCCAACTATTTTTTCGAACTTCTTCATGTTTATTCATATTCGCTTTTCCGGTTATTTTTTCCTGCTCTTTATTTCAGCAAGTGTTTTTTGTGCAATTTCAGTTTGAAGTGTTTGAATTTTCTTGATACGATCAGCTTTCTCCTGCGGATTCATATTTTCTGACTGTTTTATTAGATCAACTGCTTTGTTGAGTGTTGAGAAGGTATCAACAGCTCCTGTGTATGTAATAGCGTCAATAGCGTTTGGATGGTTCTTGGCATACGCCTTCGCTTTCTCAACATCTCCATCTTTGACCATTTTCTTGATATAGGTCCATTCAGCGTTTGTTTGTGCGTATTCGTTATATACACGGTTAACTGATTCTGATCCTGAGCCTATCGGATCCCGAACCATGAACGCCTTTATTACTGGCATCTCTTCAAGTGTCTTTGCTGGCTTTGGTGGAGTGACTACAATTCCGGTCCCTACAAGTATTGCATCCATTCCGCTCATTGCGTATTTTCCAAGCCCTGCGCCATAACCATTGACTAGATTGTCAATCTTTGCCGGAGAGTAATTTACTACTTCTCCAAGTATTTTTGACGTCTCAGTTGTATATGGACCGTATTGCTGAGCCGATGGATAAGATTCTTTTCCACGACTTACAATCGGACGATCCAAGAATATTGAGTAGTTTGATAAATTTTCTACTATCGGAATAATTGCTGTTGGCATCCAGCCCGGAGTAAAGCCATCCGCGATATTATTTGCAAGTTCATTCATTATGGTTGGATCCTTTGTATCTATAGCCTCCATCACGCGTTCCGGTACTGATGCAAAGAGTGACCCGAGCTCGAATGGCTTTGGGATTCTCCAAATATGATCAGGAGTCATTATTATCCAAAACATATTCTTTTGCCATTGTGGTATTTCCTTCCATCTCTTATCTTTGCGATTTGCAAGATAGAGGAGGATTGATGGGAGTGTTAAGAGAAATAACGCTTTCCATAATGTTTGAAACGGTCGATTCTTGAAACTTCTAACCATTGTGTCGGTTCCATTGAGATTTGCTCCAAAAAATGCAATGATTCCATTAGCTCCACGCGTCCACGAACCAAGTCGATTAAAGTCAAGAGTCACGTTTCGAGAAGCAAATGCTGATTCAATAGGATCTTTTCCACGAGCAAGCGCATTCCTCATCTCTCCAAGTCTTGTTCCGGCTTCTCCTAGTTCTGAGAGCATTTGAAGAACTTTGAGGGGATTTTTTATATTTGTGATAATCCTTTCACCATTAGTCGCAAATAGTTCCTTCATATCCTTTTGAAGTCCCTTGCGGTCCATAGAAACAAGCATCGCCTGTTCTCCTCCTCCTGCCTTCCATAAATTATATGTATCTCTTCCAAATTTCTGAGGTTGTATCAATTCCCATACTCCACGAATCAAGTCAACTCCGGGAACAAATCCATGTTCTGAGTAAACGCCGGCTGTGAATTGATCTCGCAATGGATTTCTTACTGAGAAATCAGGGGATAAAGTTGCTCCGGCTCTTAGAGCTTTTGCCGGAAATCCAAGAATCTTCATAATCATCGAGACATCCTCAACGTTCATTCCTTGAATTGACTTGAATAGATCCGGATCAACTTCAAAGACTTTTTGTTTATCGCCCATATTGACATTGAGCATATTTGGTCCGGTTGCATAGGTTGGTCTGAAAAGAGTGACCATCATTTCACCAAGCTCTTCAGGAAAGTCTATATCCTCAAGCTCAGTTCCTTTTGTTACCTTATCCATTACCTCCTGAACGTTTACCGTGACAGGCTTCATAGGCTTGACCACTTCTTCAAACAACCGTCCGAGTTCGTGATTTGCACCTGAGACGTTTGCCATTGCGACTCCTATGTTATTTCGTTCAGCGGCGTTTATGATTGCGTAGGTGTCTTTTATATCACTTTCAAGAGGATCGATAATCTCACGCTCTGATCCTTTTATTTTCTTAATAGGATTGTTCAAATTTCCACCGATTTTTGATTTGCCAAGGAATTTCGCTCCACTCTCTTCCATTACGCGATAGAACGGTACATGGTATTTATTGAACTTTTTGATTTTCTTCAATCCCTCTTCTCCAATGAGTCCATTATCTTTTGCATAATCAAGCAATGCATCTTTGTATTGCCTTCTCTCTTCGGCAACGCGTTCAAAATTTGGATATTTGTTTTCAAGCTCTGTAATTGCGGTCTTCGCGTCCTTGAGATCGATTCCTGATACTATTTCACGAGGAGCAAGGTCGTTGACTATGCGTTGAGATACTATGTATACTCTGAAATCATCGAGATGGTCCATGACCGGATCCATGATCTCGGTGTACCCTTTACCGGTGAAATTCATTCTAGTCTTACCATCTTTGTCTACCTTCCAGAACTCTTTTCCAAATGTTCCACCGTTTAGAAATAAATCAGCTTTTCCCATCCATCCTTTGAGATTGCGAGCGAGAACATATGGATCTTGAGGTGAAGGTAACTTCTGACCTGTTTGTTTTTTATATAGACTCGAAAATTCATTGAGAGGGTGAAGGTCGTCGAGTGTTAGTGTATAAAGCTCATGTAATTTATTTACAACACGATCCTTGAGAGGTCCGGGCTTTTCTCCTCCAATTGACAGATGAGAAAGTATCTTTGCAACTGCTGGCTGTTGGTTCCAGCGTTTGAAATCTTCTGTTGCTGTATTTATCACATTATCAACTTCCGGAATCTCTTTTATCTTCTCATTGAACACTTTGTCAAATTCCGGTCCCCATTGATTGATCTTCTCGGTCTGACCGGTCATCCTGAAGCGCATGTATTCAGCGAAAGCTTCCTTCTTTTGTTTCTCAGGCTGTCCTGAATAGGATACTCCATATTCGCTCATTAGAAGTTCGCGTTCTGTTATTGAAATATCTTTGGAGAAACCGATTGTATCATCCAAGTAATGAGCCACTTCATGGAATATTGTATTGAGACCTCCTGATTTGATGCGAACGACTTTATTCTTTGGACTATATATACCAATTGCTCCGGCATGGCGAAATTTTCCCCTTCTTATCGGAACGTTGAGCTTTTTGGATAGTTCTTTTGCGATTTCTGATTGTTTGATTATTTTATCAGTCTCTTTTTGTGCCACTTCTGAGAAAGGATTCTGAAGATTCTTTGGATTGAATCCCAATACACCCTTATCATCTGAGATCCGCATCTGTTGTGTTCTGCCTTTGAGAGCATCAACGTCAATCTTTACCTCATCGCCTTCTTTTATATTATTTGTTGAGATCTGCAATGCTTCCGGATTGAGAGTAAAATGAACATTCTCTCCATCAAATACGAGGTTTTTATCTTTATCAACTTTGAGGACCGGATTGTTTCTCAATTCAGAACTATTATCAACCAATATCTTGAACTCTGCCTTGCCGATACTTGGTCTTATATATACCATTTCCGAGCTGTCTCTCTTTGTTTTCCATACTGTAGCCGGAAGATCGAGCTTTCTGATCTCTTTTGAAACCTTATCCGGAGTATCAGCCTCACTTGGACCAATGGATAATTGTTGTGGCACTCCCCCGCCGGTATTATCGGGAAGAGGGGGGTTAACTTCTTGAGAATTAATCTCAACGGGGGGGTGTTTCTTTAGAAAGTTTGGTGGATTGTTGTATCGCTCTATAAGAGCCAATACAAATTCATTATGATATACATGATTATGGGCGAGAGATAAAGCGGTATTGAGCATTTCCTGATCCGGATTTGGATCAGTAAGCGCGTCCATACCATTATCAACGAGTTCTTTATACTTGGCTGTGGTTGTTTTCAGATCAGCTTCCTTGAGCGTTGCTAGATTCTCAAGAACTTTATCGGTTAACTTTCCCTTTGGAGTAAAAAATGCCAGTTGCGATTCTGTTTGTTCAGGATCAAACATTGAGACATCGTTTTGAGCTTCGATCTTTATTTCTGAAGGTAAGAGAGGAATTTCTCCTTCTTTATAGAACCACGGATGAGCCGCTCCATAACCTGAAGAGCTTACTCTGAGGGCTTCTCGGACCGTTTCAGTCGACTGTCCGGATATCTCTCTTTCAGTCCCGCTTGGAGATTCTTGCGCAATTTGCTCGCCAGTTTGTTCTCGATCGGATCTGAGGGCTTCATATTGTAATTTTGTGATTTGTTGTTTTTCATATGCGTTTTCTGTCGCGTTGGCTATCGCCTCCGCTAATATACTCCTATCATACAGATGTTCTTTTATTTTGTCAAATGATACTTCTGAATGTGATTGATCTGAAGTATTCTCAACAAATGTAAAAGTTACCTTCGAATTAGTCTTATATTTATTATACGCTTTGATTATATTTTTTTGTGCATTGATGTGAGACTTTAGGAAATATCCTTCTGAGACGACTCGTCCCTCTTCTCCAACACGTTTCAAAGCTCCATCGGTCCACGCTTCAGCCGGATTGCGAAATGTAAAAGCAACGTCAACCTTATATCCTTTGTTAAGCGCTTTTTGAATATCTTTTATAGCTGAATTATTTGAGAATGTAGTATCAAGAACAATTGAATATTCATCTTTTAATGGCTCGCCTTTTTGAATTGCGGTTGTTTTTCCGGATCCTGACCCGCCGGATGTGAGCAATACTATATTGTTCTTTATTCCTTGCTGAGTATCGAGAAGGTCATTATATACAATCTCCTTTGCCGTTCCTGTTGCTCGTGCAAGCTCTCCGGCATTGTGACCCTGATATCCTTCAAATAGAGTGAGAGCAAGATCAGGACTGACTTCATTTTCAAAAGCCTGCTCATACTCGCTGATAAACTTCTCCGGATCGTTTGTTATTTTTGTGAATGCTTTCTCTTCTAGGGGATTCTTGAATACTGTTGGAGTATTGATCTTCATGGTTGGCTCTTTGATTCCCTTGGCTTCATTATATGCTTTGGTAAGCTCTTCTTTTGAATATCCTATTTGACCACTTGTTTTAATGTCCGGCGCTTCTCCCTTGATCTTTGCTTTGATTTCCGGAGTGATCTTTATTCCTTGTTGAGTTGTGGTTTTCTCTAAAATATCGAATGTTTCTATCGAGCTAGGATTATCTTTTGCCCATTTGACCATATCCTTATTTGATAATTGCCCTTGACCCTCGAACTTACTAATTGCAATTGCCTTGAACTTCCCATCTCCAAGCACATCCGTAATAATCCAAGACTCAGTGCTTTTTGCTATTTCTTCTCCAACTTTTAGATCTTCTATTTCTAGTCTTACTTTTCCTCCGGGCTTTTGTATAAAAAGATCGGTCTGACCTTTTTCAATAGGAAGTCCCAAATCAATCACTTCAACCTTCTCACCTGTCAATTTCTCAACAATATTTTTAACCTGCTTATCATAGAGATTGACAGCCCACTCTCCGCCAAACTTGAGTCCTTCTCCGGAAAGTTTTCCGGTCTCATCAGCCATAATCTTGTCTGCGAGACCTTTGCCAAGGACCTCATCAAGTTTTTTACCGACTGCGTTCATCTGTGCGGGTGCGGATAACACCTTTCCATCTTTGTCGACTTCAACCAGTAGATTATAATTTTGATTATTTGGAATAATTTTAATTTGCTTTATTTCTTTAGGCTCATGTGATGCTCTGTTTTCTAATTTCCAACTGACATCTTTAACGTGTGTCGCCAAATTATACCTCGCGCTCGTTTGTTCTCCATTAATCCATACAAAGTATTCAGAGCCATTTGTAATTGCCTCAATGAGTGCTCGCTTGACTGCTAGTTCTTGCCATTTGTTTCCTTGAATTAGTGAGTTGAATGGTACACCTGCTCTTTTCTTATCCAATACCCTTTGAATTGCTTTTTCCTTTGTGGGATATTCTGATTTTGCTATTTGCAATTCATTATCGGGAACTTTGTATCTCCAAAAAAATTTATCTTCTCCTATGAATTTTATCTCATCCTTTTTATAGCTCGTATTAAATCCCTGTTTTCTCCCCTCTCTCGCCCAATCACTTTGAATCTCCTCCAAGAAAGTCACATTTTGCCCTTTGTACGTTCTCTCATTCAATCGAATATGAGCAATGACATTTGGTTCGTCCCAATGTGAAGATTTGAATCCTTTGATATCTGGATTGTAATCAATCTTGAGAGATGGATCTTTGAGCATTCGGTCATATAGTTTGTCGTGATTTGTTGATTCTTCGATTATTTTTCCAACACTATTTTTTAATTGATATGTGGTTTTAGTTTCCGGAGCCCTCACCAGTATCTCCTTGTAATTCTTTCCCTTCGGGAGAGTGTAATTTGAGTATCTTGTTCTTGGTGTTTGCTCTTTGAGATATCTGTTCAATACTTCGATCACATCTGTATAATTTCTTGCGGTCCTTCCAAGTAATCCGTCTTTTTCTGCGACATAATATCCATCTTGTTCTTTTTTGATTAAAAAGGTCCTATCTCCTAATTTTCCAGTAAGATTATCTTTACTTCCGGTCCATTTTATATCCGCTTCTGTTTTTGCTAACACATCGCCTTTCATCGTCTCCCCCAATCCTTTCATTTCCGGAGCAAATGGCTTTGCTTCTCCTGAGATTGATTGACCTTTGATATTTGCATATTGATTTTTTGAAACGATGTACGTTTTGCCGTCCTGCAAGAGTACCTTATTCCCTTTGAGCTCATATGGCGTGAGCGATTCACCTTCTGGAATCTCAACTTTATTCCCATAGATATCTTTTGCCGGAACATCCTTCTTGAGTTGTATATCCGGATATTTTTCCATGATCTGATCTGCCGTAAGACCATTGGTCCCCCGGATTATCTTTGTTGTGTCCTGTGAGTCTATAAATTCATCAAGCGTGGCGTGTTCTTTTGCCTTCTCTACAAGGGGAGAGCCCTTGGGAGCCGGTGTACCCTTATCGACTGTAAGAAGGTCCTTGTTAGTTACTACAATTTCATCTGCGCCTGCTGTACCATATGCATATCCTTCAGGCTTCACAATTTTCAATCCATCGTATTTATTCCCAACGAGAGTTTGAATATAGTCATCCTTCTCTTGAGCTTTTAATTTGAGTATTTCTTTGAACTCAGTTTCTGATGGAGTATAGAGATTGAGATTTTTTGTTGATTTTATCGTCACAACATTATCTGAGAAATCCTGTGCGTTCTGTGATCTCTCAAATAAATATACTCCGGACCCGAATGATCCTGATTTTGTAGTCATAAGCGGATCCTTTACTGAATCCATTCCTCTATAATAAGTATTTGGAACTATCTCTCCTTTTGGAGCAACCGGAGAGGTTGTCTTTGGCGCCGCTACTTTTGGCGGCTGTGTACCATCTACAAGCTCGATCTGAGTAATACGACTTCCATTTGGAGTATCAAGATTCAAAAGACCGGCTATTTTCGATTTTGTTGCTTTTACCAAATCAATTCTGAGATTTTTTCCAAATCCTTCAGCTTCCAATGCTCTTCTCATTATTTCTCTTCCGGCTGGCGTATTCTCAATATCTGAGCCAACGACTACGCTCTTTGCTTGCTCAGGTGTGAATGTGAACGTTCCTTCTTTGAATTTGGATCTCGTTAGATACTCTCCGGTTTTTGCTCCGGCTTTTCCTGTAATCATAAATCCATGAATACCAAGAAGAATGAGCATTGAATCCTTGACCATTTCTTTTGCTTGTTCGTCTGATGCTCCAACAGATCGCGCATCAAGATATGTTTGAGATGAGAGAATCGTCATTGACTTTGAGAGTTGTTTTGTATATGTAACACCCTTTTCAAATACTTTCATTTTTTGAAGGTTTGCAAGAGGCTTTATATATTCAAGAAGCGTCCCTGATACGGTATCAACAATCAAATTTCGAGCTCTTGCTTCTGCTGGTGTACTTGATGGGAGAGAGGTTTGACCGAGAGTTGCAAATGTAGCCGGAAGAGCAATCTTTCCAAATTTGAGTCCTGCCAATATTTCTCCTCCAAGAATAAACGATCCAATCATTCCAATAATGTTTCCGACTGTATTTCCTGCTATTTGCTGATCTGTTCCATTCTCGGCAATGGAAGCAAGTTCCTTGTCAAGAAAAGATTCAACTCTTGGATTCCAATTAGCATATGTTCGAAGAGCTCCTTGCATAATACCCTGTATTCCTGCCTCTTCAAATTTATAAATATCACTATCTTCAATTTTTTTATATAGCTCAGGATTCGCTTCTTTTGTATATCTGAGTACCGATCCTTTTATTCCGGGAGTCATTGTTTCGATAGGGCTGTTATATAAATCAGATGCAAACTTTTTTATTCCTTCTCCTATGGGTCCGGTATCATTCAGAATATAATCCGCCGGTTTATTAATCAATCTATCCATTAAATTCAAATTAGCGATCTTCTCATTCATCTTTTTTGTTCGGTCTGTTGATATTTTCTGCGCTTTTGGAGTGATCTGAGCTGATGATCCGGACTCTTTTGGTTCAAATCCGGGGAGTTTTTCTCCTATTTTTATTGACTTGATTGATTTGACCTGCTTTGGATTCATCATTATTGTCGGACTATCTTTAGGAGGTGATAATATCTCAAATCCTTTTCCGTTCTTTGGTGTAAAAAATCCCTTGAGCTGTCTCTCGGCTTGTTGTGTAAATTCGCCAAGTCCTGAAAGAACACTTGATCCAAAACTTGCCGCATTCTGACCTGTTTGTTGTAGAAATGTTGGTTTCGGAACCGACATTGAGGCTGAAGAGGTGCGTATCGGAGTCGTTGTTTTTATCGGAGCTGAATATATTTGCTTTCTTCGTTGTTCAAAAGATGAATCTACAAATCCCCCTCCACTAGAAAAGCCGCCGGATGATGGTTGTGTCGTTGGCGTTCCTTTCAGAAGCTTTGCCCTTCTTTGTTCGAAGGTTGTATCTGTGTATGGCATAAGTATATTGTACTATTATCCGCCGGCTAATTTCATCATTACCTGATCTGTTGCCGATAGCTTGTTTGGATCCTTTATACCATATCCTGAAAGCTTGCTGACGTCTCCCTTGTCCGGACCATACTTGCTATTTGCATTATAGAGTTGATAAATAGTATTCGGATCTAAATATCCAGTATAGAGCGAGAGTATTTGAGACAATGTGAGTCCATTTTGAGCATCACTTCGAAGAGCGTTTGCATAATACTCTTCCTTATCTGCTGTTGTTGCCTTGGTTGCGGCGGCTGGTTTCGATTTTGAAAGGACCTGCTTGTTGATTATCTCACCTGTTTGACTATCAACAACGACTGAATATATACTTGTGCCATCGTCAACCGTTGTGACTGATGTTTGACGATCCTTTTGCTTCTGAGATCCAATAGCAGATTGAATCATGGAGCTTGAGATACCGGTTGCTCGAGTAATGGATGCGATATCAGCTCCCGATGCTCCTGAAAGAGCTCCTGACTGTAATAGGACGTTAAACTGATCGAGAGACTGTTTTGATGCTTGTGAGTTTATATCAAATTGTTTTGTTGCAATATCAAGCTGAGTTGCGATGTCTTGTTTATCCATTGCAAGTTTATCGAGATCGTTTTTGATATTGGCATTATAGTCTGTTGTGAGCTTCTGAATCCTTCCAGTTCTTGTTGATTCAGATAAGAATGGATTGTCGTTTATTTCCGACTGTACTTCTGCAAATCTCTTTGCCTTGTCATTCAGTCCTGTTTCAAGCGTTGTAATTCCTTTTTCATCATAGAGTCCTTGATACAAAGATTGAAGATCAATAGATGCGGGTGGTGATATACCTACTCCTTTTCCATCTGCTCCATATCCTCCGGGGATTCCCGAATAATCAACAGCTCCTTGAATTGGTGCTTGAGCTTGTGCTGGGGCTGGGGCTACATTTTGCTTTGCTTGTAAGTCTCTTTGCTGTTGAAGGTATTGTTCAAGTTGTTGAGAAGATACGCCTTGAGCCTGTGCTGATTGTGCGTTTACTTCTTTTGATACTAACTGACCGGCGCCTTGCTGATTACTTGATGGATGAATAGCTCCGGGATCTGAAAGTGTTCCAGCCCAATATTGACGTCCTGAATACCATCCACCCTCCTGAAATCCTCCGGATGGTGGTTTGATACCTAGTGATTGTGGATTGTATGTGTTTCCCATAGTATTAAAAATTTCCTATATTTGTATTTTTTCTCGCTGAGCTTGTTGATGAATAATAATCCGGAACGTCAAATTGAGGAGTCGTTTTCACCAATCTCGATCGTTCTTGAGTAATCTTGGTCCATGTTGTTATAACGATTCCTTTTGCTTGTGTTGATATAAGCTCAGCTCCAATGACGTTTCCGCCTCTTTTCGATTGTGTGACTTCTGCTTTATTTTTTAGAATCTCTCCGGCTTCAAGAACTATTGCCTCATTGATTTCCGGCATCGAATACGAGAAGATTGTAATATCACCATCGAGAGTTAGTTTATCAACAAATTTATATCCAAATATTGCGAGATTTTTATCTCCGTTTATTGTTGGAGTAGGATCAATAAAATATTTCTTACCATAATTTGACCATTTTCTTGTTAGTCCTGAAGGATCATTGTTTTCTTTTTCGTATTGATAGTCTTTGAATATGAGAGGATTACCATAATCGACTCCATCAATTGTGAGCTTCCAAATTGAATCAGGACGCCAATTCTGAGGATAATTATAATATTCGTGATCGTTGAGAGTAGATGTCTTCTGAGCATCACGCGTCTCACTCCATTTGAACATTGCTCCAATCTTCCGGTATGCACGATTAAGAGCGAGGTCTATTATTGTCGGTGTTATGAGCGAGCTCTCATCGCCAACGGTAAGATCTGACTGAACAGCGATTCTGAGTTCTGATAATTGATCCATAGTCAAATCATAAAGAAAGAAACTATGTTAAGGCAATAGCGCTTATTGATTATGAGAGTTTCAGATCGTTTTTGAATATAAAAAATATAAAATCAAAATGCCATACTGAGGTAGACATGCCATTGATTGCTCCGTATACTGAAATTCCTGTTTCGGTCAATTTGACATTTGCTCCATATTGTACCGAAGCTCCTGATCCAACAAAAGGACAGTATTCGTATACGCCAGTTGGAGCCCCAATATATACTGAAACATAACATTCAATAAAAGGATAATATCCAAGATTGTGAGAATATGAACCAACACAAGAAATATCACCCGTGCTTGCATCTATCTCAAGAGCAAGGGATTGTTTATCAAAATATTTTAGTGTTCCATATTCTGAACTAAACTTTAATTTTTCAATATCTGAGTTTGTAAGAACATTTACTTCGGGCTTTCCGATCTTCATTACTGCTGAAATTGGATCGGGAGCGGGAGAAGGAGATGGGGACGAGCTTGCTGATGCTGATGGACTTGGAGAGGCTGAACTTGAAGGGCTTGCTGATGCTGATGGAGACTTTGATGGACTGGCTGAACTTGAAGGCGATAATGATGCGGATCCAACCTCATATGTAATTGTTAAAAGAGGAGTATAGCTTGGATAAGAAGAATAATAACCAAAATTGATATATTCATCATTGGCTGTTGCGTCATTATAGAAATATATTCCCAATGCGTTTCCACTAGACCAACCACCTCGATCAATAATTTCTTGTATTACAGATGATATGTCTGGACTATCATAGGGCTGATGTTGACTGGTTGGATTTATGTTGGCGGTCCAATCAACAACGGCGGTTGTGTGAGTCCTTGTTCTTGCCGTGTCGGGAGTTCCTGTATTAAATTCTGCTGTATTATCTTCATCTACCCCAACAATTTTATAATCAATATCGCTATTCCATCCCCAACTACTACTTGCATAAAAAGTTATTTTTGCAGAAGTGATAACTGCACCACTTGGAATAGTTACTCCAGTAAACCTGAAACTTCCATTTATTATCCCTCCGTAATACTCCCCCGGAAATGGTTCTTCCTCGGCATACTTAGCAAGGGATGAAACATTTTCAGTCGCGACCCAATTCGGAGTACGGATTGAAATATAATTATCTCGAACCATCCTCAATCCAGAATCAATTTGTTTTGTAAATGTTGCCATATATTTATATAACCTTTTCCAATACGAAATACCTCACATACACCGTTATTGATGTACCGTTAGTATTATCAAAATTGAAAATAATGTTTGTATCGTTCGCCTCAGCATAATTAAAAATCACCCCTGTATCAGTCCATCCAAGTTTTGGACCATATAAATCAACATTACCGGAATTTGCAAGGAATACTTGAGCTTTTGTTGATTGCTTCGCGAATGCATGTATAAGAGGAATAAATCTTTGATTGTGCGCTTGTGTGAAGCTTTGATCTGTAGTCGATGCCGTTAGTGTAATTTCTTTTGTTGCTTCAACAATTATTTTGAATGTATTGAAATCTGAATGAAACACAAAATCATTTGGATCAGTTGCCGTTTCAGCATTGACCCCAAGCTTTGCAATTGAAAACCCAAGATGTGGTTCAGTATTTGGAAATACTCCAACACCCGAAGTAACATTATCAAGAAAGATATGATAAGAAAAATTTCCTGTTCCGTATATATGAAGATCGGTATCATCAACATCATAAAATGAAGAGTACGCTCCAATATCTCGAGAGTAAAGTCTTCTCCAAACTCCGGTTGAGACTTCACCAAATACTAAACAAAGAGGAACATATCCGAGATTATGAGGGATTGTTTGACCACCTGAAACCGCTATTGTTGCCGTTGCCAGCTCTTTTATAAGAACATAATCAACAGGATCATCCTGATCCACATATAAAGCGAAATGATCCGGATCTGTATCGTTAAATGCATCATATCCCGGCAATGCTATTTTTATTCCTCTGCCCATATATTAAGAGATGGTTCCAATTATTATTGATGGTATGCCATTCTCATCATAGAACAGCATCCTCTTTGTGGCTCCATCTATCAATATATTACCATCTCCAACAGCAACGGCTCCGGTAATGAGCGTTCCCGCTTGAATAGTTCCGGAAAATGTTGCATCTCCAAGAAGTCCATCCATGCTAATCGTTGTATTGCCGTTCTTATCTTTTACAACAATCCCATTTGGAGAAATGAGAATCTCTCCACTTATACCTTCCTGATAATTTCCTATCTTTATTGCTCCTGATGGTGTGAATGAAAATTCCCCGAGAATCTTTCTTGTTTGTGTATTCAATTTACTACTAATAAGCTCAGTTGCGATCTTTTTAGTTGGAACGAGTTGTTGTTTGATTGAAGCCGGAGAGATGGGAGATCTTGAAGCGTTTACATTTGTGCTTTGATCTGTTACTGCATATGAGATAAGCCCATCCTGATTAGGAAGCGGCGATTCTTGAATTACTTCTGGTGTATAAACTTTTTCAGCATCCATATTAGGTGAAAAAATATCGTTGTCGGTAAATCTCCGGAGTAAGATTACCAACCGGAATGAGTTTTAATCGAGGTTCGAATATTTCACCCTTTGCTCCTATCTTGAACGTGGCTTTCTGACCGCCTGCATAAGTATATTGAGTATTAGTTGATCCGGCAAGTGTTGATTGAATAAATTCACCATCCTTGTCTGCTCTATACCAAAACTCAACCTTTGCTCCATCAGGAAGCGGAGCCATGAGAAATTCTGCTGTTTTCCATTCAGTTATTTCAAGTGTTTTCTTAACCGGAGCCCTCAGATCAATTCCTTCATATATTGCCGTTGCTTTGTTATTTGGATCAACTGCCATTACACCAAATGTTGATCCGATCTGATATGAGAATAAAGTTGTGCCGTCAACATTCACTACTGCTCCAATCTCATCAGCGTCAAATTGATACTCAAGATTCAAAACAAAAGGATGATCTTTGCGTCTTCTGCCAAATGTATATACTCCTCCGCGACCTGTATCAGCTCCAAATACTCCCATGAGAGCCATATTGCCAATGGATTGCTTATCGATCCATGAGAGGGCTGTCTGTTCCCAATCGAAAACGTTTATTTGTGATATTTCGTTTACCATTCCGCCGGGATTGACTCGTCCTCCTCCGGGTAGAATTTTAGTTGCAATTGAATTTGAAAAGTCTGCATAGAATATTTCACCTTGATCTCCAACCTGCATTAATGGAATTTCTGAATCAACAGCTCCATTCACGCCTTTTGTTGGATCTGAAGCACGATATGTTCCAATAACAGCTCTTCCATTACGTTCAACAAGAGTTTTTCCTAGATTTCCCGGAATAAGATCGAGCGCTTCGTTAGTATAAGAATCATCATATGCACTCATAGCAAGGAAGGATCGATTTGTAATCATTACCGAGCCACCCACTTGGACCATTGTGTGATAATCAGAATCGGAAAGGTTAGTCTTTGGAAACTCATCACCTTGGACGGTTCCTGCGGCATCAACATCGTTCCATGATGTATCTCCGGGCAATTCTTTTCGATGAAGCTCTGTTCTTGTAGCCCATTCAAGATATATCTTTCCTCCTGATGATGGCTTTTCACATGCTCCGGTTAATTGCGCTTTTTGATCGTATACCTGAATCCAATATGAATCTGAATTTCGTTTATATATTTTGCCAGTCCTGCCGAAACCATACGTTCCACCATCTGTTGCTTTGACGAATGCAATAATCAGGTCCGTAAACACCGTTAACAAGCCCGCAGAGGGACTTGGAGATGGTGAGGTACTAGATGAAGGCGAAACTGATGCTGATGGACTTACTGATGCACTAGGGCTCTTTGATGCACTCGGACTCTTTGATGCCGATGGTGATGCAGGTGATGGACTTGGAGAGCTTGATGGGCTGACTGATGCTGATCCTGATGGACTTGGAGAACTTGATGGTGAAGTTGATCCGGATGGAGAAAGCGATGCACTAGGAGAATCATTAGTTACACCCTCCTCAATAAGAGCCTGACCTGCCGAAACAGTATCTTTTAATTTTCTAATATCGAGATTCGCTCCGAATTTGAATGATCCGGGAATTCCTTTATCTTCATAATCCGCAAGACCGCCTCTCGATGAAACAATTTGATATACGCCCATGTGTTAATAATAAAGAAGGAATCTATGTTAAGGCAATTAGAGATCGTCTTGTGGGTTCTTGTGGGGATATTTTGGAGTGTATTCTGGGGTTGAAATATCTGGATAAACGTCATTGTAATTTACCGAGACTGAATCGTAACTATCTGAATATTTATTATCTGTTGCAAGGTATGTATTTTTGTATTGAGCAATAAATGATATGCGAATCTGATCGATCGAAAGCGTGTGTGTATCACTTGAATTATTCTGCTGATATACCCGGATCGCAATTTGTTCTTCAAAGTCATAGTAATTGCTGTCGTTTGTTAGGATCTGAGCATCAAGGCTCAACTTCACATTTGCACCCTTTGTATTTTCAGAATCAATAGTCTCCCATGAAAGCGTTGTACCATTCCATATCTGCAAATAAACGATTGAACTTGTTGGAGCATAGGATGATTTTACAACTGCCCGAATATTTATATCATCAACCCGATTCTCATTTCTCTTTTTGAATTGATGGATTAAGTAGTTGCCAGCTGTCCCTGCTAATCCAACAAACACATCGTCATTGGAATAAACATCTCCTTCTTCCAGAGTCGTATAGATTCCTGAGAGATTAATCGTATTATTTGGTAGTGATCCATTCGCCTCTCTTGTAAAGTCATTTTCTGAGATTGCCGGACTTGGAGATGGTGATGGGCTATTTGATGGGCTATTTGACGAACTCTCAGAGCTTGATGCACTTGTTGATATAGAACTACTTGGTGATATTGATGGTGAATTTGAACTTGATGGTGATGACGATTGGCTTGGACTCTCAGAATGAGAGGGCGATACTGATCTTGACAAACTCGAGCTAGGTGACTCCGATGCACTTGGTGATATTGAGGCTGAAGGCGACACAGAGGCACTTGGTGATATTGATGGAGAATCGGAACTACTAGGGCTTATTGATGCCGATGGTGATACTGATGGAGAATCGGAACTACTAGGGCTTATTGATGCCGATGGTGATA
>Ga0210043_1000563_pt1 | contig 38949 bp, 57 predicted proteins | sample CryGeymet201501t_FD_183990 | JGI IMG/M metagenome (GOLD analysis project Ga0210043, IMG submission 183990) | Groundwater microbial communities from Crystal Geyser aquifers in Utah, USA - Crystal Geyser metaG 2015-01t (SPAdes) (version 2) | ecosystem: Environmental > Aquatic > Deep subsurface >... | reverse complement strand
TAGCTAGAATTGTACAAGTAGCTAGAATTGTCCACGTAGCTAGAATTGTACAAGTAGCTAGAATTGTACACGGAGCTAGAATTGTCCACGTAGCTAGAATTGTACAAGTAGCTAGAATTGTCCACGTTTACGTTTGACATATTTTTCATATTAAAAATTAATTGTTTAGTTGGCTTTGGTTAATTAAGGTAATAAATCTTTTATCTCATTGCATTTCTTATCAATCCATTCTCTCCAAAAAGTTTCAAAGTCTTTAGTTTGTTTAGTGTTATTTTTCCAATAAACGAATAGACAATCTTTTAATCTTTTGCTAGGGCTTTTATCAGATTTGAATTCAGGGGCTTTATCTTCTGGCACATCTTCTTCTTTCATAAGATTTTCAGAAAATAATAACCAACCAAATTTCTTAACAAGTGTTAAAAGGGCTTGACTTGCTTCTGGACTTAATTCTTGGGTATCAACGGTTAGTCTTATTCCACTATCAGCCATTGTCCTAAAAGATTGTATGGTTGCAGGTATCTGTAATTTCATAATTTTAAAAAGGAATTTTTGAAACATCGGTACTATCTTCCCCAAATGCTTGTTCTACTTCTTCAACTGTAAGCTCTTTATTTGGCTCATTTTGGGCTTCTAAGGGGCTTTTAGGCTCTGATTGGGATAATCTACCCTCTAATACAGAAACCTTTAATTCTAGGCTTTTAATTCTATCTAATAATTCTTTACCACTTATAGTTTTATTGGCATTATGTTCGGCAACTACTTTATTAACTTCGCTATCATTTGCTTTCATTAAGATTTTACCATTACGAGTAAAGACATATTGTTTTTCTGCTACTCTTGCGACTGTGATAATATCGCCCACTTGTAAATTATTTTCTTGTAAAATTTGATTGGTATTAGGGGTGGTATACCAAGATGTTTCTTCGCCATTTACTCTCACACCATAAAGATATTGGACTGTTGGTTGTCCTTGGTATTCTCCTTCTATTTTTTTACCTGTATTATATTTGTGAAATTCTACATCGTGGGTATCTCCTACTTGAAATTTTAGATACATATATTTTATTGTTTAAATTCATCACCTTTAAAAGGTGGCTCTTGTGATTTAATTTTTTCTCTAACTCTTTTAAAAGTCTGAACATATTTAGGATAATTTTCTTCGTAATCTTCTAAACTCTCAAACTCTATTTCTTCATAAGCATAGGCTTCTAGTGGAATGCGTTTAATTATTTTCATACTAATTTATTTACTCCCTCTTGTTGGAGGAATTTAATTAAATCTTCGTACTTATCATTGTACATAAGGGCATAAAATCTACCTCTTTGTGCGTCTGTAATAGTGCTTAATTTCTCTCCTGCCTCTTCATAACTTAAATCAAATATCTTGTTTAAATCTTTATACCCTCTTAAAGTCACAAGTAATTGGTCTAATTGTCCTAGCGATATATTCATATTATTGTAATGACAGTTGTTTAATTTTCCAAGACTCTAATTCAGCTAATTCATCTTGCTTTTCATATTCCTCCTCAACCGAACAATGTTCACCACAAGCCATACATACTCCCTCGTTATCTCTCTCACATTTAACAGGGGAGGAACAGCAGTTTGATATTTTCATATTATTTATTAAGAATAATTATTTAATTTCTTTTAATATCGCCACCTCAACAGTATAACCTCCACTTCCGTCAGTAAATTGCAAATTACTCTTATATGGTGCATCACAGTGAAAATCTTCTTTCCAAATTTTTTCTACATAATTTTTTACATCTTGTTCCTCGCATTTTACAAGATAAACATAATCATCTCTATGTCTATCGTGTGATATAATTGCGTATTGTTTTTCCATACTATTTATAATTAAGAGTGATTATTGCATTTATATTTAACTAACCCATATCTGTTTTGATAAGCTATCATTTCAGATAAATCTTTTTTAGTTCCGCATTTGGAACATCTTTGATTATTGTTTATTTGGGTGTTGTTTTTAATTTTATATCCTTCAAAAGCACTTGTGAATATATTTTCATTACACCATTTTGACAATCCTGTTATCGCCATATAATTGGATTTCTTTTAATTAAGAAGTTTGTTGCTTTACAGTCTTGTTTGAAATTATACAAGTCTCGTAAAGTTTTTTGAATAAATCCTTTGGCTCTTTGTTTGAGCAAGAAATATTTTTTGTTCATACTAATATAGTTATTGAATTAGGAAGTGTAGTAGTGGAATAATTAGTCTTGACCGATTATGCATCTTACTACACTTTGGTTTTTTGGTGCGAGGTTTAAATTATTTATTCTCGCATTACCATTGTAGCACTATTGTTTTGTTTTGTCAAATGTTGTTGTGGATAAGTCAGTAAAGTCTTTATTTTCAAGCTCTTTAACAACATCTGCTACCCAAGTATAAGAACGCTGATTTTTGATTAAATCAGAAACTTCTCTACAAGTATATCCTTGCTTGTAAAGGTCAAAAACTTTTAGTTTAAGTTTTTCTATTTTTGCTTTTTGGTATTTACTATATTTCATAATTAGTATTTTAAGTATTCAATAAATTCTTCTTTGTTATAATTTTCAAAATGACTAAACTCTTTAAACTCTCCTTGACTTCCATCTTTAAAAGTTTTAATCATCTTAAACCAAAACCCTACACCATCTATTGTTGGACTAATTGATAATATTTTTACTTTTAATCTTCCGCTATCAAAAGTTTTCCCGACTAAATCATTTTTAATTTGTTCAATAATCTCTTTGTTTTTTTCGTTATTCTTTTTCTTTCTATCTCTTGTTTGTTTAGCTTTATATCTCTCAAAAGACAGATGATTTTCAATCTGTTCTTTTGTATATCCTTTCTCTAACCAATAGTCTTGTCTTTTACTCATATATTTTATAATATTTTTTTCTTCCCCTTTCACTTCTATAATCAACTAAATTATCCCCATCTCTTTCAGCCCACGCACTACATATTACATCTGGGTTTTCTCTTTTGCCACATCTTCTTAATTTCCTTTTAACAAATTTTTCAACATCTTTTATTGTAATTGTATCTGCATAAAGTTTATTGAAACTAAATACACCTTTTTCTATTATTCCACTGTTAGAAAAAAATATATCAATGTCCCAAAATCTTTTTTCCATATAATACTTAGTTAGACCAACTCTGGCTGGTGGGAAGAACTTATATGAACTTAATCAATGCCCACCAACCAAAGCCATTTATATAATACCACAAACTTATCCACCTGTCAAGTTATGTTTTTTCTTGACAATCTTTTATTTTTGTGCTAAACTATAAATATCAAAGCAAGACCTTGATAACCTATCAAAGCAATGTGGAGCAGGTGGTCGCAAGACTCGTTCAGTTAAAAACTGATAACCTGCTCCTGATAGGTTTAAAAAAAGTGGATAACTTTCTTGACAAGTTTTAAATAATGTGATTTAATTATAAATAATATTAAATACTGCTCGTATGAGCCAACTTGGGATACAACTCGTAGTGTACAATTTTATAACCTATAAAAGCGTTTACAACTGCGGGGGAGTGGCGGAAATTAACTTTTTCGTTAACTCCAAAGCTCCTCTCAAGTTGTAAGCGTTTTTTTTATACAATAGATATTAAACCCAGTTAATTATAAAGAACTGCCCACAAAATCTTTATACCTTTTAAGGAACAGCTAACTTGTCAGAATGAGCTGACAAGGACAAAAGGTTATCAGATACAATTCTCGGCTCTGTCCTACCTGACAACCGAGAGCCTCATTTGATAATCTTCTGCTAATACCAATTTAATATCTTATATAATTTTAAACTACATAAACCAATAATTTATGAGGCGGAAATGGTAAAGTAGCCACTGGATACTTTTTACTAAATAATATGTTAGATAAGAGAAAAAACATCAAGATAGATAGGGTAAATTGGGAAAGATTACACCTAACAAAAGGAAATAAAAGTATGGCTAAAAAACTAACCGAGATACTAGACTTATACTATAAAAATAATGGTGGTGAATTAGAAAAAACAAGACTAGACAAAAGAACTAAAAGATATAAAAATTTAGTATGAAAATAAATGAGATTTATAATGAAGATTGTCTTGAGACGATGAAAAGAATGCCTGATAATTTTGTGGATTTGGTAATAACAGATATTCCATACAATATTTCACAAGAAAATGGTGGTTTAAGAGAAATAGATTTTGGTGAATGGGATAAAGGAATTAGTATTGAAACTGTTTTATAATGGATAAAAGAAATGATTAGAGTTTTTAAAAATGGTGTTTATATTTTTTGTGTTGATGAATAGTTTTTTTATATATTTGAAGAATGTAAAAATAATGATTTAATTATAAGGAAATTTTGTTGGGTAAAATCAAATTTTAATATAATGAATGGATAATATTTTTGGTTATCAAGTGGAGAATTATGTGTGATGGTAAAAAAAAGAAATGTTTTATTTAATGGAAATTGTGAAAAATCTTATTTATTAATATTTGTATTTATAAATAGAGTTCATTTTATTCAAAAATCGATAGAGTTATTTTTTAAGTTTATTTTAATGAGTTCAAAAGAAAATGATATAATTTACGATTTATTTATGGGTAGTGGTATAATAGTTTGTGTTTGTATGGATTTAAATAGAAATTATATTGGTTTTGAAATATTAAGTGAGTATTGTGAAATAATTAAAAAGAGATTGAGTTAACAAATTTTAATTTAATATGGAAGGAATAGGAAATATTTTATAATACAAAAAATTAGAGAATAAAAAGTTTGCTATTTATAGGTGGCAAGACCAAGTTTTAGAAATTATTAAACTATTAGATTTAAAAAAAGAAGATTGTGGTTTGGTTTGGGTTTTAAAGAAAAGAAAAGGAGAATAAGTTATCAATTTTTTATTAGTAGAAATACAATAAGAACTAAATTTTAAATTTTACATTTAAAAATTAAAATATTTAAAATTTATTCTTAAAAAATAATTATATGTTAATGGTAAAAACATACTTAACTTTTCAACATAACAAAGAAAAATACGAAGTATATGGTGGGCAGAATAGAGCTAACTCTAAAGAATACTTATATTTTTTAGTGAAACCAGATTTATCAGAAAAATATATAGGATATTATGATAACAAAAAACAAAAATATTTCTTTGAATGTAAAGACGATTTAGATTTACCAGACAAGATTATTAAAAAAATAGGCAATTTAGTTTTTAACTCTTAAAAGTGAATAAATTAAAATATATGATTGGAAAACTTTTTAAAGCAACATTTCAAATCGCAGTAGAGTTGCCTATTGCTGTTGTGAAAGATGTCTTTACTCTTGGTGGTTCTATAACAGATGAATCAAAGCCTTACACTAATCAAAAAGTAGAAGAAATAGCAGAGGATTTAGATAAAACAGAATAATTATATGAAAAGAGTATTCAAAGCAGAGATAATTTGGGATACCAACGATGAACAAGTATTAGCTGTTGCAATAGATGAATTGGTTAAAAAATTAAATAAAGTTGATGAATTAGAAGCTATCTCACCACACGTTTATCCAGAAAATCCTATTATAATTATTTTTAAAAGTAAATAATATGAGTACTGAAAGGTTAAAAAAAATTAAAGAAAAAGTTTTATTCGTATTAAACAAATATCCATTTACAAGAAATGATGATGCTCAACTAACATTTCAAATTATACAAGAATATTATCCAGAAGAAATGTATCAAGACGAAGAAACTAAAAAATGGTATATTTCAACTAATGCTCTTAAATTAATTAGAGAAGACAATGTAAAACGATGCAGATGTGTTGTACAAAATGTTGAAAAATTATTTTTACCTACTGACCCAAAAATTAGAAAGAAAAGAAATATACAAGAAGATACTTGGTTAAATTATATCAGAGAAGAAAATCTTAATAATTGTTAATAAAGAAGTTTAATATAAACATTTAATAATATGAAAGTATATTTAATAGCACACAAAGGAAAACCTAATATCTGGAAAATGGAAGCGTGGTCAAGATGTGATAAGATTGGTGAAAATGGAATTTATATCGAAAGTGTCAACGCTTTTTTAAGAAAAAAAGACGCTAAAAAATGGATTGAAGAAAGAGGGTATAGTCATTTAGAAGTTAAAACCGCAGAAATTTTATGCTAAAAATTCTTCTCTACAACTTAAAACTATGGTATGATAAGTTAAAGACTAATTTCAACGAAAGAGACTTATGAAACTTTGTCCAAAATGTTCTCAACCATTTACTCCAAGAAAACAAAATGGAATTAACATCTCAAAATTCTGTTCTGACTGCCAGTGGATAATCAAAAAAGAAAAACACCAAAAACAAGTTTTAAAACGCAGAGAGGAAAGAAAAAAAGAAACACGCAAAAGAAAACGAGAAGATAAATCAAAATCAAATTTAGTTTTTGGAAAAAAGGTTTGGGCTACTTTTATTAAATATTTAAAAGCTAAAAAGTCCAAAGGAAAAGAATACGCCTGTTGTTATACTTGCGGTCGTCAATTCTCAATCAAAGAATTGCAAGGTGGACACTTCAAACACAGGGGAAGGACAAAGTGGAAAGCGATTGACTTTGAATTTAATCATATACAACTTCAATGTTCAGAATGTAATTTTGCTAAGAGTGGAGAAGAATATGAATTTGGGAAAAGACTTGAACAAGATTTTGGCGAAGAATGGGTAAGAGAAATTATTTATCGCAGAAATACCGAAGAACCTTTGACTTATGAGCAACTTTTAGAGATTAAAGACAAATACGAGAAGTTGTATGACGAACTCCAACACCAGAATAGCGTATAGCTTAAAATTTGGCGATTTAAACCCCATTGCACCCTCAAAAGGTATAATCCCCCCAAACGAACATTTTTAATCAAAATAGAGCCTTTAATTCATATCTAAAATGCTTGTATGATATGTGTTTCAAAATTATTAATATTCGCAAGAGAATTGTAATCTTGCAAGAGAGAGCTAAGTACAGAAAACTTGAATTAGCTAAGTTAGGTTTTTATAACGAACAAATCCAATCGGATAGGGAGTATAATGAACTCTATAAAGAAATGGATATTTTGGCTAGAGAACTGTTAGATTTATATGACAATGGTTTTCTTTGGGGCTAAAAAGTGGATAACTTTCGCTCACCAAGGTTGCGTGATTTATCGTGTATAGTATAATATAGGTAATTAATTTTCTGATACTTTGTTATTTATTTTGGATAAACGCTTAGAGAGTGCAAACTCAAAATCCTGTTTGGAATTTATAAATGCAAAGTACCAGAAGCAATTTCAGCTTCCGTAATGTCAGAGTTATGAAGCTAAATAAAAAATGTGGTGGTAAACGTAAATAGTGTTTTTTTTGCACTATTTTTTTAATATTTAATTGTAACGCATTTGGGACAAACTATAATGATAGAGGAATTGTTATACTCACCATTAATCATTTTTCTTACTTGTCAAAGGTCTATAAGGCTACGGCTCTATAAAACCTTATACTAACAGAAGTATGAATTAGAAGTATGTACGAACTATCACCAATCCATAAATGCCTTACACTTAACTATGAAAAATAAACGCCACGAAATTAAAAAACCAGAGGACTTAACAGGAAAATGCCCTGATTGTGATATTGACTTAGCCATAAGAGAAGGAAAAGGCTACTGTTTCTGTCCCAAATGTAAATGTGAATGGGAATTTTATTTAAAATCTAAAAAATTATGAGTGATTGTTCTAAAAATTCCTCAGCTAAATATAAATCAACCAAAGAAGACTTTAAGAAAAGAGAAGAATTTTATAAAAACATAAAACCCAAAATAAAATCAGATGGAGTTTATAAATTAACTGATAAAGGATTTAAAAAAATATGACAAACATTTTAAACTTAGCAAAATCAAGAGAAGAAAGAGAGAATAAAGAAAGAATTGACTCAAATCAAAATGTAGCTGATGAGTTTTATAAAATCTTAATAGAAAAAAATCTTCAAGTTCAAGACGCAATGATAGTTATTAAAATGTTAAGTGATAAAATAAGTAATTTATCAGGAGTAAAGATTCAACAAACATATTTGTCACACCTAGAATAATATGAAACCTATGCACGAAATTATAATCAAAGTATTTAAAACCAAAGAAGAAAGAGATGTTATAAGTATCAAGACAGCTGAATTTATGCAGAGTCTAGGTGCTGAATTAAAGATAGCTACTGATGAAGAAAATTACTCAAACGAAATCTATCAGATAGGAGAAAACAAACCTGAGATAGATGTGGTTATAAAATAGTCTTAACTTAGTAAAATTATATGGGAGAATTAGGAACACCAAGACAAGAAAAATTTATTAAATTGCTATTGGAAAATCTTGGCACACCTAGAAATACTAAATCTTTAGGAGAATTAGCATTAGAAGCAGGTTATTCTGAAGCAATGGCAAAGAACCCTCAAATGATTTTAGAGAGTGAACACGTAAAGAAAGCTACTAGTGATTGGGCTAAAATGCTTGATGATAAAAGAAGAATGGCAATAACCTATATTACCGAGAAGAAACTAGAAAAAAGCAAAGCAAAAGACCTAGCTGAAATAGTAGATAAACTAAATAAGAATTACCAATTAGCTACAGGTGGAGAAACTGAAAGAGAAGTAGTAGAAATAAGAGAAATTAAAATGATAAAACCTGACTATGGAGATAATCTTGAAGCCGACAATCAAACAATACGAAGCGTGGGAAGCATTGAAGATTAAAGACGAAGTATTTCTCGGTGGTGGTGCTGGTGGAGGAAAGAGCTGGTTGATATGTGAAACAAGACTAGTAAACTGTTATCTCTATCCAGGTTACCGATCCTTTATTGGTAGAGAAGAATTGAAACGCTTGATGCAATCTACTTATGTAACTTGGTGTAAAGTAACCCAACACCACAATATACCTAAAGATGATTGGAAACTTAACGGACAATATAACTACATAGAGTTTAAAAATGGCAGTAGAATTGATTTGTTAGACCTTAAATTCATTCCTTCTGACCCATTATATGAAAGATTTGGTTCACTTGAATACTCTGATGGAGCAATAGAAGAAGCTGGGGAGGTTCATCCTTTGGCTAAAGATGTTTTAGGGTCTCGTATTGGAAGACATTTGAACGATAAAATAAGACCAACGCTCTTGATAACAGGCAATCCTAAGAAGAATTGGACTTATCAAGACTATTTTAAACCATATAAAGCTGGAAATTTACCTGAAAATATAGCTTTCATTCAAAGTCTTTACTCAGATAATCCTTATACTGCTGAGAGTTATAAAAAACAACTAGCACAAATTAAAGATAAAGCTACAAAAGAAAGATTGATGTTTGGTAATTGGGAATATGATGATGACCCTTCTGCACTTCTGACTTATGACGCTATTATAGACTTATTTACCAACCCTCACTCTGAGAATGGTAGAAGATGGATGACAGTTGATGTAGCAAGATATGGTAGAGATAAGAGTGTAATAATGCTTTGGAATGATTTAACGATTTATAAAATAGTAACCTTTACAAAAATAGGTATAGACCAATTAGCCGAGAAAGTAAGAAACCTAGCTATTGAAGAACACATCCCTTATTCAAGTATAATAGCTGATGATGATGGTGTTGGTGGTGGATTGGTGGATATTTTAAGAGGAATAAAAGGATTTATAAACAATTCCAGACCATTAAAAGAAGAAAATTACCAAAATTTAAAGACACAATGCTACTACAAACTAGCTGAAATGATAAATAATCGTGCTATATCAATAAAAGAAATTAGCACCCTTGATAGAACTCTGCTAATTGAAGAACTTGAACAGCTAAAAACAAAAGACGCTGATAAAGATAATAAGCTAAGAATTGTCCCTAAAGAAGAAATCAAAGAAATACTTGGAAGAAGTCCTGATTTGTCTGATAGTATGATGATGAGAATGTTCTTTGAGATAAAAAATGTAGCAGAAAACAATATTTCAATTAGAAGACCTCAAATTTCATATTAATATGTTACTTAACGAAACCACAAAAGATAAAGACGGAAAGATAATCAATAAACAGTCTGCTTATAATCCCTCAAAGAAAGTCCGAGAAAGGATTAAAGATATACAAGAAGATTATCGTATCGCTCAAAACATAATGACCTCACCTTATGAGGAATTTGGTTTTGACGAGAATGGAATAATGTATGGTTTAATTGGCAGACTTAACTATAATCAAAAGAAATTCAATCTTTATAGACCACCAAAGAACCAAGACCCTGATTTATCGTGGCATTCTAACGCTCTAAAGCCTATTATCCGCAATAAAGTCATCTCAATAGTGGCTCATATTACCTCACAAGTGCTTTATCCTGACATAGTAGCCCAGAATAGCGACTCAGAACAGGATAAAGATATGGCTAATGTAATGAAAGACGCTGTTATTTGGGCTTGTGAGCAGTCAAAGTATGAGGATATGTTTGTGGATATAGTCCAAGAGATGTGTGTGAACCCTGCGATTGTCCTTTATCAAGACTACACAGATGTTAAACGCAAGGTAAAGAAAGGTGGTAAGATTGAAGAAATAGTAGATGAAATATACTCTGGCTTTATCGCTTCAATCGTACCAGTAGATGAACTGTATATTGGTAATGTTTATGAAGCTGATATACAAAAACAACCTTACTTAATCCGTAGAAAGTTAATTGATTTTAACACAGCCAAACGTAAATACGGTGAAAATGAGAACTTTAAATATGTTTCTCCAGGTATTAAAACTTTCTTTGATGAAACTAACGACACTTTTTACGAGGATTATGACGAGGAATTAGAAGAAAGATTAGTTGAAGAAGTTTGTTACTGGAATAGAGACGCTGATTTAGAACTTCATTTAGTCAATGGTGTGTTAATGGATGACACTGACGAACCAATGAGACGATATGACAAGCTATATCCTTTTGCCAAGAGTGTCTATGAAACGTTTAACTCTCGTTTCTTCTACGGAATGGCTTTGGTACAGAAGTTAGAACCTGATGAAGACAACCTAACTACTCTATGGAGAATGTTTATTGACGGAACATATTTACAAATGATGCCTCCAATCTCAGTCTATGGTGAATCTAATATGTCATCGGGTGACTTTGCACCTCGTTCAATCAATGTATTCTCTGACCCAAATGTAAGAGTAGAACCAATGAACCTACAACAGAACCTAATGGCTGGGTCAAACGCTATCCAAGCCGTAGAACAGTCAATGGCTGAAACTTCTAAGCAAGAATACTCACCAAAAGCCGACACAACAGCTCGTGAGATTGCTTATATGGAAGAACAGACAAAGATTTCAATGGGTAGAACAGGTAAAATGGTTGCTAAACTTGTCAAAGATTTCGGGCAATTACTAGTTGGTTCAATTATCCAATATTTACCAATTGCTCAATTAGGTGAAATAGTAGGCGACTCAACTGCTCTTAAATTCCCTGTACTATTCTTATCTGAAGTAAAAGACGAAGAGGGCAACAAAGTAAGTAAGAAAATAGAGTTTACTAATGATTTACCTGAAGCTGATTCTAAAGAGGAACTAGACAAGATAGAAGAAGAAAAAGCCTACGAAATGCTAAACCTAGAACAAAAACTAGGTATGTCAATCTCAAAGGTTAGACCAGAATACTTTAGAAATCTGAAGTACAAGACTAAAGTTCAAGCAACATTCTTATCTGAAAGCTCTGTATTCGCTAAAAAGATGATGATGTTTGATAGATTAGCTGGAAGACCAGAAGTTGATCAAAAACATCTTATCAAAGCAACCATTCTAAGAGAATTAGAACCTGGAAAAGAGGACTCCTTCATTTTAGAAGAAGACCCAATGATGAATGAAGTAAATAAATTAAAAGGGCAGACACCTGCTCCACAACTTAACAATCAAGCATTTAATCTATAAATATATGTTAAAATGGGAAGATTTAGACACCAGAGAACGCGAAATGATGTCTATAAAATATGGCGTATCTTGTGTTGGCGAAATGGAATTAGTCAATCAAGATGAATTAAAAAAAATCCCTGAAGTAGCTTTTATAGCTATGGAAGAAAAAAGAGCCTTGCGTAAAGAATACGATGAGGCTAAAACAAAGATTTTAGACATAAAAGAACCTAAAGAAATTAAAGCAAAACCTATGAAAAAATATATTAAAGTCAAAAAGGTAAAAGAAGTTAAAAAGGTCAAGAAATCTAAAAAGAAATAGTATGAAAGAACTAATTACTGGTGATGGGAGGGTATTTAAACCTACATCTCGTGGTACTTTCCAAGAAATAGGTGGAAAACACGCAGAAGTTAGCTCTAAGACTTTAAAGGAATATGGTGATTATACTGGCGTAAAGGTTGAAAGACTAACTGATGTCGCTAAAACACACCCTCAATTTGCACAAATGATGTATGATAAAGCTAAAAATACCTAAACTAAACTGGACAGGAGTACCAAAAGAACACGAATTACTTGATAATTTGGGCTCTGGTAAGCTATCTGTAATGAGCCAAGAAGCTCGTGCTATGCTTGAAATGAGTTATTTTAAGTGGTTTATTGAAGATATGGAACTTTTAGCCGAAAGAAAGATGTTTCAAGGCGACCCAAATGTCCAGTTATTTGGTAAAGGAATACTTTATTGCCTTGAAGTGATGAAATCTAATGTTAAGAAAATGGCTAAAGGTGATGTTAAAATAGACAGCCCAGAGAAAAAGAAAATGACAAGATTTATATGAAGATAAAATTGACTAACGATATTAAACAGATTGTAGTATGGGGTGAGTATCTAGTAATACTTTCTGTTGAAGGAAATTTAATATTGATTAAAAATGTAAACGAACTAAAACAAGAACTAAAGTCTGCCAAAGACTTAAAAATGGGTTAATTCAATGGCTCTGCCACGAGCCTTAACTAAATGTGTATGTCGGAAGACAAAAAAGAGGTAGAAGAAACTACCGAAGAGGAAACTCTTGAAACAAACAACAATTATTCTGAGAGCGAGGAAGACGCTTCTAAAGAAACCACCGAAACTGTAGAGGAGACTACAGCAGAGGAAGAAGAAATTGATTATGCTTCTTTATACGAAGAAGAAAAAACTCGTAGAGAAAAAGCCGAACATAAAATCGTAAAAATGAAGGCTAAAAATCTTGACGAGGAAGAAATCGAAGAGGAAGAAGAAGACATCAAATCCTATGTTGATAAAAAACTAGGTGAGATGAAAGTTCTAACTCTTGAAGAAAAGTATAACGAAGTCATAAATAAAGTCTCAAGCAACGAGTCAGAAAAGAAACTTATCCGCCTATATTTAGAGGATAATAACTTCTCTGGTGATGTTACGGAGCAGGTTCAAAAAGCTAAAGCACTGGCTAATTATAAAAAAGTTGCTGAAGCTAATAAAGAACTTGCTAAAGCCCACGCTACTAAGGCTGGGGGTGAAGACAGCTCATCATACAAACCAAGTAAAAAGAAAGAAATATCTGGTCTTTCTGACAGAGATATAGCTTTCCTTAAAAAACGAGGTCTTTATGATAAGTATGTTGATAAGTATGGTAAATAATTAACTAAAATTTTATGGCTACAGGTGATATTTTAATCGTAGAGCCAAAAAACATTTCAGTACAAACCTTTCAGGTCGCAGCAGGTGCTGCAAGTACAATCCAACCAGGTGAGCCAGTAGTGGCTACTCCAGGGACAGCTACAGTTGCTTTGGCAGCTGATGCTACTCCTTCTGTTGGGACTGACTACTTGATAGGAATTGCAGCTAATGACAGTACAGATACTGCTGCAGCTGCTGGTACTGTTGATGTTTATGTTCTACGTGGTGGTGAAGTTTTGAGTTTGAAATCAAAGTTAGCAGCAAGTGCTGATACTTTGGCTGAAATCAAAGCTATTGCCAACGATTTCTTGTTAATGGACTTAACAAGTGAAGTCTGGACACTTGATGTTGCAGCTGGACACGCTATTGCAGGTGGTCTTATAGCAACTGGTGAAGGTGAACCAGAAAATAGTAGGGTTTATGTTCGTGTAAGAGCAGCCGCGACATTAGTCGGTAGCGATATTGCTGCTTAATCTTAGAATTATATGAGTTTTAATTCAGGAATGAATCCAAACGTGGTTAAAACAGCTCTTGATGATGTATTCTACCAAGAATATAATCGTCAAGAAAAAATGAACTACGTAACTGCCGAGAGTTCCGCTATATTCAATCAAGCTACAGCTGATAATGCTGCTGTTCAGGTTGAAACCTTTGGTGGAATAACTTATTGGCAAGACCGAGCAGAAGAAGAGAATGTTCACTCTTCAACTCCTCGTATCGCAAACAAGGCTACTTATAATGTGAATGCTTATGCTGAAAGTATTGATATCCCAAAACACTTTTTTGATGACAATATGCACGGTTCTTATGAAAAAATGGTTAGGAACTTTGCTGAAATGGCACGAGTTACTCGTGACAGAAACGCAATGAAGTTTTGGGCAGATGGCTTTGCTACAAATAAAGTAGCTGATGGTGATTATATATTCTCTGATTCTCACACTACAATTAGTGGTGCGACAGTAGATAATTTAGCTACCGCAGCTCTTGCTCCAACTTCACTTAATGATGCTATTGTAGATTTGGGTGAACAACAAGATCAGGCTGGTGTTGTTAGAGGTTGTATTGCATCTGTTTTATTAGTGCCTTTGACTCTTTATAAGACAGCTTGTGAATTGGCTGAGTCTCAACTTAGACCAAACACTGCTAATAACGAACCAAATGTATTCTTAACCAAATATGGTATCTATGTAGCAACTTCTCCACATTTAGGAGCAAAGGCTACTGGTATCTCTGGTGCTGACGCATATTGGTACTTATTGGCAAATAATCACGCAATGACTCGTTATGTAAGAACTCCTTTGTTTACTGATATGGTAGATTATAAATTCCAAAGAAATAACTCTTACATTTACAAAGGTGAGTTTAGAGAAGTGATTGGCTGTCAAGACTACGTTGGAGTTTACGGTTCAAACGGAACGACTTAATTAACCCTTTAATATAGTAAGTTATGACTAATAAAAAACTTACAATTCGTAATAAAATACTATTTGGGTTAGTTGGAATACTAAGTTTCGTTGTTTTAGTAGGTAGTGTGTCTGCAACCCCAGGTGGATTTTGGGAGATAGTAGCTGAAAAAGTAGCTAGTAGTCTCTTGGGTCAAATAGAAAACGAAACTTTGGGTGGCTCTTATACATCTGAACCTACTCACTTGACTGCTTCTGATGATTGGATGGCAATCAATTCATTATTTGAATATGGAGATTTTGAAGTTGATGGTACATCATATTTTGATGGAGCAGTTGAACTTGACGGAACTTTAGATGTAGCTGGTGCAGTAACAATGGGTGGAGGTTTTAATGGTCTTGAAGGCTATACCGACCTTAACCTAACTGCAACAGTTACCACAACTTTAACTGCAGCGATGTCTGGTGAAACTTTCTACTTTGGTGGTGTTAGCAGTACAGCATTCGTGCTTCCTGCTACTTCAACCTCTGCTGGTGTTTACTACAAATTCGTAGTAGATAGTGCTATGTCTACAACAAGTACAATTCAAACTGCTAGTTTAGCTGATGTTATTGAAGGTGCTTTGCTTGTAGCTGGTGCTGTAGTAGATTGTGATGCCGAAGATACAATAACCATTGATGCTGAATTAGAAAACCTCGGTGATTTTATCGAGCTTCGTTCTAATGGTGTAAAATGGTTCATTGGTGCTTCTGGTACATTGACAGCAAGTGCTTTAACTTGTTCTGCTTCCTAAATAGTTTTTGATGAGAGGGGATTTACTATCTCCTCTCAAACTAAAATTACTTAATAACTTCTTAATAGAAGGCTAATATATATATATGAAAAAAATACTATTGGGGATTGCCGCCTTCCTTACTGTTCTAGCAGGAGGATATGGCATAAACGAGTTAGGTGCTGGTGTGAACACTGGCGAAAGGACAATAATGAGTGAGGTCGCTACCACTACTGTTGGAGCAGAGTTTCTGACAAACGACTATCGCAATATTGTTTTTAATGTAGCTAATACAAGTGCAAGTGGAACTCTAAAATTTGCCTGTTCACCACAAGAAGACGTAGATTTTGCTACAGCTGCCTCAGTGACTAATCGTTGGGATTATGTACAAACTGTAGATAGAGAAGATGGCACTTCTTATGATGGCGATACTGGTTTTGTAGAAACTAATAATTCAGAAGTTAGAGATTTTGTTGCTAATATAGACGGTGCTTATTCCTGCACTGCAATGTGGACTAGAACAGCAGGAACTTCAACTGTAAAAATGAGACTATTTAATAATCAATAAAATATGAACAAAAAACTGCTTTCACTAATATCCATCTTTGCACTCATTATAGTAGTGGGGGCAGGTTGTGATAAACAAGAAATTGATTGTTCTTTACCAGAAAACGAAGAACAATGTGTCGGTGCTAGAACAGAAGACTCTGGTCAACAAAAAAAATCCGACGGTACTGATACTTTCATTGAAGTTAACGATGACGTAGCTTATGTAGATTACAACGGTGCTAATTTAGTAGATGTCGGCGACCTTACTATTACAGGCGATACAACAATAGCAGGCACTTCAACTTATGAAGGAAATTTATTAGTAGATAAAACAGGAACAGCTACTGTAAGCGACACAGATGTGCCGTCATATAAAGGTATATTTCGTTCTAGTGTTTGGGACACAAATGATTTAACAGCAGATACTTGGGATATGTACCTTCAAGCAGAAGGTGCTACTGGAACAAACACCGAAGGTCAATTAGCAATGTATGCTTCCAAAAATGGTGCGGCTGGAACAAAAATTGTTTACTTTGACTCTCTCAAAAACGCTTACTTCCAAAATAATATAGCCGCAATCGGTTATATCGCTTTTGGTAATGGTATGTATTTAGGTACAGGTCAATCTAGCGTAGAAGCTGGTTGGATGTCTTACAATGTAGGCGGTGGAGTTGTCGAAACAAAAATGTGGCCTCGTACTGCTAATGGTAATTTAATCTATACTGCTAATGGCAATAAATTCTTATCTTCAGGAATACCAAATCACACTACCGACCCACACTTTTATGTTACTTCTGGTAATTTATTCTCATCAGCACAAGGTGAATACTTAGATTTTTCTCACAATAGAACTAACCCTTATATTTTATCTGGAAAAGGTGATATAAAAATGTCAGCTCTAGATGTTTCAGACGCTGGTGTTTCTACTGCATTTGATTATCCATACTCTGAATCAACCGTAAATGTTGTTGGGTTAACTGAAGCTGGTGCGGTGACTCCTCGTGGCTCTGATGTTTTAACAGACGGAGGTTTGGAAACTTGGGCTTCTTCAACTGCCCTTACTAATTGGGATACTATTATCTTTGCTAACAACCCAACTTTAGAACAAGAATCAACAATCATTCATTCGGGAACTTATGCAGGTAAATTTACAAACGATGGTGGTATTCCTCCTGTTATAGAGCAACTAAATACAGGTCTAACAGTTGGTGCTACTTATAATGTTCAATACTGGGCTAGATACGCAACCGCTGGGGCTGGTAAAGTGATTGTTTTAAATGATGCTTTTGCAACAGCTAATCAAATTTGGAACTTCACTTCAAGCACTTGGGATGCATTTACTGGGTCAGAATTTACTAGCCCTGCTTACCAAAATGCTCAAGAGCTTACTGGTGCTTATGCAGAATACACCACTTCAGATTTTACTGTACCTGCTAATGGACAATTAAATATCCTAGTTTATGGGCAAGATGATGATGGTGCTGGTAATGAAGTATTTTACATTGATGATATTGATTTAGCTACACCAGCAGTAACTGGTTCATCTCTAAGTAAAATAGCAGGTCAATTTTGGGCTAAAGATGATGGACTATTAAATCAAACATATAACTTTGCTCAAGGTATTTTAGGTGGTTATACTGATAGCGGTTCATCTGCTAATAGTGTACCAACAGTTTTGGGTGCTTCTGGTTGGAATTACTTTAACGCTACAAATACTAGGTCAGTAACTTATGACGCTATTGGTCTTTATGGTATTAACGAATTAGGCGAAAGCAACGCAAACTTATCAATAGACGAAGCAACTGGTGTTTTTGCTCAAGCAATATCAAATACTTATGACTCGGTTAGTTCTACTGTAACTACAACGATAGCTGTTAATGCTCATATCCCTTACAAAGGAAGTGGTAATGAATTATCTATTTTAGATAACTACGGTATTTATATGGGCGACCATTCTGGCATAGGTTCAAGAAATAACTGGGCGATGTATTCAGCAGGTGGTGATTGGTACATTAAAGATAAAGTAGGTATCGGTACTTCTACTCCAGCTTTTGATTTACAAGTTGCTGGTGGTACTACTACCTCCACAATGAGTGTCGGTGTGGCTGGTGTAAAAGCAGGTTGTATTCCAGTTCAAGATACTGACTTAGGGGGTTGGACTTACTTAACTACTCTTGATGGTGTTTTAACAGTATCAACTGAATCTTGTTTATAATATGAAAAAAGCACTTAATTACATTCTAGTTGCACTTCTTAGCTTACTTGGTGGAGTTGGTGTTTTAGGTGCTACTACTTATTCTGTTACTAAACTTGATAATCGTATCAATATTGGAATAAAAGGAGATTATACCACTCTTAAAGAAGCAGTGGATTGGTTTGACGCTAACGCCACAAAAGACTATGATATTTTACTTGATACAGGCGACCACGAAATAACTGACACAATTACAGTTAGTTCTACTCATAGTTTAGTAATTCGTGGGTTAGGGCAAGGAGTTACGAGATTAGTAGCTGGGACTGGACTCACTAATAAACCGATGTTTGATTTACGAAGTAAGGCTGATATAAATAGAATGACAGTATCTGGTGCTACTCTTGCTGATTATGGGACTCTTACGACAGAAAGTTTTGTTAATTTCACACAAAACGGAACTAATTACAGTGAGATAACTGATATATTTGTTGATACTTTTTATAGAGGTATTTACGATACAGCAGGGGTAGAGTTTTTCCTTTATAACTTTGTATTCTCTGATATGAATACAGGAGTGGAAGTCAGTCATTCTAACCCATTATCAGCACGAACAGATATTGAAGTTGGTAATTTTGAGAATAACGGAATTGGTATTTACTTAGCCACATCCACTAATGATCAATTCATAATCCGAAATATTATCTTTGAAAACGCATCAACCTCGATCGGTATAAAATATGATGGGGAAGCTTTCGGGTATGGAGAATTTGCAGAGATAATCGGTTGCTCTTATAACTCTACTGGTACAATGTTTTCAGGTTTTGACTTTACACGAACAGACGGAAGAGATGCTAATATCGTAGGGCTTTCAAATGTCGGTGATGAAGATTGGAAACCACACGCCAAACTAAATGTTGTTGATAATGTTTCCACGACTATTGTTACTACCGCAGGAACTTATTACAAAGTAGAGATTGCTACTGGTACGTATTATTCCCAAAAGATTACTGTTGATTTAAACAAGGCTACCTATCAGCCTAGTTACTCAAGAGACGGTACTATATATGTTTCAGGAAATTTATCGGCAGGTGCTGTAAACAGGAATGTTAATGTTGGAATAATGAAAAATGGAACTGGCACTATAATCTCTCCTTTTACTGTACGAACTATTACCGCTAATCAACCTTATGGATTTTCACTTATTGCTTACATTGAAGATATTGAAAAAGATGACTTCTTTGAGATATGGCTGACTTCTTCAAACAATGGTGATGTAATAACCGTTCAAGACTTAAATGCATTTTTAGATACAAGATAAAAAACATAATATGAAATACATAATATGAAAAACATAAAAATATACATAGCAACAGTAATCATCGCTTTATTATGTAACACAGGTGTCTATATGGGTGCTACGACAAAGACAATGCCAAAAGATGTAAACCTTATACTTGAATTTGGTCAATCAAACGCCGAGGGTATTGGTCGTTTATATGAAGTGTCAGCCGATGTACTTGCCAAAGAAAGTTATCCAAAATTTCAAGTGTTTGATTCGGTTAGTGCTACTTTTAAGGATATGAATTTATGGAATGGAACTTCTTATGAAATCCAAAACATAACCGATGTCGGCGATGGCACTTCTATTGTTTCCTCCACAGGACACAATATGCAGACTTTACGAAGTGTTAAAATTTCAAGCTCTACCGATTGTGATGGAGTGTATAAAGTAAATACTACAACCGAAGATTACTTTACGATTCAAGGTACTTGTTCAAGCGGACAAACTGGTCTGGCTATAAAATCAAATGCCTATTTATTGGCAGGTCAAGATTTCGGACCAGAATTAGGCTTAGCTAGATATTTAGAAGAAAGCGACCCTGAAAAAAATTTCTTAGTTAAATACGCAATAGGTGGTACTGGTTTTGCTGATAATAGTTGGAATAAAGGCGATGACACTTATGAGGCGGCAAAAGCTAAAGCATTACTAGCTATCGCACAAATGGAGGCAATGGGATATAACCCTGTAATTACTTTGATGTGGTGGCAAGGTGAAGATGATACGACCGCTACCTCAACTTACGCTGCTTCAGAGGCTCAATTCTTTGCTGATATAGAAAGCGATATCGGTTATCCAATTAAAAGTATTCTAAATTATAAAGTTAATCCAAGTAGTGCGGATAGAAGAACAATAAATTCCGCTAAAGTTACCAACGCCACAGCCGATACTAGAATTAAAATAGTTGAAACAGGTGGTTTATCTATAAATACAGACGAAACTCATTTTGACACCAACGGTCAATTAATGGCTGGTATTTATCTAGGCAAACTTCTAAAAGATAGCAAAGCTGTTTTGTATGATCGTGGTGGTTACGATATTAAAATAAGCGATGTAGTAGGCGATGGCGATTATATGTCTTTAAATAAAACCTCAACTGTTGAAGGCGAAGATAAAAGTTTCTTTGTTAAAGCTGGTACTTATACCTTAACTGCGGATTTGATAATTTATGAAGGACAAAATTGGACTTTTGAAGAAACTAATGGGGGAGTGATTATTAATGGTGGTTCGGCTTATTCTGTTAAAACCTATGGTTCAACAGTGGGAGCTCACGTTGCTTTGTATGATTCTACTTTAGACCCAAATAATCCTGCTGGTAAAACAACAATCACCAAAGGTGGCTTAAATTGGAGTTTGTCAGATGTTGAAGCAAATCCAACAAGCTATAAATTCGTTCATAATGGAGTAGCTTATGATGTAGAATCTGCCAACGATGGGACTGATTCTCTTGTGATAAATGATGTTGTTTGGGGTGCTAGTGCAAGTGGTTTAATGACCAGTGTATTTAAAGGTTTGATGTCTAATGTTGTAATGAGTGGTAAATTAACAGTTAATAGTTGTGATGAAGCTGTAAATTTAACCTTTCTTTATAAAGGTGATTTAAGTAAATTAGTTGCTGATTTTTCTGGTTCTGGTGTGAGTGTGAATTATGGTTCAGCTGGGACAGATTTTGGAACAGTAATTTATTCAAATGTTGCTTCTGCCGTGGATTCAACATTAATAGGTATATCGGGTAATGGTTGTAGAGGAACTTTCTATATACAAAATGTCGTAATGAATAGTGCTAATAATAGATCTTGTGCGTCTCCTTATAGTGGTTATGGAAATAATTTTACATTTTATATTAATAATAATACAAATATCGGTGCAGGTTCTTTGGGTGCAATTTATACTTCCCAATGGAATCAAAAAGGAATATTAAAAGGTGTAGTATTGCAAAATGAAGCTGGTATTACTTATGAGGTTAGTAATCCTTGGAATATAACAGGGTTGGTAACTTAACTTTTCCATAGTGCCTATCTACTAGGTAGGCATAATTGGGGGAATTAACAACGGAGGCAAAAGCGATGTGGCTAATACGCATAGTGCCAGTCGGATACATACTGGCAAGAATGGTTCTTTACACCACGCAAGACGGACAAAACTGGGAGGAAACACGATGAGAATACCTCAAGAATGGACTGTCAAATGTCCGAAGTGTCAAACGCATACTCATTACCAGACTACCTTTATTAGCTTATTTCACTATTTGGAACTCACTTGCCTTGAATGTGGCAATGTGATGAAAATTCGCCCCACTAAAGGGCAATGGAATGAATGGTGGAATAACTCACTGGACTGGATTTTTGAGAAAGGCGACAGAAATGGGAAAGCGTGATTACGACCGACCAAACTTCCGAGCTATGGGATATGAAAATGACTTATCTTATGAAGTCAAAGTCTGTCCCAAATGCAAGAAGGAACGAACGCAGGTTGTAGGCTATAACCCGCAAGACGAAAGTTTGGAAATACTACACCTCTGCTGTGGATGTGGAAACATCTCTGCCTATTGGGAAGAACATCCCACCACTTAACTGCTCTTTATCCCCACCAAGGCTCGGTAGTGCCTATCCTTAAAACTACCACCTTTTAAAATAACTTAATTAAATATGGAGGTTCAAGACCTTGAAAAACTGTTTGATTCTAAATTAGAAAATGTTCATTCTAAATTAGACGCAGTAATAATCCAAACCACAAAAACTAATGGTAGAGTAAATAAATTAGAAGCGTGGCAGAATAAAATAATTGGTGCATTGCTCATTACAGAAGTTATTTTATTGCCGATAATTTTCATAATAATAAAGGAGTATATTTAAAACCATAAAAATATGGACAGACGAAGAACAGCATTTTATTATCTACTATTCGGAACTGTTATATTAGTTTGGTGTTTATTGTTAGCGTGGGGGTGGTATAAATTAATAGGTTTAATTTTAAGTAAAATTATATGCAATTAATAGACAAGCTAGTTACTAGGGAAGAAGATTTAATTCAGCCTAAAGGAAACTTAATCATAGAGCCTGTAAGTGAAGAAGCTCATATTTTGGGGGCGGCTATACAATTAGAGCAAATTAATACATCTGGTATCTGGTGGGATATAGATATTGAGCCAGAAATACAAAGAGTTTTAGATGGTGATTTATACAACTGTACTAATAATTCCATTACTAATGCTTGGGAATTTATTTACAAAAAAAGATATAATCAAGAAGTAAACTGGTCTGAACTTTACTCGGCTATAATTACAGGAACTATCCCAGGGCGTGGTAACTCTTTTGAAAAAGTGTTTGAAGTAATGAGAAGAAAATTTTGTGCTTGGGAAAGTGAATTTCCAACTGAACGAGATAAGACAGTAGAATATAATTACTCAAAGAAAATTAGTGATGACTTAAAAGCTATCGTAGAAAAAAGAGGAGAAAGTTATGAGGTAAGATACCAATTCTTTGGCTCTCAACAAGACGCTTATGCTTATCAAGAAGCTCTTAGCATATCCCCTGTGACTGTCGCAGTAGAAGGTAAATACATTTGGAAAGACGGAGTAATAGTTAATGCAGGTAATCCTTATTCTCACGCTGTACTTTATCTCGGTCCGAAAGACGACAAGAAAATAGTATTTGATAGCGAGAGCAAACAATTAATTGCTTTCCACAAAGATTATAAATTCCAATTCCCAGCTGTTCACTCAATTAAAAAAAACAATATGATTACAACATATAAAAAAGTAGGTGAGCCAACTATCGCCGTAAAAGTTGAAGGTGAAGAGGCTATGATGGCTTTTGCAGATGGTGAAGTAGCAGGTGGTAAATTATTTAAAACTCTTTATGGTGTAGATGATTACAAAGAACTTCCAAGAGTTAGTGTAGAAGAATTTCCTTATCCGATTGAATATTGGATTACAACAAAAAAACCTGTGCAAGGAAGTGAAAAACCTATGCAAGTACCAAAAACATTTATAGAAAAATTAAATTATTTATTAACCAACAATATGAACATAACAAGAAGATATCCTTCATTAGGTTCAAGTGCTAATCCAGAAAAGATTAGTTTAACTCTAAAATCGCTTGTTCCTTTAATAGTAATGTTAGTAAGTTTTTTTAACTTAGATATCCCAGAAACACTAATTGACGAAGTGGTAAATTATATTGGTGTGATTATTACAGCAAGTTTTACCTTATACGGGATTGCTAGAAAACTTTACTATCAATTTAAATAGTATATTTCCTCTCGGCTTAAACCGATGAGCCGAGAGATAAATATAATTATATTTTTGGAAAAAATAATACTTTAATATGTCATATAACTATCTAAATCTAAAGAACTACATAGACGGAGAAACAAGAAATCAAAGTGATAGCGTCACTCCTAATTTGCGTACTGTAATAAATGACGCTATTAGAGACGAAATAACAGACTTTGATTATCGCTCTTTGCAAAGACACACACGAACTTTTAGAGCTTTGTGGGACAATGTTTTTAAATATCCACTCCCAACAGATATGTCTGACGAGGCATTGATTGATATCCAGAAGTATAAATATCAAGATACAGGCTCTTACACTAATTATCGTAAAGTAGATTTACGCAAATGGTTCACAAATAAAGAGTCCGATACCTTTGCTTTTGATTATGATAAAGGTCTTAAATGGCTAGTAGGAAACTTTACTTCAAACGCTTCTAAGACTTTACACACAATGGAGTCTTTGACTGATAACGGGACTTGGACTGCGACTGATGATGCCACAGCTATTGTTCTAAATGCCACTAACTTTATTTCAGGCGACTATGCTATTCAGATTACTAATACAGGCACAAGCAATTCAATCGTCAATTCTACAATGTCGCAAGTAGATATCTCGGACTCTACTTATGGCTTTGTATGGGTTTATTTGCCAACTATTACCAACCTAACCAGTCTGACACTCTTATACGGCAATGACGCTTCAAACTACTATTCGGCAACAGCTACAACTCCGATTAATCTTACCGCTTTTGTAGAGGGTTGGAACTTGGTAGGTTTTGATAGAAGTGGTGAAACAGAAACTGGTTCTCCTGATGAGGACACGATTGACTACGCTAAAATAACAGCAACTTATTCTGTAGCTTCTACTAGCGACATAATTTTTGACTCACTATTTTTCGCTGAGGGTGATGGTTATGACTTACTTTACAATTCAATTTACGCTTGGAGAACTTCTGGTGGCACTTGGCAAGAAACATCTACTGCTGACTCTGATATTCTAAACGCTGATCCAGAAGAATTTAAGGTCTGGGCTAGGAGATGTACTTATGAGGTAGCAAAGCGTATTCCTATGGGAGAAAACGACTTAACAAGAATTGAAAAAGATTATCTAACTGCTAAACAAAATTATAAACTTAAATTCCCGACAATGAGAAAAAAAGAAAAGTCATTCTATTAAAAATATGAAATATTGGTCTATTAACAATTTTGGGAGAGGCTTCAAACAAAAGAAAGATGTAACCGTAGAAGAGGTTGGTGTAGCTGTTTCTGGCTCTAAAAACATTGAAGTAATTGACGACACTAAAATAGGTGTTCGCCCTGGGTTTTCTTATCTTGGAACTCGCTCAACCGACCGTTATGGTATTTTAGACGGTGGCTCTTGGAAGACAAGCACAGGCGATGAATATGCTCTTAGGACTTATTCTGACGGGACTAACGGCTTTGTAGAGGTTTATATCGGCACTACTTGGGAAACTCTAATTGATGATATTGCAACACAGGGTGCAAGTTTTCTAAACAGAGGAGCTGGAAACTTACTGGGTTGGTGGAGTTCAACCGAAGTGCAAGACTTATTGTTATTCGTTGATGGTTCTGACTCTATTTTTATGTGGAGTGGTGGTTCTACAACTTACGCTTCGGCTACAGCTAATACCCTAACTAAACAAGGCACTACCTCGTGGGCAGAAGAACGCTTTTTGACTGCTGGAACACGACAAGGAAGAATAAAAGACGATGCTGGTACTTGGCATACCTTTACCTATACAGGGGGAGAGAGTACTACGACTTTAACGGGGGTAGATGTTGACCTTACAGCATTAAGTTTAACTGCTGGGGCAGTGGTGCTACAAGAAGTGCGTGAGTCTACTACAACCCCCTCTGCTGGGCTTTCTAACGACTTTATAGGGCTTTATCTCAACTACTTATTTGTGTTTGATAGACAACGTAATACTGTGGAAATGAGCAAGAATACTGACTATACTGATTTTTCTGCTCCGACCTTCCCTCGTTTAGCTGGTGAAGCCTCTGATTTTAACCTAGACGAAACACCAACAAGCGTAATTACACAAGCAGATGGTGAAGCACTTTATATCTCTACTAAAAACCAATGGTATCAATTTATATTTAGTCCTAGTTCTGACCTTTCAAAAGAAGAAATAGTTATAAAACCACTCAAGACATCTCCATTAGAAGGTGCGACAAACAATCTGGCGGTAACGAATATGAAAAACTACACTGTATACACTAGTGGAGAGCCAACGATTGATTTCTTAGGTAATGTAGAAAATGTTAGCACACCTCAAAGCATATCCCTTTCCGATGATATTAAAGGTTTTATAGATGTCGCCGGGGTAGATAAGGCTTCCAGTACTTACTACAAAAATAAGTTTTACACCACGATTAAAGAAGATAGTGATGATAACGCCAATAATCGCATAATAATCCGCAATCTTAGACTAGGTATTTGGGAAACCCCTTGGACTATTCCTGCTTCTGTGCTATTTGAATATGGTGGCGACCTTTATGCTCACGATCCTGCTACTAAGAATACTTATAAACTCCTTGACTCTAACTACTCGGACAATTATGTAAGCGAAGCAATACAATCCCCTATAAGTGCTAAATGGTATTCTTCTTACACTGACTTTGACTTGCCTTTTAATAAGAAGAAGTTTAATCTTATGTGGGTTGATGGCTATATCCGAGCCAATACCGAACTGGATATAATCCTTACCTACGACTTCGGAGAACAGTCTGTAAAACGAACACTTAAAGGAACTGATGATAATGTGGTAATCGTACAAACTGGTGGTGGACTAGGGTATTACTCACTAGGCAATCGCTCACTGGGTGGAAGAAGTGAAACATTAACAGAAACAGGTTTGAGAAGATTTAGAGGGTTTATATCAATTCCTGAAAGACCATTTTACGAATTACAAGTATCATTTCAATCCGAGAAACTTGGAGCAAGATGGGAATTATGTTCATACGCATTAAATATTTCTGCCATTGAAGGGCAGTCTAATAATCTAAAATTTTAATATGAAGAAAATATACGCAATCATTTTTGCACTCGTGCTTCTTCCTACTGTTGCTTTTGGCTACACAGTACAGAAAGGAGATTATCCTATTAAATTATGGGGTGATAATTGGCGAACAGAATTAAATAAATATGGCATAACTGACCCAACCAAACTTCCTATCGGTTTAGAGGTTGATTTAGATGAACCTTTATTGGGTGGCACTCCTACACCCGCATCATCTGCTCCGAGAGTTTATATTGAGTCATCTGACTGGCAACTATATAATGGTGCAGCCGCTGGGGACACAACTTTGACCTTAGATGACTTAGAAGACATCTATGGAACTGATATTACAATGGGTTCATCAACTAAAATGTATGGTCGTATAAATCCTGACGGAGTATCAGAGTCAATCTCTTTTACAGGCATTACGACCAACTCTGACGGAACTAAAACCTTGACGGGAGTCAAAACTGCTTTGGCACAATATCCTTATACTGAAACATCTGGTCTAGCACTTTCTCACTCAATCGGCTCATTATTCCGCCTATCTAACACAGCAGGGTTTTATAACGATTTCGCTAATAAAGAAAACGCAGAAATAATTGAAAACATTTGGACTTATAATCAATTCCCTATTGTTTCTTCTTCTACTGCCTTACCAGACGCTAACGGAGAACTTGCCACTAAATATTATGTAGATACTGTTGGAGCTGGTGGTTTTACTGCGGCTAATATTGCAACAGGCGAAGGTTTGAGAGTATTAGGTACTTCACCTGAAACAGCTGGAGTTTACGTTCGATCCGATAAAGGAATGGTGACTTCAACAACTGGTATTTATCAAAACATTGATAGTTCAACAGGTTTAACACAAGGTGCTAGCGGTATTGGATTAAGTACATCAACACTAGTATCATTAATTGCCACCTCAACCCCTACTGCTAGCTTGATACCGATTGCTGATGGGAGTGGGAAGTTAGATGATGGGTGGTTGAGTGATGATATAAATAATAAATCAAAAGTACAGAAATCTTTCGTAGCAGGAGAAAATATTACTACTGGTAATGCTGTTTCTACTTATCCTATTGCTTCTAACACATCTACAGCATTACTTACTATTTCTCCAGCTGGAACATCAGGTGCAGATGTCTATGGAAGTGAATGGTCAGCACAAACTTTTACTACAGCTAATAATACAGTAAATATAGTTGGCGGTAAAGTTAAATTAGGGCGAGTTAATTCTCCAACAGGCAATGTGGTTATTTCTCTTTATGCAACATCTGGTGGTAAGCCAACTGGGAGTATTTTAACTTCAACAAGTTTTGCAGTATCTACTATAGCAGCAAGTGGTGTTGGAAACTATTCAGAGATGAATTTTACTTTTACTTCTCCATATTTTGTTAAAGCTTCAACACAGTATGCTATTGTAATTTCAGCTCCAAGTGCTGATGGAAGTAATAAAGTAACTTGGTTACTTAATGCAAGTTCAATTTATGCTGGTGGAACTATAGTAGCTTCTTCAAATGGTGGCTCTACTTGGGGTGAACCAACAACCAATGATTTCTCTCTTGTTATTACAGAACAGATAATTGATACAGTAAAAATCTACAAAGCTCAATCTACCTCTGCCACAAGTTATCTATTTACAAACTTTTTTGGTTTTGCTGATGCAAACATAACATCTGGAGCTTCTGGTTTAGTGAATGTTGGTGGTATTAGTGATAATCATACAGCTTTGACACTAGGCACAACTTATTATTTATCAGATACTGCAGGAGCGATAGGAACAGTAGCTGGTTCTCAATCTCGCAAAGTTGGGATAGCAATCTCTGAAACCGAACTACTAATTAAACACGATAACTAACTATCCTACCTTACCAATCATTTTCTCTCACCAGTTCAATTACTGGACTGGTGGATAGAAAATAATTAAATATAATTTTATGCAAGATAAAATCGCAAACTATTTAGAGGAAACCCTAGAGCCACAAAACAACCTAGAAATAGAGCCTTTAGAAAGTCAATTCAAGACTAATCTTTTGACAACCTCAAAAGTAAAAGACCAGACAAGAAAGAATATCAGGGAGTTAGAAAAAATAACAGGTAATAAATTCAACATAACTATATAAATATGGCACAATTTGACCAAACAAAATATATAGACCCAGATTATGCTAAAAGTGCGTATGAAGGGTTAGTGTCTAAACAATTTACTCCAGAGAAAGCAATAGAAAAAATGAAGTATTTAGAAACTGAAGTAAAGCCAAAGAAAAAAACAGCTGAAGTGTTAGCCGCTGAACTTACTAGCCAAAACATACCTAGAAGTCAATGGAGCGATATTTTTGCACAAGAAGGTGTCGATATGTTTAATTATATATCAACCGTCTCACCTGTGTCAGGATCAACTACTCCAACTACCACTACAACATCTGAAATACCAAAAACAGATGCTATTTATGATGAACAAAATGCCATTATAGACCAACAAATTGCTGATATGGAATCCAGTAAGACTAAACTAGATGCCGAACTTGCTACTATTGATAGTGAAATGCACCCTATTATTCAAGACATCAAGACTAAATATGACGGTCTTATCTCTCAAATGGAAATATATAATAAAGGTGCAGTAGGTAATGTTCAAACTTCTCAATTTAGAACTGGTAGAGCCAGATACGCATCCACACTAGCCGAGGGTAATGTTAAGTCAGCACTAGACCAAGGACTTGCTAGAATAAGTGATTTAAACGCTCAAATGGCTCAAGAGGTTAACCTTGCTAAAGATGCTCTCACTTCAAAGGCAGAAAATAGGTGGAAAAATCTTAATGACTATATGAACAATGTAGCCGAGTTAAGAAAAGAAAAAACACAAGCTCTATTAGATATGCAACAGAGAGCTAAGGATGAAGAGGATAGGGCAATCGCTTTACAAAAAGCTACCTTAGATTTACAGAGAATGGAACGAGAAGATGAAGAAGCCACTGCTGAAAGTGTTGCTGGTTCTCTTTATGCTAGTCTAGGTGATGATATAGACGCTAATATGGAATACATTATAGAAACTGCTAAAGATTATGGTATAGACCCGAATGTTTTGGTCGGTCAAATAAACGCCTATGCTCAACAAGACCAAGAAAATAGCCTTGCTTTGACTAAAACAATGCTTGATTTAGGTGCTAAAATAGAAGAAGGACAAACTATGGAGGTCTCCCCTGGAGTATTTGTTACAGGGACTAAAAAGAAAGACGAACTCTGGATAGAAAGCATCATCGGGAACACTAAATACAAAGACCTCTATGTTAAAGAAGGTGGGGAGTATGTTAAAAAACAAAGATTAGATATGGGACAAGCATATAAAATAAGTGGTGGTGGAGGAGGTGGGGGAACAACACCAAAGGATGAGCCATTAAGCATAAATAAAATAGAACAGTTTAGACGCTCTTACGGTTGGACACCTCCTTATGGTTTTACTGAACCACAACTTTTAAAATTTATGGAAGATAATCCAAACGCTACACCAGAAGAACTAGAGGCAGGTGCTAAACAAGCGTTGGTAGGTAGTGAAGAAATGACAGAGGCAGTAGAAACATCAGATAGAACTTCAGTAGAAGGTTTAAAAGAAAGATTATTAATGGCACAAGGTCAAGGGTATTCTGATGATGAAATTAAAACCTTTATTAAACAAAATTATACAACCCAAGAACTTAAACAGTTAGCTGATGAGTCTGGCTTTTCTAAATGGTACACAGGAAAAGATACTGATATAGAAAGAATGTTAGATAATTTATTATAATATGCTTAATTTGTCCGCACTAGGATACAAACAACCAGAGCAGATAGAACAAAAAAAGCAACCTAAAAAAACAGGGTTGAATTTATCATCTCTTGTTAAAGGTGTTTCTGAAGTTGGTGAGTTTATTAAATCACCATTTCAATACGGGACTAAAAAACTTGTAGGAAAAGTTACTCCTTTTATAAAAGATATAGGAAAAGAAATTGCTCGGAATATCGGAAGTGCTGGTGTATCACTTGCAAAACCAATAACAAAAAAGATTTTACCACAAGAAAAAGGTCTTGATGTTGTTGAAGTACCAAAGTTTTTACAAAGTATTTTTAAAGACGAGCCTATCAAATCAGTAGAGTTAAGAATAGCCGAAGCCGAAATGAGAGTAAAAGAGTGGGGTGAAAGAGAAAAAAAGTATTCTTCATTAGGAAAAATAGCATCACAATTTCCTGAAGAACTGGCTTTTGCTGGGGTTGTTGGAAGTGTCGGACTTGACTTGTTGCCTCTTGGTGGAACTCGTAAAGGTGCTGTTGAAGCTATCAAAAAGGTCAATAAGGTTGATGACGCTATTGATTTGCTTTTAAAAATCGGAGTTAAAGATGATTTAGCTAAACACTTTGCCCCTGAGATAGTTAAGACTAAAAGTGATGATGTTGCCAAAAAACTACTCACTCACATAGCAGAAGTAAATAAAACGACCAAGGTTAAACCTACTGGGATTGTTACCGATGCATTAAAACCAACCAAACAATTAGATGAGATTTTTAAACCTATTGACGAAACCACCCAATCTATCCAACAAGCTAAAGCCTCTGGTCAATTTGAATTGCCAAAACGTAAAAGTGTCTTTGAGATAATGAAAGACCCAGAATACAAAGCAAAAATGGCTGAAGCCACCAAAGGACAAAATGCTAAAGTTACAAAAACAAGTAATAATCTTTACCATACAACTTCTGCTGAAAACCTAGAAAGCATACGAGCAAACGGACTAACTACCGGTAACAAAGCAAGATTTGAAGGAGTTTCTAGTCCTAATAAAATATCTTTTGGTGCTAATGAAGCAACCGCTTCTTACTATGGTAAGCAAGGTGATGTAATGATAAGAACTAAAACAAGTTTCAAACCAACTGATTTACAAGAAGATTTACTCGCAGGTGGTAAAGGAACTTATACTACTGGACAGAACATTCCACCTGAAATGTTAGAAGTTAAAGTAAATGGCAAATGGCAACCATTAGTAAAAGAAAGCAATCTAACTACTTCTATCAAATCTGCTAAACAAAGTGGTCAGTCTTTTGATGAGTGGGTGAAGGGGCAGGGGGATATAGCAAATAATGTTTCTAAAAGTTTAACAGACCCAGAAATACTCTCAATACCTGGTATAGAATTGGGTAGTGAACAAGCCCAAGGAGCTATGGTGTTAGCAAGTAATCTTAGAAAACATTTTGATAAAGATGTATATTCATTCTATGGTAAATCTACTTTTGAAAATGAAAAAAGTTTAGAAAATATAAAAAAGTTATTTGATAAAAAAATAACTAATTATATGAGGCGTTTTGACAATGAGGGAGAAAGACAAGGTGCTGGAATAGCTTTTGATTATTTAAAGAATAAAATAAATAAAATCAAAACCAAATCACAGTTAAAAACAGAGTGGGATAAGATACCAGAAGTTAAACCTGCTTTACCGAAAGCGGAAATAAAACCAGAAGACTTTTTGAAAGCAGAGAGGACACGCAAGGCTAAATTATCAGAAGCAATTACTGGAGAACTAGGTGCTAAAAAAGCAGTAGATATTGAAATGAACATAATGAAAAGAGAAGAAATTGATAATGATATTGTAGAGGGTATAAAAAATAATCCCTATTTTAGAAAAGAAAAAGATATAAAAGATATGATGGGTGAAGGTTGGTTGATGAGAAAAGGTGGAGGCGAAAAGACATTTGTTACACAAGGTGGAGATAAAATAAAACAAAAAACTAAAGGAAAAAATATTATCGTTGAACCTAAAGATGTTGAAAAATTCCAAAAAATGGGTTACGAAAAAGTTTTAGAAATTGATAGCTTGGCAGATGAAGCTGGATTTGATAATGGTTATGATTATCTTGTAAAACAAATTGAGTTATCTGAATTACCAAAAGGAACAGATGTAAAAAAAGCTGTCGAGCAAGAGTTATTAAAAGACAAAGACTTTGCCAAATCTACTGAATTACTAAAAGAAGCACGAAAAGAAAAAGTGCCTTTGAGTAGTTTACTTAGAGAAAAAGCAAAGGCAAGCGAAATAAAATCACTTACAAAAAACAGAAGACAGACCATACGGAATGTTAGAGATTATTTTAGTTTAACAGATAAAGAAGTCAAGTCTGTTTCAAGAAAAGCACCTGAGTATATGTCGCCTCTTGAATGGCGTGATTTTGTGCGTGGTCTAGAATTAAAAGCAAATAACATAGACGCTATCAGACTTGAAAAACTAACAGAGAAAAAATTAGTACAAATAGAAAACGCTAGAGGAAATACAAATAAGATTGTAGAAAATCTTAAAAAGAACAACTGGGCTGATGAAGATATAGCTGATGTAGTTTTAGAAGACGGAACAAGACTTATTGACACAGTAAAAGTAAAACGAAACGCAGACAAATCTTTAGCTTCTGTTATTACAAAACAACAGCTAGGTGATATTAAAACAAACTACAAAGGATTACCACCTGCTGGGGGTTGGGTAAAGAAAACAGCAGTAAAACAAGCATCTGATTTAATTGGAGAAGGGGTAAATTATTATGAGCTTCCTGCTTTATATTTTGATAGAAAAGGATTACAGCAAGTTTATGACCCAATTATAGAGTCTTTTAGAGGTGCAGAGGAGCTTAATAATTCTCTTCTTAACAGATTTAGAGAAGCTGGACTATTCAAAAAAGGTGGTTGGTTTACAGCTGATAGATTTAATTTAACAAAAAAAGAGTCTGATAATATCGGCAAGTATTATTTATCAAGACAAGGAAAAGGTTATAGCACTAAGTTAGAAGATTTAACTACAAAAGAGCAAGAATTTGTAAAAATATTTGATAACATCATTAAAGATACAGAAGAAAGATTTTATGAAGTAGCTCGTAAGAATGGTAAAACTCCAGGCAAAGTTGATAACTATGCCCCCATAATGACAAAAGATGATATAGAACTAATTGACAGGGGTGGTAATACAATGGACTTTATCGTTAGAAAACACCCATCATTCTTTTCTTTAAAAGAAAGAGCTGAAGAAGTACCAAAAGAACTATACGAAACTGATTATCGTAAGGTTGTCGCTCGTTGGATAGATGGTATAACTAAGTTTAATGTTGTTGGAGATACTGCACCAGAAATAAAATATCTTTTAGACAGCGAACAATTCCAAAGCATAGTAAATAAAAGAGATTATGAAACTATAATGAAATGGTATAAGGATACTATAAATCCTGAAACTCCAAGCAAGATTACTGCTATACCAAGATTTTTTAGAAAAGCTACATCTATTGCTTCTTTGGGTCTTAATTATGCTTCAGTTGTAAAACAAGCATTAACACAAATTCCTATAAGTTTAATAGAAAAAGCACCCCCGAAGTTATCTAGTAAGTTTGCTAAGGAGTTTGGAATAAGTGTAAAAGATTTGCCTTCTCTAACTACTAGAAAAGGGTCTATTGCTATACAAGATTTACAGGGTAAAATTGGTAGAATATTTACTGGTTCTTTAACTGAATTTGATAGATTAAATGCTCAGGCGTCTTTAAACGCTTTGTTAGACAAAAATTATTCTAAGTTTCTAAAGCAAGGAGTAGAGATAAGCCCAGAAATACAAAAAGAAATCATAAAAAAATCACAAGACACATTAGATTTATGGTATGGTGGAATGGTTTCAAAAGCACAATACCCATTAGCTTTTAGAAGTGAAGTTGGTAAATTTATAAATATGTTTGTCTACCCTCTTACCTCTCAACTTAATGGCTTTTTTCAAGCAGTTTATAAAGCACAGGGTGTAAAGAAATATCAGAAACTTGCCGAAGTAGCTAGTGCTGCGATTGCTATTGCTTATTTAGAACAGGCAATTAGCCAGTTATCTCCAAAGTGGAGTGATAAAAAACAAATGACTACCGATGTATTACAATCTTTGTTGGGTAATATTCCTATCGCTTCACAGTTAAGTTATGCTCTTGCTACAGAACAACCAATACAAATATCAGCTGGTGTATCAGGGATTTCACAGTTGCTTAAAAAATTAAATAGATACAGACAAGGAACGGATGACTTGAGTGATGTTGTTTTTGCTGGTGCAGAGTTGTTTGGTTTGCCAAAACAAATAAGACGAATAAAAGAAGGATTAGAAATTATTGAAGAAGGAGGGATAACAGACAAGAATGGTAAAATACTTGCTCCAGTTAGAGATACTGATGAGCTAATTAGGTCTGTTTTAAGAGGTAAATATGGTTCAAAAGCGGCTAAAGATTGGATTAGAAATATTGGTAAAAAAACAGAAGATAGAAGATGGTTTGTTCCACAGGTTGAGTTCTTACAGAATGGTGACTATGAAAGAAAATCTGAAATTTATAATCAAATGAATGAAGAAGATAAAAAATATCTCAGAAGTTTATTAAGTGACGGTCAGATAAAAAAACTTGATAAGGCTTTATCTGCTAATAAAAATCCTCTTAACGAGATATTTGGTGGAAAGAAAAGTCTTGAAAGTATCTTTAAATAATCTACCCAAAAAGAATAATAAGAATACAAAAAACTATACCTAGTATCCAACCGAGAAAGATTTGTTCACTGTCTAATTTCATATTATTTACCACCTAATCGGTGGTTTTTAATTTAAAAGTAATCTTATACTACTTAACACCCAAACACTCCTTAGAACTCAATTTTTAGCCTTGTATGGCTATCCAGACACATATAATAGCCACAATACTAACTCCTATCATTACCCAATCAGCCCACCAGAAATTCTTAATATACCACTTCTCTGGGAACTCTAAATTAGGATTTTCTAAATTCTTTTTCCAGTCTTTTATAAATTGACTAGGTTCTGGTTTTGGGGGGATAATTTGCATATTAAATTTTTTCTAAGTCATCCTTTGTTGTTGGATAACCCATTTTATATTTAAGAGTTAAACATTCTATTTGTCTATCTTTGTCATTCGTTCCGTTAGGATAATTGAAAATATATCCACCACTATATATTCTAGTACAATTTTCATTGTAATTTACTGCGGTGAATTTTAAACTAGAAAAATCACAATAGTATATCTGTTCTTTGTGTAAACCATCACAATCATAGGTATTCCAAGTAGCTATTTCTTTTAGAGTTAATTTGTTTTTTCTTAGCTCAAGTAAATCATTGGATTGTTTTTTTATTTCATTTTCAAGTTCGCATTTAGCAGTTAGTTCTGCTCTTTTAGAATCAGCACAGGGTAATTCTTCGAACGCAAATTCTTCTAAACTTTTAAATTTACCTTCTGCTGATGAATTGTATGTGATTGTTTTAGTTGTATTTATATTTTCACATACATCTTGTGCTTCTTCTGATATATTTTTATAGTGCCAACTTATACCTAAAAATATTGAGCAAAGCACTAAGCAAACTAATGATACTATTGTGTTTTTCATATTATTAAATGTTTAGATTAAACTTCTTTTCTTTTAGATAAATAAGTATGGTGGCTCTTGCATCTGCTTCAGTTTTGTAGCCTTGAAGCAAATCCATATTATCCTCGTAATGAATAGCATACCAATTATTTTGTTTCATTTCTTCAATATAATCTTTGTTTTCTTCATTTGTTGGGTGATTTTTACTTAAATATGTTCTTGTATAAACTGTAGAAGGCAACATCTCTCCTAATTCAGCGACAGTGTAGGCTGAATAAAAATTTTTATAATCATCATCTGCTGGATTTTCTGCTTGTATTATTGCTACATCACTGCCAGTCATTTGCTCTTTCCAATAAAACAAACTATCTTGTTCAAATCCTAATTCTTTCATTTTTTGTGCCAGTTCTAAACTGACTACTTGATTTTCTAATTTCATATTATTAAATGTTTATAAATAGTGATGAAATGATTTTTTCCAAAACCACATTCCACTCGTGGTTGTGTGAGTAAAAGTATGTGTTGTTTTTATTTCATTTGAAGTTGGGATACTATCTCCATCTTTGTAATCTTCCACATAATTGGTAGGTGTTTCAGGTGTGGTTAAATTAACAGCGTATTTGTATTTTCTATCAGTTTTCCATTGTGAAATAATATTACCCTCTTTATCGTGAATAACAATGTAATGCTTCATATTATTAAATATTAAATTTCTATTTACTGTTCCTATTTTTTAATTGTAAACAATTTTTATTGCTTTATTTTAGCCATTTTTTATCAAATATCTGTTCCTTTATCTGTTCCGGTAAACTGTTTTTTAATCGCCTCTTTAATTAAATCAAAGCAAAAGTCGTATTTAAAAGCACCTGTGTCTTTTCTTACTCCTTCTTTGTTGGCTTCTATAATTTCTAGGATTTCGTTTATTGTTTCTTCTCTGAAATAATCCCAATGACCATATTTTACTCCTTCATTTTTCCATTGTGATACGCCTTGCATATATTTTATTTTAAATTCTTTATATATATTAATTTTTTATATAACTTTCCATTTTTTACAAATAAATCTGTTTCATTGTCAAGATTGCTTAAAAATTCTTTCATAAGTTCTCTAATTAAAAGCTCGTATTCTTTTTTTTGTTCTAAAAGTGCAAAAAGTTCAAGTGTGCTTGTTTTAGGTGTTGCGAAAGTAAAATCTAAAAATGATTTACAAAATTTATCAAATATTTTTTCCCCTTTGTTTTGAAGTTTTAATGTTTCTTTTTTAGTCATATATTATTTTTCTTACTCTTTCAACTTCTAATAAAGCGTCTTTTGGTTTTGTACATATACTTCTAAGGTACTTATATAGAACATCTAATAAGTATTCTATTTCTTGTTTTTTAGTCATATTATTCATCAAAATAGCAACCAATTAACGCCCTAAGAATATTAACCTCTTTATTGGTATTAACAAGCCTACGTTCCAAAATTTTATTCCTATTTATTGCATTTTCTACACTAACTTCATCTTCACTCCAACCAATACCTTCAATTATTTGTTCCGACAATATTCCATCATCTAAAATTGTTTTATTACATAATATTCTTTTCTTTTCCCATTGATTTTCTTTATATTGTGGGATAATAATCGCTAAAATAATTGAGAGAATAGCTATTATCACTACTCCTATTTGTGTTTCTTTGTCCATATTTATTTATTAAGAATAATTATTAAACTCTGCCAACAGAGTTAGTTGGCTTTGGGGTTATTTAATTACTTTTATATCATAACCTAACTTCTCGGATATTTCTTTGACAGTCATTTCTTTTACTTTTTCTTCCGTATCTTCTAAGGGCAAAGTAAAACCGACAATATTCTCTACTACTTTTCTATCAAACTCTGGGATTTTAGATAATTCTACCCACTGTTCTTTACTAACATTCTTTTTCCATTCATCTTCAAAAATTTCTAATTTCATTTGTAAATTTGGTTTTATTATATTAGTGATTTTAATGTACAATTCTTCAAAACGTTCTTTGCCTACTTCTTTATTGAAAGCCACATACTCTTTAAAACCAATATCATAACAAAATATTGCTTTGTATAAAAACCTTACGGAGCGAGAATTGTCCACGGAGCTAGAATTGTCCACGGAGCTAGAATTGTCCACGGAGCTAGAATTGTCCACGGAGCTAGAATTGTACACGGAGTTAGAATTGTCCACGTAGCTAGAATTGTACACGGAGTTAGAATTGTCCACGTAGCTAGAATTGTACACGGAGCGAGAATTGTCCACGTAGCTAGAATTGTACAAGTAGCTAGAATTGTCCACGTAGCTAGAATTGTACAAGTAGCTAGAATTGTACACGGAGCTAGAATTGTCCACGTAGCTAGAATTGTACAAGTAGCTAGAATTGTCCACGT
>Ga0210043_1000561_pt1 | contig 38997 bp, 39 predicted proteins | sample CryGeymet201501t_FD_183990 | JGI IMG/M metagenome (GOLD analysis project Ga0210043, IMG submission 183990) | Groundwater microbial communities from Crystal Geyser aquifers in Utah, USA - Crystal Geyser metaG 2015-01t (SPAdes) (version 2) | ecosystem: Environmental > Aquatic > Deep subsurface >... | reverse complement strand
CCCGGATTACGAAGGACGGGCCTTCGTGCAGACGTTTTGCATTGGACTGTCTTAAAAAGGGGTGAATACTCACACGAATAGTGAATTTTTAGCTGCGTAGGACGGGCCTACGCAAAATAAGCAAAGCAAAATCCTCCCACACGGGAGGATTTTTGTGACTATTTCAGGTGATAGAATGAGAAAATGCCGATGAGAAAAGTATCATTTGTTCCAGGGGAATTTTATCATCTATACAATAGAGGGAATTCCAGACAAGTCATTTATAAAACAGATGCAGACTATACTCGTTTTATGACACTGTTATATATTGCTAATGGTACAAATTCTTTAGACTTTCGCCGAATCGATCAGGAAGAGTTATTCAGATCTGAAAGGGGAGAACAGCAGGTAGCCATAGGCGCATACTGTCTAATGCCAAACCACTTTCATATTTTAGTCACGCCTCTGGTGGAAGATGGTGTGACCACGTTCATGAGAAAGCTAACAACTGGTTATTCTATGTACTTTAACAAAAGACACCTCAGAACGGGCTCACTATTTGAAGGTAGGTTTAAGTCTGAACATGCGGACAACGATAATTATCTTAAATATTTATTTTCATACATTCACCTTAATCCCGTGAAATTGATACAGAGTGATTGGCTGAAGGTAGGGATCAGGGATAAGAGTGAAGCCCTGAAGTATTTAAGAGATTACAAATACTCAAGCTATATAGATAATGATTTGGTCAGACCAGAATCTGGAATATTAGAAAAAAGAAAATTCCCAGAGTATTTTTCTAGTTATGAGAACTACGAAGGTGAAATGGAGGAGTGGCTAAACTTTAAAAGAGACTGTGCGTAGGCCCGTCCTACGCAATTGACTTACTTCTATCAAGTTTGATGACGTGACTGGCGTACCAGCGCAAATCTGGAATGCTAATCCAGTAGCGGACTACCGAACTGACATCGTTACTATCGTTAACTAACCTTAACTTCAGTCACGACGAAGACGTAAGTCTTAGTTAGGATGAAAAACAAAAAATCCCCCTCGGGGGATTTTTTGTTGCCCGGATTACGAAGGACGGGCCTTCGTGCAGACGTTTTGCATTGGACTGTCTTAAAAAGGGGTGAATACTCACACGAATAGTGAATTTTTTTAAAATATGTTATAACCAAATCGGTTGCAGATCATTCCGATTTGCTCAAAAAGGAGAAGATAGATGCGTACATTAAAATCCCTCATCGCAGGTTTTTTTATTTCACTTGGTTTGATGACGTCCGTGGCTCAGGCAGCGGTACTCCTCGGCAGCGTCAGTGCTGATGATGGTGGCCTCACTGCTACCAGTCCTTGGGACAACAGCTGGTTTCCAGCGACGCTCGGATGGAAAGTCTATGAGACAGCTGTTGGTTGGGTCTACGACTATGGAATATTCGTACCAGCTAAAAAGCTCTCGCACGTGGTCATCGAGGTCAGTGAAACTTTTACCGCGGCGAACATTCTCGATGGCACCACTGATGGCTGGGAACTAGGTTACTGGGGATCACAGGGTAATTCCAATCCTGGAATTCCTGAGACCCTCTACGGTCTGAAGTTTAGTGGTGGTGGTTACTTGAGTGCGTTTCAGATTGTGTCCGACCGGGCACCGATGTGGGGCAGTGTGTATATGAAGGACGGAAAATACTTTGGAAATGACGTGTACGCCTACAATGATAACTTTGGCGAGCGCTCGGATGCTAGTATCTACGGTCCTGCGCCAGACGGTTTCATCATGGTACCAGACACGGTATCCAATGTGCCCGAACCCGGCAGTCTTGCATTGTTCTCTCTCGGTCTCTTGGGTGCTGGTTTCACTACTATGAAGCGTAAACAAAAAGGGGAATCCAGTACTTCTTTGACCTAAGTTCTTTTTAAACCTAAAGGCGGATGCTCTGCATCCGCCTTTTTCTATATTCGAAGGAGCAGATGCTAGTTTCTTCTATAATAAATACAGCTCGACCGAGGTCGAGCTGTATGTTCGTATTAACGTTTCTTCGGCTTACGGATCCGCGGTGACACACCGTACACAACAGTGAGTTCACCAATAATGGCGTAGGCCTCTCTTTTGTATCCTTCCCGGGCAAGCAAAATACTGGCTTCAAACTCCGCCGCTTGTACTGCCCAGGATTTTACATCCTGCACCAACTTCTTCTTCTGTTTTGCTACCTGAGCAGGTAAGTCCAAATCGAGTGGCCAAGGTCTCTGGTTAAAAGTACAAAGATGAATTTCATCCACAGCCGACAAAAAGGACTCATCCTGTCGGGTAACATAATCAGACAATATTGATTCGAACGCCCGTCCTAGTTCCGTGACAAAATCCAAACACGCATTACGTACAAAGAGTGCTTGCAAAAATTGAGCTTCTGCCGGTAACAGTCGGATTTTATGAAATGCTCCCTTAAGTGCCGCCAGTCGTTGCTTCCAAACACAAAAATAGTCGTCTAGGTCTATCATCACACACCTCCAATTTTCAAAGAACCGCTCCAAAATGGGAGTCCTACATAAATTAAATTCCTATCTTGACCTTGTGTCAAGAAAAAATCATGCATATTATTTTTTGTACTAAAAATATAAAACAATGATACGAACGACGCTAATGATAGTGGAACGAATATTTTAGGCACCATCCTAGGAAAAAGCACAGGGGAAGGATACAGGGGTTTCTTTTTTTGCATCTGGTATACTGATAGAAATATGCTACCACAAAAACAAAAACCAGACGTACCGACCCATCTTCCAGAACGAATCCTGAATAAGAATTTCTATCGTTTTTTGTTTAGCTTTATTGCCGTGGTGGCGGGGGTGTTGCTATTTATTGTGGTGCTGGGGGTAGGAAGTGGGATACAATAGACATATATGTTACGCGTGACAGATCAGTACTTTTGGAATTTTGTCTTCTCAGCTTTTTTTTTGCTGCTAGTGATAATGGGTGCAATCATTCTTGAGACCGAATCACGAATCCCGCTTACTGAGCTTTCCATAATAGATTACGTGCTTATCACGCTCGCATCTTGGCGATTGACCAGACTCTTTGTCTACGACACCATCACCCGGTTCGTCCGTGAACAATTTCTTGATATAAAAAAAGTAGGCAGGGGATACCAACTCGAAAAACCAAAAGTCGGTCCGCGTCGGACTCTGGCTGATTTGTTTAGTTGCCCGTGGTGCTTTGCAATGTTTGCTTCGGCGACAGTGACATTTTTCTATCTTATGACCGCCTATGCTATTTTCCCTGTGGTGCTTTTGGCTATCGCTGCAGTCGCAACATTTTTGCAGTTGCTCGCCAATCTCATTGGTCACCGAGCCGAACAACTCAAACAAGAAACAGAGAGCTAATCCCCTAGGCAATAATCGAAAAATACGGTAGAGTGCGAACGGCTCTGGTCTTTTATTTTTTGTTTCAACTCAGGAGGGAATCAATAATGCGTATTGTGCAAAGTTACTTGCAAGCTTCACGCCGGCAATGGAATTTTCCTAATGCTATCTCGCTCAGTCGGGCGCTTATGGGTATCACTTTACCACTTTGGTGGTTGGGTGGTGAGGAGGTGTTGTTACTGGTGATTATGTATGCTGGTGTCTCTGATTGGCTTGATGGGTGGTTAGCGCGCCGAAAAAAAGAAGTTACTTCTTTTGGAGCGGTTATTGATCCACTCGCCGATAAGTGTTTTACTGATCCGTTCTTACTTGGTATCGCTATCACTACTGGTTCAATTTGGTTCAGCGTACTGTTCGCAGTGACGGTACTCTACGATATCGATACTACGTACCAACGTCGCTTCGATATTTATGCTACTTTTCACGGTGTATATAAACGCGCTGAAAAACCAGTAACCTGGCTTTCCAAAATCAAAACAGCAGTGCTGTTTGTGGTGATGGTCTTTGCACTGTATCCGGCGACGTTGCCGTTCTTCACTACTGACCAATTGGCGATTATTGCGCTTGCATTGGTACTGTGGTCGTGGGCGCTTAATCGCCGTACGTTCATTAAGCGGTTTTTATTTTAATAATAAGACTGTACACATAAAAAGCCTGCTTCACGGTAGGCTTTTTTCTTGGTCGGGGTAACCGGAATCGAACCGATGTCTTACCCACCCCATGGGCAAATACTACCGCTGTACTATACCCCGAAAACAGTCCGAGGAACTGTTTTCGCTGAGTGAAGTACTCCACTCCAACAATCACAAACCCCATTTTCTGATCATCCTGTATCCAGCAATTATAAGGTTATTTACAATCGGAGACAATCTGCTATAGTGTCCGCAAGCAGGCTCATGACAGCTGGTTCTCCCTAGGGAGAGTAATGGCAACCGCCGCCGGCCGAGGTCCATCTATCATTATGATGTTGGAGGTCGAAGCCTAGGGTGCGAAAAAATCGTAGATTTTTTCGCACCATGGGTCTGTTTCATTATCCAATGATTTTTTTCAAATCATGGCAATTACAAAAGCAAAAAAGCAAGACATTCTTGCAAGACTCGAAGGAGTTAAGAAAGATTCAGAATCGATTGTGTTCGTAAAGTTCAATGGACTTTCCGTGGCTGATACGACCGCGATGCGAGCAAAGTTACGTGAAGAGGGGGTCGGCTACTTTGTCGCCAAGAAGACTCTCATGACTCGTACTTTTGGTGAATCATACGAAGGTACGATGCCAACACTTCCTGGGGAGATTGCCGTTGCGTACAGCGCTGACGCTATCGCTCCTGCTCAACAGGTCAAGGAGTTCGCCGCAAAGTATAAAGACAATCTTGCCATTGCTGGAGGAGTGTTTCAGGGAGTCTTCAAAGACGCCGCTGAAATGACTGAAATCGCTTCGATTCCAGCACTTCCAGTACTCCGAGGTATGTTCGTCAACGTTATCAATTCACCTATCCAAGGTTTGGCAATCGTACTGAATGCCATCGCCGAAAAGAAGCAGGCGTGAGGAATGGGATAAAAGGTGAAATAAAATTATCTAATCAACTAATGTATGTCAGAAGAAGTACAGAAAGAAGTAGCTGAGGAAACTACTGCTACGGTAGCTCCAGAAGTGAAAGAAGAGGTGGAAGTAGAAGTACCAGCACAGTTCAAGACTATTGTAGAAGCGATCGAAAAGATGACCGTGCTCGAGCTGCACGAACTCGTGAAGGTATTTGAGAAGAAGTTTGGTGTATCAGCTGCTGCGGTTGCGGTCGCTGGTCCAGCTGCTGCCGGAGACGCTGCAGAAGAGCAGTCAGAATTCACGGTAGAACTCACTGAAGCTGGTGCACAGAAGATTGCAGTTATCAAGGTAGTGAAGGAAGTACTTGGTCTTGGTCTCAAAGAGTCTAAAGATCTTGTCGATGCCGCTCCTTCAGTAGTGAAGGAAGGTATGAAGAAAGAAGATGCCGAAGCCCTCAAAGCAAAGCTTGAGGAGGCTGGAGCTAAAGTTACCCTTAAATAATTACGCTAGTAATTTTTAAGGATAAGTAACTTTAGCTCCAGGGCCGGAGCCGGTATACAAGACGAGCGAATGCGAGTGCTTGTCGGCGAGGCGGGGTCGCGAGCCCAGAAAATAATGACGTAAGGAATATATTTTCTGAGGACTTGTGACGGAGCTAAAGTTACCCTTAAATAATTACGCTAGTAATTTTTAAGGATAAGTAACTTTTAAATAAAAAACTACTCCCAAAGGAGTAGTTTTTTAATTTCTGTCTTTCAATAAAAACCCTGCACGAATGCAGGGTTTTTGGTGAAAGAACAGATTAGACGTCAGCCAGTTGTTCGAGTACTGTGCCAAGAACGTTAGCGTTCAAACTTTCCTTTGGAAGCGGTAATACACCTCTTTCTTTGAGGACTGTACGCAAGTCAACCTCTGCTTGGAGTGGATACGCTTGCCTGGTCAATTCACTCGTCGTCATAACGATTTTAATGTGGTCAAAACGGAAGTACATACGTATTTTCTCGATAAGCTCGAGACCGTTCATTTTTGGCATATTCTTATCGGTGATAACGATGGCGATGTTTTGCCAATTATTGCGCAGCAAAGACATTGCTTCTTCACCACTACGAGCAGTGAAATACTGATTGATTCCGAGTCTTTGAAGGTAGATGGTCATTAGTTCAAGTTGAACTTCGTCATCATCAACGATAAGTACGTAGGTCATAAAAGTTCTCCAGGTGGATTGTTGAGGATCGGTAGGCTTCACAAAAAATAGCACAAAATTTTGAAAAATCAATATATGCGATGCTATCGTATAATTCAACATCATAAGTACATACGTGAGGATGCTGTGAACACAAGATCAGTGGGTCTACAAAAGCACTGGTTTTGGAAAGGAGATAAAAAACCCCACACAAGTGTGGGGTTAGTTCATAGTCTCGAGTAATCGAAATAGTGATTTCTTAGGTAGTGCCACTCGAGAAAGCTCTTCTGTACTGGTAAGCAAGTACGCAATCTTCAGAGCTGGTCGAAGACAGTGGATTTCCATTTCGAACGGGTGTATTGCTTCTGCAGTGAGAAGGGTGCTGTCGATATATATCACATCGGCATCGTCGAAACGTTTCAAGTAACGGTAGCTGTCACTGAGTGTGTTGAGACAGACCAGTGGAGCGGCGTGACGTTCAGAAAATATCAAGTTCCTAATGTTGTCATTGGGACTAATTAAAAGAACAGTTCCGGCGGAAATGAGCGTAGCCATATTACCCTCCTATATATTGAGTAACTAACCATATATAGTTATATGACAGAATGTGTTTTTTCACAATACGGTATGGCGTGTAACAGTATATAAAAATCCTTCTCGAAAGAAGGATTTTATTGTTGCTACTTGAACTAGGTTACTAGTCGAGCGGTTTTGTGAAGATCATCCCAGAAGCTTTTCGGGACAGTCGTTCGGAACAATTTTTTTAACTGCGATTGCTTGGACGGTTCGGTCCAGTTAATCGGCAGTACGTACACGGTCAGGGAATTGCCAATATTGTTGCACCAAGTACTCTCGAGCCGACCAAGGATTTGTTGAAAATTTGGTGTGGCATTAATAAAGGTGTGAGTAGTGGCTACTCGAGTCGCCATGGGTCGACCATAGCGTGCTATCTTATCGTGATTTTGTCTCAAAAAGGTCGCAAACTTTTGTACAGAATACAGGTTGTTTGTGCCTAGAATGATGTTTGGTGTAGTGGTGTCTCCATCGGTATTGTCAAGCTGTCCGAAGGTGCCAACTACTTGTACGTCGGGTAAGCAGAGTAATGCACTACAAAGTGCCTTCACAGCGTATTTTGAATGAGTTTTTCCTTTTTTTTGAAAGTGAGGAAGGTACTCATCAACTGGTGTAGTCATTATTTTTTCTCCAAAGAACTAGTTGAACGACGTGCTTTATAACACATTTTCTAAAATTTGTATAATGTGGCTAGTAACTTTTTCCAAAAGAAAAACCTGCGCATGGCGCAGGTTGATTCTGTAGTCGAATGTTATTTGGAAAAATTTTTAAAGAATTTCCCTAAAAAAGATGAATTAAAGAAAATATCAAACAAGATACTAAATGGTAGACACACTAGTGCAACAGCAAAGCTGTCTGTTATGTAGTATACAACATAGGATATGAAGAATGGAAAGACAATGACGAGAAACAAATACATCATTGATACGCATACCAACATAACACCGGTCATTGCCTCTTCAGTGCTTCCAAGAACAATATTAGTTACTTTCATTTCAATCTCCTTAAAAAGAACATCAAGCCGTTTTTACTGTACCACTATATTCAAAATAGTAAATAGTTATCCTTACGACACCCGCACCTCATGGTGTCTAGTAGGGATGTATTTATGCCGTGTGCTATAATCGCCGTACTTTCGTTATGGCTGATCCTCTTTCTATCTTATTTGGTAGTACTGCACGAGTGAAACTGCTTCGCTTTTTCTTGTTTAATCCTTCCAAAGAATTTACCTTTGATGAAATCAGCCGACGTGCCAAACTCGTCCGACGCACTGCCAAGACCGAAATGTCTGCGCTTGAAAAAGCCGGAGTTATCAAACAAAAAACGGTGTACATCGAAGTCGAGGGAAAAAATAAAAAAATGAAAGCGATTGGCTATTTAGTCAATAAGGACTTTCCTGAGCTGCAAGCACTGCAGACGTTTCTTTTTGAGACTGCACCAATCGACGGGAAGAACTTGCTTAAACATCTTCGCCAAGCGGGGGCACTCGACTTCGTTGGTATTAGTGGCGTGTTTGTACGTGACTTTGAACAGCGTCTGGATGTGCTTTTGACGATGAAGAATTTTTCACAACCAAAAGTCGAAAAAGCGATCCGGGCGCTAGAAGCCGAGATCGGTATCGAAATTCGTTTTGCCGCAATGTCTTCTGAGGATTTGATGTATCGAGTCGGTATGTATGACAAACTCACGAGAGACTTTTTTGACTATGCACATCAGGTGCTAATTGATAAGATTGGAGTAAAAGATGAAGTGACCTCGAGTTCGTACCGAATGTAGCAAAAAGAATAAATAAAATAGTAATTTTGCAAACAAAACCTCTTCAGATTATGAAGAGGTTTTGTGTTTTATCAACCTAAAAAAACCACACCACACGAAGTGACTTCTTATCCAGATTAGACGCTTGACTTTATTTTCGTTTCCTATAATATAGCGCTCACGTATTTATGAAGTTTGAGAAAAAAGCCACGTCGTAGCAACAAAGTCCTCGTGACTCTATTGCCGCGACATCGCGGTTTTTTCTTTCAAAAATTCAAGGGGGTACGCGATCGTTGAAAATTGCATATTCAGAAGACAGATTGATAAGATCTGTCATCAAAAAGTCCTACCGTGGAATCGACGCCCGGTAGGCAAAGTGCTGGTCATACGTTTTGCGAGAGCAATTCATATGAGCAGTGCAAGTTTCGTGCAATATGTGTAGACATTTTGCACGAACAGGTAACGCATACCGGATTAAGAGTTTCTCGCAAGAGAGGTCTTTTCGTCTCCGGTATGCAAACACAGTGTGCTCTAAACACGCAAGCGTTTACGAGCACACAAAGCCCGCAGTATGTATCTGCGGGCGACACTCAAAATTATACAGCGGTGTATAGCGTTCCCTATGGGAACAAAGGGTGTATGGTGGATGCCTTGGCTTCAAGAAGCGATGAAGGACGTGCTATGGCTGCGATAAGTTTCGGGGAGGTGCCAAATAACCTTTGATCCGGAAATTTCCGAATGGGGAAACCCCACTGCCACCGGCAGTGACCCTTGTATGAGGGAGCGTACCTAGGGAAGTGAAACATCTCAGTACCTAGAGGAATAGAAAGCAATATCCGGAACTTTCTTTCTGATCAGATACAACTTCGGTTGTGCCATTATGATCAGGAAGAAGGTTCTTGCGATTCCCTTAGTAGCGGCGAGCGAAACGGGAACAGCCCAAACCATTCATATTTATATGGGTGGGGTTGTAGGGCGAAATCGGCATTTAGTTGCACAGAGTTACCAAAGAGATATATAGGAAAACATGCTGGGAAGCATGACCCCAGAAGGTAATAGTCCTGTATTCGAAATATATTTCTCTCTGTTGATTTCGTTCCTGAGTAGCCCGAGACATGAATAGCTCGGGTGAATCCACCAGTACTAACTGGTAAGGCTAAATATTCTTGGAGACCGATAGTGAACAAGTACCGTGAGGGAAAGGTGAAAAGAACCCCGGAGAGGGGAGTGAAATAGATCTGAAACCATACATCTACAAGGAGTCGAAGCCCTGCGGGGCGACGGCGTGCCTATTGAAGAATGAGCCGGCGAGTGTACCTTTATCCCTTGTCTAAGTGGCAACCCCACGGAGGCACAGTGAAAGCGAGCGTGAATAGCGCGAATATGGGGTAGGGGTACGACCCGAAGCGGGATGAGCTTGCCATGAGCAGGGTGAAGCGACTGTAATAGGTCGTGGAGGCCCGAACCGGTTGGCCGTACAAAACCATCGGATGACTTGTGGTAAGGAGTGAAAAGCTTATCGAATTCCGTAATAGCTGGTTCTCTCCGAAACAGCTTTTGGGTTGGCGTCGCGTGTTACCTACGGGGGTAGAGCACTGGAAAGAAAGAACAGGGAGAAATCTCGTCTTTCTTATCAAACTCCGAATACCGTTAGGCCAGAGCGCGGCAGTTAGACTGTGGGGGCGAAGCTCCATTGGTCGAAAGGGAAACAGCCCAGATCGCCAGTTAAGGTCCCTAAATATATACTCAGTGCAAAATGAGGAGGTGAGGATTCCTCAACAGCCAGGAGGTTGGCTTAGAAGCAGCCATCCTTTAAAGAAAGCGTAACAGCTCACTGGTCGAGAGTCCTTGCGCCGAAAATGATCGGGGCTCAAGTATATTACCGAAACTGCGGATGTCATATTTCTTCGGAAGTATGGCGTGGTAGGAGAGCGTCCTTCTCTGCGATGAATCCAAGGCGAGAGCCGCGGTGGAGCGAGGAGGAGTGAGAATGCCGGCACAAGTAACCGCAAGGCAGGTGAGAACCCTGCCCGCCGAAATACCGAGGTTTCCTTTGCGATGGTGATCAGCGAAGGGTTAGTCGGTCCTAAGGGAATCCCGAATGGGGGACCCGATGGATAGCAGGTTAATATTCCTGCACACTGTTATGTTCCTATGGAGGGACGGAGCGTTGTACTCAAAGCATCTTATTGGATTGGTGCTGGGGCTATGAGGGCGTCTGTTAGGCAAATCCGGCAGATATAACCCAAATAGCATCTGAATGTGAGGCTACGGCCAAGCAAATGAGAGGAGCACGCTTCCGAGAAAAACTTCGTTTGGGTTAAACATAATGGTTCCGTACCGCAAACCGACACAGGTGGTAGAGTCGAGAAGACTAAGGCGAACGAGTGAGAGGTCCTCAAGGAACTCGGCAAAAAAGCGACCGTAACTTAGGGATAAGGTCCGCCCAAACCCTTCGGGGTAAGGGCCGCAGCGAAAGATTTCCTGCCGACTGTTTAACAAAAACACAGCTCTCTGCTAACACGAAAGTGGATGTATAGAGGGTGACGCCTGACCTATGCCGGAAGGTTAAATACGGGGGGTGATATGAGATTCGTCTTGTATTGCTGGACTGTATAAGCCCCGGTAAATGTCAGCGATAACTATAATCGTTCTAAGGTAGGGTATGTGTATTCGTACGTGTACCCTAGGACTAGAACGATTATAGGTTAGACAGCCTAGCCATAGTTACCTAATCTTCTTTAAAAAGGAGAATTGTCCAAATGCAACCAACAAGAGACCAAATGTTGCACACCTCAGCGGCACATACATTGTTTTGTGGCCGGTGGTGAAGATAGAGTCCTATTGTGAAATGCGTAGCAAGTAATTGTTACGAGAAGGAGATATAGAGCGTATTTCCTTGTCGGGTAAGTTCCGACGTGCACGAATGGCGTAACGAGTGGGAAACTGTCTCGAGGACCTGCTCGGTGAAAATACAATCGCGGTAAAGATGCCGCGTACCTGCAGTTAGACGAAAAGACCCCAGGAGCTTTACTGTAGCTTGATATTGGGGCTATTGAATTAATGCGTAGCATAGGAGGGAGACTTTGAAGTGGGCTTTCGGGTACCATGGAGTCGCCAGTGAAATACCTCTCTTTATTTTGGTAGTCTCTAACCCGGTAGGAAAAACCTATCGGAGACAGTGTTTGGCAGGCAGTTTTAGTGGGGCGCTACCCTCCCAAAAAATAACGGAGGGGTCTCAAGGTTGGTTAGTCGCGAATGGAAACCGTGACGATAGTGTAATGGCATAAACCAGCTTGACTGTGAGGAGTAGATTCCAAACAGATACGAAAGTAGAGCATAGTGAACCGATGGTTGGCTTTAGATGCCGCCGGAGATTACCCGATAAAAGTTACCCTGGGGATAACAGGCTAGTTGTGCCCAAGCGTCCATAGCGACGGCACAGTTCGGCACCTCGATGTCGGCTCATCTTATCCTGGGGCTGGAGCAGGTCCCAAGGGTTTGGCTGTTCGCCAATTAAAAAGATACGTGAGCTGGGTTTAGACCGTCGTGAGACAGGTTGGTCTCCTATCTACTGCAGGCGTCGAATTTTGAGGAGAGTTGTTCCTAGTACGAGAGGACCGGAATGAACGAACCTCTGGTCTATCAGCTGTCACGCCAGTGGCACCGCTGAGTAGCTATGTTCGGAATGGATAACCGCTGAAAGCATCTAAGCGGGAAGCCAACTCCAAGATTAGAATTCATTAAGTCCCCTGAGAGATTATCAGGTTGATAGGCACTAGGTGGAAGTACAGTAATGTATGCAGCCGAGGTGTACTAATTGGACGTAGTTTCCCATAGGGAACGTTGTATGCGGCTGTATAATTTTGAGCTGTGTGTGTTTACCAAATATTCTGAATATGCGAATTCGATCGCGTGAAATGGTTTGTAAAGTCTTACGACTTTCTAAATCGTCATCGTGGGTGTAGCGCAGCTCGGTTAGCGCACTGGTCAAGAACCAGAGGTCGTTGGTTCAAATCCAACCACCCCGACTTTTCTCCTGATTATATGACTATACGTTACATAATCAGGACCATTTCACGCGATCGAAACGGTTGAAAAATAAAAAAGAACACTTAAAGTTGGTGCTTTGGGAGAGGGGGTACACCCGTTCTCATTCCGAACACGGCAGTAAAGTCCTCTACCACCGATGGTACTCCGCAAGGGGAAGAGTAGGTAGGCGCCAACTTTAAGTGTTTTTTTATACCCTATAAAAAATTAGAAAAACCCACCTAGCAGTGGTTTTTTTGTATGAGTTTTTCACTTAAAAAGCTGTTTTGGCTATTATGCTATTGACTATTTTTAATAAAGATGCATAATATTATTTATATCGCTCGTTTTCTAGTTCTGAAGCGGAGCAGTGTACTCCAAAGTCTTTATTTTAAATAATCAATTATTGGTATGTCGCAATCAACGCGTCTGTCTTGGCTACTTGCAATCTTTGTAGTAGCAGTGCTTCCGTCTTCTGCCTTTGCGGTAGAGACGATTAAAACTGAATCCGTCCAAGCGGAGGATATTCGCTTGTCCACACAAGGGAAAGAAGAGGTGGTGCAAAGACCGATAGTCGTTGCGACAACTGATATTCGTGATCCACAAATTGTTGCCAAGAATGGTGCAGATGTGACACTTCTCTTTACACTATTTAATGCCGAAGGAGTGCAATCTGGCGTTGTCTATGGAGTAGAACTACGTCAAGACAATCGGTTGGTCGATGTGGTCACATTTAATGAGCAACCACTCACGCTTAGTGCTGGTGAATCACTACCTGTGTCATTTACCTATCACGCACCGTCATTCTTTTCGGGGACATATGCGGTTTGGATTGTTGCAAAAACAACCAGTGGTATGCCACTTTCACTCTACAAAGTGGGAGACGTGTTACTGCAAGGAAGTGTTCAAGGAGTAAGTCTTTCTGATTGTTCCGTCCAAGTTGCTGGCGAAAAGTATTCACTTACCGCTGGGGTTGATGTGTCAGATGAAGAAGCAATGACTATTGATTGTGTCGCACTCAATCAGTCGGGACAAGCAATTGACGTTGGTCCGCAATTTACGAGTCACGAGCGTTCAGTGTATGGACCGCTCGTTGAGACAGAAATCGTAACGGGAAAGCAGATGACGTTACCCAAAGAAGTTGCAACGAATATTTCTTTTGAAATTCCCAAAGCTAAAAAACCGCAAGCGTATGATGCTGTGTTTGAGTTGGTTACTGACGCTGGGGTGGTTGTTTCACCGAAAGTCATCGCCCACTATGTACTACAAGGAGCGAGCGCCACTGTGCAGAACGTTATTTTTGATAAAGCCTCGTACGCTTCTGGTGATATTGCTGACCTTTTAATCACCTGGTCTCTCGCTGCCGATGCCTTCTCAGGTGCTCGTGGAGGAGGGACTGCACTTACGGCTCTCTCGCTTAGTGTTGCTGTCGCCGATATGGCCGGTACATTTTGTTCAAGCCCGACCATCGTCTCACTGCAGAATGGAAGTACGGTCACTGCAGCCAAGGTACCAATCATTGGAACGTGTGTCGGACCACAACTTTTGGTAGGAATCTCAACTGAAAACGGAGCGTTGCTCACCTCTCAGTCATACGAATATACGCCAGTGATGATGCAAGAAGAACTTAAATCTCCGACGGCCATTTCAATGGTGGTATTCATTGTACTCGGAATACTAGTCGCTATGGCGGGGTTGGTAATAGTAGCCATCAAGCTCCTGCAGTATGTACTTAAGAACAGAGAAATTCTACATCCTAAACAGTACGAACCAACAGGCTCTGTAAGAGAGAGTGTTTCTCTTCTGAACATAAGTGCGGTAATGATCTCATTTGGATTGGGTGCAAGTGTACTTCTAGGTGTCGGTGTCACTTCTGTCGAAGCGATTACCATCAATGTTGCGTCGGGCATGGACACGGTTACGTTTATGGTGAATACCGATAAAACGACGTATGTCGTCGATGAATCGGTACAAGTCTTCGGTGCTGCCTTTGTGACTGGGTGTGGAAATAGCATTGTTTCGGGCGGTCTTGAAGTTGAAGATGGGGCAGGCATTATACAAACTGTTGGTACGTTTACCCCGTATTCGTCTACTATGTTTGATCAATCAGTGGTCGGATATCACACGCCGGGAAATAAAAATATGTTCACCCGTGCGTATGTCGAAGCTGGAAATATACTCAATTCAGCGCTTGGAAATTTATCGATGACAGTAATATGTGGTGCAAACGCTGTCTTTGATGGGACAAATTGCGTCAGTACAAATCCTTCACCAGCCGCCGCTCTTTCTGGTGCTAACTGTACTATTGCAATTGGAGAGGGTACCTGCACTACTAATTTTAATTGGAGTATTACAAATGCGACCGCACCAAGTGTACGAAATGTGACTACCAATACGGTCTACAGTTACAATAATACTGGTACGAACGAATCTCGTACTATTCAATACGGAACTAACGTCGTCGCTGCGTTTAACGACATGGCAACACTCGAAGCGGTACCAGTCTATGGAACCTGTGAGCCAGAAAGTAGTTGGGATGGTTCGATTTGCGCCGCTACTGCAGCACCAAGTGCGACAATTACCACCTCTTCCTGTGAAATAGTGGCAGGAGGAAACAGCTGTGGTATTACTATGAATTGGGAAATACACGCTGCGACTTCGCCTAATATTTATAACTATACGACAGCGGTGCCGTATTCCACTAGTGCTAGTGGTACCAATGTGCCACAAACGATATCGTATGGTACTCATGACATAGAGGCACGTGACGGAGTGACGGTACTCAATCAGTCAGAGGCGACAGCGGTGTGTGAAAACAATACTGCTTGGGATGGTATGACTTGCGCAACAATCGTTATTAATAGTGCTCCGACACTGACGCTCACCGCAAACGGTGATATCGGTGCTACTACCATTACGGTTGGTGATGACGTCACTTTGGCATGGAATACTACGGGGGTAATAGATGAGTGTCTTGCTTCTGGCGATTGGAGTGGACCAAAGGTAATTGATAGTAGTGAACTTATGACAAATGTGTTATCGAATCGTACCTTTACACTCATCTGTACTGGTCCGGGCGGAAGTGCCGAAGAGACGGTGTCAGTACAGACTATTGCACCTGCCAATTTGGTACCAGCGGGATTGAGCCTTAATCCATCGTCAGTCTTCAATCCAGTGACCGGAGTGTATGATTCGGTGTATGTGCAGTACAGTGTTCATAACGATGGAGGAATATCGGTTGGTGCATTCACTAATCGTCTCTCATTTGATCAAGGAGGAGATGGGGTATATGAGAATTCTGTGGAATCTATCACTGGCGGTTTGAGCGTTGGCGCCGATAGTTCACTTTTCCCAGTCTACTTGGCGTCTAACGTACCCTTTGGTACTCATAAACTGCGACTCATTGTTGATACGTTTGATGTAATTGATGAAGGAGACGAAAGTGATAACGAACTGGTGGTAACACTCTCCGTACCAGTTCCTGATCCTGGATTGGAATTGTCCGCCAACCCAAAAACAGTGCGGACTGGCCAATCTACGGTGTTGAGCTATGATACCAATGCTACGTTTCCAATGCACTGCGAGATTCTTGGTCCACAGGTAAATTACGACTTTAATCCAAGTGTTTCTGGTGCTACCGGTACTGTAAGTGCAGGACCACTTACTTCGAAATCGGAATTTATGTTGCGGTGTACTGAACCAACCAGCAATACAATCTTCACAAAAACTACTTGGGTAGAGATAATTCCAACTATTCAAGAAATTTAATTTCCACTGTGTTTCGTACACAAAAACAGCCTCTTTTGAGGCTGTTTTTGTGTATACCGATAGATTGTATGGGTCTTTGACTGGTACAATATGAGTATATGAATACAGCTACTCGTTGGTGGGCAATCAAACGTCGTTTCCAGTACGGACTAGGATTTTTTTCGGCGTGGGCACTCATTGGTGCTCTCATCTTTTATGTAAATTTCTACCAACCCCCTTCATGTTTTGATAGTGTGCAAAATGGAAAGGAAAGAGGTATTGACTGCGGTGGTTCGTGTGTACTCATCTGTGCTGCAGACGTGCTCCCCCCACAAATCGTCTGGGCGAAAAGTTTTGAGATTACCGAAGGGCAGTATAATGCCGTTGCCTACATTGAGAATACTAACCAAACTGCCGCTACACCAGCACTAACCTACACGTTCCAACTTTTGAATGGTGACCGACTAGTGACCGAACGTAGTGGTACCACCATTTTACCACCTAATAGTGTGTATCCAGTTTTTGAAGGACGTATCTTTACACCAGGGAAAGAAGTCGTGACTGATACTCGAATTATTCTCGAGCCAGCACAAGTATGGTTACCAGCCTCAGTTGGTCGAAATCAATTTCGTTCGATTGATATCGCCCTTACTGGTGCCGATGAAAAACCGAGACTTGATGTACTGATTGAAAATACAGAACTAGTAGCTGCCAAGAATGTTGAAGTTGTGGCGACAATTTTTAGTGAAGGTGGTGAACCAGTGACAACTTCACAGACTTTTATAGAAGATATCGCTCCCCGCAGCACTGAGAAAATCATCTTCACTTGGCCGAATTCAATCGCTAAGACGGTAAAGAGTTGCATCATCCCGACTGATGTAGTGGCGGCAATTGATCTCTCCGGTAGTATGAATAATGATGGTGGTGTGCCCCCACAGCCAGTGACAACTGCTCTTGAGGCAGCGGCAGCTTTTGTTAATGATCTTAATGAAAATGATCAGGTCGCCGTGGTGACATTTGCGAGCGAAGCAGGTGTGGCAACGGAACTTACAAATCTACACGGCGCCGTCGCTAATAGTATCCTTGGACTCACTATTGATCCAAAAGAGGAGGTAGGGTTCACTAATACTGTTGCGGCGATTACCGCTGCCCAAGCTGAATTGAATTCTGATCGACACAATCCTGATGCTCGTCGAGTACTGGTGATTTTGACTGACGGCCTACCAACAGCCGCCGGAGACGCTGATGTCATTAGTGCTGCAATTGAAGCAGCAAAAATTGTAAGTGGAGACGATATTGAAGTATATGCGATTGGTCTCGGAGCTGGTGTTGATAAACAGTTTATCACTGACATTGCCGGTGATTCCACCAATGCTTTTATTGCTCCAACTACGGCGGAACTGGAGGGGATTTATGCCGAAATCACCTCTTCACTTTGTGCTGCGGGACCAACAAAAATTGACATAATTGCTAAAACTAAAACTAATTTCGCCCCGCTACGGTAACGTCTGCAAGTTTTTAAAAGAGTAAAGTAGCGTAGAATGCTGATATGGAACAGTTGCGAACACTTTTTGGTGGATTTGATGCAGTGCTATTTCTTAGTGTCATCGGCTTGACGCTGATGGGGTTGGTGACTATGTATTCTCATGCTGGAGATAATGGTTTTTTTGATCGCCAATTGTTATGGATTGGTATCGCTACGGTGGTACTTTTTTTAGCAATTGTTCCCGATTACCGATTTCTTCGTACCGGTAACACCGCTTTTTATCTGTATGTAGGCATTCTGTTTCTCTTAATATTGGTCTTGTTCATTGGAGAGATAACGTTGGGAGCGCAGAGCCGATTTGACCTCGGTGTTTTCTCTTTTCAGCCTTCGGATATGGCTAAGCTAGTACTAATTATTGTATTAGCTAAATATTTTGCAAAACGGCATGAGTTGATAGGAGACTTTAAACACATCATTGTTTCAGGTGTGTATGCTATGGGTATTTTTGGGCTGGTGTTTATTCAACCTGACTTCGGGTCTGCCATTATACTTTTCTTTGTGTGGTTAGGAATGATACTAGTGTCGGGTATTAAAATCGGGCACTTACTGACGGTTTTTTTAGTAGGTGCAATTACGTTTGGATTAATGTGGCAGTTTGTATTTTTTGATTATCAAAGAGACCGAATCCTCACGTTTCTTGATCCACTGTCTGACATTCAGGGTGCGGGATACAATGCCTATCAATCAACGGTTGCTATCGGCTCTGGTGAATTATTTGGCAAGGGAATCGGATATGGGACACAGTCAAAACTATTATTTTTGCCGGAGTATGAAACCGATTTTATTTTTGCCGCTTTTGCTGAAGAGTGGGGACTGACTGGTGTGACCATTTTGTTTGCGTTGTTTGGATTGGTAATCTGGCGTCTGCTCACCCATGCTATCAATGCTGCTACTAATTTTGAACGACTGTTTGCTTCCGGCGTCTGCATCTTATTTATTGCGCACTTTTTTGTGCATATTGGGATGAACATTGGGTTGCTTCCGGTGACGGGAACAACGGTACCGTTTTTGAGCTATGGTGGCTCTCATTTACTGACGGAATTTTTGGCGGTCGGGATGGTAATGGGAATGCATCGGTATGCGCCAGTGCGGTATCAAGCGTCAAGTGTACTCGAAGCGTAGAGTGAAAAAGTTTCTGTACACATTTGGTCAATAGAAAATTCTCGTTCAATTTTGCATCGGTTGGCAGTTCCTAGTCGACGACGCATCCCTTCATCTCGACTGAGCATTTTTAGGGTAGCAGTTAATAGTGGTGTTGTTGGCTCGACTAAAAATCCAGTCTCACCAGGTTCAATTATGTCTCGATTGCCCGGAAGATCGCTTGCTACTACTGCTAGTTCCGCTAGTCCTGCCTCCAGGAGGACATACGGTAAGCCTTCCTTAAGGGACGGCAAAAGAAAAATATCAAAGGCTCGTAAATACTTTGCGGCGTCAAGATATCCGGCTAGGTGTACGCGGTCTTGTAGGTGGTGGTGTGTGATCAGTCGTTCCAGTGCTAGTCGTTCTTCGCCTTCACCGATGATAATGAGGTGTACTTGCGGCGGGAGGGCAAGCATTGCGATAATTGCCATATGCCAGTTTTTATTAGGATGCAATTCACCAATACCACCAATGAGGATGGTGGCGGAAGAGATTGTCGGTGCAAGTGTCGCACGTGCCATCGATCGGTCCAAGAAGGGTATTTTCCCAATGCCATTTTTTATCAGCGAGACTCGGTTTTTTATACCGGGCATGGTTTGTACCCGCGCAAATGTCTCGGAAGAAATCATAATACTGTGATGTGCTAAAAGTAGTGTCATCCAAGTCCCGATGTAAATGAGTGTGCGTTGCCATTTTGGTCGCCAAATTTCATCGACCGTGAGTCCATGTGAGGTAAAGATAATGCATTTTATACCAGCGAGTCTTCCAGCGAGAGCGCCGATGGCACCGGCTTTTGAACTGGTGGTGTGTAGAATAGTTGGACGTTCTTTGTAAAGCAACCACCAAACGCTAAAAAAGGCGCGAATGTCACCAACGAGAGACATATCTCTTTGAAAGGCTGAAAGGTAATGAGTCTTGATGCCGACGGCAGTGAGTTTTTCTACGAGGAGACCGGTGGGGGCTCCGGCGGAGCCTGTGCCCCCACAGGCTACCGCCACTGTATACCCTGCTTGCTTCGCATTTATTGCCAATTCAAAGACGTACTTTTGTGCACCACCAAAATTACTTTTAGTGATGAGGTAAAGTATTTTTGGTTTGGCAGTCATAGAGTAAGAGTACCGCTTGTCACTAGAAGCGTCCAGAACTATAACGTAATTGCTCATTATTTCGTTATATTAGTTGCTATTATTACAAACTCCAGTAGGATTTGCATTAATTATGGGAGAACGAGTACGAGAACTAGCGGTCTTGATTATTGGTGACATCATTGTCTTCCATCTTTCCCTGTGGGTGACACTAGCAGTGCGGTATGTTGAATGGCCAACGATTGATCGACTGGCGCAACACGTTCCTCCATTTTTGATTATTACCGCTGTCTGGTTGGCGATATTTTTCATTACTGGTCTCTATGATAAACACACCAATCTCCTCAAGAAATTGATGGCGAGTCGTATTCTTACCGCCCAGATAATCAATGTGGTGGTGGCAGGTATTCTTTTTTTCGTCATTCCATTTGGTATCACTCCAAAGACCAATCTAGTTATTTACCTGGTTATTTCAATTGTGCTACTGACCCTTTGGCGACTACGGGTGGTGCCTCGGTTGTCTCCCAAACAACAGCACAAGGCAATTCTCATTGCGGACGGTCCAGAAGCGATTGAACTCGTTGATGAGATTAATAATAACGATCGATATAACTACTATTTTGTACGCATTATCGACGCTGAATTATTCCGCACGACAAATGATTTTAAACAGAAGATTATCTCCCTAATGGAACGAGAGAAGATAGAATTGATTGTCGCTGATCCCCGAGGTGAAGATATTCAATCTTTTTTGCCAACGCTGTTTGACCTCTCGTTCTTGCACTTTGCCTTTACTTTTCTTGATTTTAATAAACTATACGAAGACACGTTTGATCGAGTACCGGTGCGTATGTTGCGTTACGAATGGTTCATCACTAATATTTCACAATCAAAAAGCGTTATTTATGATGGAATAAAACGATGGATTGATATTGTTGGAGCATTGACACTGCTTATTCCAACGGCGGGTATCGCGCCACTCATTGCCCTTGCTATCAAACTTGAGGACAAGGGACCGCTGTTCTACCACACCATTCGGGTGGGGCAGTATAACCGACCAATTACAATTTATAAATTCCGTACCAAAAATGGTGCCGATACTGGACAAGCAGCGCTTAAGAGTACGTTAGTTGACACTAGAGTTGGTTTCATACTGCGTAAACTACGTCTTGATGAATTACCACAGTTACTTAATGTGCTGCGTGGTGATCTTTCTTTCATTGGTCCTCGCCCCGAGATGCCAGCGTTAGCTGAAGTGTACACAAAAGAAGTACCGTATTACAATACCCGCCATTTTCTCAAGCCAGGGCTTTCCGGTTGGGCACAAATCAATAATTTTGATGTTCCAAGGGGCGGTGTTGATGTGGAGCGTACGACCACAAAACTTTCATACGACTTGTATTACCTAGAGCGACGGTCACTTATTCTCGATGTTCATATTGCGCTGAAGACTATCGCAGCTATTTTGATGCGGACTGGAACTTAAGCGGTGGTTCCTCAGTTGTAATCGGTATATGGAAAAAAATTTTTTGGTGACTGGCGGTGCAGGCTTTATTGGTACGAACCTTACAAAACAGTTATTACAAGAAGGAAACAAGGTGATCATCGTCGATGACCTCAGTGCAGGTGATCACCGCGACCGACTACCAGAAGAAGCAGTGTTTTATAAAATCGACATTCGAGATACCGCCGCACTTACCGAGGTAGCAAAGGGGGTGGATGTCATCATCCATTTAGCGGCGTTACCGAGAGTACAGTTTTCAATTCAACATCCACAAGAGACACACGATGTAAATGTGAATGGTACACTTTCGGTACTTGAAGCCGCTCGCGCTGCTGGAGTTTCACGCGTCGTGTATGCCGCTTCAAGCTCTGCCTATGGTGATCAGGAAACACTTCCACTTTCACTTGACCTACTCCCAAAACCAAAAAGCCCCTATGCTCTCCAAAAATATTTTGGTGAAGAATTACTGCGACTATGGAGTTCAGTGTATGGCCTAGAAACTGTATCACTTCGTTTTTTTAATGTGTACGGTCCGTACATGGACCCTGATGGAGCGTATGCTCTGGTGATTGGTCGATTCCTGAAATTGGCAAAGGAAGGCGCTCCACTCACCATCACTGGAGATGGCGAACAGACTCGTGATTTCACGCATGTATCAGACGTCGTGAACGCATTGCAAAAAGCCGCGTTAAGTAGCGAGGTAGGGAATGGGGAAGTATTTAACGTTGGTGCTGGCGGTGAGACCAGTATTAATGATCTGGCTGCGCTCATTGGTGGCAAGGTTGAGTATGTCACTGCTCGCCTTGAACCAAAACGTACGATGGCTGATATTTCAGAGACTAAACGATGTCTTGGCTGGGAACCACAAGTAACCTTACCGGATGGTATTAGAGCGTTAAAACAAGAAGCAGGGTTACTGTAGGTTCTTTCTTCATTGTAGATTTTTGCTATACTGCGAAATCATGCTCATAGATGGTAAGACAATCGCAGCGGAGATACTAGAGGAGGTACGACAATCAGTCGTCGTTCTTGGACGTTCACCGCGGATGTCTGCTATTGCCTGTGCCCCAAATTTTGAGACCAGGAAGTATTTGGAGATGAAGCGAAAACGGGCAGAAGCGATTGGAATTACTATCGAGATAATTGAATTATCAGAAGACGTTACACTTGAAGCTGCTATCGCTAGGGTCACAGAAGCGGCTGTCCTCTCTGATGGGGTAGTGGTACAACTACCGTTTCCAACACACATTGATCGGGAGGCATTACTGCGCGCGGTGCCGGTTAATAAAGATCCAGATGGTTTTCAGTACGGGGAAACCGTTGGTGCCTGTTTTTCTCCTGTCATCGGTGCGATTGACGAAATCAGTAAAAGGCACGAACTATCATGGCAAAAGAAACACGTTGTGATACTCGGTGAGGGGATATTAGTGGGTAAACCAGCGGCAGTATACGCGCGGGAAAATGGCGCAGATGTAACAGTGCTCACAAGAGAAACTTATGATAGCGCGCGGTTGCAGCTAGCTGATATCATTGTAAGCGGTATCGGGCATCCACATTTCATAAAACCGAAATATGTCAAAGCGGGGGTGGTAATTTTTGACGCGGGTACTTCTGAGGATGGTGGAGTATTAGTCGGCGATGTTGATCCCTCGGTAGCAGAAAAAGCTACTTTGTTCACTCCGGTCCCTGGTGGTATTGGTCCGATTACCATCGCCTACCTATTACGCAATTTGGTTACCCTTGCTACGGCAAAATGAAGAGAAAAAATAGGAAACACTTTACGTATTTTTGTAGTCTGTATCGTGGAGTCTTTGTGTGATATAACATGAACCATAGTTTTTATATATGTCTGAATCAACACAGCAGCCTTCAGCACAAACTCAAGCATTTATGCGGTGGTTTCGTGCCCTTATCGTTATTGGAGCAGTAGCCTGGTTCGCCGTCGTGGTGTACCAAAATGCGACGCAACCTGAGGCAAGTAATCCATTTAAACTTGGTCTTGACTTGGCGGGTGGTTCACATCTGATATATGAAGCCGATGTTTCGGGGATTGACCCAATAGAAGTACCACAACTTATGAATGTGCTTCGAGACGTGATTGAACGCCGAATCAATGTGTTTGGTGTTTCTGAACCAATCGTGCAGGTGGAAAAAAGTAGTTTTGTGACTGATGAGCCGATTGAGCGATTGGTGGTTGAATTACCGGGGGTGACTGATGTGAGTGCTGCGGTTGCAGAAATCGGTCGTACTCCGCTGCTTGAATTTAAACTCTACAGTGCCGAGTTAGACCAGCAACAGCAAGCAGTAGAGAACTTAAATTCACTTACACTCGCAAGTAGTTCAGGTGCGACGATTGGAGAGGTAAAGGTGAATGGAGAAGTGGCCGATAAAACAGGGACCGTCTCACCATTTCTCGATACCGGACTCACTGGTCGTTATCTAGAGACTGCCAGCCTAGAATTTGCTGGATCACAGACTGGACAACTCGCTAATGAACCAATGGTAGCGGTTCGTTTTACCGATGAAGGAGCGAAGCTATTCGCTGAGATCACCGCAGCACACGTTGGAGAGCAGCTTGGTATTTTTCTAGACGGAGAGTTGCTTTCTGCTCCAGTTATCAATGAAGCGATTACTGGTGGAACTGCTACCATCTCTGGTAGTTTTACGCCAGACGAGGCACGAGCGTTAGCCCAGAACTTGAGTTTCGGTGCCCTTCCAGTACCAATTACACTACAGAGTACTCAGACAGTCGGGGCGTCACTTGGTGTTAATGTGCTTGAACATGGCGTCAAAGCTGGGGTGTTTGGTTTTTCTATCATTGTATTATTTATGATGCTTTGGTATCGACTTCCTGGTCTAGTGTCGTCGACTGCACTTTTATCGTATATCGTCATTATGCTCGGATTATTTCAACTGGTGCCGGTAACGCTTACGGCGGCTGGTCTGGCGGGATTTGTCCTCTCACTCGGTATGGCGGTTGATGCCAATGTATTGGTTTTTGAAAGAATGAAGGAGGAGTTCCGTAGTGGATCTAGTAGTCGAAAAGCAGCGGAAGTAGGGTTCATCAGAGCTTGGAGTGCAATTCGAGATGGAAATATCACCAGCCTACTTTCAGCCATTATCTTGTTTTGGTTTGGCACTTCGGTGGTGAAGGGATTCGCGTTAGTCTTCGGGATGGGAGTAGTGGTCTCAATGTTTTCAGCGCTCACTATTACGAGGACGTTGCTAATGGTACTGCCTGAGGTCTCGTATACCGAAAAAAGTTTTTGGTCTAAATTATTAGGGTGCGGATTAAGTAAGTAGTATGTTTGCAATTACGTATCGAAAGGTTTGGTTGATCATTGCTGCAGTAATCATGATTGGTAGCGCATTGATTATAGGACTGTTTGGACTCAAGCAAGGAATTGATTTTACTGGTGGTTCACTTACCGAAGTAGTGTATGAAAGTGCACCGACTAAAGAGGCACTTGAGGCAGGCATTTCTACACTAGCCCTGGGAGGAACATCGGTACGCGAATCGACTGATGTCAACGGTCGTGAAGCATACATCATTCGTACTCGCGATTTGAGTGAAGAAGAACATGGTGCGATTAACGACATTGTGTTGGCGCTCGGCGACGGAGGTGAAGTTACTCGATTTACCTCAATCGGTCCCGTTATCGGTCAAGAACTTCGAGACAAAGCGGGGTGGGCGATTTTTGGAGTAGTTTCGGTCATCGTGCTGTATGTAGCATTTGCGTTTGCTGGTATCGGTACACCGGTGAGTTCTTTCGTGTACGGACTGATTACAATTTTTGTACTTATTCACGATGTCTTGGTACCGACCGCATTGATGAGCCTGTTAGGGTACTTTGCTGGAGTGGAAGTGGATGTGTTGTTTGTGATGGCACTTCTGGCGGTCTTGGGGTATTCGGTTAACGACACTATTGTCGTGTTTGACCGGGTGCGCGAAAATCTTAAACTAAATCGTACAGAGCATCATAAAAAGCATACTGAACCAGGTGGTATCGTCCGTGATGAAGTCACCTACAGATTGACCAAACCGTACGATGAAATCGTCGGTTCTGCCGTATCAGAGACAATGGCTCGTTCAATCAACACTTCACTTACTACCCTCGCCGCACTGACTGCACTGTATGTCTTTGGTGGTGTAGTGACAAAAACCTTTGCCCTTATTTTGATTACTGGTGTTATTGCTGGTGCCTACTCATCTATACTCATCGCTAGCCCACTCGTGGTTGCATACGCTGCATATCAAGCAAGAAAAGTTTCCTAGCAGTGTAAACTGTACTCGTTATGTTACTCGGTATCACTGGTACAGATGGGGCAGGAAAAGGTGCAGTCGTCTCCTATTTAGTCAACCAAAAAGGGTTTGTCCATTACTCCGCTCGCGCTGTCTTGGAAGAAGAGTGTACTCGTCGCGGAATCGATTCTGATCGAGAAAATCTTCGCATCGTAGCAAATGACCTTCGTGCGAAGTATGGTAATGACTTTGTAGTGAGGCACTATCTGCAAAAAGTTGCTACCGATAAACCAAAAAATGCCGTGATTGAATCAATCCGGACCACGGCAGAAGTAGTAACGCTCAAAGTACACCAAGGCATCTTGCTAGCGATTGATGCTGATTGCGCCAAAAGATACGAACGTATCAAAGGGAGAAATTCTTCTTCTGATCAGGTATCGTTTGCACAGTTCGTCGCCCATGAAACGCTTGAAATGAACGACCCAAATCCCAATGGGATGCAGAAGGCGGAAGTCATTCGGTCAGCCGACTATACCATCATGAATAATGGTACACTAGATGCTCTACGAGAGCAGATTGAGTCGTTTCTCGTATCGATACTATGATTTACACAGTCGGAATTATTGGGTATGGAAATTTTGGAAAATTTCTTCATGAGCTGGGACAGCGCTTTTTTCCCCAGGTAGAATTTCGTGTTCACTCCCGTCGCTTTGCACCAGATGATAAAACATTTTTTGATCTCAAGACTGCCGCACAATCAGATATCGTCATCATCTCGGCTGGCATCACTGAATATGAAGAACGACTTAAAGCGGTACTCGAATATGCATTTACAGAAACCATTTTGATTGATGTGGCAACGGTAAAAAAACACACCAGTGAATTTTTTCATACGCACTGTAGAGGGAGACAATTCATTTCCATTCACCCTATGTTTGGTCCAGAAAGCTATAAGAAATATCGTGGTGATATAAACGGATTCCGAATTGTGGTCACTGATTACGCACTTAAAAATGATGCGTACCAAATGTTGAAAGCAACATTTGCCACCCTCGGATTTACGATTATCGAAATGTCCGCCGATGAACACGACAAACGCTTAGCTGAGACATTGTTTCTCACTCATTATATCGGTCGCTCAATCATTGAAGCAGGGTTTTCACGAACGGCTATCGATACCTTATCATTCCAATTTTTAATGGATGCGGTCGAAAGTGTAAAAGACGACGAGGATTTGTTTGCTGATGTTTACCGATATAATCCGTATTGCAAAGCAGTGGCTGAACGTCTCCATAATGCACAAGAAAAAGTCTATCAGCGATTACAGTAGAATGACGCTATCGTTGCACAAACACGAGGTGTGCTAGTTTGGTAGACCGACTGATTTTCTACAGAAAAAAGTCTTTATTTGCAGGGAGAGTTTCTAGCGTATTCTAGTGCCTATAAAATCTTTGCCATGGAGATAGTCGGTTAAGGCCTCCGGTCGCTGACCATTGATGATAGCGACTTCAATTCCTTTTACCTCCGCCTCTTTTGCTGCTACTGGATCAAAAGGGGAAGAGAGACCGGGGTCCCAGTCGGTGGGGATAAGTGCGCGGAAGTCTGCCCAAGAAATAGTTTCAATCTTTTCCGCTCCAGGGTTAGTGCGAGGGTCAGCAGTATACACGTAATCAATATTAGAGAGGTTGATGACTTTTTTAGCACCTACTCGTTCGGCAATTTGAATAGCACGCAGGTCAGTCGAACAGCCGGGGCGATATCCCGAAGCGATGACTACTTTTTCAGTTTTTGGTACGTCAAGAATGTCGTCAGGATTAGTAATCATGACGCGGTGAGCACTATCTCGAAAGATGGTACGCAAGAGATGCCCGTTCAACCTGGTGGCGTGAATACCCATCCAATCGAGGTCGTCGGAAGTGAGGTCGGTTACTGCCGCCGCCGCTTCTTGGTAATTGCGTGCGGTGCGACCACCGCCGGCAATAATAATAAATCGCCGTGAGGCGGCGATCTCAGTATCAATAAAGTTTTTAAAAGAGCGTAAAAATACGGTATCGATTTCACCTGGAACAATAAGTGAACCGCCTACCGACATGACAATCGTTTCTTGTGTATCCATAATGCTGTGCATTGTACGATATGTGTTTCAATCGGTAAAATGCTACCCTAGGTACAAACAGTATTATTTAATAATAAAACACTATGAGTCCAGAATTACTTGGAGCAGTAAGAGAACGAATCGCACTCGGACATACTACTGAGATGATTACGAAAGAGTTAATTGCCGCTGGATATACCGCTGACGTCGTGGCAGAAGTTTTGACTGAGGCACAAGCCCCTGATCCAGTAAATGCCGTACCGATGGCGGACACCGCATTACCTACTGCGAGTGAGTTATTTATACAGGGATTGAATTTTGCGAAGCGGTATCCAGTGTTAGTGCTACTAATGGCGTTACCATTTTTAGTCGTTGAAATAGTGAGACAGTTCTTACCAGTGTATACAAATACTGAAAGTATAGTAGCGGGAGGCATTCTCGTGATGCTCGCGGTAGGAGCATTTGTCTTTCAACTACTTTTTACCGTGACAGTAATCAAAACCGCAACAGTTGATGAGGGGTCGCAAAAAGTCCCCTTGGGAGAAGCTTGGCGGTGGGCGACTGGTCATGCCTTGGGACTAATGTGGATTGGGATTCTAGCTGCGCTCGCTTTTTTGGGAGGTTGGTTGCTACTTATTATTCCAGGACTGATTGTACTGTTCTCTGTGTATCTCACCCAGTACGTGTATGTAGTAGAGGGGAAAGGAGGAATGAGCGCATTACTACGGAGTCGAGAATTGATGCAAGGCAACGGGTGGGCGGTGGCTAGTCGGTTACTAATAATTCTCTTGATTATTCTTGGAGTAATGATTCTATTGGGTATTGTTACTGCAGTAGCAAATGAATTTTTAAGTGATCAAATTATGCCAGCATTGGCTCTTATGGGGGAACAGCTACTAGGTGCTTTTCTAAGTTTGATTAATATAAAAATCGGACTGGAGTTATATCGAAATCTTGCCAAAAAGAAACCTGTCACTGCGATTGCACCGACGGCTGGTCGGGGATTATACGTGACGCTTATTTCACTCGGACTACTTGCCATTGTCATCGTAGCGGTATTCCTCTCTTTAATTCTTCAGCGAATAGGTGTGCGTCCGGCTGATATACTGCAGTATCAGGACACAAAACAGCGCGCGATAGAACTACGAAATGAACAAACTGTTGAAGCGGAAAGTACTTTAATTGAGTCATCAACGGACGGTATTGAGTAAAAATATCCAGAGAATTGGCTTGACAAATTTCTAAAACGTGATACGTTTTATGCGTCTCACGACGTGCCGGATATGTGGATAAATCCCTAAAAAGATGAATCCACTGATGCTGTCTCACGTTTGTGAGACAGAAGCACCGGCTTTCCGGTTTTATGTTCTCTTTTCAGGAGGTTATCATGAAGAAATTGGTATTTGTAGCCTTGGCTGCTACTGCGCTTATCAGCGCGCCAGTCTCTGCACAAACGTGCGGTGACATGTGTGTCACCACCCTTGACAAATTCACGGTCAGTGGCAACGCCACTTTTGGTGGGTTTGGCTCCAGCACCTTCAATGGTGCGGAAGGTCTCGGGGAGGTTAACAAAGCTGGTTACAGCTTTGTTGAAACCGTGGTGAACGCCGGTGGCAGCCTGTGCGGCGCCAGTTGCCAAGAGGGTTCGTTTACCTTCAAGGGCGCTTCTGGCGAACGGGTGAATGTCAGCAGTTATGCCAAAGGCACGACCGCTGGCGAGACTGTTTCTGCTATCAACGAGGGAGGTGCGTTTTCGAACGTCACCTTCCAATTTGGGAATGTCGGCTTTCAGTCGCCTACTCAGTAAGTACCGTAGCGGTCTGAGCTTTGCTCGGACCGCTACCCCCAAGACCCTACACTGTAGGGTCTTTTTCTTGCCTGCCCTTGATTTTTTATAAAAAGTATGTTATAAATATTGCTACGAGTCATGCCTTGACAACTTCTTATGAATGTTGTCGCGGTAGGGATTCCAGATCTTTGTCAATCAATTTTTTGAGAAAAGGAGTCCCTATGGAAAAACATTCGCGCGTTTGGGCGCGGGTTCAGAAATTATTCACTTTCGCCCTTGTGGCGTTGGTGAGTATCTTTGGACTGTCAGTGGTATATGCCTCTGACGCCCAACCAGAAATGAGCTTGGTCCTACCAAGCTCACCGGCGCCAGGGGCATTTAGTCCCTGGAAGAACATGCACCCCTCTACCTTCGATCTCTCGATTGAAGCAGTGAAGGGGCAGTGCGATAGAGCTTTAGGAACAGAACCGTGGCTTCGAGAAAAGCACTGTGTCCTTCTGACTATGAAGTTAGAGGGAAAACAATGTCGAGAAGTCATGGTACCTGACGGTACAAAACTCGATCGGTTACTCGGTCGGGTCGACGGCGGTAAAGGGAAATCAAAACCCTGGGCCAAGCAGGAAAAACAAACCGGACGTCTGGATCACGCGTTATTGTGTGATTTAGAAGACGGGGTATTCGCCTACTGGTTCACGGGTGACAAGGGCAAGAGCTGCAATAATGTAGCCTTTGTCCATGTGCCACCGCCACTTGTACCTCCACCGTTGTCTAGCAAAGTGGTGGAAGCGCCGCCTCCGCCATCACCTCCTCCACCCCCGTCAGGGAAGTGGGTGTGTGTGATGGTGCCAGTCGGACAGGTGGTGCAATCATCTGTCAGTCAGCACCTGGATGGCTTTGTCATTCAAGATAAGTGTTGCTGTGGGAGCGACACCATTGTTCCCAGCTTCAACTTCAACCTCGGTGATACCGTGAACTCCGGTTCAGGGTACGCCGAACAGTGTTTCTTTCAACAACCGTAAGGAGAGCAAAATGAGAGCTTTTGTGATTTTGTTTTTTGTCATGGCCGTTACTGGCTGTGCATCTACGCTACCAGGTGGTCTGGTGACGCCTTCGATGTCTGATGAGGACTTCGTCAAGGCGTCGCCAGAAGCACGTGATTCCTATCTGAAAGTTATTCAGGAGGAGGATGTGCTTTTGACCGCTAAGAAGGACATGGAATATCAATCCGGACGGCCGGTATTCTTTGGTGACAAGCAGACTGGTTTCACTATGCAGTGGAACAAAAAACTTGCCCTCGTGTCTATCTACCCCGGGCATGTCTCAGGCGCGATGGGAATGGAAACGGCCGCAGTATTGGTCTTTAAAGCCGATGCAAAAGGTAACATCCATTACCAGAACCAGGGTGGGGTTGAAAAACCCACTACGCTCCTGGCGAATGTTGCAACACAAGAAGGACTCGGTCGGCTGTTCGTGAAGGGCGGCTTCCAAGTCCTCAGTGCCAGTGTCAACGGCGCGTGGGCGGCGAAGATCGCTGCTGATGCTACATGCGGTGCCAACTGTGGCAACGTCACAATGGTCAACACGGGGAGCAACGCTTTGGCTGGTGCGTCTTCAAATGCGCAGTCAGGTGCCAATGTCGATGTGAATGCAGTCTTGGGCGCTTGTCCAAGTGGTGCGTGTACAGCGATACCAATGCAGTAAGTCTCTTTCCGGTGGCAGCTTAGTTGCCACTGGATACTCACCATCAAAAGGAGTTATCATGGTTAAGAAGATTCTCTCGTTGTTTGTCACCCTCCTATTGCTGGTGGGTGGCAGTGCCAATGCTGCAGAAATGCGCATTTGGCAATCGGCATCCAGCCAAGGACTTCCAAGCTTTTACAAAGCAATGGAAAGTAATGGTTGGGCGATAGCTGGGTCTGGGTTCAGGGTTGACGCTCTGACACATCTCGCATTTGAGCACGCGAAGACGAACAAACTGGTCAGTGATGATCAGCGTGACGAATTCGCTAAACTCTTTCGGGAACGGAATGGTCTACAAGCTGAGACAATCAGTGTTGAACAGTTCACTACCATCGGGGCTGGAAAAGGCTTCTATGTTGGTTCACTGGCTGACCTTGGGCGTGTGACGAATAGCACCGTGGTGCCACCTGTCGCAAAAGAAACGGTCAGTACTGAAGTAGCCGACATCGAACGGTTGCGAGGAGAAGTCATCGCACTTTCAAACAAAGAGGGAAAGACTTCGCAAGATGTCGCTCTCTTGACCAGTAAGCTTGATATGCTCAATAAGTCACTTCAGGAAGGACAGAAGCAAGCGACATCGCTCGCCACGAGAGTGGATGCGGCGGTGAAGCAATTCAAGTCTATCGATGCTACCATCGACCAAAAGGTGAAAACCCAGGTCGACGATAGCGTCGAGCCGATGAAGGTGGTGACCTTGGGGCTAGCGCAACGGTTCAGTCAGCTTCAAGAAAACTTTAAGACCTTGGTAACACAAGGAAAGAAAGTTGACGCTCTGGTAGCGGTAGTTGATAAGACTATCGTGTACACCATGACAGGCTTCGGTCTAGTTACCATTGCACTCATCTTTCTTGCTTTCAAGCAAGGAGCAGTGGGTAAAAAGGTGATTCGACTGGAAAAGGGGTTCACGGGTTTCACACCAAAAATGGAAGGAATCCGTCGGCAAATCGGTGATCTTGGTCAGGATGTAAAAGAACTGACCGAACGTACCGCTGAACTTTCAGATGTTCAATTCGCACCGGACAACGTCGGGCTTATGGAGCTGGAACTACTTTCATATGGTCGCGAGTATGCGGTCAGTTGGAAGGGGCGGTGTGGTGAGGATGTCTTCGTCGTTAATATCTGGAAGGACATTACCACTCCCGAGGGTCAGGTTCAGACTGACATCGTGCGAAATATGAAGTCGAAGCAGCTGTCTGAACCAGTTGCCTTGAAACGCCTTACCCGGCGTATCGAAGTAGCAGTCCGCGATGGGCGCATCAAGCTCATCAGACCAGTCACGTTGACCACGAAATTGGCAGCGTGATAAAAAAGGTGATGTCGCCAGTTTCACTGGCGACATCACCTGGAGTGAGGGCTCCCTAACCCTCCTTAACATCTCTTGGTATGCACTACTCGACCGAGTACGACTTAAACAGTCCGAAGTGTCCTTTACCTCATACCAACACGGTGTGTCATCCTGAGCTAATTTCAAACGTGATTCGTACGTGACCTGTACAGCCTAAACCGCCCGAACCGTCACCGAACCATTACCAATGAAATTACTTTTGACCACCTTCTCAAGAATTGATTTGTTCATTCCTCTCAAGTTGAGCCACCGATGTGCTCCTTGAGATACCAAAACCCGACCGTTTACGATTGGGTTTTTTTGTGCTGGTGAATTATGGTATCTATCATGGTAGATGATGTGGGTATAGGGAGGCTTTAATTTTAATATCATTGATATACTTGACTACAAATGAAACCATCTAGAATATACAGTGGTGGGTTCACCTTGATTGAACTCCTCGTTGTAATTGCCATTATTGGTATTTTGGCAGCGGTGGTCCTGGCATCACTCAATGACACCAGGGAGTTGTCACGCGAAGCAGTAGCTCAACAACAAATGCGTAGCATTCATACAGCCATGGAGATGTTATTTAACGACACTGGGTTGTATCCGCATAAACAAAAAAAGTATTGCCCACCGCACACTGCTGGTGGTAATGAAGTCAGTCTAGCCCTCCCTTCGTCGGGATTGGTAGCGACTGATGGTTTGTACCTGGGTTGGAATGGCCCGTACATACCAAATGTTACCGATCCGTGGGGAAGCCCGTATTTCTTTGATGAAGATTACTACTGCACAGCTGGAGCGAAAGGTTGCGATGGATTTGTCGCTGATAATGCTACAAAAATCTGGTCGGTAATCGTGTCTTGTGGTCCTGATGGTATGCTTGGTGACGATCCTAGCAACCCCCAACCGAATAATGGGAGCGCCTGTGCCTATAATGATGACAACATTGTGTACGTCCTTTGCAAGTCATAAACATAAAGTAACAGAAGGCACTTGCACTTTTTTTGCTTATCTGTATAATAGCGCCACTGTTCATCGGATAGGGATGTGTAGCGTTTCAAAGCGCCATGCTCGCGGGTAAGTTCCGAGAGATCCAAACCGAGGGGAACACTGTATTTTGATAATTTCATAACACATATCTATAGTCCAACTATAGGTATGAGAAGTATTAAATAAACAAATGCTCGAAAAGCATATTGTAAATTTACATCCCAATTTTCTCTTTCATAAAGAAAATTGCTGGATATATGATTTACAAAAATCTATTTTAGATTTTGTTTGGTTTAATGCATCACAGCACTAACAAGGCAAAAGCAATGTAACATTGTTCATTCTTTTGTCTTATCCTTAGGTAAAAAAGTTTTGTGAGCGCGCGACAGCAAGTACAGTTGCGCATAATGCTCCAAAACGCAGATACATAAAAGCTTCGGCTTTTAGTAACCTGTCTTAAATTAGAGTTTGATCCTAGCTCAGGATGAATGCTGGCGGCGTGGATGAGGCATGCAAGTCGAATGAATTTATATTCATGGCAGACGAGGTAGGAACACGTGGGTACGTACCCTAGAGTCAGGGATAACCCGGCGAAAGTCGGAATAATACTTGATAGTCCCTTCGGGGTAAAGATTTATCGCTCTAGGAACGGCCCGCGGTCTATCAGCTTGTTGGTAAGGTAACGGCTTACCAAGGCTACGACGGATAGGGGAGGTGAGAGCCTGACCCCCACCGATGGAACTGCGACACGGTCCATACTCCTACGGGAGGCTGCAGTCGAGAATCTTCCGCAATGGACGAAAGTCTGACGGAGCGACGCCGCGTGGTGGATGAAGTCCTTAGGGACGTAAACACCTTTTATGAGGGAGAAAGTATATTGATGTTACCTCATGAATAAGGGGCTCCCAACTCTGTGCCAGCAGGAGCGGTAATACAGAGGCCCCAAGCATTATCCGGATTCACTGGGCGTAAAGGGTGCGTAGGCGGCGTGATTAGTCAGGTGTTAAATCCTGGGGCTTAACCCCAGAATCGCATTTGAAACGGTCATGCTAGAAGAAGTAAGAGGTGAACAGAACTCTCGGTGTAGGGGTGAAATCCGTTGATATCGAGGGGAATACCAAATGCGAAGGCAGTTCACTGGTACTTTCTTGACGCTGAGGCACGAAAGCATGGGTAGCGAATCGGATTAGATACCCGAGTAGTCCATGCCCTAAACGCTGTCTGTTGGCTTTGGGGGGAATCGACCCCCTCCGAGGCGAAGTTAACACGTTAAACAGACCGCCTGGGTAGTACGAGCGCAAGCTTAAAACTCAAAGGAATAGACGGGGGCTCGCACAAGCGGTGGATCATGAGGCTTAATTCGTCGATAAGCGAAAAACCTTACCAAGGCTAGAAATCATACTGCATACTCCGTGAAAGCGGAGTAGCCTTCGAGGGTGTATGACAGGTGATGCATGGCCGTCGTCAGTTCGTGGCTTGAGCTGTTCCCTTAAGTGGGGAAACGAACGCAACCCTCGTTGCCTGTTACAAGTGTCAGGCGAGACTGCTCCCTCACGGGAGAGGAAGGTGAGGATGACGCCAGGTCAGCATGTCCCTAGATGCCTTGGGCTGCACTCGTGATACAATGGGTAGTACAACGGGACGCAATACAGTAATGTGGAGCAAATCCTAATAAAACTATCCTCAGTTCGGATTGTGGGCTGCAACTCGCCCACATGAAGCTGGAATCGCTAGTAATCGTGAATCAGCACGTCACGGTGAATACGTTCCCGAGCCTTGTACTCACCGCCCGTCAAGTCAGGGGAGTCGGAAGTGCCCGAAGGTCGCCCTTGCGGCGAACTACGGTAAATTCGATAACAAGGACTAAGTCGTAACAAGGCACGGCTAGCGGAAGCTGGTCGTGGATTAATTCCAATTGGATACGTTGTCGTGGACTGGTAACAGTTTCACATATGACGACTAATTGGTCGATGTTAGGTGCCTCAATTGAGCATCTAACGAGACATAATACTCAGTTCTCTGAAATGGTATTAGACTCTTGGGAAAGACCAAGTCCAAAGGATAAGACAAAAGAGTGTGCAAGTCGCTGTGGTTATGAAATTTCAATAATACAGAAAAACGGCGGGTCCAAAGGACCCGCCGTTTTTCTGTATCTACTTACCCTCCCATCTTGTTCACGTAATCCTGCTTTGGCTGTGTTACTCCGTCAAGACCAGTGCTACTAACGAGCATATTCACGACTCCCCAGAAGATAACAATAATCACAAATGCTGCGACACCATAAATCGCAAGCGCTTTCGCTTTTTTACGCCCGTCCTCGGCAGTGCTTTCAATTACAAAATAGCGTATGACATTAGCAACGAAAAATAAAAAGGCAATTCCAATCAGAAAAGGAACGACGACGCTACTCAAAAAAGTAAGGACGTTCGGAATCATACTCTGAAGACTTTGTGCATGCATAATAAAAGGGAAGCATAAGAGGCCCGCCGAAAAGAAAATTACTTTATTCATACGTGTAGTATAGCGCACCATAAAAAAAGTAGCATAAGACACTGTGTATTGACATTTATTTAGTGTGTATTATAATAATCAAGGTTCAACAATTTGGAGAGTCTAATGAGTTCTCGAGTTTTTGGTTTGTTCTTATTCGCCGCAGCATTCGCTGCATTTTCTTTTTCTTTGGGCACCGCGCTTGATACGCCAGTGGTATATCAAGATGCCTTGTCTCGTAGATGCGTTGCTATTGAAGATAGAGATGGTCTGCGCAACTGTCAGCGCAAACCACGAGTCTATGAAGTGGCATACGTCGCCCCTGGATTGACGTACCATAAGATAGAGCGTATGCGCGACAAAAAGTAACGCCTTACATTATAACCAACCAGATTATATCTGGTTGGTTTTTTATAGATAAGAAAAAGCCGATGCGCATTGTGCATCGGCGGTTGTTGTTTAGAGTGTGGCGGTTGTTTTGAATTTGATTTTGTTCTGTTGTTTTTTGATCCTTTCTTGGTGCTTGCGTTGCAGGCGTTTGCCGATGGTGGCACGTTGCTCGTTACTTAATGGTTCACGAGGGGTACCTTCTGGTTCACGACTGGTGCCACTGTTTTTTGCTATGGATTCTATCCAATAAGACATGAACTATACTCCTTTTTGTGGTTGGTCCACTTAAAAACATAGCACAATGATTACTGGCGTGCAATTGCAGAAAAGTGAGTAGCAAACCCCTTTCACATCTTTGATAAATCTGCTATAGTGCTGACCATTAAATAGTACGGAACAGTTTGTCCCGTCTTGTGTCCGCGCTTAGCTCAGTTGGCTAGAGCATTCGACTGATACTCGAAAGGCCCTAGGTTCGAATCCTAGAGCGCGGACACAGGACGGGACTTCTGTATTTACGGCATGAGTGCTTTCAGGTGTTCTGCACCGGTGGCATATACCAGAATAAAATCTTTGTAGCAACGCAAAGATTTTTATTCATCAGATAACTTCTAGCAGTAATTTAACGTACCGGCTTCTCAGCTTCAAAATTTTCGATCTCTTGTGGTGACATTGATGCTCGCTCCTGGAGGAATTGGGTTTGCTTTTCTAGGTCTGCTGCTACTGCTTTTAATTCGAGGGCAATATTGTATACGAAAACGGCAAACCCGATGGTAATAATCCAGGCGATGATGGGAAAGATTTTAAATGATTCTAGGGTTCGATCGCTACTAGTAGTTTTCATAGAGATAAAGTTATAAAGAAAGGATAGCAGACTTTTTGGTCCAGATTTTGAATTGCCTAGTTATGGGGCAGGGTAGCTTTTTTATAAAATTCCTCTATCATTAAAATACTATGGATTTGAAAGAAATATTTGCGGACAAAAAGGTGACCGTCATGGGGCTAGGATTGCTCGGACGGGGGATAGGAGATGCTGCTTATCTGGCAGAGATGGGTGCTGAAGTGGTCGTAACGGATCTTAAAAATGAAGTAGATCTACACGACTCAGTTAAACAGTTGCAGCAATTTGAGAATATCACTTTTGTACTTGGAGAACACCGAGTAGAAGATTTCAGAGGACGCGATTATATTTTAGTGGCGGCTGGCGTTCCCATGCACTCGGTATATTTAGAGCACGCTCGTGAAGCGGGCATTCCGCTAAAACAATCGGCGGCTTGGTTTGCAGAACTTTCTAAGGTACCGATTATTGGTGTCACTGGCACTCGTGGTAAGAGTACTGTGACCCATATGATTCACCACGTACTTTCTGAGGTGACGGGCGAAAAGATTTTGCTTGGTGGTAATGTGCGTGGAGTATCAAATCTGCAGCTCTTGAAAGAAGTACGAGAAGATTCGCTTTGCGTGATGGAACTTGATTCGTGGCAACTACAAGGGTTTGGTTGGGCGAAACTATCTCCGCAAGTGGCAGTGTTCACTAATTTCATGGAAGACCATCTTAACTACTACCAGGCTGGTGGAAAGAGTAAGGAAGAAGCGATGCAACAATATTTTGCAGATAAAGCAAATATTTTTCGTTACCAAGATGAGAGCGGCGTATTTATCACTACTCCAGAAGTGTTTGAGCAGGCAAAGCAGTTGACCGGGGTAAGTATCGGACAAGAAGTGATACTGGCGGACGCATCGGTGATTCCTGAAGATTCACTACTGGCGATGCCAGGTGAGCATAATCGACTCAATGCTGCCTTGGCGTACGAAGCTTTACTGGCGCTCAGTGTCACGGAAGAAGAGATTTTTGTCGGACTCGCCAGCTTCCCGGGAGTACCAGGGCGACTTGAATATCTTGGTGAACGAGATGGAATAAAGATATATAACGACAATAATGCGACGACTCCACAAGCAACGATACAAGGGCTACGTGCCGTCGGTTCTATCGACGATAAAAATGTCATCCTCATTGCTGGCGGGGCGTTTAAAGGTATCGATTCTGCAGAACTCCTTACCGAAATACCAAAATACTGTAAGCAAGTGGTGTTGCTTCCAGGAACTGGTACTGACAGCATTAAAGGTACCCTTAGAGCAAAAGTGTATGAGACCATGGAAGAAGCAGTAAAAGTTGGGCTTGCCTACGGCAAGTCTGGCGACATCCTCCTCTTCAGCCCTGGGTTTGCTTCATTTGGTCTTTTCAAAAATGAGTACGAACGTAATGACCAGTTTATACAGTGTTTGAATCAAGTTGAGGAAGAGTAATTTTATTTTTTTTTTAAACCAATAGTATATTTTGTTCTTCCTTAAGTTTAAAAAACTAGTTAATTGATTGACTTATTTCAAGGATTCTTTTTCATGGTATTATGAGATATTCTTATCTCGCAGTATGGAAA
>Ga0210043_1000559_pt1 | contig 39062 bp, 52 predicted proteins | sample CryGeymet201501t_FD_183990 | JGI IMG/M metagenome (GOLD analysis project Ga0210043, IMG submission 183990) | Groundwater microbial communities from Crystal Geyser aquifers in Utah, USA - Crystal Geyser metaG 2015-01t (SPAdes) (version 2) | ecosystem: Environmental > Aquatic > Deep subsurface >... | reverse complement strand
GCACCCTCCGTGGAGTGACTTGCTTTCGGCGGGTGCGCGCGGGGTGGTCGGGGGCATCGGCGGGGGGGGGGCGGGATGGGTCGGGGGCGAGGGCCCCGGTGAGCAAGGAGGCTCGTGATGGAAGTGGTGATGATGGCCGTGGACGCGGTCCGGCCGTACGAGGGGAACCCGCGGAAGAACGACCACGCCGTCGCGGCGGCGGCCGAGAGCATCCGGCTGTTCGGCTGGCGGCAGCCGATCGTGGTCGATGCCGGGATGGTCATCGTCGTCGGGGAGACCCGGTGGAAGGCGGCGAGGGCGCTCGGGCACCAGGCGGTGCCGGTGCATGTGGCCGGCGACCTCACGCCCGAGCAGGCGCGGCGGTACCGGATCGCCGACAACAAGGTCGGGGAGCTGGCCGAGTGGGACGATGAGAAGCTCTGGGCCGAGCTCCGGGCCGACATCGACGCGGGGGGCGACCCGGCCGACTGGCTCAGCCTGGGCTTCGTCGAGGGCGAGATCGAGGAGCTGCTCATCGAGCCGGGGCAGACCGGCCCCGACGACCTCCCCGAGCCCAGCGAGATCGTCACCGCCGTGCTCGGTGACCTCTGGGTGCTCGGCGAGCACCGGCTGCTGTGCGGCGATTCGACCAGCGCGGACGATGTCGCCAGGCTCCTCGGCGACGATCGGCCGGCGATCTGCTCGACAGACCCCCCGTACCTGGTGGACTACACCGGGCTGCGCGGCGGCGACCGCGGCAAGGACTGGACCGACAAATACCGCGAGATCGACATCAAGGACGCGACCGGGTTCTACCGCTCGGTGTTCACCAATGTCCTGGCGCACCTGGCGGAGCACGGCGCGATCTACTGCTGGCACGCCCACCGCCGGCTCGTCGAGCTGCTGGCGGTCTGGGAGGAGCTCGGCATCCTCGATCATCAGCAGATCGTCTGGGTCAAGCCGGCCTCGGTGTTCGGCCGCGTCTTCTGGCACTTCCGGCACGAGATGGCCCTCATGGGCTGGCGGAAGGGATCGATGCCGCCGCACGACGGCCGCTACGAGTTCAACTCGGTCTGGGCCTGCGGGGGGACGGAGCGGGCCCTTGCCGACATGTCGCGCGAGGAACTGCTCGCCCTCCTGGAGGCGACCAGCTCGGCGTGGGAGATCGACTTCGAGGGGAAGGCCAGGTCGGTCGGCGCCGAGCACCCCACGCAGAAGCCCGTCGAGATCTTCGCCCGCCCGATCCGTAAGCACTCCAAGATCGGCGATGTCGTCTACGAGCCGTTCAGCGGGTCGGGCTCGCAGCTGATCGCGGCCGAGATGCTCGGGCGGCGGTGCCGGGCGATGGAGCTCAGCCCCCCGTTCGTCGATGTCGCGGTCCGGCGGTGGCAGCACTTCACCGGGCGCGAGGCGGTGCTCGAGGGCGACGGCTCGACCTGGGCGGCGGTCCGCAAGAAGCGGCGCGACGCCGAGCGCCGGCGGGCGAAGAAGGTCGCCGCCCGCGGCGACGCAGAGTAGTGTGGGTGTGTGATGGCAGACCGGAGTAAGGCGGCCGATCCAGCACGGCTCACACCCGAGGCGCTGGCGGCGCTGCTCACCCGCTCGGGCGAGCAGGAGATCACCGAGGAGGACATCGGGGCGGACATCCGGGCCGGGGCCCCCACCAACACCGACGGCACGCTGAGCCTGGTGCTGTACTCGGCCTGGCTGGCGGGCGAGTCACCATAAAGAGCGGTGGCCGGGCGGGTTGCACCCCGACACCGACCCCCTGACCACCCATGGAGTGAGCCACGGATGGCTGGCAAGATCGGTCGGCGCGCCGGGCGCCGCACTTCAACACGGTCCGACGGTCACCCCCCCGCCCCCCACGGGCGGGACGACTGGCCGGTCTGTGCCGATCGCATCCGCAAGGAGCACGGGGTGGACCCGCGAAAGCTGAGACCGAGCGAGCTGTGCCGGCTGCTCAACTCGACCCCCCTGGGCGAGGTGATCGACGACCGGAAACTCCGCCGGCAGCGCAACGCCGCCGGGGTGCGGGTGGCGTCCAAGACCGACGCCTCCCGGATCGACCTGCTCCGCTACACCGCCTGGCTGCGGGCCGAGCGGCGGGCGCGGGCCCAGGCCGCGGGCGATGGGCTCGGCGGCTACGACGCGGTCCGCGAGCGGGCCCTGGCGCGGTCCAAGGCCTTGTCGCTCTCCGGCCGCAACATCGGCGAGCTGCCCAAGGTCAGCTCCCGGCGGCGGAAGAACCGGGCCAGGACCGACTTCTGCTACTTCTGCTCGAAGTACTTCCCCCTCACCTTCGACAAGCCGTGGTCGGCCGACCACCTGAAGGTCATCGCCCTCATCGAGCGGTGCGTCCTCACCGGCGGGCTCTTCGCCATGGCCATGCCCCGGGGCAGCGGCAAGAGCTCGCTCTGCGAGATCGCGTGTATCTGGGCGGCGCTCTACGGGCACCGCCAGTTCGTCGTGGTCATCGGGGCGACCGAGTCGCACGCGGCCGACATGCTCGACTCGATCAAGAGCGAGCTGGAGCACAACGACCTCCTGCTCGAGGACTTCCCGGAGGTCTGCTTCCCCATCCGCGCCCTCGAGGGGATCTACCAGCGGGCCAACGGGCAACTCTTCGAGGGCGTCGCCACGGGCATCGGCTGGAGCGCCGAGGAGGTCGTCCTGCCCTCGATCCCCGGCAGCCCGGCCAGCGGGGTGATCATCCGCGTGGCCGGCCTCACCGGGCAGCTCCGCGGCATGAAGTACAAGCGGGCGGACGGGCGGGCGGTCCGGCCCAGCCTGGTGCTGGTGGATGACCCGCAGACCGACGAGAGCGCCCGCAGCCCCAGCCAGTGCGCCACCCGGGAGCGGGTGCTCTCGGGGGCGGTGCTCGGCCTGGCGGGGCCGGGGGTGAAGATCGCCGGGCTGATGACCCTCACCGTGGTCCGGCCCGACGACATGGCCGACCGGATCCTCAACCGCACACGGCACCCGCAGTGGCAGGGCGAGCGGACGAAGATGCTCTACGACTTCCCGGCCGATGAGAAGCTGTGGGGCGAGTACGCCGAGGTGCTCAAGCACGGGCTGGCGGCCGGGGAGGGGGTGACGCCGGCGACACGGTTCTACCGCCGGCACCGGCTGGCGATGGACCGTGGGGCGCGGGTCGCGTGGCGGCACCGGTTCAACCCCGACGAGCTGAGCGCGGTGCAGAACGCGATGAACATCAAGATCCTCGACGAGGCCTCGTTCTGGGCCGAGTACCAGAACGAGCCCATGCCCGAGGAGGTGCTCGGCAGCCCGACGCTCTCGGCCGCGGAGATCGCCGCCAAGACCAACGGCATGGAGCGGGGGCACCTCCCGGAGGGCTGCGACCACCTGGTGGCGTTCATCGATGTCCAGGAGGCGGTGCTCTTCTACGCGGTGGTCGGCTGGGGCAGCGACTTCACCGGATGGCTGGTCGACTACGGCACCGAGCCCGACCAGGCCGAGCCCTACTTCACACTCCGCAACGCCAAGCGGACCCTGCAGCAGCGGCACAAGGGCAAGAACCCCGGCCTCGAGGCGGTGCTCTACGAGGGGCTGACCACGCTGACCGACCGGCTGTGCTCGAGGGAGTGGCGGCGCGACGACGGGGGGAGGCTGCGGATCGAGCGGTGCCTGATCGATGCCAACTGGGGCGACTCGAAGGACACGGTGTACCTCTACTGCCGCCAGTCGCCGCACGCCGCGCTGCTGCTGCCCAGCCACGGCCGGTACTTCGGGGCCTCGAGCGTGCCGATGAGCGACTACCGCAAGCAGCGCGGCGACCGGGTGGGGCTCAACTGGCGGATGCCCAATGTGCGGGGCAAGCGGGCGGTGCGGCATGTGGTCTTCGATGCGAACTTCTGGAAGTCGTTCGTCCACCAGCGGCTGGCGGTGGCCATGGGCGACCCGGGGTGCTTGTCGCTCTTCGGCCGCGACCCCAAGACCCACCGGCTGCTGGCCGACCACCTGACGGCGGAGGTGCCGATCAAGACCGAGGCGCGGGGGCGGATCGTCGACGAGTGGAAGATGGCCCGGCCGGGGCTCGACAACCACTGGTTCGACTGCGTGGTGGGGGCGGCGGTCGCGGGGGCGATGCAGGGGGCGAGCCTGTTCGGGGCGGGCGATGGCGGGCAGCGGCGGCAGAAGCGGCGGGTCAAGCTCTCGGACCTGCAGAGGAGGTCGTGATGGGCAAGCCACGGAAGGGCAAGCCGGACGGGGACGCGGGGAACCGGGGGATGCCGGACGGGGATGCCGGGGTGAGGTGTCGGAAGTGCGGGTGCCGTCACTGCCCGGTGGTGTACACTAGGCACAAGACCACGCACACCTTCCGGCGGCGGCAGTGCCGGCACTGTGGGCACCGGTTCAGCACTCGGGAGAAGCTGTCGTGAGCGAGAAGGATGAGAGAGAACCGCCGCTGCCGCCGGATTCGTGGCAGCGTCTGCGGGAGATGGTCGAGGAGGCGACAGACGGCGGCGGTCTCCTCGACAAGATCGAGGCCGATCTCCGGATGATCCTCGAGCAGGAGGCGGAGTTGCGCGAGGAGACGCCCGAGCAACGCCGTGCCAGGCGCACTCGAGATCTCCGTGGCCCAGCGGGCTCCGGCCTTGTCGCAGACATCCCGGGCATGCCCCTGCTGGCCGTGTTCCGCGAGGCGCCATCGGCCCGAGCCAGGCAGGCGATCAGCAGCCTTCAGGCCGTTGGCGACGCCCGTCGGTTCCTGGCGAAGCACCCCGACGCGTCCTACCTGCTCGCCCAGGGGTTTGCGATGGGCCTCTTCGTGGGAGGCCAGGCCGCAACCGACTCCGGGGCGTGAACTGGGTTCACAGTGTGAACTGAGTTCACGGTTGATGGGGACTGAGTTCACAGTTGGTGATCAGGCCGCCGGTCCAACGAGCGCCCAACGAGCGCCCAATGAGCGCGCTGTGTGCGCCAGGTGTGCGCCGGTCGTCGGTTGATTCCACCTATGGAACCGCGTGGGGCGGAGTGGGGGCTGGGCCCTTGCTGCGTGGGAGGTGCGCGCCGATGCTCGGGCTTGCGGGGTAGAGCAGCGGTCAGCTCGCTGGGCTCATAACCCGGAGGTCGCAGGTTCGAATCCTGCTCCCGCGATTCGATGGCACTCTCGGACACCATCCAGACCAACGCCGAAGGCCCCAAGAAGGTCGCGGCCGACGGTGTGGTCGTCGAGCAGCACTCGATCCAGGACCAGATCGCCGCCGACCGGCACATCGCCGCCAAGGCCGCCGCGGCCCGAACGGGATTCCCCTGCCGCCGGATGCTGGCCAAGGCGCCGGGAACGACCGGGGGTGCCTCATGACCACCACCCCCACCACCCCCACCACCCCGCGCCCTTCGATGATGAAGGCCCCGGGCGAGGGCTCGACCAGGCTGCTCGAGGCGATGGGTGTGGGCGTGGGTGTGGGGGGTCCGGTGCATGAAACCGCCCCCGCCTCGGGTGAAACGGTCGCCCTGACGCATGAGACCGCCCCGGCCCGGGTCAGCCTCGGCGAGCAGTCGGCGCTCCGCCGGGCGTCCCGCCAACTGCGGGCGCTGTACGACGCGGCCCAGACCGACCGCGAGAACTCCCGCCACTGGGCCAACGCCGACCAGCTCAGCGCCAACAGCGCCAACAGCCCGGCCGTCCGGCAGACCCTCCGGTCCCGGGCCCGGTACGAGACGGCGAACAACAGCTACGCCCGGGGCATCGTCAACACCATCGCCGACTATGTCATCGGGACCGGACCCCGCCTGCAGCTGCTGCTCGATGCCAAGCTCGCCGCCGACGCCCGCCGGGTCGAGACCGAGTTCGCCCGCTGGGCCGTGGCCGTCGGCCTCGCCCACAAGCTGTGGACGTTGCGGGTCAGCCAGGCCGAGAGCGGCGAGGGCTTCGGCCTGCTCGCCGGCAACCCCACCCTGCCGACCCGCGTGACGCTCGACCTGCGGCTGCTCGAGGCCGACCAGGTCGCGACACCGTACATGGCGATGCGGGCGATGGTCGACCCCTACGCGGTCGATGGGATCGAGTTCGACCGCTTCGGCAACCCCAGCACCTACCACATCCTGCGGGCGCACCCGGGGCAGCTCTCGGTGATGGGCTCGCTGCCCAACGAGTACGACCGGGTGGGGGCCGGGTCGGTGGTCCACCTCTTCCGCGCCGAGCGGCCGGGGCAGGCGCGGGGCATCCCCGAGCTGACGCCGGCGCTGCCCCTCTTCGCCCTGCTCCGGCGGTACACGCTGGCGGTGCTCACGGCGTCCGAGAACGCCGCGGACATCAGCGGGGTGATCTACACCGACTCGCCGGGCGACGAGGCCGACGAGGTCTCCCCCCTCGACGAGTTCGACATCGACCGCGGCACCTGGCTGACCATGCCCGCGGGCTGGAAGACCAGCCAGATGAAGGCCGAGCAGCCGGTCAGCACCTACGACCAGTTCAAGAAGAGCGTGCTCAACGAGATCGCCCGCGCGATGGGCATGCCGTACAACATCGCCGCCGGCAACAGCGAGGGGTACAACTACTCGAGCGGGCGGCTCGACCACCAGGCGTTCTTCCGCTTCGTGCAGGTCGACCGCCAGCGGATCGAGGCCGCCGTGCTCGACCGGGTCTTCCGGGCCTGGCTCGACGAGGCCACGCTCATCGAGGGCTACCTGCCGCAGTCGGTGCGCACCCGCGAGCTGGTCCCGCACCAGTGGTTCTGGCCCGGGCTCGAGCATGTGGACCCGGCCAAGGAGGCGCTCGCCCAGTCGGTGCGGTTGGCCAACGGCACCGCCACGCTGGCCGACGAGTGCGCCCGCCAGGGCCGCGACTGGGAAGAGGTCATCCGCCAGCGGGCCCGCGAGATCCATCTGTGCAACGAGCTGGGCGTGCCCCTGCCCCCGGCGGTGGCCAGCGCGGCGCAGATCGAGGCGGTCACCAGGGACGAGGAGGCCAGGCCGTGAACCGCCACCCACCCATCACCCTGCGGCCCGGCATGGCGCTCCACGGGCACTTCACCCTCCGGGCCGAGGCGCCCGCCGAGAACGGGGCCCTCAGCTTCGACCCCTCGCCGATCAGCATGATCGAGGCGGCCGAGGGCGGGGCCCAGGCGGTCAAGGCCTTCGAGATGACCGCCTACACCGGCGGCGCGATGGAGGCCGGCTTCGGCGACCCGATCGTCGTCGACCTCGAGGGCGTGGACCTGCACACCCCCAACCCGCCGATCCTCCGCGACCACGACCGCGGGCAGGTGCTCGGGCACGCCGAGCTGGTGGAGGTCAGCGCCCAGCGGATCAAGGTCCGCGGCCTGCTGAGCGGCGCCAACGACCCGACCCGCGAGGTGGTCGAGAGCGCCCGCAACGGTTTCCCGTGGTGCGCCTCGATCGCCGGCAAGTTCCGCGTGCTCGAGTTCGTGAACCCCGGGGAGACCGTGAAGGCCAACGGCCGGTCGTTCACCGGCCCGGTCTACATCGCCCGCAAGTTCACCATCACCGAGATCAGCGTCGTCGCCATCCCGGCGGACGGCAAGGCACGAACCAAGGTGGCCGCTTCGGCCAGTGAGGACAAGGAGCATCCGATGACTTTCTCGCAATGGCTGGCGTCGAAGAACAAGGTCGAGGCGACCCTCTCGCAGGGCGAGCTGAACACGCTCCGCGCCGAGTACGACGCCGGGGTCGCCGCCGGCACCATCCAGGCCGCGGCCGCCCCAGGCAACCCCCCCGCCACGACCGCGACCACGACTGCGCCCGCGAGCACCACCCCCGCGGCCTCGGGCAACACGCCCCCGGCCAACGCCATCGAGGCCCAGCTCGCCGAGCAGCGCACCGCGTTCGCCAACGAGCACCGCCGCGTGGCCAAGATCAACGAGCTGACCGCCTCGCACCCCGAGATCGGGGCCAACGCCATCGAGGCGGGCTGGTCGATCGAGAAGACTGAGCTCGAGGTGCTCCGCGCGAGCCGGCCGACCAATGTGCCCAACGGCATCGTCCGCAGCGCCGGGCAGCCGACCAACGCGGTGCTCGAGGCGGCGATCTGCCAGGCCGCGGGCCTTGCCGCGATCGACAAGCACTTCGACGCCCAGACCCTCCAGGCCGCCTACGACGCCCACCGCGGGCAGATCGGCCTCCAGGAGGTGCTGCTCCTCGCCGCCCAGGACCACGGCTTCCAGGGCCGTGGCTTCCGTGGCGACCACGAGGGGGTGCTCCGCGCCGCGTTCGGCGTGAAGGCCTCGTTCAGCACGCTCAGCCTGCCGGGCATCCTCTCGAATGTCGCCAACAAGTTCCTGCTCCAGGGCTGGAACTCGGTCGAGACGGCCTGGCGGGAGATCGCGGCCACCCGCCCGGTGCGCGACTTCAAGGCGATCACCAGCTACCGGCTCACCGGCGACATGACCTACGCCGAGGTCGGGCCCGACGGCGAGCTCACCCACGGCACCGTCGGCGAGGCGAGCTTCACCAACCAGGCCAAGACCTACGGGCGGATGTTCGCCGTCACCCGGCAAGACCAAATCAACGACGACCTCGGGGCCCTGACCCAGCTGCCCCAGCGGATCGGCCGCGGCGGCGCGCTGGCGTTCAACAACATCTTCTGGGCGGCGTTCATGGACAACGCCACCTTCTTCGCGTCCGGCAACGCCAACTACTCCACCGGCGCCGCCACGGCGCTCGGCGTCGACGCCTACACCGCGGCCGAGAAGCTCTTCTTCGACCAGACCGACCCCGACGGCGAACCCATCGCCCTGTCGCCGGCGGTGCTGCTGGTGCCCAACGGGCTGAATGTCACTGCCCAGCAGCTGATGAGCTCGATGGAGATGCGCGACACCACCGCCACCACCAAGAGCCTGACCAAGAACCCCCACGCGGGCAAGGCCAAGGTGGTCCGCTCGGCGTACCTCTCCAACGCCGCCTTCACCGGCTACAGCGCGCTGGCGTGGTACCTCCTGGCCAACCCCCTCGACATGCCGGTGATCGAGGCGGTCTTCCTCAACGGCAAGCAGGAGCCCACCGTCGAGACGGCGCAGGCCGATTTCAATGTGCTGGGCATCCAGATGCGCGGGTACCACGACTTCGGCGTCGCGCTCCAGGAGCACCGCGCCGGCGTGAAGTTCAAGGGCGAGGCCTAAAGGCCTCCGGGGCCCGACGGCCCCCCACGGTTCGCGGCGCTCGGGCTGGGCGCACGGTCGCTCTCGGCGCCCCCACAAGGGGCGCCGGGGGTTTCGGGTTGAGTCCATCACACAGGAGTCTCTGCAATGGCAACCAAGATCCAGGCTGGCGGCACGGTCCCCTACACCCCCGGCAGCGCCGTCACGGCCGGTGATGTGGTCGTCCAGGGCGACCTGGTCGGCGTGGCGCTGCACGACATCGCCGCGAACGCCCAGGGCAACCTCGCCGTCGAGGGCGTCTTCGACTTCGCCAAGGCCACCGGCGGCGGTTCGGCGATCACGGCGGGCGCGACGGTCTACTGGGATGTCGCAGAGGGCGTGGCCAAGATCGACGCCGAGGCCGGGGCCAACGAGCTGCTCGGCAAGGTCATCGCGGCCGCGGCCGATGCCGACGCCCTCGTGCGGGTCCGCCTGAGCCAGTAGGGGGGGTGCGGTCGTGAGCAACCTCCTGGCACAGGGCGTCGCGTTCCTCGACGCGCAGCGCAAGGCCCACATGGCCAGCGAGGTGGTCTATCGGCGCGGGGCCGAGGACCTGGCGATCGCCGCCACCGTCGGCGTCACCAGGTTCGAGGTCGAGGACGAATCGGGGTTCCGCTCGCAGGTCACCGCCCGCGACTACCTGGTCACCGCCGCCGACATGGTGCTCGGCGGGCAGGCGGCCGAGCCCGCGGTGGGCGACACCATCCGCGAGACCATCGGCTCGCAGGTGTTCGTCCACGAGGTCCTGCCCTTCGGCCTCGAGCCGGCGTGGCGGTGGTCGGACCCCCACCGCACGACCTTCCGCATCCACACCAAGCACACCTCGACGGAGGCCGCCCCGTGAGCCAGTCCGTGCTCATCCAGCTCGCCGACGCCGTGAAGGACGCCCTGACGGCCGCGGCGATCACCCCGGAGATCGCCGGCGAGGGGGCGATCGCCGCGACCAGGTCGTATGTCCCGGAGTTCAGCCTGCCGGAGCTCGGGACCGCGAAGCTCACGGTCGTGCCCTCGGCCCTGACGGCCGAGCTCGCCAGCAGGGGGGCACACGAGTTCGACTACTCGGTGGACATCGGCATCCACCGCCGGGTCGCCGACGACAACGAGACCGACGCGATGGTCCGGTTCGTCGAGGAGGTGCTCGACACCGTGCGATCGACCGCGATCGACATCGCCGGGCTGCGGGTGGGCGTGCCCACGCTGGTCGCCAACGAACCCATCTTCTCCCCGGAGCACCTCCGGGAGCAACGCACCTTTGTTTCGGTGGTCCGGGCGACCTACCCGGCGATCCGAGCCGTCACCTAGACCAGGAGCCCCCCATGGCCACCGTCGCGCCGATCGCCAGAGCACGCACCGCGAACCCCATCACATTCACCGCCGCCAACGGGGGCGGCGACACCTTCGCCAACAGCGGCCGAGAGCTGCTGCTGGTGCGACACACCAACGGGGTGGGCAGCGCCGTCACGCTGACGGTCGCGACCACCGAGACCGTGGACGGCCTGGCGGTCGCCGACCTGGCCGTCGTCATCGACCCCGGCGAGACGCAGGTGCTCGGCCCGTTCCCCAAGGCGATCTACGACAACTCGAGCGGCAATGTGGCCCTGAGCTGGTCGTCCGCCACCGACATCGAGGTCGCCGTCATCGCCGGCGAGTAACGCACACCAAGGGCTAGCGCGCGATGCGGCGCGAGGAGAACACCCATGAAGTTCGGCATTGACGGACAGCTGTACTACAAGACCGATGGCGTCAGCGGGGCCGCGGCGTGGGTCGAGAACACCAACATCAAGGACCTCGCGGCCTCCTTGCCCTCCGAGCAGGTCGACGACTCGACCAGGGCGTCGCGGCCCTGGAAGTCGACCAAGGCCAAGGTCAAGGACTGCGAGGTCACCTTCCAGATGCTCGCCGAGGACACCAACGCCCACTACGGCGTGTTCCGCGACGCCTGGCTGGCCGGCACGCACCTGGGCCTCCGCGTCTACGACGGCGCGGCCAACGGCATCGAGGCCGACTTCGTCATCACCGAGTTCGGGCACAGCCAGAAGCTGTCCGATGCGCAGCTGGCGGATGTCACCATGAAGATCACCTATGTGGACACGCTGCCCGTCTGGAACGAGGCGCCGTAAAGCCACCGCACCCCAGCAACCAGCCGACCGATCGGCCCCGCGGCGACCACCACCGCCGCGGGGCCGGCGAGAGGAGACCAAGACCGTGCCGCAGTTCCGAGACAGCAAGGGCCGATCGTGGGCCATCGACATCAATGTCACCGCCGTCAAGCGGGTCCGCTCCCTCGCCGGGGTGGACCTGCTCGACCTGGCCGACGGCTCGCTGGTCGAGACGCTGATCGCCGACCCCGTGAAGCTGGCCGACATCCTCTACGCCCTCTGCAAGCCGCAGGCGGACCAGGCCGGCGTCAGCGATGAGCAGTTCGGCGAGGGCCTCGCCGGCGACGCCATCGCCGGGGCGACCGACGCGATGCTGGAGAGCCTCGCGGGTTTTTTCCAGAACCCGGTCCAGCGGGCCAACCTGACGGAGGTGTTCAGGAGGACTCGGGTGGTGGTGCAGGCGGCCCATCAGGCGGTGCAGAAGAGGATCGAGGGCGGGGCGATCGAGCGGGCGGCCGAGGCGGCGCTCGGGATCTCTGGCGCGACATCTACCGACTCGCCGGCGTCGCCGGCATCGACCCCGGACCCCTCACCCTCCGGGAGCTGATCTGGATGGCCGAGGGCAGGCGATCCGACGCCTGGGAAAGGACGAGCTTCGTGCTGGCGATGCTGATCAATGTCAACCGGACCAAGGGCCGCCCCATCAGCCCCGCGGAGTGCAACCCGCTCCTGGCGGCACGGGTGGGCCCGGCAAAGAAGACACCGATCCGATCGCTCCGGGCGCTGTTCGTCGACGGGATGGGCTTCGAGGTGCGCAGGCAGGCGCCCGCCGCAGGAGACACGGCATGACATGGGCATCGACCACACGGGGGCGGCGGAGCAGGTGGGCACGGCGAGCAACGCGCGACGCGGTCGTGCTGCTGCTGTTCCTGATGGCCATGATGACGATGGCGCTGCTGCTCCCGATTGCCGGGTGCGCGAAGCAGGCGGCGCACAGCGTCAGCCCGGCCCGCTCCAGCGTGCTCGAGGCGTGGGTGGAGCATCCGCCGGTCCCGGTGCAGGTCGAGCCCTGCCCGGCCCCCACGCCGGCCCCACAGCCCGCCACGACTCCCACCCCCGATCCCGCGGCCGATGTCTCGTGGGGCGAGCCGCCGTCGAACCCGCACTGCTACGAGCCCTTCCGCGCGGCCCTGGTGGTCGCGGCGCTCGGGCAGGTGTCCGAGCGGCCCGAGACGACCGCGGAAGCCAACCAGCCGGGCGTGACGGTCAGGCCGGACGGCACGGTGATCCTGGGGCCGGGCGGGCACATCCGCATGAGCGAGGCCGAGGGGTCGGGGCTCGACACCACGGCGGGCGAGCTGGCGGCCAACTGGCGGACCGAGTCGCCCACGGCCCAGGCCGGGGAACTGGCGGCCTCGGGGGGCGGCCTCCGGCATGTGATGGAGGCGACCGGCGTCACGAGCGAGCCGGCGGCGGTGCTGTTCGTCATCGGCGGGCTGATCCTGGCCGGGGGCGTGGCGGCGTTCGTCCTGGTCAACCGCAAGCTCGGGTCCGCGATCGCGGCGGCCGGAGCGGCGGTGCTGCTGGCCGCGTGGCTGCTGAGTAACCCCGTGGTGATGTTCGCCCTCTGCGGCGTCGGCCTGCTCGCGGTGGTGGGCGCCGTGCTGTGGTACGGCCGGGCGGCGCGGGCCGATGCGCTCGCCCTCTCGGCGGTGACGGCCTCGGTGAAGACCGCCGCGAACGGCAGCGCCACGGCCATCAAGGAATCGGTCAAGACGGCTGCGGGCGCGAAGCGCCCTGTCGTGGACAAGGCCATCACCAGGGCCCTCCTGAGGGCGGGGGAGAAACCATGAACGACGAGACGCCGCCCTGGGCGCACGAGTTGAAGCGGGATGTCGCCGACCTCAAGGCGTATGTCATCGGCAGGCCGGGAGCCCCGGGGCTCAAGGAAGAGGTCGGCCTGCTCAAGGAGCGGGGCGCGAACGCCCGCTGGTGGGGCCGCACCGCCCTCGCGGCGGCGATCGCCAGCACCGCCGCGGCCCTGGCCGCATGGTCCAAGACCTGGGGTCCCTGATGAGCGGCATTCCGATCCACCTCCTCAACGCCGGCAAGTACGGGGCCGAGGCCGCGCGATGGCGCGAGTTCTACCCCGGGCTCGACACCCGAATCGCCTTCCAGATCGACGCCGGGAGCGACGGCGGGCTGCCCCGCTCGGCCGACCTGGACGAGATCGACTGGCCCAGCCACCTCGCCGCCATCGACGCCAAGCTGCCGGCGAACCCGGTGATGCGGGCCGACCCCGGCGCCCTGGTCGTCTACAACTGGGAGAACCACTCCAACCCCGCGTGGTCGGCGATCAAGTCTGGCGAGTGGGACACGCAGTTCCTCGCCTCGGCCCTGGTCTGGGAGGAGTTTTGCGAGGGGCGACTCCCCGCCATCAGCCGCCAGCGCGGCTTCTACCTCTGGCCGTACCGCTGCCCGCCGATCTACCTGGACCGCATGAAGGCGGCCGGGCGCGGGGCGGCATGGTTCTTCCGCGAGCACAAGTGCATCATGCCGAGCGTCTACAACAAGGAGCCGGGCGACATCGTCGGCGACATCATCGGCATCGCCACGGCGATGGCCGCGGCCCGCGACCTGGCCGAGTTCTGCGGCGGTCTGCCGGTCATCCCGCAGATGAACATCCGGCATGTCGGCGGCGGGTTCGTCGCCCTCGACGAGTTCCGGCGAGACCTCGAGGCCGTCAAGGCGGGCGGCGCCGACGCGATCGCCTTGTGGTCGGACGCGCGGCGGCCCGAGAAGGCGGCGGAGACCAGCAGGGCGATGCTCGAGCTGGGCTACGCCGACGCCACCCTCGGGGTATTCGGGCGGGGCGCGGCGGGGGGTGGGTGATGCCCCGATATCGACACCGACCGATCGAGGTGGACTCCAACCAGTTCTTCGAGGACAAGCGGTGGCCCCTTGGTGTGCACCGATCGGACGACGGCGAGACCTGCGTGGTTCGCACCTCGCACGGCGACACCATCCCGCTCCGCAACGGGGACTGGATCGTGCCCCAACCAGGCGGCGGGGCGTACCCGGTTGCCGACGAGCTGTTCCGCCAACTCTGGGAACCGGTCAAGCCCTGCGCGTGCGGCGGCTACTGCGACGGGAAGGGGTGCTGACCTATGGCCGCCACCGACATCGACACCCTGCCCTTCCCGATCCATGTGCAGATGAACGACGGCGCCGCGATCGGCCGGTCCCGGCACACCAACGGCGTCACCGGAGGTGGCTCCCGGTACGCGCCGTTCTGGGAAAAGACGCGGGCGCTCAAGCCGACGATCTCGACACTCACGGGGGCGGTCGGCACCTTCGCCCGCTTCGCCAAGGAGAACGACACCGCCGACAACACCGCCCTGAGCAACTTCTGGTACCGCATCGCCGGGTCCAAGATCGACGGCAAGTACGGCGTCGGCGAGGACGACGCGATCGACGAGCTGCCGAGCACCTGGCACTTCGAGGTCGTCTTCCGCCCCGTCTTCGGGGCCGTGACCGCGGCGCTCGACCTGTTCCAGTTCCAACTCGACTCGGGCAATAACGACGGCGATGAGGTGTGGTGGCAGATCCGGCAGTCGGGCGTGACGACGACGGTGCTGCGCAAGCGAAACTACCAGGCGGGGACCGACGGCAACACCGCGCTCGCCAACGACTTTGTGAGCGGCAACACCTACAGCCTGCGGATCAGCTACACCGCCGCGTCCGCCAAGGGCACCTACGACGGCTCGATCTCCATCTACCGAGCGGCTGGCGACGCATTCGACGCCGACGCCAAGGGCACGACCCTCACATGGTCCGAGATGGCGACGACGACCCACGACGGCGGCAAGCTGCTCCGGGTGGCGATGGGCTGGGAGTCGGCGAGCAACACGCACATCGTCGCCGGGCACGGCAACTACATCAAGGGCTGGTGCCTGCTCGGCGAGGCCCCGGTGTCGATCTCGACGGGCACCTCCTCCTGGAACCGCCTGCACCGCCGCAACCTGGAGAAGGCGATGCTCTGGTGGGACGGCGCCAACTGGCAGTGCCGGGCCGCGATGATCCACCACCACGGGCTGCTCGGTGAGGGCGACATCAAGACCCAGCAGCGGCTCCGCTACTTCACCAGCCTCGCCAACCTGACGGCGGGCACGGCCGCAGCGACGGGCACCTTCGACACGGCCGCCGACGACGGCAACGGCTACTGGCGGACGCTCGACAACCTTGACCTGCCCGCCGACACCGAGGTCTGGCTCGAAGTCCAGAACTTCAACGACGACTCGGGCGGTGACTGGTTCATGCGGGGGAACGCAGGTGAGTACATTCACTTCCGCACGCCCCCGGCCCCGGGCGGCACGCAGACCTTGCCGATCCGCCTGCACCTTCGGGGGTGCGAGAACACCGCCAAGGGTGGGCCGACCAGCCGGGCGCAGACGGTGGACTACTGCGACCCGACGGCTCAGTGCGACATCATCCTCGACACCGGCGACAACCTCGGTGGCGGCTACATGGACGAGGAGAGCTGGGACAAGTCGGGCACCGAGTACGAGGGGGCCGAGACCGACCAGCACTTCGCCGATGCCCACGCCTGCTTCGCGCACGGGTGGCACCGGCTGGTCGAGGTCTCGAACGGTATCTGCGGCCTGGTGATGAGCGACCACGACGGCGTGGTGAACGACGCCCGGCGACCCGAGCTGTGGGCGGACGGCACGACCGCCCAGTGGGGCAAGGGCGGGGCCAACGACCCCATCGACAACCTGATCCTAACCGAGTATCAAACGACGCCCCGCGCCCTTATGGACCTGCTGGCGGTCCACCACCGGAACCGGGTGTACGACGCGATGGTGCTGAGCACGCAGTCCTCCGCGCTCAAAGCCTGGCGGCACCAGACCACGGGTAACAAGTACGGCGTGACACCGTTCGACGCCAACGACTCGGGCTACTACGCGGCCCACTACGGCAGGCACTACTTCATCTTCATGCCGCTCCGTGACTTCGCCAACTTCCACACGGGCGGGACCAACATCCTCTGGGGGCAAGCACAGGCGACGATCGAGGGCTGGCTCGCGGGCATCACCCAGGCGGGCACCACCGTCTGGTTCGTCACCAGCGAGTGGATCACCGGATTCGACGAGGCCACCGGCACGCTGAAGAACAACGACAATCCCAGTTCGATGCGGAACGACGCGGATGTCACCGCCAAGATCTTGGCGGTGTTCGGGACGGCGGTGGACGCCAACGCCAACATCGAGCAATCGCACATCCTCACCTTCGATCACCACTTCGAGGCGTACCTCCTCCAGGCGCAGAACCCGGACACCGCTCTGTCCGACAAGATCTTGAGCCAGGTGAGCTGCGGGTGCGTGTCCGGGCTCGGCCACGACCCCGCGGGGCTGGGCTCCGGCGTGACGCTGGAGTTCGGCGACCGGCTCGGGTCCGCGGTGGGCGACCCGGTGCGGGCGCTTGCCTACATCGACATCCCGGTGAGTGGGTCGCCGACGCTGACGGTGAAGCAGATCACGGGGACAACGACAGCGACGGCCGCGCACGCCGAGACCATGCCCGTGGCCGCCGTAACCGCCGGCCGCCGCACCCGATCCCGAGACCGACGAGTTCGATAAGGAGCACGCGATGAACGATCAACCGGACACCAGGGCGACCGACTGGATCGAGGCCGACGCCGCCGGCTCGACCAACAACACGGCGCTGACCGCGTCGTCGGCCAAGGCCCCCACCCTGACCAAGCCCGAGACCAGCTCGGCCGCGGGGCGGTTCGTCTTTGACCTCCGGGCCGTCGCCGCGAACGCCGCCGACCAGACCCCGCTCCAGCGGGCGGTGCACTACGACGCGGCCTTCGCGCTGCAGGACGCCGACGGGGAGACCGGCGGCTTCCGGGTCTGGCAGTGGCGCCCGGTGGGCGACACCTGGCTGCCCCGGCTGCTGCTCGCCGGCACGATGGCCGCGGGGGCCAGGGTCGGCATCGCCACCGGCACCCTCGACGAGACCTGGTTCCTCGCCGACACCATCACCCTCACCACCGACAACACCCGCGGCGCCTCGGCCCAGGTCGACACCGACGCCGACGGCCTGGCCAACCTCTCCTTCGACGCCGACGGCTCGGCGCTGATCGAGATCGAGGTCAGCCGCGACGGCGGGACCGCCGCCGCGATCCGCGCACTGCTCGCGGCCAAGTAGGAGTGCCCGTGTTCCAGATGAAGTTCAAGTTCGTCGACGAGACGCGCAAGGTCCGCAGGGCCGTCGACCAGTACAAGGTCGAGAACCTGGGCCACGCCGCGGCCCTGGTGCGCATCACCGCCCGGCGGCTGATCCGCAGGCGGAAGGGGTACGCGAAACCGGGCAAGCCCCCGCACACGCACACCGGGCTGCTGCGCAACTCCATCGTCTACGACATCAGCAAGCAGCGCGACGAGGCCCTCATCGGCCCGACGGCCAATGTCATCGGGACGATCGGCGGGCTGCACGAGTTCGGCGGCAAGTCCAGGGCCGGGCGGTACCCGGCGCGGTCGTTCATGGGGCCGGCGTTCGAGACCATCCTGCCGCGGCTCCCGGCGATCTGGCGCAACAGCCTGAGGGGTGGGTAGCATGGCCGGGGCATCGGGCATCAGAGCGGGCAAGGCGTTCGTGGAGCTCTCCACGCGCGACAAGCTCACCAAGGGCCTGCTCCGGGCTCAGGCCCAGCTCAAGGCGTTCGGCGCCGGGGCCTCGAAGATCGGCGTCGGGATGGTCGGCATCGGCGCCGCCGTCGCCGGCCCGCTCGCCCTGGCGACCAAGTCGTTCATCTCCCAAGGCGACCAGGTGCAGAAGATGGCGATCCGCACCGGCCTCGCCGCCGAGGCGGTCAGCGAGCTGGGGTACGCCGCCGAGCAGTCCGGGTCCAACATCGAGACGCTGGAGAAGGGCGTCCGCAAGATGCAGCAGAGCATCACCGACGCCGGCAGGGGCCTCTCCACCGCGGTCGACGGGCTCGAGGAGATGGGGCTCAGCGCCGACCAGCTCGAGGGCAAGAGCGTCGAAGAGCAGCTCAACCTCATCGCCGACGGCATCGCCTCGATCGACGACCCGACGCGGCGAGCGGCGGCGGCGATGAAGATCCTCGGCCGGGCCGGCACGCAGCTGATCCCCCTGATGGAGGGCGGGGCCGCGGGGATGGCCGAGCTGCGAGACCAGGCCCGGGCGCTCGGCCTCACGATCTCGGGGGAGGCGGCGGACAACGCGGCCAAGCTCGGCGACGAGGTGAACGACCTCCGCCGCGTGCTCAAAGCCACGGTCTTCACCATCGGATCGGCGCTCTTCCCCGTCGTCAGCGACCTGGTCAGGGCCGCCACCGAGGGGGCGGTCGTCGTCGCCAGGCTGGTGGACCGCAACCGTGAGCTGTTCGTGGTCGCGGCGAAGGTCGCGGTGGTCGTCGCCGCGGCGGGGGCGGCGCTCCTGGTGCTCGGCACCTCCTCGATCCTGCTCGGGAGCATCCTCGGCCTGCTCGCCAGCGCGATCTCCGCGGTTCCCGTCGCCCTCGGCGCCGCGGGTGCCGCGCTGGCGTGGATCCTCAGCCCGATCGTGCTCGTCACCGCGGCGGTGGCGGGCATGGGCGCCGCGATCGTCACCTACTCCGGCCTGGGCGGCGAGGCGCTGCGGTGGCTGGGAGACCAGTTCGGCAGCCTGCTCGAGCGCTGGCGGCCGGTGGTCGATGCCATCCGCGATTCGCTCTCGGGCGGCGACATCACCGGCGCGGCGAAGGTGCTGTGGGCAGGGCTGAAGGTCGAGTGGGAGAAGGGCTCGATGGCCCTCCAGGCGGTGTGGCTCGGGGTCAAGACGCAGTTCCTCACCCTCGCCAGCAAGATGGGGTTCGGGCTCCAGGCGGCGATGGAGATCGGGCTGCACGCCGTGGAGACCGCGTGGATCCGGACCATCGGCTTCCTCGGCAACACCTGGGACCGGCTCATCGCCAGGCTCAAGAGCGGATGGGAGTCGCTGACGACGGCGACCGCCAAGGGCATCCTCGATTTCCAGGCCCGGGTCGACCCGAACTTCTCGAAAGAGGACGCGGCCGCCGGCAAGAAGCTGCTCGACGAGCAGCTCGCCGACAGGAAGTCGCAGATCGACGCCGACGCCCAGAAAAGCATCGAGGAGCGAGACGCCAGGCGCAACACGAAGCTGAAAGCGGCCGACGAGAAGCACCGGGAGGTCCTGGCCGGCATCGTCAGCGACGCCGACAAGGCCGCCGCGAAGATCGCGGCCGACGGCGCGGCGTCGCTCCTCGAGGCCCAGGAGGCCCTGCGAGAGGCAGAGGCGGAGCTCGCCGCGGCGATCGCCGCGGCGCAGAGCCCCGGGGGGGACGGAACCCCGGGGGCTCTGGGCACGCTCGCCGATCGGCTGCAGGCGCTCCTCGACGGCGTGGGCGGCGCGATGGACGGGGCCAGCTCGGCGGGCACCTTCTCGGCGTCGGCCGTCGCCGACCTGGGCAACCGCCGCCTCGACCGCCTGGTCGAGGCCACCGAGACCGTCGCCGACAACACGACCAAGCTCGTCCGCAACAGCCGCAGCGGCGGCCTGACTTTCAGCTGATCGGAGGGATCGATGTCGGTGGCGTTCCGGGAGAAGTTCAAGAGCAGGCACACGGTCGAGGGGGCCAACCCCAGCGTCGAGATCATCCACTTCGCCGATGTCTCCGGCGAGACCGATGAGAACCTCGCCGTCGTGACCGCCGCGATCGCGACGCTCCCCGACACCTACGACTCCAAGCCCCGCCAGTCGATCGAGGCCGAGGAGCTCGCCCCCGACCTCTGGCAGGTGACCACCACCTACGCCTACACCTTCAGCTCGTTCACCCTGCCCACGGGCGGGTCGGCGTCCAGCTTCGACACCACCGGCGGCACACGGCACCTCACCCAGTCGCTGGCCACCAGGGGCCGGTACGCGCCCGTCGGCGGCGTCGCGCCCGACTTCGGCGGGGCGATCGGGGTCAACGACGACACCGTCGACGGCGTGGACATCCTCGACCGCCGCTACCGCTTCCGGGAGATCCGCATCGTCGCCGACTCCGCCGTGGACGCGGCGTACAAGGCCGTCATCTACGGGCTCTCCGGCTCGGTCAACACCGATATCTTCCAGGGGTTCCAGCCCGGCGAGGTGCTCTTCGAGGGGGCGACCGGCACCCAGCGCTCCGAGAGCGACTGGGAGATCGTCTTCCACTTCAGCGCCCTGCCCAACGCGACGGACCTCTCCGTCGGCGACATCACCGTCGCCGAGAAGAAGGGGTGGGAGTACTTATGGGTGCGCTATGTCGAGAGCGTCGATGAGGCCGCCAGGGCCCTGGTGAAGTCGCCCGTCGCGGCCTATGTCGAGCAGGTCTACCCCGAGGGCGAGTTCGCCGCCCTGGGTCTGTAGGAGGTCGCGCGTGCCCGGAGGTCCGCTCAACAAGGTGACCAAGGGGGCGCGGCTGGCGATCCCGGCCGAGGCGTACAACAGCTTCGTCGACGCGGCCGTCGCCCACCGCGAGCGCGGGCGGATCGGCGGCAACCCCCTGGTGGCCACCCCCGGCTCGGGCGTCGTCCGCGTCCGCAACGACTCGGGGCTCGACCGCGGCCGGTTCGACATCCTGTCGCCCGAGTCGGCCCCCCTCGCACCACTCACCCCGTCGGTCGCGATCGAGGAGTTCCTGCGGGTGATCGTGCTCGGGGCCGTCACGCCGACGCTGGCCCACTCGGGGCGGGCCCTGGTCCTCCTCGAGCCGATCGCCGCCAACCGCGTGGGCCTGGCCCTCGCCGACGGCGTGACCCACGCCCGTGTCCGGATGATCGACGACCGCGACCGCGGCGCCGATGTCGATGCCGCCGACCCCACGGTGCTCCGCAGCTGCTCGGACGGGCCGGCCCAGCTCCTCTGGGTGCAGCCCCGGGCCGAGCGGGAGAACCCGACGATCGCGTGGGTGATCTGCCGCCTCGGCGTCTCGGCGGAGCGAACCATGCGGGCGGTGCTCACGAGCGCCGAGGAGTTCGCCCCCAACCGCTGGCGCTACAGCTGGATGGAGGCCCGCTGGCAGGGGGCGGCGGCGGGCTGGGCCCCGGTGCTGGGCGCCTACACCCACACGGATTGGGGGTACGCCTACAACGGGTTCGAGAACGCCAATAGGGCGACGGGGGTGCAGGGCAGCGGCATCGACGAGGACACGCTCCCCGATGGGTTCGACCACCAGCCGCTGGGGCCCGGGGCCGCCCCGCTGCTCCATGGCCCGGTGTACGCCGCGGACGGCACGCCGGCGTGGATCTTCGACGGCGTGAACAATGTCGATGGGGAGTGCCAGCCGTGAGCCACCACCGGTGCTGCGATTGTGGCGGCGGTGGCGGGGACGACTGCTGTGTCTGCGGGCTGTGCTATTTCGACGGGGGGCCGGTCCCGTTCAGCGCCGTGGTGACCGTCACCGGCGGCGGCGTGGACAGCGGGTGCTGCGCCGCGTTCGGCCCCGAGGCTGGCCAGTGCCTGGAGTCCGAGCTCGCGGTGGCAATCGAGTCTCTGGTCTTCGACGACGGGGAGATCTCCGCCGGGCCGTGCGGGCTGGCCGCGCACAACGAAACCGCGACCTACGAGGCCGAGTTCTGCGATTGTGATGGGGACTGTCAGCCGGGCATCGTCAGCGAGGTCCTCCGGATCCGCAGCGCCGTAACGGGCCCAACCTGCCCCGGGTTCTACCTGCCGACGGCTGGCGCCCTGGTCGACCTCTCGGTTCCCGACCAGGACGGCAAGCAGTACCCGGGGATCGTCGTCTGGGGCGGCTCGCGGTGCCTCGGGCCCCTGGTCATGGCCTCCTGCGAGCGCGAGGTCCTCGTCAACCCCGGCGGCACCGGGGCCCGGGCCGAGCGGAGGCTGCGGATCTTCGTCGTGGCCGGCGCCGGCGGCGGGGTCGCGTTCATCGCCATGATGGACTCGCCCTGCGAGCTCTGGCCGTGCGAGGGCGGCTGCCTGGTGTGGGAGTACCCGCACCGCATCGCCGGCGGCGGGACCACCTCGGGCGGCTTCGACTGCGACGGCTCGTTCGACCCCGCCGGGAGCTTCAGCGCCGCGTACCCCGGCGCGTGCGAGACGGAGATCAGTGACAGCTGCCCGGAGAGCTCGCTGTGCACCGAGACCGGGGACTTCGCCGTCGCGTTCGACTTCGCGGTGTCGACGCACTTCGGCGGGTTGATGGCCCAGTGCCCTCCCTCCCCCGAGCGGGACGGCGGCGGGCTCGGGGGCGACGACCCGGACGACCCCGCCGACCAGGTGATCGTGCCCGCCGCGTGGCTCAGCGAGTTCCCCGACCTCAGGCGGGCGGTGGACGCGATCCGCGCCAGCCTGGGGCCGGGGACCGACCAGGCGCCCCCGCCCCGCCCCGTCGGACCGGACCGCCGCGGACCGGGAGACTACTTCTGATGGCCTGCTGCCGCCACAAGCACGCGACCCCGGCCGACCGCGCGGCAATGTGCGCCGCGTGCTCCAGGTCCGTGCGCACCACCGACGCGGGGGGCGAGCTCTGGAGCTGCACCGTCTCGGGCCGCCCGCTGGCCGACCACATCGTCCGCCGCGCCCGCTGCCCCCTGGGGCGGCACCCGTCGTGCAAGACCGGCGTGCTGCGCTGGCTCGGTGTCCGCTGGTACGGCGTGCCCATGCCCGTGCGGCTGGCGCTGTGGGCGTGCCACGCTCGGCACCCCAGGCCGTCGCGGTTCACCGGGTGCGGCTGCCTGGCGCGGGCCAAGGACCTGTGCGTCTCGATCAAGGACTCGTTCACCACCGCCGCGTGTCGGCGTAGGCTCTCACCGAGCACAAGGAGCTAGCGATGGCGGAGAAAAGACTCAACCCCGGAGCGTCGTCGCTGAACGCGGCCAACTGGCCGGCTGGCGTCGGGTTTGCGAATGCCGCCGAGCTGGCGATCGTCGACAGCGACAAGGTCCACGCCGACCTGGACCGCACCGCCGACACCACCACCGGCATCAACTACCTGCACATCCGGGGCAACGCGCCGACGGTCGGGGACGACACCAACGGCGACCTCATCGTCGAGTTCGACCCGGCGTACACCACCCAGGACAACTTCGTCTGGGCCACGCGGGCGGGCAAGTGCCGGCTCCAGGCCGCCGCCAACATCTGCCGCTCGGCGGTGTTCATGGCCGGGGGGGGCGATGCCTTCCTGGTCTCCGGCTCGTTCGACAACATCAAGGTCTCGGGCAAGATGACGCTGCACATCCTCGCCGGCGTCGACATCAACACCGCCCTCTACGCCACCGGGGCCTGCAAGGTCCTGGTCTACGAGAAGTCCGGGGACAGCGTCCCCGCGGTCTACGCCGGCGAGAACGCCCTCGTCGACTGCCGGCGCCGGATTGACAACCTCCGCAACCGCCAGAACGCCCGCACGCTGGTGGACAACCGCTCCGGCACCGGCATGACCGACTGCCTGATCGAGGGCGGCGTCGTGGTCCCCATCGCCGGCGACATCCCGACGGTCACCTGGTGGGGCGGCCGGCTCGACCCCTCGAGGATCGCCGAGGCCCTCAGCTTCGGCACGACCGCGTTCGCCCTGAACGGGTCCGGGCTGGTCGTTCCCTCGTCCAACTCGCTCCTGACGGTCGGCACGCCTACTGGGCTGCTGCCCGCCGTCCCGGTGGGGATCTGAGCCATGCTCGACCACAAGGAGGTTGTCGGCGACCCGATCGACATCGCCATCGCCGGCGGGAACACGGTGGTCGATGTCCGCACCGGCGACTACGGCCGGGGCGTGGCGTACCGCGTCAGCGGGGTGTGGACCAACGGGGTGATCGCCGTCTACGGGCGCGTGGGCGAGGGCAAGTGGATCGACACCGCCGAGCGGATCACCGCGGCCGACCCGAAGACGGCGGTGATGGACCTGATCGGCTGGAGCGAGCTGCGGTTCGCCGTCCTGACGCCCGACACCGGCGGCGGCTGCGAGCTGCGGGTGGCGGTGATCGTCAAGGGGCCGAGGTAGCCTTCGGGCGATCCCGCAGGGCCAGCGCGAGCACCGCCAGCGCGATCCCGCAGAACAGGATCAGCCACAGCCCGTTGCCGATCTGGATCGCGCTGCTGAAGGCCCCGTCCACACCGCCCTGGGCCTCGCCGTTGCTCCGGATCTCGGAGATGCCGAGCACCTTCTGCGCGCCGAGTGCCGCGCACCCCAGCCCCATCAGGCCCGCGATCACCCGGCGTGGTGCGTTGATCGGCCGCGACGGTCCCGGGCTGAGGCTGACCAGGAGCGCGATCCCGAAGCCGGCGAAGGTGAACCAGCCGTAGCCCATGGTCCCGTGGAACGATCCGGCGAGCGGGACGATCGCCCAGGGCAGGAAGGTCCCGAGCATGCCCATGGCGCTCACGGCCGCCAGCCCTCATCGCGGCCGGCCCGGCGGGACTGTCGCACCCGCGACCGCTGGCTGGTCTACCTCGCGGCGGCGACCACCGGCCTGCGCTGGGGGCAGCTCAAGGGGCTCGAATGGGAGCACGCCAGGCTCGAGGCCGACCCCCCCCACCTCGACCTGCGGGCCCGGCTCTGCAAGAACGGCGAGCCGTCGATCGTCTGGCTCACCGCCGAGCTCGCCGGGGCGCTGCGGGACGCCCGCGGGGTCCGTTACCGGTTCACGCCGAATGTGGGCAGCGTCCCCGAGACCCGGGTCTTCCGGTCGGTGCCCAAGACAACGAGCTTCGACCGCGACCTCCGCGCGGCCGGGCTGGACAAGGGCGGCGGCGACCGCGGCACCTTCAGCTTCCACTCGCTCCGGCACTTCGCCAGCAACCGGATGGCGTGGGTCGGGTTCTCGACAACGGAGCGCCAGCGGCAGAATCAGCACCTCACGGAGGCCATGACTGAGAAAATCTACACAGACCCCGAAAATATCGAGCTGGGCCGTAAGGTGTTGTCAATGCCCGACTTATTGGCGTCTGGGCCGACGCCTGGGGTCATGGTGGCAGGGGAAACTTCCCACATCGACTTGACAGATCTGGCCGGGACCGCCGAAATGTCCCCAGCCAAGCCGATGCCAACCACCCCCTCCATCCACGACTCGAAAGCCCCCGCCCACGCTGCTGGCGTCGTCTTGGCAGATTTCGATGGCACGCGGGCGGGGACTTCTGTGCCGGGGAGGTGGGTCAGTCCATCCGGGGAATCAGGGCGACAGGATTCGAACCTGTCACCCCGATCGACCGGGCGCGGCCCTCGGGGCCGTTCGGGGGGCGTGGCGCATGGGCGCGACGCCGAGGGGCGAGAGCCCCTGACTGATCCGCTCACCCTGGCCATCGAGTCGGCAGAAGCAGCGCTGCGCGTCGTGCGTGCGCTGTCCGATCGGAGGCCCAGCCATGACGACGACCACCCCCACCCCCGAGCCCCGGGACGGGACGCCCGCCCATCCTGAGTCGGCCCCGCCCGTCGGGTTCACCGAACCACACCTCTGCCTGCCGGTCTGGCTGACAGGGCTCGCCGACCTGACCGAGCTCGCCCACAAGACCGTCGAGCGGGCCAACCGCGAGCTGAGCGCCTCCCAGCGGCGCAGCGGTGAGTTCGTCGAGCAGGCCAACCTGGTGCGGGGCGTCGTCGACGCGATCGTCAGGGACATGCGCCGTATCGACAAGCTCCTCCCCGGGTACCAGTCGCCCGCCGGGCAGGACTGCCGGCTGGACGAGGTCCTCGCCGCCCTCCGCCCGCTCGCGGCGGTCGCCGACTGGTACGACGACGACGCCCTCGACGAGGCGAGGCCGTCCCGCGGCGACAACCACCGCGGGCCAGAGACGATCGAGCTGCTCACCACGAGCGGCGGCCGCGCGCTGCTGACCCTCGCCGACGCGTTCCGCGCCCGCACCGCCCTGGCCCGGGCCGGGGGTGCCGCGTGACCCGCGCCCGCCAGCACGCCGGGCAGGGCTCGCTCTTCGACGAGCGGCGGCCCACCGGGCACGGCTCGCACCGGATGCACGAGAACAGCCAGCGGTCGTGGCGCGAGCTGGACTTCACAGGCCGCAAGCTCGATCTGTGCCGGGCGCTCGCCGAGCTCGGCGTCGCCAGCACCGACCGCCAGCTCTGCCAGCACCTCCGCCGCCAGGACATGAACTATGTCCGCCCGGCGATCACCCGCCTGGTCCGCGACCGCATCTTCGCCGAGGTCGGCTCCGTCACCGACGGGCTCACCAACCGCCGCGTGCGCAAGGTGTGGTTCGCCGCCGAGCGGGCCGAGGGGTCCGAGGGGGGTGCCGCTTGAGCCGCGATCGCACCAACACCCCCGCCCGACCCGTGCAGCACTTCATCCCCCACCCCGTCCGCAGCGACGAGCACGGGCGGGTCCACCTCCAGAGCCGGCGCATCGAGCAGGAGTCCGCCAGCTCGGGGGAGGAGTTCCCGGTCGGGACGGCCGTCGCCTGCGAGGTGCAGACCGCGCGGGGGATCGATCGCTTCCGCGGCACGGTCGCCGGCTGCTTCTACTCGCGGGTCTACCGCTCGACCGTGGTGTCGGTCCGCGACGAGTCGGGGCAGGTCCGCAAGCTCGACGCGGCCCATGTGCGCCTGGCGCCGGGGGGTGCGTCATGAGGACGACCAGGTGGATCGGCGCCGCGGCCGCCGCCCTCTTCACCGCGTGGCTCGCCAAGCAGGTGTGGGGCTTCTTCACGCTCGCCGCCCTCAACCGGCACGACCTGTACCTCGAGGGGCTCGCCTGGTTCGCCGCGGCGGTGGTCGCCGCGTTCGGCCTGGCCGCCATCGGCTCCCTCTTCGCCACGCCAGCCAAGGAACGCGACTCATGAAGACCGGCCAGATGTTCCCCCGCAAGACCTTCAACGCCGAGGACCTCGAGGCGTTCAACCCGGACGGGATCACCGTCGTCACCATCCGCGAGCTCACCTACAAGACCGGCGAGGCCCGCAACATCGGCGAGGCCAAGATCGACTACTACCTCAAGTGCGATGAGCTGAAGAAGCCGCTGCGGCTCAACATGACCAGCGTCGGCCAGATCGAGGCCGCGCTCGGCTCCGACGAGACCGACGACTGGATCGGCCGCCGGCTCGGCATGCAGCCGATGCAGTGGCCAGTGCCCAACCCCAAGGGCGGCAAGTCGATGGTCTGGGTGCTCAACTTCTACCGGGTGGCCGACGACGCCCCGCCGTCGCTTCCGATGCAGACCGACCTCACCGGCTACGCCGGGTGGACCGACGGCGAGAAGCGCAGGCTCCAGAAGATGCTCCCCGCGGGCAGCGGTCGATCTCCCACCACCGGCGCGGGCGGCGGCAAGGACGCCGCCCCCGTGCCGATGGGCGCCGAGACCGCCGCCAGGATGATCGTGCGGCTCCGCGAGCGCGGGCTCAGCTGGTCCAACCTCGAGGCCTACTGCAAGAACCAGGGCCGGCCGGAACTCATCAGCGGCATGATGCCCGCCGACTGCCCGGCCGAGCTGCTGCCGATCGCCAAGGTCTTCTACTCGACCACGCCGGTGGTCGAGAAGTGCCCCGACATCGACAAGGCCGTCGCCGACCTGGTCGCCGGCTGGGAGCCCGAGCCCGCCGCGGCCAAGGCCGAGGTCATCGACAAGACCACCGGCGAGGTGATCGACACCGACGACATCCCGTTCTGACCCAGCGGCCGACCGCGGCGGGCGGCGTTCGTCCGCCGCGGCCGAGTCCGCGAACGCATCGAGAGGATTGCCATGAAGCCCACCATCGGAAGGATCGTCCACTACTACCAGGAGCTGCCCACGGGGCGCGGGGTCGATGTCCAGCCCAACGCGGCGATCATCACCAGGCTCAACGCCGGCGGCACCGTCAACCTCTGCGTCTTCCACAGCGGGCTGAGCAGCTCGCCCAGCGGCAACGCGCAGTCTGTGGGGTTCGGCGACCCCGCCGAGGACAAGACCGGCAAGCTGTGGTGCTGGCCGCCCAGGGAGACCTCTCCCGACGGCTCGGCGATCAGCACGACGGGCGAGGTCGCGAGCACCAACGCCGAGGCCAAGACCGAGGCCGCGACGGCTGGCTCTGCCGACCGCGACGAGGGGGAGCCTGGCGCCGCGGCCTCCCCCTCCACCTGAGCCCACCACGCGGGCCGAGAGGCCCGCTCGCTTGTGTCGCCCGGCGGGGGCCCCAAACGCCCGCCGGGGTTTCTCCGCCTCACGCCCAGCCCCTCCAGCCCCCAGGACGGCCATGAACAAGTCGAAGCTCCACTCGCAGGTCGCCAGACTCCCAGCCTACCGGGCGCTCACGGCTCGGGCGAGGTCGGTCTGGCAGTCCCTCTGGTCGTTCGCCGGCGGGGCGGAAGCCGACGAGGCCGGCGAGCTCCAGCTCTCCTGCCGGGTGCGGGTCGAGACGCTCGCCGACGCCGAGGGGTGCAGCCGCCGCACCGTGCTCGTGTCGCTCGCCGAGCTGGAGCGGGCCGGGTTCCTGGCTCGGTCCAGGACCGGCCGGGCGACCGAGTTCAGCCTCTTCCCCGCCCCGCGCGATGTGCAGAATCCTGCACATCAGATGCGCAGTCCGCTGCACATCAGATGTGCAGAATCCTGCACATCAGATGCGCAGAATCCTGCGCATCGCGCGGCCCCGTCTATCTGTATTCACCAAGACCACCTTACCAAGACCACGACGACAGGGGCCGTCGACGGCGGCGGATCGATCCCTTCAGGGAAGAGACCGCCGGAGCCAGCCGCGCTGCACGGGGCGGCCGCGGTGGCCTTCGAGATCCTGACCGATCGGTCCTGCCCCCCGGGGGCCCGGTTCACCACCCCCGCCGACCAGTCGGCCCTCCGGCGGCTGCTCGTGCCCCTGGCCGATGCCAGCTGGCCGGTGGTCGAGCTGGCCCGCTACGCCCTCGATCGGGCCCGCACCCCGGGGCTCAAGAACCCGCGGGGCATGGTGATCGCCACGCTCAAGGAGCCCGACCTCCACGCCGTCTACGAGCACGCCGCCAGGCAGCGGGAGCTCGAGGACCACCGGGCCCGGGCCGGGGCCCGCGGGGCCGCACGGGCCAGCACCGCCGCCCACGAGGCCCGCCAGGCCGAGGAGCGCCGCCGGCACGCCGAGGCGGTCTTCGAGGCCGCCAGCCCCGAGCAGCTCGCCGACGCGGTCGAGCGGGTGCGTGCCGGGGCGTCGGCCTACCTACGCCGCCAGATCCGCGACCTGACCACCGAGCAGCTGCTCGCCAAGCCATCAGCCCGAGCCCTCATCGTCGAGGCGCTCGGCCACCACCCCCGCGTCGCCCAGACGCGATAGCCGCGAGAGGAGGGCCGCATGGCCCGAGGACCATCGAACAAGGCGCCCACGACCGAGACCGTCAGCAGCTTCCCCCCCAAGGTGTGCAAGATGCTGGTGGGCCTCGCCGGGGCGAGGAAGACCGCCAAGGACCGGCTGAACACGCTCATCGGCCGCCGCAAGGACCTCGACGAGGAGCTCAACGAGCTCGGGGCCGGGCACACCGAGGAGCACCTCGAGACCCGGTCGTCGATGGTCATCACGCTGCGGGGCATCGACTGGCAGCGGGCCCGCATCAAGACCCTCCGCGACAAGATCGAGGAGCTGCTGCTCGACCCGACGCAGGACTGGCTCTGGGAGAACCTGCCCGACATCACCCGGCACGACCCCGACGAGGCGCTGCTGTTCTCGGGGGGCACGACCGAGCCCGAGCCCGACGACGAGGAGGGCGACGGGGATGACGAGGAGGATGGGGAGGAGCCCGGCGACGACCCCGCCCAGCTCTCCCTGGTCGGCGGCGACGCCGAGCCCGTCGGCGATCCGCCAGCCGAGTTCCCCACCCTCGCCATCAGCGGGCAGACCACCGACGAGCTGGTCGCCTCCATGCTCCCCGGGGTGTTCGCCGACCAGCACGGCCGCAAGCTGCCCATCGGCGACCACGAGGCGCTCGAGGAGGTCGTCAACAACGCCGTCGGCTCGTTCTGGGACTGGGAGGTCGTCCGCTCGGCGGCCTACGGCGACACGATCCATGTCCGCCGCGAGCAGGGCGGCAAGGTGAACCTGACCCTGACGCGGGTCGGCGACATCGAGGCGCCCGCCGCGAAGCGGTCGAGCAAGAAGCCCGCGGGGTGACCCATGCGTCGGCCGAGGCTCACCGACAAACGCATCCGCGGGCTCCAGCTCGCGATCGAGCGGCTGCGGCCGCTCGCGGGGAACACCGCCGGCGACGGCCTGTTCAGGCTGCCGACCGACGACACCCACGACCTCCGCGCGGCCGTCGCGTATGTCGACGCCCTCGCGGGGTGGAACCACGAACGAAAGGAAGACCGTGAAGACAGCCCGGAAGAGCAGCAAGAAGGCAGCGAGGCAGCGAGCGAGAGGGACCAAGGCAGCAGGGCAGGCGGCGGGGCCGCTGCCGGAGATTGAGCGGGGGGCCAACCTGGCCAGGATGCGGACCGACCAGGGGCAGCAGGACATCCGACGCATCGACACCGCCCTGATCAACATCGACGAGCACCACCGGCGGGAGCTGTCGGACGAGGTCTTCAAGACCGGGTGCCGCGGCCTGGCCGAGCGGATCGCCGCCGAGGGGCTGCTCGTGCCCATCAAGGTCACGGCCCCCGGCGATGGCAGCTACCGCCTGGTGTTCGGGCTGCGTCGGCTCACGGCCGTGACCATGACCGGCGCCGAGTCCATCGAGGCCATCGTCGCCGGTCCCATGACCGAGGAGGAGATCGAGGCCGAGCGGATGAGCGAGAACCTCAACCGCCTCGAGGCCAGCCCGATCGACGAGATGCTCGCGCTGGGCAAGCTCTACGACGCGGTCGACGCCGCCCACCCCGGGACCGCCGCCGACACCCCCGAGGAACACGACGAGTCGGTCATCGTCGCCGTCGCCGAGCGGATCGGCCGCACGCCCAAGTGGGTCCGCGACCGGCTCTACCTGCGTCGGCTCGCGCCGAAGGTCGTCGGCCTGGTCGTCGCCGGTCGGCTCCCGCTCACCCACGCCCGCGAGCTGGCCAAGCTCGGCAGCGACCGGGAGCAGGAGGAGCTCGCCCGCCAGGCCGCCCGCGACGGGGACGGTGTCGGCGGCATGAGCCTCGACGCCCTCGCCCACGCCGTCAGCCGCCGGCGTGCCCGGCTCGACGGGGTGGACTGGCTGCTGGAGGTCCCCTTCGGCGGCTGCCGCGCGTGCGAGGGGTGCCCGCACAACACCGCGACCGATGCGATGCTCTTCGAGGGGTCGGCGCAGCCGGACAAGGCCATGTGCACCAACCTCGGGTGCTTCGCCAAGAAGACGAAGGCGGCGCACCTGACGATCAAGAACGCCGTGGCCAAGGCCGCGGCGAGGGTATCGAGCGGCAAGCTGCCCGACGCCAAGCTGGCGACCCTCCGCGCGGCGGGCGTGCTCCCCGAGGGCGTCAAGGAGACCACGGTCGCGGCCCGGGTGCGCGCGGCGGTCAAGCCCGCGGGGGCGGCGGGGACGCCCGACCACGAAGGCCCCGCGGCATGGACGGGTGGCAAGGCCGCCGGCAAGGCGGCGACCAAGGCCGGCGGCAGGCCGATCGAGTCGCTCGCCGACGAGGCGTGGCGGCGGTTCGAGTCCGAGCGGTGGCAGGAGCAGGACATCGCTCTCCACCGGCGGCTGCACGAGTGCCCGGAGGTGCTCCCGGCGGTGTGGGCGTTCTGCGCGGTCGCCGGCCGCGACTACGGGCTGACGAAGCAGGAGAAGGCCGAACAAGCGGCGCTGCTCCAGCTGGCGACGGAGATCATCAAGGGCGAGGCGCAGGCGAGCGAGACCTCCCGGTTGCTCGAGCGGTGCGTACCGCTGCTGGTGCCCAAGCCCGGGCAGCTCCATCACCTCTGCGCGTACACCGAAGACCAGTCCATAACCCTTGGCGAGCTGCTGCTCGGGCCGATGCCGCAGGAGACGAAGTGGAAGGACGCCTGGATCGCCGAGCACGAGCAGGAGCACGCTCAGGCGACCGGCAAGAAGGCGGCGGGGAAGAAGTCCGGTAAGAAGAATACGGCGGGGAGGGCCGCCCCGTGACCTGGGAGACCTACACCCCCGCGTGGACGAAGGTGCTCGTCGCCGGCGAGGCCAGCCTGTCCAAGAGCGGCTCGCTGACGATCCTCGACAAGGACCTCGAGGCCGCGGGCATCGCCGGCGGCCGTGTCGTGGTCCGCATGGACCGGCAGGAGCGGCGGATCGCCCTGCGGTCCCCGGCGTCGAGGGCCGAGCCGTCGCTGTCGTTCAGCGTCGCCAACGGCAAGCGCACCCGCTCCAGCAAGATCCACATCGGCCGCGTGCTGCGGGTCATGGGCCTCGAGCTGCGGCACGCGGTGCGGTGCCAGGTCGTGGTCCACGGCGACGAGCTGATCGTGCTGCTGCCCCTCGAGCCCGTCGAGCCGGCCCGGGTGAAGGCCACGCCGATCCCCCGGGGGTCACTCACCAACCGCCACAAGCCGTCTGGACCGCCACCCACCATGCAGCAGTAGACGGAGCTTCAACCCATGACCACCACACCACCACCACCACCCCAGCCCGCGTACTGCCGCTCGCCCGAGTGCTGCGGCCGCGGCATCCTGACGAGGACCGTCGAGCTGGAGTCGGGGATCTGCGACGCCTGCGACGAGCGGAACCGTCGTGTCGAGGCGGCCCGTGGCGAGCGGAGGACCGACCGCCTGCGCTGCACCGACTGCGGGTCGGTGCTTTTCACCGAGGAGGAGGAGGCCAACGCCATGTGCGAGGCGTGCCTGAGGAGGTCGGCATGATGTGGCACATCTACCACCCGGGCGGGACCTCGAGGTTCAAGATCATGAAGACCGCCGACGGCACGCTCGGGCTGGAGGCGGCACGGTGAGCACCGGCACACGCATCCCGCTCGAGATGGCCCGCACCGCGGCGGGATACCTCCTCCACTGCTGGGGGGCCGACGCCGCCGACGCGACGATCGTCGGCAGCGCCCGCCGCGGCCGGCCCGATGTCGGCGACATCGAGGTCTGCGTGCCCGTCGAGCCGCCGGAGCACGACCGGCTCTTCAAGGCCATGCACGCCAGCGTCCACCAGCAGGACGGGCTCTTCCAGGGGCCCAGCGACCTGCCGCCGCTCACGATCGTGCAGGGGCTCAGGCCGGGCTTCAAGCAGGCCCGGGTCGTGGCGCATGTGAAGTACCGGGGCAGCCCCTTCGACCTGCCGGTCGAGATCTACCGCTTCGAGCCCGGCGCCCGCGCCTGGTCGCTCATCATGCGGACCGGGCCCAAGGAGTTCGGGCAGTGGTTCCTCGGCCGGTGGAAGCGGCAGTTCAGCATCCCGACCGAGCAGCCGGCCTCGGTCGAGGGCTGCCTGGTCGACCGCTACGGCCATCGGGTGCCCATCGACGACGAGGCCGAGTGCTTCCGCCGCTGCGGGATCGGGTTCGTCGCCCCCGACCGGCGTGACGCCTTCATGGAATCGCTGAGGAGCGGCTGATGCGCGAGACGACCACCACCACAACCACCACCAAGCCAGCCGCGGCCGGCGGCGCCACCTCCCGGGGCAACCAGCTCCTGGCGATCCTGCACGCCGACATGCCGCGGTTCATCTGCCCGGACTCGGGGCGGGCGGTCTCGCCCATGACGGCCAAGATGGTGCTGGTGGTCGTCGCGATGCACCCGGGCAGCTGCATGACGCTCCGGCAGCTCGCGTGGCTCTGCGGCATCGCCTACTCGGTGGTCATCTACGCGGTGGTGGTGCTGCTCGACCGCGGGCTCCTGCTCCGGGTCGAGCCCAACAACCGGGCCCCGACGCTCCCCAGCCGCTGGCGGGGCAAGACCTACGCCTACGAGGTCAACTGGCGGGCCGTGCTCGACCTGCCTCGGAAGGACCTGACCCCGCCGTCGGCGGCGAAGCCCGATCGCGGGGTGTCGGCGTGACCGATGCCCCCCGCACTATCAACGCGATCGCCCCGTGGTTCGGGGCCAACCGCGAGCGGGCCGAGCTGGTCGGGCGGCTGCTCGGCAAGCTCGCTTGGTGCGGGGTGCCCTTCATGGGCGGCGGGGCCGAGCTGCCCTTCATCGACACCCGAGAGGGCGTCGCCGGCGACCTGCACCGGCATGTGATCAACCTGGCCCGCGTCATCCGCGAGCCAGGGCTCAGGGAGGAGCTGGCCGCCCGGCTCGACCGCACGCTCTTCCACGAGGAGGAGTTCCGCGATGCCCAGCGGCGGGGCGCCGAGCGTGATGCGGCCTCCGCCGGAGGGCTGTTCGGCGCTCCGACCGAGGGCAGCGAGGGGCCGGATGTCGGCTGGGCGTTCGACTACTTCGTGTGCTGCTGGATGGGGCCGGGGGCCAAGGCCGGGAAGCCGGGGCACTTCACGAGCTACTTCCCCGTGCGGATGTCGGCGTCGGGCGGGTCGAGCGCCAAGCGGTTCCGCTCCGCGGTCGAGAGCCTCGACGGCTGGCGCGAGGCGCTGCGGCCGTGGTCGTTCGTCTGCCGCGATGCCGCGGACATGCTCGACCGGGTCTCCGGGTGGGAAACCAAGCGGCGCCAGGACGCCTCCTCGGGAGAGCGGCTCGAGCCGTACGGGGTCTACTGCGACCCGCCCTGGCCAGACCTCGGCCGAGACTACGAGCACAAGGTGAACGACGCGGTGTTCCACCGCCGCCTCGAGGAGCGGCTCCGCGGGATGAGCACATACCGCGTGGTGGTGCGCTACGGCGACCACCCGCTGATCCGCGGGCTCTACACCAGGCCTGAGTGGGAGTTCACCGAGATCGAGACCCGCAGCCAGGCCAACACCGCTGTGCTCGAGCTGCTCATCGTCAGGAGGCAGTCATGAGCACCGTCCGCGTGGTCATCGTCCAGGTCGAGGGGTCGGTCGAGGATGTCGTCCAGGTGTGTGAGCAGCTGAGGCTGAGCCTGCCAGAAGGCACTCAGGCACCGAGGCAGCAAGGCACCCAGGCCCTGCACTCGGTGCCTCGATCCCTGGATGCCTCGGTGCCTCCTCAGGCGCCCACCGCCCCCCCGAAGCCGGCCGCCGCCCCGGTGGCGGGCTCGATCCGCGACCAACGCCGGGCGGCGACCGCGGACGCCGAGGGAGCCCGCGATGTCGTCGTGCCGCCGCACCCGACCCAGACCAGGAGGCCCAGCCGCGAGCTGATGGAGGACCTGGCGAAGGTCATCCCAGAGGTCGGCGACACCGTGCGGGTCAACAACTTCGCGCGCGACCCCGTCGAGAAGCAGATGCTCAAGAACGCGGTCAACAAGCACGGCGGCGACCCGCGGTTCAAGTGGCTCCCCGGCATCGCCGGCGGGGCCCGACCGGCACGGATCAGGAGGGAGCGGCCGTGATGAAATGAATACATCGCGCTGGTGGCGGTTGATGGCCGACCCAACGCCGGACGAAGAGCCGGGCCAGCGCACAAGGGGCGGAACCACGGAGGGACCGTGGACTAAAGGGAGTGGCTGCCGATGGACGAACGCCCGGAGATGGCCACCGGGGCAGATGAGACCTAATCCCCGAGGTATGTGCAGCCTGCCGGTTCGAGCCCGGCCCGCCCCATTCACAACACACAGGAGCATCACATGGATCAGCAAGCGAGTATTGCACTGAAAGAGGCAAGGGACATGATCGGCAAGCTGGCCGAGGGTGAGCGCGACGCCGACAAGATCCGTCTCTTCGGTTACATCGTGCTGTCGATCGTGGCGGCGGTCCTGCATCAGTGGGCCGTCAAGAAGTGAGGCTGGCATGAGCGGCGAGGTATTGGTCGAGTTCGATGTCGCCGGCACGCCCGCCACCCAGGGGAGCAAGCGGGCGTTTGTCATCAAGGGCACGAACCGCGCGGCGATCAAGGAGGACAACGCTCGGAACAAGGACTGGCGGGCCCAGGTCGCCCACGCGGCCCGGCTCGCGATGGAGGGGCGCGAGGTCCTCGACGGCGCGGTGGTCGCCGTGCTGGCGTTCCGGCTGCGGCGTCCGGCTGGGCACTACGGCACCGGGAAGAACGCCGCGAGGCTCAAGCCGTCGGCGCCGCGGCACCCGATCGGCAAGCCGGACCTCACCAAGCTCTACCGGTGCGTCGAGGACGCGATGAAGGGCATCGTCTGGCTCGACGACTGCCAGGTCGTCGGCTACGGCGACACCCACAAGCGGTACGCGCTGCGCCGAGAGGCTGAGGGCGTCACGATCACGATCAAGCGGGCGTAGGCAGAAAGGCACCGTACATGAGCAATCGCGATAGTTCATCGTCGCCATTCTCCGACACGGAGGTGTTCGCGTCGTTCAGTCTCGCCAAGGCCAGAACTGAACTGCTCCAGCACAGGATGGACGCGCGTGGTGGGATGGTTCTCGACGGCGAGCCGATGTCCTGGTCGTGGCTGGTGCTGCCGATGATGCCGTCGGGAGAAATCAGGCGGGCCTGCCCACACCTGCACACCATCGATACGCTGACGGCCCCGAACAGCTATGGCGAGGTGTGCCTGACGATCCGATGTGAGGACTGCGGACGGGTCATCTACAGCGAGCGGTCCTCCGGCGGCGTGCGGTGGCCCATTCTGGTTGAGATGTCGGATCCACCAGCCGGCCCACTCGCCAACCTCGTCGCTCGTGTGCGGCGAATCCTCTTCGGCCGTGCCTCCAAGATCCGAACCGAGAAATAACCCATGACCAAGCGGAAGCCCTCATCCACCATCCCCGACGCGGCGCTCACGCAGCACATCGCCGTGGTGGGCAGGACCGGCAGCGGCAAGACCTACACCGCCAAGGGCATCGTCGAGCGGCTGCTCGCGGCCGGGCAGCGGGTGTGCATCCTCGACCCCACCGGGGCCTGGTGGGGCCTGCGCACCGCCGCCGACGGCAAGAAGCCCGGCTTCCCCGTCACCATCTTCGGCGGCGACCACGGCGATGTGCCGATCAACGAGCACGCCGGCGAGGCCGTCGCCAAGCTGCTGGCCGGCAGCAACATCCCCGCGATCATCGACCTCTCGGACACCTGGCTCGCCGAGCGCCGCCGCTTCGCCGAGAAGTTCTTCGAGACGCTCTTCAAGGCCAACCGCGGCCCGCTGCACCTGGTCATCGACGAGGCCGACGAGTTCTTCCCCCAGAACGCCAGCGACGACGGATGCCGCCGGCTCCAGGGGGCGGTGGACCGCATCATCCGCCGCGGCCGCATCAAGGGGTTCCGGGTGCTGATGATCACCCAGCGGCCGGCGGTGCTGCACAAGAACGCCCTCACGCAGGCGGGCACGCTGATCGCCATGCGCCTGCCCGCCCCGCAGGACCGCAAGGCGATCGAGGACTGGATCAAGGGCCAGGCCGATGCCGAGGTCGGCAAGGAGGTCCTGGGCTCGCTCTCCAAGCTCCAGCGGGGCGAGGGCTGGGTGTGGTCGCCCGAGCACGGGGTGCTCGAGCGGACGACCTTCCCGCCCCTGACGACCTTCGACAGCTCGAGGACGCCCGAGGATGGCGAGCTGGGGACATCGCCGCCTCAGACCATCGCGGAGGTTGACCTGGGCCCGGTGCGCGAGGCGTTGGGCAAGGCGATCGAGGAGGCCGAGGCCAACGACCCCGCCAAGCTCAAGCGCCGCGTGCAGCAGCAGCAGGCCCAGCTCGAGGCGGCCCAGCGGGCGCCGATCGCGATGCCCGGCGACATCGACCGGATCATCGCGGGCGCCAAGGCCGAGGCGGCGGAGGGGTATCAGCGGCTCCTGGCGGAGACCCAGCGGTCGGCCGACGGCCTGCTCGGAGATCTCCGCGGATGCGTGGTCCGGGCCGAGACCGTCGCCTCGGAGCTGCATGCGCTGTTCGTGCTCATGTCTGGGGCGGCCAGCGCCGGGGCGTGCGAGTCGGTCGAGGCGCTGAGGCGAGAGCTCGCCGGCGGCGCGAACGGTCGGGCGCCGACAGCCGCGGCGCCCAGGCCCCGACCAGCACACACCGCGCCGGGCGTGAGCGAGCCTGGCCTGCGGGCTGAACTCAAGGGCCCGCAGCAGCGGATCATCGATGCCCTGGCGTGGTGGGCAACCGTCGGCGTGGACCAGCCGAGCCGGGCTCAGGTGGGGTTCGTTGCGGGCATCAAGCCCCAGGGCGGGCACTTCAACAACACCGTGGGGCCGCTCAAGACCGCGTTGATGATCGACTATCCCTCGCCGGGGTCGGTCACCCTGATGGCCCCGGGACGCGAGGCGGCGGAGTACCCGGCCGTGGCGCCGACGCTCAGAGCGTACCAGCAGGCCATCCTGGACATGCTCAAGACGGGGCCGCAGCGGAAGATCATCGAGGTGCTGATCAACCACGGGCCGGGCCGGACGATCGACCGCGAGCAGCTCGGGCAGCAGGCGGGGATCAAGCCCAACGGCGGGCACTTCAACAACACGGTCAGCCCGCTGCGGACGCTCGGGCTGGTCGAGTACCCGAAGGCGGGGAGCGTGCGGGCGACCGAACTGGTGTGGCCCGAGACGCTGACGGCGAGAGGGGGCGCGGCGTGATGGTCCCGGTCAAGACGCCAGGGGTGTATGTGTACGCGAGCGGTGATCGCTACTGCTCGGCCTGTGCCCCGAAGGGCATGGCGCGTGAGGAGATCGAGCGGCAGGTCAACGAGGCGAAGCCCGCCGGCGAGGGGCTGCGGTGGAGGATCTCGGAGGACAAGACCTTCAGGACCGGGGAGACCATGCCGTACACATGCCCACAGAACGGCTGCAACGAGCACTGGCTGCTGGTGTGCTGAGGAGGGGGGCGGGGATGTCTGGCGTGCACACGGCGAGACAGGGCGGCCCAGGCGGGCCGTGGCGAGGTCGGTGGGGTACGCGGCCGGAGGCCAGGAATGGCCTGGCTTCGATCGTTAGGGTTCCGTTTTTCAAGTTTCCCGTAGCAGCGCGTGGCGGGTGCCGGGGGGGGGTCGCGGGTCCTTCCGAGGGGGGGTGCGGGTCGGGTGT
>Ga0210043_1000558_pt1 | contig 39065 bp, 37 predicted proteins | sample CryGeymet201501t_FD_183990 | JGI IMG/M metagenome (GOLD analysis project Ga0210043, IMG submission 183990) | Groundwater microbial communities from Crystal Geyser aquifers in Utah, USA - Crystal Geyser metaG 2015-01t (SPAdes) (version 2) | ecosystem: Environmental > Aquatic > Deep subsurface >... | reverse complement strand
GGTAGGTGAACCACTTGTTTCCCGATGGAGGGGCGTGGAAGTAGGGGCAGCTGGGGTTCGGACAGTGGGGAAAGTCCGAAATCCGATCAAGTTCGGTCCCGGGTGAGGGGATCGAGGGGGTTAGGCAGAGAGCTTTTGTTTTCATAACTCTCTATTACAAGGCAAAATGCCGATTCTGATTGAACTTTTTCAAAAATAATTTTATTCCCACAAGGTTTGGGGCACTATAAAAGTCTTGCCGGTGAAAGTTCTGGGAAGTACCTTACCAGAATGGCCAATGTCTGTTTTAAGGGCAAAGAAATTATCACCTACGGCGAATTACCCCGTCTTGGTTCAACCGTACCGGAGCTGTGGGTTACGAGTGTCGACCTCGAGGAAGTGTGTGTTACGCGAAACGACAGCGAGTTTACTATCCTCAACATCGTACCGTCCTTAGATACGGGCGTATGCGCCGCAAGCGCCAGGGAGTTTGACGAGCGCACAGTGTCGATGCTCGACGTCCAAGTGAATACCGTAAGCCGCGATCTACCCTTCGCCCTCCATAGATTCTTACGCCACGAAAATCTTCGTCATACAAGACTTTTTTCATCGGTCCGGGATACGAGTTTTGGAGACACCTTAGGTGTCACAATAGTTTCTGGTCCGCTCAAAGGCCTCTTTGCTCGGGCTGTGTTTTTGTTGGATTCCGGGTCTCGACTCTTGTATTGCGAACTTGTTCCCGATGTTAGTCAGGAGCCAGACTATACCAGCGTATTTTCAGAGGTTGAAAAGCATAGAAACCAAGGTGCCCCGAGGTGATCCACCTGGTCCTACACGAACCCGAAATTCCTCAAAATACCGGAAATATTGCCCGTACCTGTGGCGTATTGGGAGCAAAACTCCACCTTATAGGGCCCCTTGGTTTTTCCATCGATGAAAAATCTGTGAAGCGAGCTGGATTGGATTATTGGCATTTAGTTGATTTGGAAGAATACAATTCTTGGGAAGATTTTTTCCGTAGTTGTTCAGAAAATGACCCGGGATGGGAAGAAAGAACCTTCTGTTTGACCACGAAGGCTAGGTATCGCTACGACCAAATACCCTACCCCGATTCGCCTTACCTGGTTTTTGGTAAAGAAACCAAGGGGTTACCGGTGGAAATTCTTCAATGGGCCGGGTCCCGGGCTATTCGAATTCCCATGCGCTCAGGAGCCCGGAGTTTAAATCTTTCGAATGCCGTAGCCATTTGTGCCTTTGAAGTCGCTCGACAAAATGACTTCGAAGGATTACAAATCGAAGGTCCCAGTTACCAAACTTCGGGACGGTGAGGAGAGAAACATGAAATCAATTGGCATAGTTGGATTCGGAAATATGGGCGAGGCGATGGTTCAGGGCTTGCGCCAAAGGAACCCGGATATACAAGTTCGCTTTGCAGAAAAGTTTCCTGCCCAAGCCAAAAAAGCCGTCGAGACCTACGGGGCAATTGATTGCACGAAAAATCTGTCCGATCTGGTCAACAACGTAGAAATCCTCGTGTTGGCCATAAAACCTCAGGATCTAGTTTCCCTCGGCGTCGGGCTGAAACCTCTCCTTGGCCAAACGCCTATAATTTCAATTTTGGCCGGAAAGACTATCGAATCGGTGATACAGGCTACCGGGGCGACAACAGTGGCTCGATTTATGCCTAGCCTGGCGGCCAGCGTGCAGAAGGCTTTGGTGGGGGTGAGCTTTTCCGACTCTGCAGGATCGGAGTTTCGGGAACTAGCCTTTGATGTGGCCCAAAGTATAGGAACTGCCCTCGAAGTACAAGAATCACTCATGTCGGCGGTCACAGGAGTTTCTGGCTCGGGCATTGCCTTCGCCTTCGCTTACCTCCAGGCTATGGCCCTAGCCGGAACAAAAGTGGGAATTCCCTACAACTCTTCTTTATCGGTTGCGATGGACGTTATGGAGGGGGCGATTTCTATGATTCGCTCCACCACTACCAATCCTGTTGAGTATATTTCCCGAGTGTGTAGCCCGGCGGGTACAACTATCGAAGGAATAACAGAGTTAGAAAAACACGGTTTTTCGTATTCCCTCATCGCTGCGGTCGAAGCAGCTACCCGAAGGAGTACGGAACTAGAGTCCTAGGTATTTGAATCCGAGGTGGCTTCCCTATCGGTTGCTCCTAGGATAAAATCCCAAGAATCATGTTAGACCTTAAATATATCCGCGACAATCTCACAGAAGTGAAAAAGAACATTGAAAATCGGCACATGAGCGCCGATCCCGACAAGGTCGTATCCTTGGCCGAGAGGCGAAGCCAACTCATTCAAGAACTCGACGATCTACGTAAACAACGAAATGACAACGCCCAAAAAATGAAAGGGTCCATGGATGCTGAAGCCCGGCAGGCCCTGGTGGCCGAGGGAAAGGCCTTGAAAGAAAAGATTCCCTCGGTGGAAGACGCTCTGGGAGCCACCGAAAAAGAACTAGAGTTTGAACTTCGTCGAATACCAAATCGAGCCCACCCGGCGGCTCCAGTTGGAAAAGAAGACAAAGACAACTTGGAAATTAAGCGGATTGGAAAACCTACCTCCTTTCATTTTGTTCCTAAAGATCACGTAGAACTCGGGGCAAAACTTGATATTATCGACTTTGATTCAGCTACTACCGTAACCGGCCCAAAATTCTATTACCTTAAAAACGAAGGGGTCTACCTCGAACTGGGATTAGTTCGTTACGCCCTAGATATACTTCAAAAAAAGGGCTTCATTCCAGTAATTACCCCCGATATAGCCAAAGAGGAAGTCCTCGAAGGCATCGGATTTAATCCCCGAGGCGAAGAAAGTAACATCTACACCCTCGAAGGAACCGGAACCGCCCTGGTTGGCACTGCAGAAATTACCCTGGGTGGCTACCACATGAACCAAATGTTAGATGAGGCGAGTCTCCCCATAAAATACGCTGGGGTATCCCACTGCTTTCGCCGGGAAGCCGGAGCGGCCGGACAGTTTTCGAAGGGTCTTTACCGGGTCCATCAATTTACAAAGGTAGAAATGTTTGTGTACGCGACTCCCGAAACCAGTGACCGGATTCACGAGGAACTTCGGGAAGTTGAAGAAGAAATCTTTTCCGGTTTGGGAATTCCATTCCGAGTCGTGGATACCTGTACCGGGGACCTAGGTGCCCCCGCATATCGCAAGTACGATCTGGAAGCCTGGATGCCTGGCCGAGGGGATGAGGGCGATTGGGGCGAGGTAACCTCTACGTCAAACTGTACAGACTTCCAGGCCCGTCGACTGGGCGTCCGCTACAAGGGTGATTCGGGAAAGGGCTTTGTCCACATGCTGAATGGAACGGCTATTGCTGTTTCTCGGGGAATTATTTCTATTCTAGAGAACTTTCAGCAGGCCGATGGTTCGGTTGTTATGCCCGAGGCTCTCAGACCCTACCTAGGATTCGACAAGATCCTTCCAAGGAAATAGTCTTGGATATCCCGGGAATTCCCCAAGGGGATTTTCGAGCCCCTCAGATAATTGCGGAGGTTGGCACCGGACACCAAGGGGACCTGGAAAAAGCCCGGGCCCTTATTGAGGCAGCCGCCCAAGCGGGGGTTGAGGTTGTAAAATTCCAACACGTCCTTGCCCGGGAAATTCTTCATCCACGAACTGGCGAGGTATCACTACCTGGTGGGCCAACTTCGCTCTACGAGGTCTTCGAAGATCTTGAGCGACCAATTGACTTCTATAGGACCCTCCAAAAAATGTGCCGTGCCAACGGGGTACAGTTTCTGTGTACACCCTTTGGGATTGAGAGTGCCGCGGACCTTATTAACCTTGGTCAATCGTGGTTCAAAATTGCTAGCCCCGAACTGAATCACCATGAGCTACTGAGGTTCCTATCTCGACCGGACTTTCGGTTATTGTTATCGACAGGGGTTTCGACCCTCGCCGACATTGATGAAACCCTTCGTTTGGTTGCGGAAGGTGGGGCCGAGGTCGCCTTACTCCATTGTGTTACTGCCTACCCCGCCCCGGAAGAAGACTATAACCTTCGGGTACTCGTCCATCTCCAAGGAATTTTTGGGGTGCCTGTAGGGGTATCGGACCATAGTCAAGACCCTCTCTTGGTTCCCGCCCTTGCTGGTATCTTTGACGCCCCCTGGGTCGAGAAACATTTTACTTTGTCCCATGCCGACGGTGGACTTGACGACCTTATTGCCCTGGAGCCTTCGAACCTTTCTACGCTTGTAAGAAAGCTTCGGTCTTGGAACGGGATGAAAAAAAGCCGGGTTCTGGAGGAAATTGTGCACATCTATGGAGAAACGAAAGTCCTTGGGGTACTCGGCACCGGAGCTAAGGCTCTAGCATCTTCGGAGAAAGACAATTATGGACGGACCAATAGGAGCATTCATGCTCTGATTGATCTCTATCCTGGCACGATATTGAGCCCCGAAAATGTAGCCGTCCTGAGGACCGAAAAAATTCTTAAACCTGGTATTCATCCTCGATATTTGAGTATGATGTATGGCAAAACTATTACCCGAAGGGTTGTGGCGGGCAATGGTATTGATTTTTTAGATATAATATAATTTTTTTTTACTTTATCCTTAAATTTTTTGAAACAAAAAACTTCTCATTTTTCTAATAGGGTATATACTGATCACCTGCCCACAAAGGGCTTGGAAACTTCTCGACCCTATTCTTGACCGGTTCAGGCTCTTAGGTCGTTTCGATGCTGTGATCAAACTTGGCTAGAATACGAGATTACAGAGGTCTCCAGATGATTGTTTTTATGCGAGGTCTACACTTTTCCGGGAGGGATGTACATTTCAAAACACTTTGCAGAGAGCTCAAAAGGAAGAGTTTTTCAAATCTATTTTGCAAAGGAGATCGTGCGATGCGAAGCCAGCTTACCGAATTATTACTCGAATATCGAAAGGGAGAAGCAGAGTTCCAGAAGGTTCTTGAGGCTTCGATCCTTTTCGTCTATTCCTACCTGCGCCCCCATTGTCCCTTACCCCAAGAAGAATGGCACGAGTTTATAAGCCTCATAATTCCCCGGGTTGAACGTCTTATTAGAGGTTTCGACGACCAAGGAAAAGATTTTGAGGCTTTACTATCCAGCGCAATACGGTTTCGTCTTCGGACTTTCTGGACCGCTCGAAGAAAATCTTACCATCGGGCGATGCAGGTCATTGAAATTGCCTCCGATCGAGACACCTATTCCTCTTGTACACCTGAGATATCTTGGACTGTCGAAGATTCCCAAAGGGCCGCAAAAGCAGTCGAGACAAAAAAGACGGTATATAGTTCCGATTTAAATAGCCTCTCCCCCTTTGACCGACGTATCGTTATTTACGTGCTCAAGAATAGCGTCTGGGTACGAGACCGTTTTCTGACAATACTGGGCCGAAGGGTGAACCTTGACCCAAACTGGTTGATCGAAAAACGTGCCGAAATACTGGACCTAATGGAACCAATGTGGCACGAACGAATGAGGCTGTCCGATTTAAGTTCGAAATTTTTGGAAGAGCTTCATGAAACCCATAGAGCCCTACAAAATTGGAATACCCTTCCCCCAGAAACGAGAATACTCTACCAGCACCGGGAGAAGTTCTTCCGGCGAAGAATAGCCAAAACTAGCAGAAGGATGGAGGTGCAAACCCTTACCCCTACCCACACCGACCTGGCACGAATCCTCGGGGTCCCAAAGGGAAGTATCGACTCCACCATGTACTATCTTCGAATTTACTGGGACAGTGTGGAGCCTACAATCCGCGAACTATTGGCGGAGTTGTCCTCCTAAGCCCAGGTATGATATACCGGAGGAATGGATCCTGTAGTAATTGCCAGTAATAATCCCCACAAGGTACAGGAGTTTACCCTCATCGACCCTGACCTACCCTTTGTGGGCCCGGAACTCTTAGGTCTCGTAAAGGAAGAGAGTTTTAAAGAGACCGGAACTTCCTTTTTTGAGAACGCCTTTGGTAAGGCCCGGCACACCGCCGAACTGATGTATCGAAAAACTGGCCGATGGATTCCTGTCCTCGCCGATGATTCGGGTATTTGTGTTCCGGCCCTCGGTGGTGCACCGGGTCTCTACTCAGCCCGTTATGGAAGTGAATTAGAAAATCCCCCAGAAAACGATCAGCAGAGAACTTCTTTACTCGTCGAAAGAATGAAAGGAATCGTTGACCGTCGGGGATACTACATCTGTAGCCTCGTATGTTATCTTGGGCCCGATCATTTTTGGTCGAGCCAAGAAATATGGGAAGGGATTGTGGCCGAAATGCCTTCCGACGGTCAGACCGGGTTTGGTTACGATCCTATTATGCGAATACCACCGGACCTCATTTCTGTGGCAGATATGAAAGAAGACGAAAAGGCTGTCCAGTCCCACAGGGCGAAGGCGTATTTTGTCCTCCAACCAAGCTTACGAAAACTCTACACCGAAGGAGCAAGCAACCGATGAGCACTCTACCCGAAAGAAAAAACGTAAAGGCCACCGACGCTTGGAACTTGGCCTCTCTTTACCCTTCCGAAGGGGCATGGGAAAAGGCTTTTGAAGAATTCAAGCAAAATATCCCAACCTTAGGGTCTTTTAAGGGACAACTCGCTGAAAGTCCAGAAAAGTTCAAAGAATGTTTGGACTTCTATTTTTCTCACGAGGAACTGGGCGAACGCCTTGGGTACTATTCATTCTTGCGTTTTAATGAGGATGCAGGAGATTCGAAAAATCAGGGTCGTCAAAACCGCTATATGCAGTCAGCGGTACAGGCGGACTCGGAGATTAGCTACCTTCGACCAGAAATCCAGGCCCTTTCCCAGGATACCCTCGAGAAATACCTCGACAATCCAAGCCTCGAAAGATATCGAATCTTCCTAACAAAACTTGCCCGTTTTCGACCCCATATTCTTAGCCCAAATGAAGAACGAGCTCTGGCCATGGCCGGTGAAGCGAATCAAACCGCGCAAAAAGCCTTTGGAGCCCTGACCGATGTCGACCTAGATTTTGGGAAGATTCAAACCCCCGAAGGAGAAAAAGAGCTTACCCAGTCGAGCTACGGGTCTCTCATTCAACACGAAGACCGAAAAGTGCGGGAAAACAGTTTTGTCCAATTTCACAAGGGATTCGAAGTCCATAAAAACACTCTCGCAGCTCTCTATACCGGAAGTATCCAGCTCGACGTATACCAAGCAAAGATCCGCAACTTTTCAAGTTCTTTAGAAGCAGCCCTTTTTCCAGACCAAGTTTCCAAAAACGTTTATACAAATCTGGTCGAAACCGTAAGAAATCACCTTCCAACTTTACATAAGTATTACGCCCTGCGTTCTCGGGTCTTGAGCCAAAAACCCCTTCAACTTTGGGATACGAAGGTCTCCTTATTGAGTTCGGTGAAGGTCGTTACCCCCTATGATAAGGCTGTAGATACAATTATTTCCGCTTTGGCCCCTTTGGGCGACGAGTACTGTTCGGTTCTAAAGAAGGGACTCACCGGCGGGTGGGTCGATAAATACGAAAACAAAGGAAAAAGGTCCGGGGCATTTAGTGCCGGGAGCTTTTATGGGGACCCGTATATTCTAATGAACTACAAAGACGATGTGCTAAGGGATGTGTTTACCCTGGCCCATGAGGCCGGTCATTCGATGCATTCTTGGTACTCGGGAAAAAATAACCCATTCCCCCATTATCAGTACACGATTTTTGAAGCCGAAGTTGCCTCTACTTTTAATGAGCAGTTGTTGTTTGCCCACCTTATGAAAGAGGCAAAAACTCCGGAAATGAAGTCCTATCTGCTGAATAAACAAATCGACGACATTCTGGCAACCCTCTATCGGCAAACTATGTTCGCTGAGTACGAGCTAAAGGTCCACGAAATGGCCGAAGCTGGCGAGCCAATAACTGTTGATTCCCTACGAGAAGAATATTCGAACCTACTCGAAGCGTATTTTGGTCCGGAAGTCCTTCTCCATGATTATGCAGATCTAGAGGGACTGCGTATTCCCCATTTCTATCGGGCTTTCTATGTGTATAAGTACGCAACCGGAATTTCTGCCTCGATTTCTCTGAGCACTCGGGTCGTTGAAGGCGGCGCAAATGAACGGGAGCAGTATTTTGCCTTCTTAAAGTCTGGGGGTTCGAGTTTTCCTATTGAGAGCTTAAAAAAAGCCGGGGTGGATATGTCGCGACCGGAACCTATCGTTAGGGCTTTGGACCTTTTTGATTCTTACGTTCAACAGCTTGATGCATTATTGTAGGAAAATATTGACAGCTTGAGGTTTTTTGTCTACTATTCGGCTGGCTATGCGGCAGTGGTGAAATTGGTAGACACGCCAGCTTGAGGGGCTGGTGGCCGCAAGGTCGTGGAGGTTCAAGTCCTCTCTGCCGCATTCAAAAAAGTACCCATCGGATTTACCCGGTGGGTACTTTTTTGCCCTGACGAGGTTCTTGAGTAGACTTGAAAACCAGCCGAGGCGCGACCGGCGCTGGTCGTAATTTGCTTTATGCAAAATACTGCTCGCACATGCATCCGGATAGGGAGCGCAAACTGCCACGCCCTGGTCAAAGGCCCCACCTGCTACTCGGGTATGCACCCCAGATGGCGGTTTAGCAGCCCAGTCGCCTGGAGGTCACGAGACAGGATGCCCGTGACCGGAAGGCAAGCCCTCTCTGCCCCATTCAGAGTTTACGGTCCGGGAATTTCTCCTACCCCATCGAGGATGAGTCCGGGCTGATAGGCAAACTGACCAATATTATCCCGGCTAGAAACCCCACTGAGGACAAGCACAGTATCAATTTCGGATTCGATGCCGGAAATTATATCAGTATCCATACGATCCCCGATAATTGCGGTTTCTTCCCGAGTAGACTGCAGCTTTTTTAGGGCGCTACGCATGATGAGGGGATTGGGTTTTCCAACAAAATATGCCTTGGACCCGGTAGACATTTCAATGGGTGCTATGAGTGACCCGGTCCCCGGAACAATTCCATTTTCTATTGGACCGGTTAAGTCGGGGTTTGTTCCAATAAGTTTTGCGCCCTTACGAACTAAATTTACCGCTTTTGTCAGATTTTCATAGGTGTAAGTTCTTGATTCTCCGACTACAACATAGTCGGGATTGATTTCGTTCATAGAATAGCCGATCTGGTACAGGGCATTGATGAGTCCAGCTTCACCTATGACGTACGCACTTCCACCAGGTAATTGGGAATGAAGAAACACCGCCGTCGCCAGGGCACTGGTATAGAAATGTTCTTCTTCGACTGTAAGACCCAGACGGAAAAGTTTCTGTTGGAGCTCCTTAGGCGACCTTTCGGAACTATTAGTAAGAAAAACAAATTTCTTTTTTTCCAAGTACAACCAATCGATAAATTCTTTCACGCCGGGCAAAAGTTTATTGCCATGGTAAATAACCCCATCCATATCGCAGATAAAGGCTTGTTTTTGCCGCACTTTTTCAAGGGATATCACGATCTGTTCTCCTTTGTTCTCACCGACCAAGTGTAACCCAAACCGAGAATTGTAGACAGAGGGAGGGTTCATCCGTAGTATACTCCTATGCACGAATTGAACCAGTTCCAAGAACATGTAGGTATTAAGTTTCAACTGTACAATGGGCTTTTCTTGAACCTGCCATTTTCTCGACTTCGGTCGACGGGAATAATGCTTCCACTCTTCACCGAGTACGCAAAAGCAGAACTGGAGAAGGGCAACCATCCAAGAGATATCGTTCATACTTTCTTCCGTGAAAGGGGCGGAATCCCCGAGGAAAAAGAAATTGTAAACGAACTTTTTCGTATTATGCGCCTCGTCGAACGGCAGGTTGTACTGTTTGATGCCCTAGAAGACTCGGCTTTCCTAAAAACCCACGATCTTCATGGTCCCGGCTCTATTAAGGATTTGGTGAACAGGGTAAGAAATAGCGGAAAGATCGCGGACTACGAAGAGTTTATTTCGAACTACTCAGTTCGAATCGTCCTAACAGCCCACCCCACTCAATTTTATACCGATGAAGTGTTAACGATTCTGACCGATTTAGGTGAAAGTCTCAAACATAATGATATTCGAACGATCCATGAACTCCTTTTACAAATGGGCCAAACCCGGTTCAAAAATCGCGAAAAGCCGACGCCTCTCGAAGAAGCAGAAGGGCTAATGTGGGCTCTCGAACACGTAATGTACCGGGTAGTACCGGAAATAAACCAGAGCCTCTCGGAAATTGATGACCAACACAGATTTCGCGATATTCCTAAGGTCCTCGAGCTTGGGTTCTGGCCAGGAGGTGACCGGGATGGAAATCCTTACGTAACTTCAGATTTGACGATGCAAGTTGGAAATCTCCTGCGTCATACAATTCTTCGGCTCTATCTGAGGGATTTTTCTGAACTTCGAAGAAGGCTCACTTTTGCGGGGGTAATTTCCTTGGTCGACAGGGTTTATGCCCGGTTAGAGCAGACTCTTTACCCCTACTCTTTTGTGGACCACGGGTTTGGCGAGGACCAAAGTTGCAAGGACTTAGAAAATCTTGGGTACGAGAATGTCGAAGAGTTTCTGTCGGACCTGAGGGAAATGCATAAGCTCATCGATGAACATCATAGCGGCCTATTCAACGAGAGACTCGAACAATTTATCGTGAAAGTTCAATCCTTTGGATTTCATTTTGCTACTCTCGATATTCGCCAGGATAGTAGTATACATGGTCGATTTTTTAACGAACTCATACTTTTCTTAGAGAAAAAAGACCTCACCTTCGGGATTGTGAAGTACCTCGACTTGGCCCCTGAAGACCGTATTCCTACCCTTTTGGGGCTCCTGGAGCTTCTTCGATCTACCTCCCCAGATCTTCGGGCAGAATGGGCGGAGGGTCTAAAAAGAGACTTATTAGTCCGGGACGAGTCAGTTCTCGCCGACTGTATTGGATCGATCGAAGCACTGTCGGTAATTCAAAAAAGAAATGGTACTCGGGGTGCTCATCGATACGTTATTTCGAATACCCAAGGTGCCCATAACGTCCTTGAAGCCTGGGTTCTTGGGCTTTTTGGGGGAATGGATCCCATAAATCTTGACTTTGATATCGTGCCCCTCTTTGAGACGATTCCGGATCTTCACAACGCTCCCTATATAATGCAACAACTGTATGAGCTAGAAATCTACCAATCCCATCTCGGAAAAAGAAATCGTCACCAAACAATAATGTTAGGGTTTTCGGATGGCACTAAAGACGGTGGCTACGTGACTGCGAACTGGGAAATTTACAAGGCAAAAGAGAATCTCTCGGCTATTTCGCGACAATATGGGTATAAAGTTTCATTTTTTGATGGTCGAGGGGGACCACCAGCTAGGGGGGGCGGCAATACCCATAAATTTTATCGTTCTTTGGGGCCGGATATCGACAGCTCTTCGATACAGCTTACTATACAGGGGCAAACCATCAGTAGCCTTTACGGCACACCTGAGTCGGCTACTTTCAACCTTGAACAACTCGTGAGCGCCGGAATCGAGAATAATCTCTTTCCCCAGGACTTTCATTCGGTTTCGTTGAACGAACGTGAATTACTCAACGAACTCAGCGTTCTTGCCCAGGAATCCTATTCGGAACTCAAGTCTCATCCACTTTTTGTTTCCTATCTGGAAGTAATGACCCCCCTCCACTACTACGGAAAAACGAATATTGGTAGTCGCCCTGCTCGCCGGGCTCCAACAAAACAACTCGAGTTTTCGAATCTTCGAGCAATACCCTTTGTCGGCGCGTGGAGTCAGATGAAACAGAATATTCCCGGCTTTTTTGGTTTTGGGACGGCTTTAGAAAAAATGTCCCAGAATGGAAAAACCGATGCCCTCAAGAAGCTCTATCGGGAAAGCCTCTTTTTTCGCACCCTGGTGGAGAACTCCATGCAAAGTCTCACGAAGGCATATTTCCCCTTGACCCAGTATATTAGCCATGATGAAAAATTTGGTGCTTTCTGGCAAATTATCTACAACGAGGCAGAAAGAACAACAGTAAAACTCCTTGAGGTTAGCGGACAACAAACCCTTTTGGAAAGCGAGTTATCGGTAAAAGAATCGATTAATCTTCGAGCGACAATGATTCTTCCCAGCCTTGTGATTCAACAATTTGCTTTGACTCGACAAAGGGAAGAACCGGGAAATGACCTTTATGAGAAACTGATTCTCAAAAGTTTAGCCGCGTCGATAAACGCCAGTAGGAATGCAGTTTAATCTTCCAGATGAGCCATAGCGTCGTGGAAGGCCCGATCAAATACTGGGTCGAGTTTCGAGCTTTCGTCAGCGAATTGGTGGGCACAATAGCCTAGGCTAAGGAGATCTCGACCTTTCACCCATAGGCTTAGGGTCTGCATGAAATATTTCTCTTCGAGAAAACCAACAACCTGATTGCGGCCAATCTTTACCAATAGGTCGGCCTCTCGACCTATAACCTCAAAATCATCCGAGTCGACACACATGAGAATCGACAGAACCTTTACCATGCTATGAAGAACCTCGAGGGGGTAACCATGGCGTTCGGCAAAAAGTTTCTGGGCATTCATTTGTTCCTGCCGGATACACAATGGATCTAAGAATATATTAGGATTCCGATCGAGCTCAGACAGAATTTCCTGAAAGAGGATGTCGGCCTTCAGAAACCAGCCGGCCCGGAGATATTCAAGGGCTAATTCATACCGAAGGGAAATATCGCCTCCATGTTCAAGTTCGGCTGCCAATTCTAACCAGGGGACTGCTGCGTCATGTCGATCAAGGCTTCTATACAGTCGTGCTAAACCGAGAATTCCTTGAATATCTTTCGAATTAAGTCGTAGCGCTAACATGAAGTAAAATTCTGCCTGGGCAAATTCTTTGTGGGACCAGTACACCACCCCAAGGGCCGAATTGCACTCACCGTATTCGGGGTCGAGATCTAAAGCTTTTTCAAAATACTTTTTGGCTTCGGAGGTCTGACCTTGACGAAAAAGGACGAGTCCTTGGTAATAATAAGCCCTAGGATTTTCTGGTTCTTTTGCTAAGAGGGTACGGGTAAGTCGGGCAACTTCGGGATAAAAACCTTTTTCCATAAGTCGCTGGATGTGTCCAATAGTGCGAGTCATGTTTCCCCCTCTTTTCATGGGGTAAACATACACCACATTTTCGAATATTTCCGTTTTGGGAATAGTGCGAAGAATGAGCCCAATTTGTTCGGTGGTATAAACGTAAAGGGCACTTTCATATGCCCATTTCAGAACGTATTCCTCGCTTCAAATGTCCTAGCTGCAGAAAATATTGCTCCTCCCAAACATTTTAAGTGTGCACCAAAGCTTGTGGGGACCGAATATTCTCATAGAGTAAGGTACTAAAGACCCTATAATCATGATCAATTGTGGCAAAAATGACGGTCTTTTGTCGCCTAAACGAGGGAAAATAGACCTTCCCACAAGCTTTGGTGCACAATCAAAGGTTTTCGTAAGCCGTAACCGACAATTCTTCAGAGATCTGGGTTTCGCCATCGAGTCTTAATGAACTGTCAACAACGGATCGCCGAGCGTACACTTCGAAGGATTCGCACGTGGGCAGCGATTCCCAGTGTATTTATTAACTGAAAGAAGGTCCGACATCCTTTTGATAGGAAGGGAGTGAATAGGGCAATGGAGCACATGGTGATTCAAATAGGGAATCATGATTTTTGAAAATCCTAGGAGATCGGGAACAGGATGGACAGCCGGGAAGTCGAACGCTCTCCCGGCGTTTGCCGGTATATAGGGGGTGCGAAGGAACCCGGTTTAGATGCTCAACAGGTTTTCAACCGTTGAGATTTCGATAAAAGAAGCTCCAGTCGATGCACCAAAATTCCCTGCCATTATAAGCACGGTATCCTCTTTGGTAAGCTCCTTCTCTTTGACCAAGTGATTAAGAGACATATTGACAAAATCATCGTGACCATTCGCGTCACCGGCCAAATAGTTTGCATGAACTCCGTAGGTTAAGGCAAGTCTACGCATAGTATCGGCATCGTAGCACTCGACAAAAATTGGAATGTTTCCGCGGAAGGCCGAGAGATACCGAGCGGTACGACCAGTACTTGTGTCGATAATAATCCCCTTCATGGGAATTCGATTTTCTGCACTTATTGCCATTTCTGCCAAAAAGGCCGGAATTACCTTACTCGATCGGTCTACCTGAATATTGACCATCGCAGGGGTCTGTTCCTCGCTGTACTTCGCGATTCGAGCCATGGTCTTTACTGCTTCTACAGGGTAATCCCCATTGGCGGTTTCGCCCGACAGCATAAGACAGTCGGTTCCATCGTACACTGCATTGGCGATATCGCTGACCTCGGCACGGGTAGGACGGGGTTTTTTGATCATTGTATGAAGCATTTGGGTTGCGGTTATTACCGGTTTACATTTTTCTCGGCATTTTAGAATCAGGCTCTTTTGAATAGCAGGTATTCGTTCTGCAGCTATTTCGATTCCTAGATCCCCCCTCGCAACCATAATTCCATAGACGCTGTCGATAATTTCGTCGATATGGTCAACCCCCTCTTGGTTTTCGATTTTTGCTATGATCTGACACTTTGCATTTCGAGCGTCAAGGATGTCCTGTATGTCTTTGACGTCTTGTTTATTCCGAACAAAGCTATGGGCTATAAAATCAATTTTGTGTTCAATAGCAAATTCGATGTACTGGTGGTCTTTCTCGCTTAAAGAAGGAAGACTTATGTGCACTCCAGGGACATTTACACTCTTTTTTGAACCGACTTCTCCATCATTGTCGACCCGACAAATGAGGTAGATGTCGTCTTTGTCAACAACCGTAAAGGCTAGGTCACCGTCATCGATGAGAACTTGCTTGCCTACTGGTACATCTTTTACAAAACCCGCGTAAGTAACCCCAACAACCTCGTTGGTAGAAAGGTGATTGGGATCTCCAATAATTTTTACCAGGTCACCAGATTTAACAAAAATGTCCGTGGCTTTTTTCGTTGTGCGTACTTCCGGGCCCTTGGTGTCGAGAACCAAAGGAATTTGGTCCGAAACCTGCCGAACATTGTTGACAACTCGAAGGGTATCCTCCAGACCTTGGTGAGCTGTATTGAGACGGACAGCGGTCATACCCTCATTGTAGAGGGTACGAATAAAATCTGGATCACATCGGAGATCCGAGATGGTTGCCAAAATTTTTGTTTGATTCTTCACGTTTTTTCTCCGTACTTGAATAGAATTGGGCGTTAAGGGACGAAAAGAATTATAGAGATTTCTAATTTCCCGGTCAATGAGAGGTATTTTTCAGAAGCGACGAGCAATTCTTGAGAAAAGAATGCTCAGGACAATTCCAAGCCATAGAAAAATACTGCCGATACTTCCGATGAGCTCTTGTACCGGCCGGGATGATGATCCAAAGAGGCCGAGACCTTGAGCAGCGAGGTATACGAGCATTCCTGCCCCCACCCACAGGAAGAAAAGACCGAATCCCTTGAAGACTTTGGATTTTTTCTCATAAATCTCCTGACTAAGGGCAGCCCATCGATAGGCCGTCCGACTGTCTACCCGCCCCCAGGCCGAAATTAGTTGTCCAATGTGACTGGGTTCTATTCCGTGGCTGAGCAACTGATAAATTTGTGGTCGGAGTTTCTCATAAATTGCAAAATTTTTAGTGTCCATAGGGAAAATGTACTAAAAAATTACCGCTTCTCGGGGTTTTATTTGTACTTTAACACAGATGAGCGAACCAGAAAAAATCCCCTTGTTTCCTTTGGGTTTAGTAATGTTACCGGAAATGCACCTGCCCTTGCATATTTTCGAGGAGCGGTACAAAAAACTCGTAAATAACTGCATAGAAGAGAAATCCCCCTTTGGGATCGTGTATTACAATGGTTCTACACTCCTCAAACACGGTTCTACGGTTCGAGTAGAACAAATACTTCGAACCTACGATGATGGAAGAATGGACTTTCTTGGTCTTGGGGTAAGCCGGTTTTTTATCAAGAAGATCTACGAGAATAAACCTTATATGGAAGCCGATGTGTGCTACTATGACGATGAAAGCGACCTTTACGACGGATCTATTCGAGACCTTGCCGTCGAAGCCCTTGATCAACTTCGTAAAATTGCTGTGCTATCGGGGAAGAGTTTTGATCCCAAAGACTTTGAATCCCTCGAACTCAAAAGGCTCAGTTTTCTGCTTACCGCCTCGGATATACTCTCAATCGAAGAGAAACAGGAAAATTTGGAGAGCTTGTCGGTTCGAACTCGGTACGAGCGCATAATCACCGCGGCCGCCAGGCATATTGAAAGGATTACCACCACCATGAAGATTCAAAAGATCCTCGGTGACGATCAAGATATATCCCACCTGTTTAACTGAAGACACCCTCAGAATTTGCAATCAATTGTGGGTTTAGGTATTATAAGACCATGAATATAGAACCAACCATTGCCGGATTAAGAACTCAGTTGATTCGTTCGATGATGCCCCACGAAATTGATATGAGCCTTGAACTCATAGAGAAAATTCGTCTATTAAAAAAGGAAATGAACGTAGTTGTTCTAGGGCATAATTACATGACCCCCGACGTGTTCTACGGGGTCAGCGATTTTGTGGGCGATAGCCTCGGTCTTGCGCGGAAGGCGGCAGATACTAATGCGGATATAATCCTCTTTAACGGGGTGCACTTTATGGCCGAAACCGCGAAGGTACTCAATCCCCATAAAAAAGTACTTATTGCCGATCCCGACGCTGGATGTAGTTTAGCCGAGAGTATTACAGCCGAGGATGTTCGCGGGCTAAAAGCCCAGTATCCCGGGGTACCGGTTGTTACCTACGTAAACTGTAGTGCGGCGGTTAAGGCCGAAACCGACATTTGCTGTACCAGTTCTAATGCCCTTAAGGTGGTAGAGAGCTTGGATTCTGAGTCGGTGATTTTTCTCCCGGATGCCTATTTGGCAAAAAACGTCGCCCAAAAAACCGACAAAAAAATAATCTCCTGGGAGAAAGGTAAGTGTATGGTCCACGAGCAGTTTACTCCGAGAGATATTCAGGCAGCTCGTCGGCAATACGGAGATCTTCTGGTCGTAAGTCACCCCGAATGTGACACCCCGGTAACCGCTGAAAGCGACTTCGCCGGGTCTACGAGCCAAATGGAAGACGCTATTCGAAACAGTCCCCGAAAAAACATCATGCTTATTACCGAATGTAGTATGGCCGACAACCTTCGGGCAGTTTTTCCGGACCGGAACTTTGTCTCGACCTGTCAGACCTGCCCACACATGAAAAAAATCACCCTTCCAAAGGTCTACGAGGCATTGCTGTACCTCCAATACGAGGTTGAAGTGCCCCAAGACATAATTGAAAGGGCTCGAAAGTCCGTCGAACGGATGATTGCTATTGGGTAGACTCGGCAACCTGGGAAAAAGTTAACTCCTGCTCGGTGGAACCGCATAACGTATATCCCTCGCGGTCGAAGCTCTTCAGGTGGCGAAGGATAGAATCAACATTTTGAGCTTCCTCCGGAAGGGTCTCAATGACCCATCGGGCGAAGATTCCCCTCGCCTGCTTGGCCCGGGCGCTTATCCTGGCAGGTTTGCCAGTCTTTGGATGGGATTGGATGAACTGAATTCTCACCAGGGGGCGTTCTAGCCATACCCCGGCATTTCTTGTGGTAGGGTGGAGTACACTCTCGTATTCTTCGCTGGCGCAGCTGATACAAAGAGGCGTGTCGAAGGCGGCACTCAAGGTATTAATGCGAGAAATGACCCGGCTTGACCAGAGAGCCCGCAGGCCAGGCTGTTTCGAGCCATCGGGCATAGGTAAGGTAAAGTCCAGACGGTATCCTTGTATATTTTCCCAAGGCAATAGACAGCCGTAGAGAGCAGATAGGACCAGAATCCCCCGAGAAGCCCTCTGGAATAGCATCGATTCTTGGGGCTCTCGAAAAAAATCGCGAAGCCCTAAATATTTAAAAGCCTCACCGGCGTACCAGGTCCACATAGGCCGCAAAACCCCAGGAACTTGATACAAATCGTGTATTTCTTGGCCCAAGGTATGACTGACTCCGAAGTACTCGACAAGTTCCCCGAGGCTCTTTTTACCGAGTGCTTCCCGGAGGGTGGAAGAAAGGTCGAAATCGGCCCCGGGTCGAAGAGAATCCAAGCCTGGATACTTCATTTTTGGGAGCGCATCGCTCCACACCCTGTTCATTGATTTGCTCGGAGACAGGAGTAAAAGAGGAAGGGCCACGGCTATTCCTGATTCAAGCTCCCATGAAGAGGATGGTAACGTCGGCGGTATTCAGCCAGTTGCTCACCGGCGTGGTAACTTGATCGAACGAGGGGTGCTGCCTCTACGTGAACAAATCCTTTTTCTAGTGCCCGGGCTTTTAGCTCATCGAACTCCTCGGGAGTCCAGAACTTTTGGACAGGTATATGTTTGCGGCTGGGCTGGAGGTATTGGCCCATATTCATGAGGCTTACCCCCACCGAGAGTAGATCGTCCATAACCTGGAGAACTTCTTCCCGTTCTTCGCCTAATCCGAGCATAATAGAGGACTTGGTTATCGATTCTGGGTCAATTTCTTTACAAAGCCGGAGGAATTCCAGACTTCGGTCATAGCTCGAGCGAGATCGAACCGAGGGAGTAAGGCGACGGACGGTTTCGAGGTTATGGCTAAGGATATCTGGTTGGCTTTCGGCCAAGATTCGTATGCTGTCGGGATTTCCCATGAGATCGGAATTAAGGATCTCGATGGTGCAGTCCGGTGATGCGTGACGTATTGCCCGAACGGTATTTGCCATGACTTGGGCACCACCATCTTTGAGGTCGTCTCGGTTTACCATGGTAATAACCGCGTGGGCCAGACCGAGTTTTACCACCGACTCGGCCACTCGCTTAGGTTCACCGAGGTCCAGGCCGGTTGGGAGTCCAGTTTTTACCGCGCAAAAACGGCAGTGTCGGGTACAGGTATCGCCCAGAATCATAAAGGTTGCGGTCTTGTGGGTACCCCAACATTCGTGAATATTTGGGCACTTTGCCTCTTCGCAAACCGTATGAAGATTCTCCTCTTTTAGTAGGGTTCGCAGTTCTTTAAAACTTGGGGTTGTGTTTAGTTGAACTTTGAGCCAATCGGGCTTCCGGCTTATCTGGGGTGCTATCGCTGGTGTGTGTGCCAATGGGAGTCTCCTTCGGGTCTGATCCTTTTGGGTAGTATACAAAGTCCTGGGTCTACCCTCAACCAATGGGGTCCGGGTTTTCAATTCGATACCATTTATTGTATAGTGAAAAGGTAATGAATACTTCAGCAACCATCCAGCGAAAACTCCAATATCGCAAGGTACTAACCACCCGTCGCCTGACTCCATCCACCTACGTCTTGCGTTTTGAGCGGGAGGGCCTGGAATTCTCCCCGGGGCAGTACCTCAGTGTGGGCCCCAAGGGTGATATAAACATGAGGGAGTATTCAATTTACAGCCCAACCACCGCCGACTACCTGGAAATCCTGATAAAAGAAGTCGATTCGGGGTACGTGAGTAAAAAACTGAAAGTTCTTAGCCCCGGCGACGAGGTGTACGTAGAGGGTCCCTTTGGATTTTTTACCCTGAACCAAGAGCAACGGCAAACTCCCCTCTTTTTTATCGGTACGGGAACAGGCATTTCCCCTTTCCATTGTTTTAGCGGAAGTTACTCCAACCTCCCCTACACCCTCATTCATGGCATTCGCACCAAGGATGAGGGGTACGAGTACCAGGATTACGATCCTACTAAAGTTATTTCCTGTGTCAGCCAAGAGGAAGGTGGCGATTTTTCCGGTCGGGTCACCGGATACCTCAGGACCCTTTTGGCCGAGGGAAAAATCCCCCCGAATGGAAACTACTATCTTTGTGGGAATTGCGACATGATTTACGAGGTTTATGATATTTTAACAACTGCAGAAATTCCGGCGAAACAAATCTTCGCCGAGGTCTATTTTTAGGAAGTACGCTCGCCGATGAAATACTTTTTACTTCAGCTGGGATGCCAGATGAATCATAGCGATGGGGAACGGATCAAGTCGGTTCTTCACGCCCTTGGATATAGCCCCGCAGATAACGAGGAAGAGGCAAACCTTTTGGGTATTGTCGCCTGTTCGGTTCGCCAAAAAGCAATCGACAAGGTCTATTCAAAGATTGCCAAGTGGAATCAATGGAAGAATAGCCGTAACCTGCTGACATTTGTGAGTGGCTGCATTTTGCCTACCGACCGGGAAAAATTCCTCCAGCGTTTCGACCTTATATTTAGCATCAACGAGCTTCCGGACCTGCCTTCTATGATTAGTCACTACGGGGTAACCACTCCCATGGCCTTGGATGGAGCCAAATTAGAGCGAGCCCAAGAGGTTGCCCAGCACAACTCCACCAGAACTCCTTCTCCTTCCTCTCGACCGGTTGGGCCCCTGTGGCTCAAAGATCCTCGACCCAATGGCATGGCTTTTATATCCCAGGCGGTACCTGCGGGTATGCGAAAACCCGAACAGATTGAAGCGGCCCGAGAAAGTACCTTACAAAGTATTCGTACCCTCCAGGAAGAAATTCGATCCCTCGGAGGTGCGGAGGAAATTAAACGAAAGATTGTTCTGGATAGCAAAAATGACGATCCTATGGGGGGATTTTGGCACATTGCCCCCAGTTATGCGTCATCCTTTGAAGCTTTTGTACCAATTCAGAACGGGTGCGACAAGTTCTGTACCTTCTGTGCGGTTCCCTATACCCGAGGACGGGAGGTAAGCCGGCCCAGTGACGAAATCTTGCAAGAAGTGCGAAATTTGGTGGACAGAGGATACAAGAGCATTACCCTTCTGGGGCAGAACGTAAATTCCTACGGGTTAGACAAGCCTGGGACAGAACTAAGTTTTGCCCAACTAATGGAAGAAATTGGGAAAATAGGGGCCGAAGCCCAAGAACGGGGCAAAAAGTTCTGGGTGTATTTTACCAGTCCCCACCCCCGGGATATGACTGAAGAGCTTTTGCACGTTATTGCCCGGTATTCGTGCCTTGGCAAGCAGATTCACTTACCCATTCAAAGTGGTGATACTAAGGTCCTGTATAAAATGAACCGTAACCACTCGGTAGATCGATATCGGGAAATTGTCCACACTATTTGGCGGATACTGCCCGGAGCGACACTCTTTACCGATATCATCGTAGGTTTTACCGGAGAGACCGAAGAGCAGTTTTTAAACACCAAAAGGGCCATGGAAGAGTTCAAGTACCAAATGGCCTACGTCGCTATGTATAGCCCCCGGCCCGGTGCGGCCTCAAGCCGATGGGATGACGATATTTCCTTGGAAGAAAAGAAGCGTCGGCTCGCAATTCTGAGTGAGGTGCTTCACGAAACCAGCGGCGCGTACAATAGATCGCTTATTGGAACAGTTCAGACCGTCTTGGTCGATTCCTACGACCCCAAGACCCGGTGGCTATCGGGAAGAAACGAGGGCAAGCTCATTTTTCGTACCGCTGCTCCAGAAAACCTTACCAATCCCCGGAACCTAATTGGCGAATTTATTACCCTCGAGGTAACCAGCTGCAAGGCAATGAGCTTAGAAGGCACCTTTCTTGGAACACCAGAAGCCATAGAAACCCAAGCCAAGAGGGTTCCGGTTCTTGAGGTCCAATAATGCCTTCTATAGCTTTTCAGACCCTTGGGTGCAAACTCAATCAATACGAAACCGAAAGTCTGGCGGCCCAATTTTCCCAGGCCGGGTATACAATTTCGCCTTTTGGTTCGAAGGTAGATGTGTCGGTCATTAACACCTGTACGGTAACCAATAAGGCCGACCGGAAAAGTCGAAATCTTATTAGCCGAGCCCTCAAGGAACAACCAGACGAAGGCTTGGTGGTTGTAACCGGGTGTTTTGCCAATTCGGCAAAAGAAACCTTGGAAAAAGACGGCCGGACATTTGTGGTGGAAAACGATTACAAGGCCCATATCTTTGAACTTGTGGAAGCTCACCGCCGGGGCGAGGTGCTTTTGCCCTATCAACTTACGCCTAACGTCTTTGGATTTACCCCCCAGGAGCAGGTATTTCACACCCGGGGAACCATAAAAATTCAGGACGGCTGCAACAATTTTTGCACCTTTTGCATAATTCCCCACGTTCGAGGACGGGGTACCAGCCGCCCCCTCCCAGCCATCCTCGACGAAGCTCGAACCATGGTCCAACAGGGTTACAAAGAACTGGTCCTGACGGGCGTAAACATGAGCCGCTATGCCTGGGAGGGTCAAAGGTTCTCGGAACTCTTGGAAGCTCTTTTAACTCTGGAAGTTTCGGGAGGTAAGGATTTTCGCGTGCGGATTTCTAGCCTGGAACCCGACCAGCTGGACGAGAAGATGTTTGTTCTCATGGATCATCGACGGATGACACCCCACCTACATCTATGCCTTCAAAGTGGAAGCGAGCGAATTCTCTTGGCCATGCGCCGTCAATATACCTACGGAGAGTTTGCCCACATCGCCGAAAAACTCCGACAGAAAAATCCCCTTTTCAACCTTACCACCGATATAATTCTTGGATTCCCCGGGGAAACCGAGATCGACCTCGACCAAACCCTGGCGGCAGTGGAGGATTTGCGCTTTGGCCATGTGCATAGTTTTCCTTACAGTAGGAGAAAAGGTACCCGGGCCGATCGATTAGAGAATCAGATACCGGACCAAGAAAAGTCCCGTAGGTCCGCCCTCCTTCAAGAGGCCACCGACCGATCCAAGCGAAACTATCGCAGCCAATTGGTAGGAACAGTACAAGAACTCTTGGTAGAAAAGGTATGGAACGAAAACGGCAGAGCCTATCTTCGGGGCCTGGGAGACTACTACGTTCCAATTCGTGTAGCTGCACCACCCGAACGCCGACCGGGAGACTTGTGGAATCAGGTATTTTCCGTTCGGGTCACAGAAATCGATGAGGGACAAGACCCCGATTTGGTCGGGAAGATCGTTTAGAGATTGGTTCGAAAATTGAGCCTGTTTCCTCTTGGGAAATACTCATAACCAGCCGCGATCAGTCGCCTCCGGCCCATCCCAAACTCCGTTGAACGGCTTTCTTCCAGCCTCCGTACAATAACTCTCGCTTTTTTGTATCCATCGAGGGTTCGAACTGACGCTCTATTTCGAGGGTCTTCTTGAGCTCGTCGGTAGACTTCCAGTAACCGACTGCCAGACCCGCTAGGAAGGCAGCACCCAGGGCGGTGGTCTCGAGGTTCTTTGGACGCTGTACGGGAACCCCGAGGATGTCAGCCTGGAACTGCATGAGGAAGTTGTTGGCGCTCGCTCCTCCGTCTACCCGCAAATTTTCCAGGGGAATTCCCGATTCTGTGGCCATAAGGTCGCTAACATCGCGAACCTGAAAAGCCAGGCTTTCGAGGGTCGCTCGAATAATGTGGTCCATAGTAGTGCCCCGGGTCATACCTACAATTGCTCCCCGGGCGTACATGTCCCAGTAGGGAGCCCCAAGGCCAGCAAAGGCGGGTACCAGGTATACTCCACCGGTATCGGGCACCTTTTGGGCGAAATACTCGCTATCCCGGGCATCGCGAATTACCTTGAGCTCGTCTCGTAACCACTGAACCGCGGCCCCAGTAATAAACACCGAGCCTTCGAGGGCGTAGGTTACTTCTCCACCCCGGGACCAAGCGATGGTAGTAAGCAGCCCCTTGGTGCTGGCAATGGGTTTGGATCCGGTGTTGAGGAGGATGAAACTGCCGGTGCCGTAGGTGTTCTTTCCCTGACCGGTGGCGAAGCAGGTTTGGCCAAAGAGGGCGGCCTGTTGGTCCCCGGCGATTCCCGCAATGGGTATACCGGCGCCCCCAAAGGTTTGGGCGTCGGTAGTTCCAACGATGCCGCTGGACTCGGTCACCCGAGGTAGCATAGCCCGGGGGATTTCTAGGCGTTCCAGAAGCTCATCGTCCCAATCGAGGGTATGGATATTAAACAGCATCGTTCGGGCCGCATTCGATACGTCGGTAACGTGGGATGTACCCCGGGTAAGGTTCCAGATGAGCCAGGTATCGACGGTTCCAAAGAGTATTTCGCCCTTGGCGGCTCGCTGCCGGGAGCCCGGGACCTGATCGAGAATCCAGGCAATCTTAGTAGCAGAAAAATAACTATCTATTACCAGACCGGTCTTTTGCCGAATAGTGTCGGTTCGGCCTTCAGCCCGCAGGGTATCGCACAGAGCCGCGGTACGTTTATCTTGCCATACCAAGGCGTTATATATTGGTTTTCCGGTGAGTTTATCCCAGACAACGGTGGTTTCCCGTTGGTTGGTTATTCCTATTGCCGCTATTTGGGCGGGCCGAACCTGGTATTTTTCCAGTACTTGACGGGCGACTGCGCTCTGGCATGCCCAAATTTCCAGGGGGTCGTGCTCTACCCAGCCGGGCTGGGGATAAATTTGGGGGAATTCCTGTTGGGCGGTACCCAAGATGGAGCCATCGGGGTTGAAAAGGATCGACCGGCAACTGGTTGTTCCCGAATCGAAGGCCATAATGTAGTTTGAAGTTCTTGTGCTCATAGCCTATGGTACTCCGGTTTTTGGGGCCAATCAACGAGAATTCTTTTTTGAGGGGAGATTCCGAGAAGAACATCCCCAGGCGACTTTGCTCGACGCCTCCCCCACTGGACCGGGAAAATTCGCCGGCCAAGAGTCGCAAATGCCAGTAGAGGTTCTTGCGAGAAAGTCGCCGCTCAGCCCCGAGTTGGGTTTCCGGGGTAACTATTCTTACAAAGCTGGTACCACAGAATAAGGTCACGATTCAGTTTTCAATCGTTCTAATCTGGAGCTCGACAACTGGGGCGCTCTATTAGCTAGGGCCAGCCTAAGGTGTGGGGGGATTTTACTCATTGTTCGAGATCCTTCATTGCGGCTTTGAACTGTTCTCGACGAACCCGCGAAACTCCCGAGTGGACAACATCCTCGGTATCCAGAATATCTGCACCCTTATTTACCTCTCGTAAAATTTCCGCGACCCGGGGTCGACAAAACTGCCCTTGGCACCAGCCCATTCCTGCCCGGGTGCGTCGTTTAACCCCGTCGGTAGTAAGAACCGGAAGACCGCGGCCGAGGGCATCGCGGATTTCGGCCTCGCTCACCTGCTCGCATCGACAGACTATTCGTCGAGGATCGCCGAGGGGTAAATCTATCCGATCGCGGAGTTCCGGCAGGGGAAGATCCTTTTTTCTAATGATAGGCTTACGGTTTTGCTCGCCCCCAGAAATTTGCACCGACAGTCCCTGATCTTTGAGAAGCCCAAGGATAATTTTTGCAATTTCTGGACCAGCGGTGAGGCCCGGAGACTGAATTCCACCGGCGTGAATGACCCGGGGCTCGACTGAACTGGGTGCAATAACAAAATCTCCCGACTTATCCAGGGTTCGAACCCCCGAAAAGCTTCGAATAAGGGTTGCTGCATCAAGATCGGGAATAGTTTTTCGAGCCTCGGAGAAGATTGTTGTTAGGGAGGGTATGGAGGTTGAGGTATCCTCCGGGTCGGTGTCGTTTTGGGCGTCGGGCCCAATCATAAGATTGCCATGGTAGGTCGAGGTAACAAGGATTCCCTTCCCCAAAGCAGTGGGCATTTGAAAGAGAACCGGGCCTAGGTTGCCGGAACCTTTCCGAAAGAGGAGATATTCTCCTTTTCGAAAGGACAGATTCACATCGGTATCTCCAACTAACTCCGAAATTTGACCACTTCCGGCCCCAGCGGCATTTACCAAAAAGTGGGTCTTGTACTCTTTCTTTTGGCCCGATTCTTCCACCTGAACCCGCAAGTACCGGGCGTCTCGCTCTATTCCTACTACCTTGGAACCTAGTTGGAGGACAATTCCCTCTTGAACTGCCTGCTCCATGGCTGCAATAACCAGCTCGTAGGGGCTGGCAACTCCTGCACCCTCACAAAACAGACCTGCTCGAACCTGGGGATTCACCCGAGGTTCCCGTTGGAGTATTTGGTTTCGGGACCAAATCTGTAAATCCTCTACCCCGTTTTTTCTACCTTGAGCCAGAAGTGTGTGGAGACCCTCTTCTTCATCCGGTGTAAAGGCGAGAACAAAACTTCCGGTTTTTCGGTATCCAAAGTGCAAAAATGTATCGAGCTCGGGATAGGCCAGTCGTCCGGGATAACACAGAGCGGCTCGGAATCCGGTCTTTTCTGCGTATCCACCATGAATAATTCCGCTGTTAGCCTTGCTGGAACCCATAGATATATCGATGGCAGATTCAAGGACAAGAATTCTGAGTCCGGACTTTCGAGCAAACCAGGCGGTGAGGCTTCCTACAATTCCTGCGCCCACAAGAATCAGGTCGTAAGGTAAGGTTTCTTTTTCCATAAATTAACGGCGTCTCCATTCCCACGGGGCCTGGGGATTTATCGTTCCCCACAAGCCCTGCCCTTCTTGTTTTGCAAGTTCTTGGGCTTGCTGATAGGCCGGGGTATCATCGTACTCATCGTAGTGCCAGGCAAAACCATACCGCAAGAGTTCGAGGTTGATTTCTCGTTCTTCTAAAAACAGCTTCGACACCATCCGCCCATATCGATCGACATCGGTAACCAACACCTGAATCGCAGGTCCTTCTTGACCTGAAACAAAGTTCAACATTGACCTAAGGGCCTGGGTTGCCTGGGGTCCAAAGTCCTGTCGAGATTCGGGAGCATCGATACCGTGGAGTCGAATTCGAAAAGTGGTGTCTCCGGCTCGAACGGCAATGGTGTCCCCGTCGGTAACACGAATTACCTGGGCTTCGAAAGAAATCTGCCCGAATACGGGCAACGTCAGAAAAAAGAAAAAAAACAATGGTGCGAAAAACGAGCTCGGCCCAAAAGCTCGCTTCTTTACCGATAACTTGGATTCAATTTGGCCTAAAAAACGCAGTAAAGAGATGGTTTTCGGAAAAATAGTAACTGTTGTTCTTCTCAATTCGGAAAAGCTCATTTTGCGCACCACTTTTGCTATTCAACCAAGAGACTGAGAAGCTTTGAAACCGTGCATTGGTTTTCTAGGGGATGTCGAAGGCGTGCATCAGGATTAATAGTATATGCATTGCGCCTACCGGCTTTTTGAATAGACACAATTTTTTCGGCTTCCAATTCGTGGAGAATACGCTGCACCGCTCGTTCGGTGATTTGCACCTCAGGGGCAATATCACGAATACGGGCGGATGGATTCCTAGCTAGACAAATAAGCACATGGGAATGATTCGATAGGAAGGTCCATGGTATTTCGGCCATGGAAAAATATACCAAAATGTAGGGCCATACACAAGCTTGATAGGGTAGTAACCCAAGCCCCGAACTACAACCTCAAGGAGGTCTACCGGGACCTGGCAAAAAATCTTCCAGGAGGGAAGTTGGAAGATTGACAGCCCGAATACCTAGAGGTAGAGTTGACTAACGATATCTTGAGTATTTTTATCAACATTGGAGGATGCCTCATGGCAATACATATTACTGAGAAAGCGAAGAATCAGCTTTTGAGTCTGAACGTGAACCATCAGAACTTTTTGCGGGTGTGGGTCGAGCCCGGCGGATGCCAGGGGAATCATTATAGAGCCGCAATTGACGACCAGGTCGAAGATACAGACCTGGAAATCTACAGCGATACGGACCTTAAAATTATTACCGATCAGGACTCCCAGCCCTATTTTGCCGAGGTTGATGTGGACTACTCCGATGACCTTATGAAGGCAGGCTTCAAGTTCGTAAACCGCTTAGCGGTAAGTACCTGCGGCTGCGGAAGTTTTAAGACAGCGTAAGCATGGACGGGGTCCGGGATTTTTGGCGCAAAAAGGAGGAAAGTCTCGGCACCCCAATTCTTTCTCGCTCCTTGGCCCAGGTTACCTACGGCCTGGGGTACGAGTACCCGGTCTGGGGACTGTTCTACTGCACCCAGGACCGTCTCTACTTTGAGTACAAACAAAAAGAAAGTTGGATGTTTACCACTGCTTCCCGGGATACGGAACCACTGGTGTACGAATGTTCCCTAAGAAAGGATGTAACCTTTGTGGCTCCACCGGAACAGGTGGGGCAGGGCTGGTGCAGATGGTTTACCCCTAAAAGTCGTCGTTCCTATGGGCTCAAAGAATCGAGCTCTTCAAAAATCTTGCTTCAATTCACCCTTGAACAAGACGACTCAGACCTGGGTCAGGTCTTGAGTCGCTTACTCACTTCGGACTAAGACGAGTTACCGCTGAATTCGGGCAGAGCCCCCGGCGGCAAAGGCCTTCACCTGAGAAAGGGTCGCCATAGTAGTGTCCCCGGGGAAGGTTGTCAGCAGGGCTCCGTGAGCCCACCCCAGTCGTAGGGCTTCGTCTCCGGGCAATCCTTGTAACAGGCCGTAGATAAGCCCCGATGCAAACCCATCGCCACCCCCAACTCGGTCGTACACATCCAGGTCGGTAACCGGTGTGCTGTAGGTTTTGCCATTAATCCATACTACTGCACCCCACTTGTGGCGATTGGTGGAAAGCACTTCTCGAAGAGTCGTTCCTACAATCTTAATGAGGGGATACTTCTTGGTCACCGAGTCGATCATGGAAAAAAACGATGCGGGATCGAGTTTGGAATGGGCTTTGCTACCCTCTACCTTAGGTCCAGCAATTCCAAGACCCAGCTGTAGGTCTTCTTCGTTACCCACCAACACATCGGTATACTCGACAATGCGGCTAATGACCTCCTGAGCCTTATCGTTGCCACCCCAAAGATCCCAGAGCTTTGCCCGGTAGTTAAGATCAAAGGAGGTAACGGTACCGGCCTCCCGGGCCGCCTTAAAGGCTTCGATAATAACCTCACCGGTGGTCGCTGAAAGGGCTGCAAATATTCCCCCACTATGAATCCAGCGGACTCCTCGTCCAAAAATAGCCTTCCAGTCGAAGTCCCCAGGCTTGAGCTGGGCGGCAGCCTCATTAGATCGGTTATAGAATACAATTGGTGCCCGCACCCCTTGGCCTCGATCGCTGTAGACCGTGGCCATGTTTGGGCCGTTTACGCCGTTGTGGGTAAAATGCTTGTAGAATCGCTTAACCCCCATGGATTGCACAAACCCGTCGATGAGATCGCCAATCGGATAGTCAACCATCGCAGAGGCGATAGCGGTGTTTAATCCGAAACAATCCGAAAGATTTGCCGCACAGTTGAATTCTCCCCCACTAACGTGAATTTCGCAGGAGCGGGCCTTGCGAAAGGGTACCACGCCGGGATCGAGCCGATGGATGAGTGCACCGAGGGACAGAAAATCAATTTCGCCCTCCTTTTTAATTGTTAAGCCGTAGTCTGCCATCTTTTTCTCCTTCTTCTTCCTATTTTGGTGTGATTTTTCTAGAGTCTTCGTTCAGAAATAACTTCTCGCATCGCAGTAATGCTCTTGAGCCCCTCGTTTCCCAGGAGTTTCATAACATCTAAGTATAAGGCATCCATAATCGACAGTTGAGCAAGACGGGCTGAAAAGGCTTCGCTGGCCAAACTGGATTTTTGTCCCGCCGACACCAATACATAATCGGCCATTTTGCCCAGGGGCGACCGGGGCTGGCTCGTTAGCAGTAGAAGAGTTGCCTCGCGTTTTTTTACCTCGACACCAAGGCTGATTGCGTCCCTATTTGTCCCCGAATGGGATATTAGAAGCCCCGAGTCCCCTGGCCCTATTTGGGATGCAGCCATGAGTTGCAGATGAAAATCCCCCGGGGCGACACAGCTTAGCCCGGTTCGTAAAAATTTGTGGTAGCCATCTTGGGCAAGGGAGTTCGACCCACCCAGACCCATGAAAAGGATCTTTCTCGACTCCGCCAGCCTTTGGGCAGCCCTATCAAAAATATTTGGGTCCAGTAGATTGAGGGTCTGCTCGAGGGCCCGCATGTTTCGGGCAAACACCGCTCGAATGGCCGAACCTGCATCGGTTACGTCGTCGGTGGTATCGTAGACGCCCTTATGGGGGTCGAGGGTTTCGGTCGCCAAAGCAATACGGAACTGTTGGTAGCCCGAATACCCCAGTTTTTTTACGAAGCGAAAGAGCGTCGTATCTGAGACTCCAATAGTTTCTGCTAACTCCTCGAGACTGGGGTTCACTCCCCGGCTGGGGTCAGAAAGAATAAAGTGGGCTATTTGCTGTTCTTTAACACTCAAAGAATTGGCCCGAATTTGTATTTCGTACAAACAACTTTGTGGGGCTTTTGTGGGTTGTTTAGGCTGTTTTTGGTCTACATATCGTTCCACTGGGTTTCCTTAGGGCTCAAAATATCACGAAGTATTTTTTCTTGTCAATGAAATTTTTTTTCTTCCATCTTGGCATTGGGCAAAATATACGCCACTATCTAAACCATGGGTACACCCCTTTACCTCGCCATAATAAACCCGAAGGCCGGACCACCCAAAGATTTACGCCGAATCCAAGCCTTGCTCGAAAATCGGTGTGCTCTGGCGGGGGTGAACCTGGTGGTAGAAAAGACTCACTATCGGGGACACGCTACGGCCCTTGTCCAACGATATGGTCAATCGGTTGCCCGGGTTATTGGGGTGGGAGGGGATGGGACCTTGCGAGAAATCGTAGCTGGCCTTGTCCCGGGAATACCCTTGGCCCTCGTTCCTCTGGGCACGGTCAACGTCCTGGCAAAAGATCTGGGGATTCCCGAGGACCCTCCCCACTCGATCGACCTGGCCCTCAATGGGGTGGTTCGATACATAGACGTAGCCTACCTTCGGGACGAACCCTTTTTACTCATGGCTTCCGCAGGAATAGATGCCTTAACGGTGCACAATTTACACGGCCCAGCGAAGCGGCTGTTTGGTCAGTTTGCCTATGTGTTGTCTTCCTTGAGAACGGCGGCTATTCGAAAACCCGAACGGTATAAGGTTGGAATCTATTTAAACGGCCAGTCGACGGTCCTATGGGAAAAAGGATACCTAGTGTTGGTGTCGAATGCCCGATATTACGCGGGAAGGCATACCATAATCCCCGGAGCGGGACTAGAAACCGGCAAACTCCATGTAATGGTGTACCGAAAACCCGGGGCTATTGATACCTTACAACTCATTTTTAATATTCTTGCCCACCAGCAATTACACCTGAAAGATGTGGGGTTTTATGAAGCCGATGAAGTAACCATAGAGGGCCGAAAAAAACCCCCACGAATGCAATACGACGGCGACAAGGCACCCCGGGGTCCGGTTCGGATTACCCTTCGCCCCGGACAGCTTCCGGTTCTGGTGCCAGAGAATCAAACCCGCGAAAAAACCAGTCTTGAAAATATACTCTATTGGTTGGGTCTGGAGTCTGGATTGAAACCGTCCGGAGGCTCTTCTAAGTGATGCACCAAAGGTAATAATCCCGTTCGAGATGAAGTAAACATCCGTTCAACCTTGGATCCCAAAGCCGACACACCGTCGATTTTCTGTAACAAAAGAGAAAACTGTTCCCACAGGTCTTGGGTTCGCTGGGAGATTTCTCGACTTTTGGCGAGAATTGCGGTGGCCCGCTCATCGGTCTCTTGTTGGTCCCACATGTGGTGGACCAACTGCAGGGCCAAAAGGAGGGTGGCCGGGGTTACGGGTACAATATGGTGTTCCAAGGCGTAGGATAATATTTCGTCATCGTGGAGCAAAGCCAAAGAGAGGGCTTGGTCGGTAGGGAGAAAAAGTAACACAACTTCCAGGCTCTGGGTCCCGTGAACTCGCTGGTACTTCTTTTTGGATAACTGAGCAATGTGGGTTCGAAGACTCGTTAGATGTTCTTTCAGGGCTTGGGTGTCCGGTTCGCCATCTTCGAGGGAGCGACTGAATCGAGCGAAGGCAGTCAAGCTAACCTTGGCGTCGATAATAACAAATCGTTCCCGGGGCAAAAGTACCACCACATCGGGCCTAACTTTCGATCCGTCTTCGAGCGAAAGGGTCAGTTGTACCTTGTAGTCCCTCTCCCGCCGAAGTCCACTGAGCTCAAGTACCCGTTCAAGGACAATTTCGCCCCATATACCCTGGGTTCGATTATTCCCCCGTAGGGCATTATTCATTTCTGCGGTTTGATCGTGGAGCCTACGGTTCATTTGAGCCAGCTCGCCCAGTTGGTTAGAAAGCTGCCCCCGGAAATACGCATCATCGTTTGCCAAAGATTGAAAGGATTTTTGTAGCCCTACCACCTCTTCTTGGAGCTGGTCGAGGGTTGCCATGTGTTCGATGAGTGTATTTCCCCGAGTATTACCTCCCCGATAGAGCTTGGCTAGGATGAAAAGCAGGGCGACAAAAATTCCAAGCCCTACAAGAAACAGAGCCAGGATCAAGAGGTCAGAGTTCATGACTGGGAGGAGGGATTTTGCCTTAGGGCCACGGCGGCCTTTTGTATTTCGGTAATAAACGATTCCAGGTCTTCGGCATATACCATTATCTGGGACCGTTCAAACCCATCGGTGGAGGTTTTGCGACTCTCCACAATATTCAGAAACCGATCTCCTCTTCTATTTTCCTTCACGTTGAAAAAGAAGGTCCTGCGATCGGAAAGCAGGTGGGCAGAATAAACTTCGCCGCGTACTCCCATAGTTATGTCCTTTCTATGTTTGGAATTAAAAGATCTCAAGACGATCCAAAGCTGCGGCTACTTCTGGATCTTCAGCATACTCAATGAGTACCATGAACGCCCCAAAAACTTCGGCCCCAATGAGTTCCATTTGATCTACAAGTTCGGCTATTTCCTGGGGAGGTTCGGGCATGGACTCAAACTCGGGATACCGAGTTTCCATTTCGTCGAGCCTCGGCTGGAGGATTTCCATCTCATCGGCAAAGGCATTCACTATTACGACGATCTCCTCGGCGCTGGCGGCAGTCTCCATGCCGTCGATAAATGCACCGTAGGTTTTAATCATTGATGTAAAAGTATCTCGAGCAAAGGTGTAGTCTTGGCCAAAGGTTCCAAAACTGAGTAGGGTTAGGAACAATAAACCAAATCCTAAGCGCTTGTATGTAACCATTCTATTCTCCTTGGTTTGGTAAGGTATCACAAAATATCGAATTGGGGCCAGTTGAATAATCTGACCGATGGGACAATAATTACCCAGGAGGCAAGAAAGAATGAACATTCGCAAAAAATCGATACTCTTATCGGTTCTAGTCCCCAGCATCCTTATTCTCCTTCTGGCCGCAGGCCTCTTTTTTAGCCAGTTTCAAAAAGATGTAGGAAACGCCCGATCGCTCCTACTATCCAATAGTACAAATATCCAGAACCAAATTGCGGCCGAACTCCTTGTAAGCTTCGAACTCTTACGCAATGTGGCCGCTAATCCTTTGACAGTTCGAGTGGCCCAAAGAATGGACCAGGTTCCCAACGGGGTCGATAACGACGACTTTGGAGGTCTTTCGGAGTTCCGAACCTTCACCGATCTCATGGCCCGAACTTCGGCCCACACTAATGCAGACTTGGTGTACCTGGCAGGAATAAACTCCCGAGGCATCATCTTGAGTGCCGATACCCAATTAGGCGATACCTTCGATGTGCGACAACGAGACTACTATCAATTAGCCTTGGCTAAGCCCGGAACCACCGTCATTAGTCAACCTCGAGTTTCGGCCCAAGAAACGGCAGAGCCTCTCATTGTTGTTACCGTGGCCTTGGCCGTTGTAAACGACTTAGGCCGACCGGTTGGGGTTGTATCTTTGAACTATAGCTTCAACCGGATTACCGATATCGTTCGGGAATTGATGGCTGAGTTTGACGTCCTCATTACCCTTTACGATACGGTAGGTGGGGTGGTTCTGGGTACCGAGACCAACGAAGGGTTTGTCTTTTATGACCCCGAGAATCCCATAACCGTCCTCGATTGGGTCCAGTCCTTGGGATTTGCCGGGGATGCTGCCCAAATAAAGACAGACGAAATTTCTAACCTCGATTATTCCTACCTCGAGGGAAACACTCCCCTCGGTCCATCGATGATCGAAACGATGAAGATTCCCAACACTCGGTGGGCATTGGCAGTTATTGACTCTCGTAATGCGGTGGTTGCCGAGGTCATCGGTTCAATTCTTCCACCTTTGGCAATATTTATGGGAGTTTTTCTGGTGGGTCAGTTTGCAGTGTTCTTGCTCTATTTGCGTTTGTTAATAAACCCTATGGTCGGATTAGGAAAGAATCTTTCCCAACTCGCCCTGGCCGATGCGGACCTCACCATTCAAATCCCCCAGGGTGGCAAGGACGAAATTGGCCTTGTTGCTTCGAGTTTTAATACCTTCGTTGCAAAATTACGTAGCCTCATGCAAGAGGTAAAAATCGCTATTGAGGGAACAGAAACTATTAAACAAAATATTTCCTCCGCTACCGAAGAAACGACATCGGCAGTGGAAGAAATAAGTGCAAATTTACAGTCGATTGGGAACCAAATGAAGGTGCTCGACGACAACATTCGAGAGAATGTGACGGTTATTGAACAAATTACCCAGAATATTTCCTCGGTGGATTCCCAAATTTTGAACCAATCGTCTATGGTCGAGCAGTCGACAGCGGCAATAACCCAGATGATTGCCTCGTTAGAGAGTGTAAACCAAGTAGCCCAAACCAAAGGAAAAGCGACTCGAAATCTGTCGGAAGTGGCCGAAGATGGAAAGGTTCGTATTCAGAAAACTGCCGAAAATTTTGGACAAGTTGTTCAGCAAATTAACCTGGTCCAAGAAATGGCCACCGCCATTAACGCTATTGCGGCCCAGACCAATCTACTTTCGATGAATGCGGCTATCGAAGCGGCCCACGCCGGCGACGCGGGTCGAGGCTTTGCGGTGGTAGCCGAAGAAATTCGAAACCTAGCCGATTCGGCGGGAAATTCGTCGAAAAAAATTACTGCCCTCATCCGAGACATAACCAAGGCCGTAGGCATTACCGACGAAGAAGTTCGTCGTACATCCGCAGCCTTCGAAAGTATTTCCCGGGAGGTAGGCGATACAGTCAACGCCTTTGCGGAGATCGAAAATGCCGTGGCCGAGTTGAACGAGGGTGGACGGCAGATCTTAGAATCGACAAACCAAATAAACGAGGTCACAATTCAAATTCGTTCCGGTAGCCAAGAAATGAAAACCGGGACCGACTTAATGCTCAATTCTTCGACCTCAATTAAAGATATTTCCGAGCGAGTTAGCCAAGGAATGGCCGAATCGACCACGGGCGTCCAGGAAATTGTCGAAGCAATGCAACAGGTGCTGGGACTGACGGTTGAACTGAACACCATCGTTGGCCAACTGAAGAACAATTTCGAGCGTTTTAAGACCTAGTTATAGTTGCGAATCCAGGTCTAATCGATCTAAATCTTCGGCATCTAGGGTTAGCTCGGGTGCCCGAGCCATGTCGTGAATGTGTTCAACTTTTGTCGCGCTCACGATAGGTGCGGTTACTTCGTTTTTGGACAAAAGCCACGCCAGGGCCACGGTGGCCGGTTTGGTATTGTGTTTGTCACTCACGTCGTCGAGGGCCTGAAGAATTCGAAATCCCCTGTCGTTTAGGTACTCTTTAACTCCCCCACCCCGGACACTTTTCCCCAGATCGTCGGTAGACCGGTACTTACCCGTAAGAAATCCCCGAGCCAATGAAAAATACGGAAAGACACTCAAGGAGTGTTTACGAACCAGGGGTAAGTACGTGCCCTCATAACCGGCTCTTTCGACCAGATTGTAATGGGGCTGGAGGGCTTGATAGGTCGGCAGGCCCGCAGAAGCACAAGAGGAAAAAGATTCGGTGAGGCGATCGACGGATATATTCGAGGCACCCAAAAGACGAACCGTGCCGGCCTGGATCAAGTGGTGGTAAGCAGCCATAGTCTCATCGACGGGGGTTTTTTCGTCGTCGAAATGGGTGTAATACAGGTCGATATAATCGGTTTGTAGACGTTTAAGGGATTTTTCGGCCTGGTCCAGAATATGAGCTCGACTGACATCTTTTGGATGCTCTTTGGTTTCCGATCCAACCTTGGTAGCAATAACCAACGCCCCCCGATTCTTTCGGGCAGCCATCCACTGGCCAATAATTTCCTCCGACAATCCGCCGGTTCCGTTAACCCACCAGGGGTAGGTATTGGCAGTATCGATAAAGTTGAACCCTGCGCCCACAAAGGCATCTAAAATACGAAAAGATTCGGACTTGTCCAGGGTCCAACCGAACACATTGCCCCCGAAGTTTATTGGGGCAACCAGAATGTCGCTCGTAGATATTGGTCGTTTGTTCATAGAGGTTTATATACCATAAGAATAAACACCACTAAAAGAGGAGCAACCCCAGCCAAAGAAATCCCTAGGCGCATTTTTAGCACCCGTCGTAATTCGTCCGAAATTCCCACAGAGCTCGGATCCTCGGTTTCTTTAAGTCGATTCACCTTGTATTGAGTCGGAATATCGCTTATCACCCAAATAACTCCAGAAATGAGAAACAGAATGAACGACGACGACAGCCAGCCAAACTGCCAAATTCCACCAATTGTTACCCCCAAAGAAATTCCTGTAAGTACCGAAAGCACGATGAGCACCGTCGAGAAGCGGGCGTCCAACCACGCGACCGTCGAATAGGTATGAAAGATAATTTCCTTGCGCCCCGTGGCCAGGCTACGGGCCTCCCACAGAATGCCTACAACGGCGTTGGCAAAAAACAGGGTCGTGGACAAAATATGGGCGAAAAGAACGTGGGGGTACAAGCCGGGCTGGTACAAAAGAGCCACTAGAAGATGGGGAAACAGGGCGGCCAGGAGAATGAGAACCCCCATAACTCCAAGGGCAAAAAACAGTAGCGAGCGGGTCTTCATTCGACCTCCTTAAGATCCTTTTCGAGGGTCCGGATATGGACGATATTCTGTTCACCTATTTGACGTACCTCGGCAATAATACCCTCGATAGCCAAAAAATCTTTTGAAAGTTGACCGAGTTTTTCGTCGAGGGCACAAGCGAAGCTACTTATCTGGGTCAGACTGTCGGTATTGTCCTGGAGTCGCTGATTAATTTCGGACACGTGAGAATTTGTGGTCTGGACCAAGGCCATCATGCTCGCGGTGGCTTGGTTTATTTGGTGGCTACTGGCCGAGACCTCGGACATGGTGGTGATAATTTCTTCAATTGCCCCAAAGATCTGCTGAATTCCCTGGACCAGGGATTTGGTATTGGAACTATAACGCTGCAAAATACCTGAAGATTGTTTGACCGTATCGTCGTTCCGGGCCAGCGCTTGAGCGATTGCTTGGGTGCTGACCTTGGTTTCTTGGGAGAGTTTTCGAATTTCCCCGGCAATAACTGCAAACCCTTTGCCCGCCGCCCCCGAGTGGGCCGCTTCGATCGAGGCGTTCATAGCCAAAAGATTTGTTTTCTCTGACACATCCAAAATACCCCCAGCAACCGACAAAACTTGAGCCGAGGAGGAACGAATATTCTCGAAACTTTCGAGAACCGAGGTTATTTCCTTGGCCTGGGCCTCGAGACCTTGTACCGTAGCACTAATGTCGGCCTTGCGTTGTTGGGCCCTATCCGAGGTTTCTTGAATTGCGGTAATCATTTGGTTAAAGGCCGCGCTGGTTTGTTGAAAATACGTATTCTGCTGATGAATAGCCTCTTTCATTTGGTCGGCGTACTCGATGATTTCCTCGTTGGCCGAATCGGCACAGCCCGAGGCCCCAGACAAGGACCCGGAGGTTTGTTGAATAGTCGACAAGGCCTGGCGAATAGCCGAACTGCGGCGATTGCTCTCTTCGGTCGACTTCAATAGGTGCCGACCAATTTCCATAGACTCGGTTGCTGTTCGAATAATTTCGTTTAAAGCCTTAGTTTTGGACTGATTTTTTGCTAGCTCTTTTTCGGCCAGGGCTATGAGATCAACCGCCAGCCGATTGGTGAACAGAAATACAATGGTTAACGGAACATACAATAGGGTCATGGTGATAAACACTGTGCGAAGATCATCGGTAAATCCCCCAAACCGAGGGGCATAGGTAAAGAAGGTAGAAAAAACAAGAATGAGGTAGCCGTACAGACCGTAGAGCAAAATTTGCCGATCGTACATGGCCAACATGCTATTCACCGCGCTGGAGGCGATAAGATAGAGCACCAGTCGATACAAATCACCCTCGCCTATAGAGGGTAAAAAGATTCCAATCCACAGAGAATTCAGGAGCAGGCCGATCATGCTGAGGTTTGCAGCCAGGGAATATCTTTTTTTTCGCACCAAAACCAAGGAAAGAATAAAAACCAGGTTGGTGGAAAGAACGGAATAAAAAAAGAAGGCCGAATTCTCGGGATCGGCCAGGTACCGGGTCGTGGAGGCAAAGATGAAATATCCCAAAAGAATAAAAATAAGGTTTACAAGGATGGGAATCCGCTTTTGAAGCCCAATGGGCAAACCTTCTTTGTCTTTATCGGAAAAGAAAAAACGTACCATAGGGTTACCATAGCCCTATGGAAGTTCTGCGACAAGATCAATTCAACGATTGCAACGGTATTGTATAAATATAACCATTTGGACCACTACCATAACGGGAAAGATAGGGGGAAGAAATTCAATGAATCCGCCGAAATCCCCTGGACTCACAATTGTGTTGGAACTCACAAAAAAGAGGCTGTCGTACCCATCGGTTTTACTCTTTTTCGATTCGAGTTCTTCTTCCATGGAAAATAGTTCTTTTGCCCTATTCCAGGTTGATTTCCATGGCCCAAACAGTCCCGCAAGAAAGTAATAGAAAACCCTAACTCCAAAAAGAACCAGGGACCAGAATCGGCGGACTTGGGAGAAAAAGTCTTTTTCTAGAACACCAAAGATATACCCGGCTACCCGGTCCTCTTCGTCGAGGATTACCAGGGAAGAGTCGGCAATCGCAGTAGCTCCTCTGGATCCGGATGAAGTAGCCCGAATTATGACAAAGACAAAGGTAGTGGAACAAATTCTTACTTTATCTGCGAAAGATGAAAGTCTACTGAGTATTCCGGTCAAAACTGCCACTGATTCCGGTGGTTTCCTGCCACCTGACTTTGTAGAACCTGAATCCGTATAAACCATCCAGTAATCCACTCCCCCATAAAATGGAGTGCATATAATTTACATTTGATACCTGGAAGTCATCTTAAAATGTAGATCAGACTGATTTTTGGAGTAGCTCAGCTAC
>Ga0210043_1000556_pt1 | contig 39106 bp, 55 predicted proteins | sample CryGeymet201501t_FD_183990 | JGI IMG/M metagenome (GOLD analysis project Ga0210043, IMG submission 183990) | Groundwater microbial communities from Crystal Geyser aquifers in Utah, USA - Crystal Geyser metaG 2015-01t (SPAdes) (version 2) | ecosystem: Environmental > Aquatic > Deep subsurface >... | reverse complement strand
GCTCATGCGGGGCGCTGGTACCCCCATTATTGGGTAAGTCTTCATGCTTGAGTAGTTTGAGTTCATCGAGTTTTACCTTAAACCATCGGTTAGAAATTGTGCCATCCTTACGGTAGGGTGCGGCACTGAGTTGAATTTCGGGGAAAACGCTAGCTACCCCCATGATAACGACGGGCGTCTGTACATGCATGCGGTTCAGTATAAACTGTCGATCGCGCATGGCATCTTTCATCAGGTCTTCAATCTGACGGTCAACAACCCGTCTTTTTTCTTGGTAGTCACGCTGTTCTGCGAGCAGCTGGCGAAGGATGTCTACTTCCTGCTGTTTTAGTATCACGGCTTTTCTCCTGTCTGGTTAAATATTTATATCATCCATGATAAACTATTGCAAGACTATATCAATATAGTGTATAAGTATTGCGTGAGGTGAGGAAATGGTATCTCGCCCACCCCACAACCATAAACCAAAAAGGAGGGATAATATGACGATTAACCAACTCGAACGAGGCAAAAACCATGAGTTTGAGACAAAAAAACCGGCTATTGAACTACTTATCGGCGCCGGATGGGATATAGGCGAAGTGGCAGAACATACCCTTGGTGGCGGTGTGCGCACAATGGACATTGATTTAGTAGCCATGAGTGTGGACGCAGACGGTAAAAGTGATCCTAAGCACTTTTGCGCCTACTGGCAGCCAGAAGTTAAGTCAATGAAGCATTACAACAGCATTGGTCCAAAAGGTGAGGAAAAGTTACCAGGTGATGATAGCCAGCAGGTTCGATTAAGCATTGGTGAACTAGGCGACCGCCTATTAAAACTGTACATTGTTTTCTTTAATGCCGGCAACCGCAACCTTAGCCAACTTAAAAGCGCTTATGTACGGGTGGCAGATCCAGAGGGTAATGATTATGTCATCACCACGCTCAAGGACGATAGCCTGAACGGCCGTGCGGTGCTGGCGGCAACATTGCAAGTCAAAGAGGGGAAAGTTATTGTATCGGCTCCTCACGAATCCGACGATCGCGAATTGCCGCAACTTTGTGTTGACCACGGTATCAAAGCAGCGTAAATTAACAGCGTTCGGTTGAAATATATCCCCCTATGGATAAGAAAAAACCCGCTTTCGCCAGCGGGTTTTTTTGTGCTCTATTTTTTATCTTTCAAAGCATCTTTTAACGTTTCTAAAAACTCATCGTAATAGTTACGCTTTGGTTTGAACCCATCCGTAAGGTGACTTGCTTCGCAAGAAGCCTCTACATGCGGCAGGCATAAGCTGAGCAATTCACGCATCCGCTCGTTCTCGGCTTGCAATGCTTCTTCTATGAGACGGTTGTTCCATAATTCTATTGCTTCTTCGGCACTCGAAACGTGCCTTGTGCTCCCGCCACATTTTAGGGGGTAATTTGTACAATCCACCCAATTTGAATTAACATGCTTTCGCATGTGTCGAGAGTACCCACTCGAACTTCTAAGAATACCATCGCCCCCACAAAACGGACACGGTTCTAAATCACTCACTTGTTATATCCTTTGTTTAATTACTTGATTAAAATTTGGCTTCAGCCATTCGTTTTTCGTAAAACTGTTTCATCAGATGTTCGCTGTTCTCTGGTCGTTTACCGTGTTTGCAGTATTGCTCTAGTAGCTCTATTTGAGCAGCCCAAGCGGCATCCCCAGCGGCAGCCCAAGCGGCATCCCCAGCGGCAGCCCCAGCGGCATCCCCAGCGGCAGCCCTAGCGGCAGCCCCAGCGGCAGCCCTAGCGGCAGCCCTAGCGGCATCCCCAGCGGCATCCCTAGCGGCATCCCTAGCGGCAGCCCAAGCGGCATCCCTAGCGGCATCCCTAGCGGCAGCCCAAGCGGCATCCCCAGCGGCAGCCCTAGCGGCAGCCCTAGCGGCATCCCCAGCGGCAGCCCAAGCGGCAGCCCAAGCGGCAGCCATCTCAACATCGGTTGCTTTACCATCTGCATACTTGCGAGCCACGACAAGTGCATTTTTACTACGTTCATCTGTTATTAAATGTTCAACTAAACTTGCAGCATCTACTGCAAAATGTCTCCATAGGTTTTGTGTTTCTTTTGGCGTTGTTCGTAAGCACCACAAAGTGTCATCATGGCCGTTACTTTCGTACAACTGTCTTAATGTTATAGGTGTATCTTTGCCGTATTTGCGTATCCCACCTAAGTTTGCGCATAGTTCTTTATAACCATCTTTGCATGGTTTGTGAGCCTTAATGCGAGCTAGTGTAAATGTTATTTTATCCATTATTCATTCCCCCTAACTTAATTAAACCCTCAAGCCAATGTATAGCTTTAAGTGCCTCTTTATTGTCTTTCTTAGCTTGCTCTAATAAATTAACAAGCGTTTCTGTTGGTTCTTGTTGTAACTTAGATAGAGGTGTGTTTGCTATCCTGTTCCAAACGCTTAACTGTGTCATTATTTACTCATATATTTTATTTATCTTTAAAATATTCAACCCTACCAATGTGACGTTCAGCTATATGAATCTCACAATCTGGTTTAATAATTTTGAAAAAATACTCGCTCTTAGTTCCTTTGCCATCTTCATATTCTGTAAATCTTAGTTCTTTAACTATAGTAACAGAATCGCTTGATGCACTAAGCCACGATCCATCTGGTAAATATATTGATACTTTCATTATGTTCTTAGACTTTATGGGCAGGTGCACTAAGCCCCAGCTCCTGTATTTCATCTTGGTAAACCTTGTATTTCACACCATTTACTTGGAAGTAAAAATAAGCACCACGGTTTCCTAGGTGTCTTCCATTCCCCAGATGTGGTTTTAGAGGTATATATTTTCCGTGTTTTTTATTGTGTAAAAAACCCTCTCTGTTTGTATATAAGCCATCACTGTTTTTTGGGTGCAATCCATCTGCTGCACTGAAACCCATTTCTAAAAATACCTTGTACATTATTTATCCTCCTGTTGGGTTGGTAGCTTCGGAAGTGGTATCCAGTGTGTTTTACCTTCTGGTAACGCACCCTTGTACTTAAACACATCTGTTCCTTCTAGCGTTCCATCTGTCACTATTGAAAACACTTCGTTAAGTGTTTCAATCGGCTGCCATTCCTGCGCCTTTTCCAACTCTGCAATGCGTGCGGTTAGGGCGGCGGTGTGCTCTGATAGCGCCACATTAGCAGCATCAATTATGCGCTCTTTGCTTTGTTCGTATTCTGCTAAAGCCATGTCTTGTTCTGTTGGTTTAGTCATTCATCCACCCAGGTTGTTCGTCACTGCTGGTATCCTGACCCAAAGTGCTTGATTTAGGCTTGCTCAAATCATTCACGGGTTTGGGGTCTTGTTTAATGATTTCGCCAGTTTCATCGTCGATAAATTCACCCTCAGACAACTTTAGCTCGGACTTAGCTGGTGGCGGGGTGATGTCTGTAACCTCCGCTGGTTTTTCCATATTGGCTGGCGCTTGTGCTGTAAACCCAAGCGCACTGTTCAGGTCGTCTGTATCGACTACTGACTGTGGGGTAACATCGCGTATCTGACCCACGTTTGCCATATCGTGCAGTTCTTCTACGCTATACAGCCCCATCAGAACCTCTGGTGCGTGTAACCGTGCAAAGAACATTGCAGCGCGGTATTGCAGCATCAACTCAGGCATGGTTTTCCACTTACTGCCGTTTTTGTCGTACCACCCCTCGGCCTTGGCAGTTTTAATTGACACCTTAGAACCCTCAACACGTTCGCCAGTCTCGCGATCGATTGCCCAACAACGGCACCAGCGTTCGTCGCCCTCGCCACCAGTTTCATATTTAATCCCACCGCGAAAGATGCCACGGGTATTCAGCAGACCAATTGCCAACTTTGCCTCAATGCCAGGCCGCCCATGCACAATGTATGAATTTTGCATAAACATAAACGGGTCAACCTCCATACGCTTTGCCGTTGCTAAGGCAATGATGCAGTTTTCAATTTTACCCTTGTAATGCGCAGGGACCATATCGGACTTTGCAAAAACACTAGCCGCGCGTTGCAGCTGTTCGAACTTGCTGGTGTCCATCAGGGCCGAAAATGTACTGTTGTCGGTTGATACAGATCGTGGCTTCTGTTGTTTAATTGCGAGTTCATTACTCATAGTGTGGTATCTCCTTTACCTATAGTTAAAATTGCCCTGCAACAATAGCAAATAATTTGCTATTCCGCAAGGTTGTTTTTATTTTCATTTGGTGTTGGTACAATCTCGGTTTCGCGTACCATTTGCCGCACCTTAGTCGTGGTAATGTGCCCGCCAATTGCCTTTTGCGCCGCACGGGCAACATCTCCATAGGCTTGGTTCAGCTTCGGTTCATGTAACAGAATAGCGTCAATCACAATGTCGGTCATATCCCGCCCCCATTGTTGTTGCAGCCTGGTCAGGGCAGCCTTAGCAAACCTTGCCCGTGGCTTGTAAGATTTAATATACAGGTATGGCTTGCCCCGCTTATGGCCAGTTACTTTACGGCCGTCTATTTTTTCAGTCATCGTTCTGCTCCTTAATTGTTGTATCGTCTAAAATGATTTGATCGGACCGTAGCCCGTAAGATGTGTTTTCAATAACCTTGGTAAGGGTAAGAACAATGGTTTTATTTGCCATTGCCACACCAAACCCCTGCCCTTCCTTGCCCGCACGCACGGCATTCATAAATTCATGGTCGAGCATGAGTTGCCTGCCTCGCGTCTCTAACTGTTCTTGAATCAGTGCAATCGCATCCCCGCGGCGGGATTGCCGCAGGTGCCACTCCACTAGGTTTATTAACTTTTCTGCTTTTTCATAGGTTCTCATGGCTAGGCTGTTCTCCGATATTGCCTTTACAGTGCGTTCTGTTTCATTCATGGTTTTTTCCCTCCGTGCATTGTTTATAAAAATCATTAAGCCGTTTCAACACACTAGGTTCAATATAGGCCGCCTCCCGTGAATCGTGGCTCCCAAGTCGTATTGACAGGCCGTATCCGTCAAACTCTGCATATAGGCCATCGCCCATATACTCGACAGGTTTCTTGTTTTCTTGATTCATCATATGGTTTCCTCCATCTTTTGTTTTAGTTCTTCTGCACTAGCGCTATACAGTGCTAGCTGCATTGCCGTCAGGCGCAGTTCATACCGCTCCCCGCCCCGTTTCAGGCGGTTGGTGATGCCAATTGTGCCGTCAGGGTGTAGCATGACGCAGCGTACCACGTCGCCCCAGGTAAACCGGTCGGTTGTCTTGAATAGCTGTTCAGTCAGCAGGTTTTTATCAATCACGGCGTACATTTCAGGCGATTCCCCCTCGCGTTCCTCGCGGGGGGTTAGCCAATAGTCGGCAAAGGATTTCAGTACGGGGTGTTTTGCCCCATACTTATCTAGTTCCTCGTACGCACGGCGCACAGCTAAACGATGTGTATAGTTCCACACGCGATTCATCTCGTCGGTCATAGGCTTCCCCTTGCTTCCAGCCATTGCTTTAGCCCGTCCGGTGACGGTTCAGCATACCCGCCGTTCACAGCAGCGTTAAATTTCTTACTCATGGCAACGGCGCGTTGTTTATTCGCACGGGTCAGGCCCATAAAGTCACGGTATCCATAACAACGGATTGTAACACCGTGACGCTTCTCTAATTCTGTCAGTAGCATCATCGGGTCGTGCTGTTCGGTTAAGTCATCCCACACATCCAGCGCACGGCTGGCGGCATGTTGCAGTTTCAATAGGGGGATAGCCATGGTTACGCATCCCCCCGCTTCACATCAACGCGGGCAATGTTGAAGCCGTACAGATTCGGCCTGCCAGCAAGCCAGCGTTCTAATTCGTTTAGCTTCTCATAGGTAAAGTCATCGTCAGATTGCAACACGACGCGCACATCAGCAACCCGCAGGCTTGCCTTGTGCTCCGCTTCCCACTCCTGCCTAAGAAAATTTACCTCACAGCCGTAACGATAGATAAGCATTGATTGTTCAGCTTGTAAATCCACATCCCTAACCATGCGGTAGAATTTCTGTAAATCCTGCCACTCTAATTCTGCCAGCCATTCTTCAAAATGCCCCATGCTATCCCAGCACAGGCCAACGCTACGCCAGCGGCCAGCGCCAAAGCCGTCCACCGTGTCTAGGCACATATGCCCGCCGCTTCGGCCATTAAAGAAAAATGTTGCTTCGGTCTTGCCATCCCATGCAGTCCAGCCGTGATTAAACACGAAGGCCATATTCTCGCAGATATCATAGAAAAAGTTTTCGGCCTCCTGCATATGCTTTTTCCATAAGTCATCGAGCGAGCGATCTAAATCGGCAACCTCGCTAGGGTCAGCATGTAACCCAAGTTCTACGCGGTCATCCCACACGCCATGCATTTTTACATTCCATGATAACACTGTGCCGCCGTTCCAGCTGTTCATCGGGTGATATGTGTCATGGTCTAACAAGTATTCAGTTATTGCCGCCCGTGATAAATGCGGGTAGCGTTCGCTTGCCTTGTTAACAATGGTTGGTATTGGTAAGGGTTGGTTGTTCATGTTCGTTTTTCTCCTATGGTTTATTGCGCTAAATAGTTCTTATATAATCGCCAAACTATCCAGCGGGGTTATATTGCAGGGCAGGCCATCCCGCCCCGTCAATTTGTTACAGTTTCAGGCCAGCAGGTGTTTTACCTGCCCCGCAATGGTTTACGGCAAAGCCAGCGGCCAGGTCGATAAACTTGTTACGCCTATCCAGCCCGCCAATACCGCGATCAATTCGGTCGGCATCGCTTGCGGTGATTTCGCCCGTATATTCAGCCATTGCTTGGATAAGTAGGCTCTCCGCTTCCCGCTGGCCAGATTCAGCCAGCAGGGCAGGGCATAGCCAGCCTTCACCATCGGCGGCCAGCTGCATTTTTAGTTTTTTGTTTGTCATGATTTCCCCCTATGCCGCCGCCACGGTTGTTTTGTTTAGTTTCTCGCTCGCCTCGCGTAGCAAGTTCGCCAAACTGTTATGCTCGCCCTCGCGCGCTTCACTCATCTGCCGGTACAAGGTTTCGGCACCCATTTTACTGAACCCATCAACTTGCTTATATGGGTCTAATGTTTGATCACGGCGCAGCAATTCCATAGCATCCGGCAAGCCATCTAGTGAGAAATTACTCACACTATGCCCGCGGGCATGTGATAAGGCCAATTCCTGCAGCTTTTTACATGCCCAAGCCGGCACATGATCCAGCGGCAAGTAGTCATTACCCAGCTGCACAATCGCAGGCGGCGGGGTTAAATCTTGTTCGCAATATCCCTTGGCTGTGTATTCATTCACAAAGGCCAGCAGGTCCCCTTCAAATACGGTTGACCAGCCCTTGCGGCCGCCGCCAAAATCTTCGCAAAAAATTGCTTTTTCTGCACGCATCAGCATTTTACCGCCCTGCTCAACTGTTACAGTGTACCTGAATTCAGTATCGCCATGCGCGTCATGACCGGCTGTCAGTTCTGCAGATTCAGCGTTGCCATATAAAAACGCTTCCGCAAACCCGCCCTTGACGCTATCCATCGCCAGCAATGCCTTGCGCCAATAGGTAGCCGCCCCGGTTGGGTATCCGTCCCAATGGCAATAAATGGTTGTTTTCGGCTTCCATTGGCCTCTATGGTTGATTTGGTATGTTGCTCTTGTCGCCATTTTCTTTATTTCCTTGTTTTGTTGTTCGATTGGTTAGCAAGCACGTGTTTCACACGCGCCGCCGTGGGTATTGTAACGCCATACAGCGCTTTCAATTTCGTTGTATGCTATTATCGCAACGCATACCGCCGCGCATAGCCAAGTTAAAAAGTTACTCATGACCGCCCCCTATAATGAATAGCGACGCGCTACTGATTCAGCAGCTGCATTGCTTAAGTTAAATTCTTTCGCTAATCCACGGGCAGCAGCAAGCAAATACTCCGCATGCTCATAATCACCCCCACGCGCAGCGCGTTGCACATCGTCTGCATAGGCGCGCAGCTTTCGGCGCGCCCACACGTCAGCATAGTTATTCTGAAATATTGCCTTTTTCATGATTAAAATTCCCCCGGCTCAACGCCTACAGTATATCCATTCACTTCTAACCATTCCCAAGCATCCTGCCGCAAGTCATCATCGTTGCGCACCCACTCAGCCAGTTCACATTCATTGTCACAGCCCACAGAGTAGTATTCCGCTACATATTCAGATAATCGCTGCATGTTGTTTATTGTATAGATCATCACTAGGTCACTCATGTCATTTTTGCCTTTTTTTGTTCGGTTTCGGTCTAGCCCCTATGCCATACCGTAGCCCCTTTATGTCACACAGTATGTCATACTGTCAACCCCCTATGTTATACATAATGAAAAAAAGTGCAATCTTAACGCAATTCTGTTACTTTAATCCCATGAATAAATCAAAATTACCAGCAAAGCACACAAAAGCAGCTGAACACGTCCACGCAGTACCACAGGATGATGATGCACCCCTATATATAGAACTTTCCCAAAAGTTTAGCGTTAGCGAGAAACAAGCCAAGGCCGCCGCAATTTGGGTTATGCAACACCTGGAACCAACCCCAGATAAATTAACATTCCAAGAGGCTTGCACCGCCGCAGGCTATAAAACAGGGGGATCTAATAACTATTATGAGGGCAGGCTGTTTGCAAGTGCGAACATGCGGCATCTACGCGCCTGGCTGATAGATAATATGTTAGAGATTGTTAGCACAGAGGCGATCGGGATTAAACTTATGTTAGCCCGCGGGATTGATAACATCACCGGCAAGCCCGTTTCTGCTGGCGTTCGCAGCGATAACGCGCAATGGCTGGCATCTCTACGGTTTAGCACATTAAAACAACGCGAGCCAGCCGCGGGGGAAGGTGAAGTACCGTTGAATAAATTAAATGCGGGCGATCTTGAAAATATGGTTTTAACCCTGCAAAGTCAGTTAGAGGGGTTGCAGGCGCAAAAAGAGGGTGAAACCACAACATCTTGATTCTATGTCATACACCCTTGCTAATTGTTTCACGGTTTCGATTCTATAAGTCAACAGGCACAATGGTTACAGCGTGGAACTTCGCATAATATGTATTATGTTAATTATATAGCTCATGAATACATGATGCCGCAAAGCCTTGTGAAATATAGCTAAACCGCGCGCGTAAGTATCGGTTTCGACCCCCCCGGGGGGTCCCCACCCCTTCCTCGTCGTCGCGGGCCACCCCCCTCGACAAATCTCACAAAAACTGGCCAATTGTTTCCCTGAATACAATTACTGTGATTTTTCTGCACATTTAGGTGTGGTGGGGATAAAATGCCAATTGCTCCGGTGTGGAATACCCGTCATTTTTCTCTTATGTGGCAAAAATACATGCTTTACATTTGCGGTTTGTGCGGTTTAGGATGTGGTTCAGTTAAGTTTAGTAAAGTGAAGGTCTAAAAATGTCAGAAAAGCCGATTTTATTTAGTATAGAGGTAAAGCCGTTGGTTTCGCGCCGAGTTGGGCGGATCATGGATATTTTAGAGTTGGTTGGTGTGTCTGAGGGGGTTAAGCGGATGGTGAAGGAGGAGTTGTGGGGGTTGCATGACGATATTTTGCAGATACCGTTGCCGATGGATGAAGTAGAGGGGGTTAGGGATGTCTAATCAGTGGTTTAGGATGTATCACGAGTTTTCAACCGACCCGAAGGTGCAGATGTTGTCCGAGGTGGATCAGCGTAGATTTGTAATGCTTTTGTGTTTACGTTGCTGTAACGGTGATGTAACGTTACATGAAACGGAGGTAGCGTTTCAACTACGCATTTCTGATAGCGAATGGGAGGGTACAAAGACACGTTTGTTGGAGCGTGGATTGATTACGGAGGAGAATAAGCCGACAAATTGGGATAAGCGGCAATTCGTAAGTGACACAAGCAATTTGAGGGTAAAAAAGTTCCGTGAAAAGCAGAAGAAACGGGAATGTAACGTTACAGTAACGCCCCCAGATACAGATACAGATACAGATACAGAAGTAAGAGATAATACTAACGTATCATCTCTTAGCGCGCGAAAACCAAAAAATGAAATTGCCGAAGTGGAGGAAGTGAAGAATGAAAAAAATCGGGGAAGTGTCAAAAAGCATAAACGTCTCTACGAGGAGTTCGGGGTCTCAACCGTCGGGGAGTTTGTCAAATCCATCCCTCAGCGATGGGCAGATTACGCCAGAGCGGAAAACCCAAACACCGGAAAACGGTTCTGGCCCGATGAATACTGCCTCCAGCAACTCCACGCATTCTGGGACTGCTTTGTTGGCAGCGAGCCTGGCGCCCCTGTCAACGTCAAAGAACCTGCCAAGCGTGACTGGTGGCTTACGTGGAAGCGGTGGTGCGATAACGAGCGGTCTCAGCCGAGTGCGGCAGCATCTAACCGCGCTAAATCAGCGGCTACCGCAGCCGTTGCTGCAGCGAATAAGCGCTGGGGTTAGCATGTTTCAGGTCAGTAACGAGCAAATCCCACCAGCCGTGTTGATTGGGGACGACCTCAAGGCGGTGCAGAAGGTGTACGACCAGATTGAGCGGCATCTGACCTCGGTCGATGACGGTAGCCGTGATGACAAAATGAAGTTAACCGAAAAAATTCAGTCGTTTTTGGCCGTGTTTCCGTTCGGTGTGCGGTTTAACGACGGAACCATCAACGAATTGGTGATGACGGAGTGGCTCGATGCCCTCGCCAAATACCCATTCTGGGCCGTAGAGATGGCGTTGAATTACCTGCGGGACAACCGTGGGGATAAAAAACAGCCGATGATTGCCGATGCGGTCGCCGAAGTGAAAAAATATCTCAAACCTTACCAACTGCAGATGTCGAAAATCTCCAGCGCTTACGGGGAGGCCCTGTTTTTTGAAACGCAGGCAGATTATGAGGCACATCTGGCCGAGGTGGCGGAAAAAGAGCGAATTGCCGAGGAAAAACGGATTTTGGAGTTGGAAACCGCCAAATGGATGGCTAAAAAGCGGTGGCTGTGGGAAGGTATCCGCAAAGAGCACCAAACCCGCATTGGTGCCGGCATTGCCGCCGAAGGTAGATTGTCAGAACGGGAACGCATGGCGCAAACCCTCGCCAAATTGGAGGATGGCACCAAATTACGGATCCTCAAAACCGTGTTCCAACAGTTTTGTGCGTTAAGTGATGGGTTGTTCCCACTGGATACCGACCTTGTAGCATATCTAAACGAGACGACAGATGATTTACTCACGCCAGAGATGGTCTCGCTAAGGGAAATGATGAAAAAGCACTTAAACGGCGTTACAGGGGGTAACTAGAAATGATACCTAAAACCGTTGAGGCGGATACGCATGCAAAAATGGAGATGCTTTATGCCTTACCTATGAGCAGCATCATCACCTGTAGCCATCGTAGCGAGAATTGGTTGCGGTTGCAATTATCCAAAAATAGTTCGAAGACTATCCACGCCAATGTAGAAATTGATGGTCATGTGCCGACCCACAAAATTCATGTAACACATGCTGACGGCAAAAAAGAGGTGTTGGACATACTGGAAATGCACTATTGCTGGGAATGCGGTGTACCACTAAATGACCGCGAAATGTGGCGGCAACAATGTATCCGATGTTTTGCGGCAGAGGATGGACCATATTAACAAAACAAGGAAAGTAAAAATGCCTGAGGACTGGAATGGGAATAAAAAATCTACATTTACAACGTTAGGCGCGAGTTCGCACTCTAAACACGACCGCGCGGAGCATGATTATTACGCTACTGACCCACGCTGTATTGACGACTTGTTCTCAATCGGATTGAGTAAAGACATCCCGATATGGGAACCTGCATGTGGTGAAGGTCATTTGTCTCGCAGAATGAAAGAAGCTGGATTTACAGTCAGAGAAAGTGATCTAGTAGACCGTGGTATTGGTGCGGAGGTTTTAGATTTTCTCAAAACAAACGAAACTTGGGATGGAGATATAGTCACTAATCCACCTTACAATAAATCAATGGAATTTGTTCTAAAATCTCTTGAGACCACCACCAATCGCGGCATGGTTTACATGTTTCTCAAGCTGACTTTTTTGGAGGGCCAGAAACGGTATGATGAATTGTTTTCAAAGTTCCCACCAGCATCAATTCACGTTTACAGCGCACGCCAGAAATGTGCAAAGAACGGCGATTTTGAGAACACAGGCAGCAGTGCTGCTTGTTACGCATGGTTTGTTTGGAGTAAAGGCTTTAATGGATCGCCTCAAATTAAATGGATTTAACAAAACAGGAGTAGAAAATGGAAATAATGGAAATTATTGTAATCTGGCTGGCAGTCAGTTTTGTGATTGGCGTCATCGTCGGTAAATCCATAAAGGTGATGAATGACAACTAAACTTAAACGGAAAAGAATAGGAATTTTCTAATGTTAAGAAAATCTAATAAAGATAAAATATGCATACTATGCGCCATAAAAATGAGGCAAAAAGGGTATTCCCTTAAAGAAACTGCCAAACTTTATGGCGTTAGTGTTGATACGTTAAAAAAAGCGCTACAGGGGCTTAACAATCCCCAATCTAAACCCCATTTATATCATCCCAATAATTGAGGTCAAGGTGGTCAAGTTCGCGGGTGTCTGGGCAGAATTCTGTTTCAGATATGCCGTACTGTTCCATTATTCCCTTGGCCATGCGGATAACATCTTCAACTTCCCACGTCCATTTAGCCGTGTTCCATATTTTTGAGGTCACTTGGATATTTCCGCGCACATAGCCAATAGAATTATCAACACGGTCTAGGCTGGCCCTAAACGGCAATGCAGCGTTATTTTTACGGAGGTCAAATGGTATTCCAGTGTTAGGACAAACACCGCCGTTCATAAGGCGTCTAACATCGTTTAATTTTAGGTCAAACTTTTTGCCGCGAGATGGGGCTTTTGACTTTGCGTTTGTCCAAAGCATGGCGGCAATTTCGTCTAGGGTGTAGAAAGGAGATGAGGTCTCAGGGGGCGTTGTAAATACTTTCATTCTATTGGGTCGGTTCTAATTAAATCCGCAACTGCGAGGTTGCTTGGCCTGACTATTTTATACCACCCGTCAGAAGTTTCTACCAGTAAGGCGTTTTTTCCGTTGGGTTTTGCTTCCCAATAGCGATGAATGGTTACCGGTGGCTGATTAAGACAAAGCCAGCGCAATGCTCCCATCGCGCTGGCAAACTGCTTTTCGAGTTCGTTATTTGACATCCTGCACGACTGCTTCTTCCTCAGCTTTCTTGTCCTGCTGAATTAGCGCTTCGCCAGTGGCACCCCAAGAAACATAAAGTTCCTCATAAGTGCCAATTTCGTGGTGGGACGAAATAGATACGTGAAACCCACGCTCCTCAAGTTTTTTCGCCACTTCGCGCGCATTCAGCAGACCCGTTGTCATACAAATGTAAAAACCTTCCTTCGCTGAGGTGTGAATCTCATCTAGCGCCCTGGCAAACTCATCAGGCAATTTTTCTTTACGTAGTTCGTCAGAAATCACTTCTGCATCCTTGGCATTAAATGTATCAATTTTCTCTACTGGTACAGGGTGGCGAGATTCGTGATAAAAAGCATCATCTGGGTGTGTCATGTTAGTTTCTTCCTTTTGTTACGTTATATTGGCTTGGGTAAACCAATTTTGGTTGACTGTAGGCCGCATGTTCGGTGTATTTGATTGGCCACTTGTGTCGCACATCAATTGCCCATCCGTCCACAATGCAAATCGCATGATAACCTACATCGTTATCGCGATAAACCTTAAATTGTGCGTTCTTTCCGCGCTGCATAGCGGTTATGCAATATGATAACGCAAAATCCTCACAATCCCCCTTACCGCTGGGAGGGAAAAACACTGGAAAATCACTTACGCCATAGGTTTTTTGGTCGGATTGGTACGATATTCGGGAATTAACATAATCCTGCACTGCCAACACATCACGCGGAACAGTTGAGCAGCCCGCAAGTATGACTACAGAAGCTAAAACAAATTTATGAACGCCCACCATTCCGCTCCACGTAACTGCGAAACTGTGAGTGCCGCGCAATCGTAATTTTTGGGTGAACCAAGTATCCATAAGGCTCAATTAACCTCCAATTTGGGTTAAACTCACACCCTTCTTTGATTTCTCGTTCAGAAATACCGCCAATCTGACGCAAGCGCGCGCAAATGAAGTTGTCGGTCCGTTGCTCAAGGACAATTTCTTTTTTTGTGAGACTTATCATTTAATCCTCCAATTCTTTTAATTCTTCCATGCAACGAGCGTAGCAATACAAAGGGCCATCTTCGGTAACATGCCTGAGCATCTTAACGAACTCAGACTTGTTAAACCTACGCGCAGGTTTGCCTTTCTCGTATTTTCCCGTCATCTGCCAAACAATTCGGCTACGCTCCTGACCACTTTTACCAGCTTGTCGCTTTCGGTAATTACTATCTTCTAATGCGCCAGCCAGCGTTAAACGGCGTATCGCTGAACTTGCCGTCTGGTGGCTCATACCAAGCCCTTTCTCGACATCTAAACAAGTGCCTTTACACTCGTTTTCGCTGAAATAATCAAGCACGCGGCGTTCAATGTTTGGTATAAACGGCCGCAGTTCCATATATGCGGCCAGTGTTGTGTCTTGTATTTGCATTCGGTCTCCCCCCTATTTTAATGAATAACCATTCCAAATCCGTCGTAAACAACGTCCTTCCAGTTTGAATTACTACGCACAAAGTTATTGTTTTTAACGGTGGCATTTGGCATCACGAAAATACGAACATCGCCAAGAAAAACAAGATCTTTATTTTTCATCGTATCCATAATGGCAAATTGTGAATCTGGTCGGGCAATAATGCCGCGCAATTTCTCGATTGTCTCAAGCGCAGCATCATATTGCTCGCGCGGTACAAATTGAGATGCAACAGCATCGGCAAGCACCTTCTCTAATTGAAAATCTTTTTGGGTCATCCTATTTCTCCTCTATTGATACGAGTTGTTCTATCCTGCTTAAACAGGGTCCGAATATCGTCCATCGACCCAATAGGGTCAAAAGCAATGTCGGATATTGAGTTTAACATATCTTGAAGCCTTTTACCTTCATCATAAATATGGTCAATTCTCACATATGGATCATCGGCATCGAAAAACCGATGTTTGTAGTGCTTGGCGCTCAAAACGTATCCTTTCTTAATTACCTATACCGCAAATTATTTGCTATTTATAAAAAAGTCAACCGATAATTTCGCGAACGCGATTTTGAATGGCTTTACTTGGCTTTTGTGAGCCACTTTCCCACCGAGAATACTTGGAAAGATGGAGGCTGAAACCGTCTGGCATATCCTTCAAAATTTTATCAACCATTTCAGCTTGTGTAAATTTTCGCTTGTGCTGTCGGCTCAGGCGCAGTCGAGCCGAAAAAAGATAATCGGAAAAAGATTTAATTTGCATCGTTAGTGTCCTCATGGTTTAATAGCAAAAAAATTGTTACATAGGAAAGACGTATGGTCAAGCAAATAGAGGGTATCCCACTCGTTAAACAGGGTTTCACTGAAATGGAAGATCGGCGTTACCATGCGCATTGGGCAATAAACTCAAGCAGTTTGAAAGAGGCGCTAGATTGCACGGCCGCCGATTATTATTATAATTCGCCATTAAACCCTAACTACAGCTCAGTTCCGTCAGACCCAAAAACAATGGGGTCTGCTTTTCACGCGATGCTGCTTGAACCCGAGACATTTTACGACAGGTTTTACATATCTCCCAAGGTCAACCGCGCAACGACAATGGGTAAACTTATTGCGACTACCTTTGAAGAAAGGGCTGACGGCAAAGAGATTTTGTCGGCGGACAATTTTTGGACGATGTACGACATCTTCAAGGTTTTTGCTGATATGCCAACCACACACGCATTATTCCAAAAAGGTGTTGCGGAGCAAGCAATGTTTTGGCAAGAGGAAGTTGATTTACCTAATCCTGATTTCGGTGCAGAACCTATGAAAACAAAGTTATGGTGTCGGGCTAAGGTAGATTACGCGCGTTGGGTGGATACGGCATGTGGCCGTGTATTGATGATTGTCGACTTAAAAACAATTAACGATTTCAAAAATGTTCGTTCGGTTGCTCGTACAGTTGCCGATCGGCGATACGACATTCAGGCTGCCCATTACATCAAGGGCGCACAAACCATTGTCGGTGAGGATGTTCCAGTTATATTTGTGCTCGTGTTCCAAGAAAAAAAGGCGCCGCACAAAATTTTACCAGTACGCTTAGAGCAGGATATTTTGGAGGTTGGCGAGAAACGTCGTCAATCATGCCTGACACAAGTAGCAGAGTGGTACCACCTCTATGGATGCGAAGAACCATGGCCAGCGTTTGACGACTGCTTGCACATGATGACATCTGACATGATGCCAAATTACTGGAACTATATTTAGGCTCGCTGCGCCTGTTCCCCGTCCGTCAATACATCAGCAAGGTCTATAGCGGTTTCTGGCATGCATGTTGCAATTGCACTTCGCTGAATTAGCTGATGCGCCCCGTCGCGAGATAGGATAATGCTGTGCTGATCTACGGCACTCAATTTTCCTGTTAGCTTAACACCATTGGTTAGAAAGATGGTAACACCCCCGTGTACAGACATAAAAAACCTACTGCTTAATGGTAATGTTTCGTACGGCTGGGTTACTTTATGTGCTTTAATTTGTGATGGGTGCATGACAAATACTCCTTTTATTGTTATTGTTTACACAAATAAACCAAACCTTTGCCCAATTGTCAAGAATATCGTATCATGGGCGATGAATAATTAAAGGTAAACCTTATGGCACGACCACCCGTCTATGAAAAAATTGGGGCGTATGAAGATCATAGTACCGCCACGCCTAACACCCCTCATCTAGGTACAAATCTAGATGCTGATTTTCTCGCATTAAAGGCCACAACTGACGCTTTAATTGCAAATCAATCTAAAATTCAGAGTGCAAACGGGTCAATTAAATCGGGCGCTGTAGATCCAGATTCCCTTTCAACTGAGACCCGCGCCCTTATTGTTTCCGCTGACGGTTGGACACCGAAGGGTGGTTGGGCAGCGACCACAAGTTATCTAGTTGGGGATGTTGTCACCTATCTTGGTCGAGGGTATGTGTGCCATACAACGCACACGTCAGGTTCAAGTTTTGACACAAGCAAATTTACAGCCCTTTCCAATGCGGGGTATGAAATTAACGTGCGGGATTATGGTGCAGTTGGGGATGGTGTAGCAGATGACACCACAGCTATTCAAAATGCCATTAACGACCTTGAATTGGGTGCGGTTCTCGTCATCCCTTATGGGACCTATTTAATTAGCAGTATGCTAACTACGTCAACGGGTTTTGCAGCTGTGAAAGGTAAAGGTAAGTTGCAAGCCAAAACTGGCTATACCGACCCTTACATGCTTGACATGACTAGAGAGGATGAGAGCGACTTTTTCCACTGGCCAACAGATATAGAATCACTTTACTTAGACTGTAATTGGCTGACACGCGGTATTCGGGCATATAATTTTGACCATATTGACTGGCAGCGTGTCCGCATTGAAAAACCTTACGGTCATGGCCTGTTTCTTGACCGATTTCGCGAATCCAATATTTTTGCCCCTATTCTCATAAACGGTAAGGCTAGAACCGCGTTCTCGCTTTCTGGCGTGAACGCATGGGATAGCGGTACATCTTACACAGTAGGCACTATAGTTGCGCGTAACCCAGATGATTATGACGCTGGCACTACTTACGGACAAGAAGATTGTGTTTTATCTGGCGGACTTGCTTACATGAGCCTTGAAGACAGTAATACAGGAAACGCGCCTGCCTCAAATTTAGACAAATGGGCACAGGTTCCACTTGAGTATTACGAGTGCATGGTAAACAACTCCAACAAAGATCCCTGGGAGTACAACACTAACAATGCGACGCAAGCCAACCGCTTGTGGCAAAAAAAATACCGCGACGAAGCGCTTCTTGAGATTAACGACGACCAAGACCCTGTTATTCCTAGCGCTGCTAATGCTGACCGCACAAACCAACTTAATATTTTTGGCCCCGTTCTTCGGGATAGTGGAAATAAATGTTATTTGCGGATTGATAACAACCGTCAAAGCGGGTACGCGACGCACGTCAATATCTGGGGTGGCCACATTCACAATGTTGGTGACGAGGTTATTCAATCCCCTGATATTACTGTGACCGACCTGTCTCGGATGATTGAGATTGGCCGCTGCCAAAACATCAACATTTACGGTTCAAACATTAGAATTTGGGATTCTGACCACGGCATTGGCGTTATGATCGGGGATATGAGCACGCTAAAAACCGCGCAAAACACTCAGATTTGGAACTGCCCGATTTCTGGAGATGGTGATTATCAGCGCGGTGTACTTGTTATGCCGTCAGCCACATCTGGCGGCGGTGACAGCATTCTCCGCTCAAAGATTACGCTTACAGGTTCGGATTGCACTGACATTTTTGACCCCGATCGTTATTTCCGCATGGAACTTATTAACGAGCTGCAAATTACTATGCACGAAGGGCTTGGAAGTGCCCCCAAGATGGTGGAAACCGTTTTTCCATCGACTTATTCAGATGTCCGCATGTTTCAAGCAACGATTTCGGGTGACGCTCAACCAGTGATGCGGATGCAATATTCTTCATCAATTCCACGTTTGCAAATGGGACCAGGTGGAAGTACATCGCCAGATGTTGAGTTAAAACGGGGAGCGTCAAACCGCTGGGACTTCGGAGAAAATGATATTGTTAAATTGGGTGGTGCTTGGAATACTGGGCATTTACGCCTTGGGGATTACCATATTTGGGTAGATTCTACTGGTGATTTGCGTATTAAAGACGGTGCCCCTGCAAATGATACCGACGGCGCGGTTGTAGGTACACAAAGTTAGTAATGGCACAACAGAGTAAACTTGATCAAGAAATTGCGTTACGCGAACAGCAGTTAAAGGCCGTTCTGCGGCATAAGGCTGTTGGCGAAGCAAAAAGCAACCTGATTGAGTTTTCTAAGCTGACAATGCCTCACCCAGACGCCATGGATGATGTGCGCAAAAGTAGGTATCACCCTGCAGCCCACCACCGCATGATTTCTAATAATCTCAAGTTGCTGATGGAGCGGAAAATTGAGCGTCTTATTGTCAACATGCCACCGCGTCATGGTAAATCAGAATTGACCAGCCGCCGTTTTTTGGCTTGGTATATTGGAAACAACCCCTCGCACGAAATTATTTTTATCACTTATAACCAAGAATTTGCAGATGATTTTGGTGGTAAGGTGCGCGAAATCCTGCGTAGCGAAGAATTCAAACAAGTGTTTTCCGATGTTGAATTGAGCGAGGCTTCGCAGAGCAAGTCTCGACTTGAAATTAAAAAACATGGCGGCTCGCTGTCGTTTGTCGGTATTGGTGGTGCGGTTACAGGTCGTGGCGCCGATCTACTTGTTATTGATGACCCGATTAAAGGTAAAGAAGATGCTCAGTCTGAAACGCTGCGAAACAAAGTTTGGGATTTTTACACGACTGTTGCGACCACCCGTCTCAGTAACATTGGTGTCCAGTGTATTATCTTAACAAGATGGCATGACGATGACATTATTGGCCGAATTGATAACCCTGACTACATGAACCCTAAAGAATCGGATCAATTTAAGAGACTTGTTTTACCGGCTATTAAGGATAACGGTGAATATCTATGGCCTGAACGGTTTTCACCGCAATGGTATGAGGCAAAACGCAACACACTACTCCCCTCAGACTTTTCGGCGCTTTATCAGCAAAACCCAACGCCTGCAGATGGACTGCTAATTAAATCAGAAGACCTGATGGAGTATAGTATTGCCGATTTGGCCGAAATCGAGAAAGGTTGTCAATGGTACGGGTTTTCTGACCACGCTGTCTCGCTAAAGCAAGAACGTGACTGCACTGCCATGGGTTTGCTGGGCATTGATAAAAATAACAACGTATTTATTCATCCTCACGTCTTTTGGCAACGCGCATCAACTGATGTGGTGGTAGAAAAAATGATTGATATGATGGAGATGCGCCGACCTGTGGTGTGGGGTGCAGAAAAAGGCCACATCAGCCAGTCTTTTGGGCCGTTTTTGCGTAAACGCATGCAGGAACGCGGTGTGTTTGTGGCTATACACGAGTTGACGCCAGTCAAAGATAAGGTGCAGCGCGCCCAATCTTTGATTGGTTTAATTGCAATGCGGAAAGTGTATTTTCCGCGTTTTGCGCCTTGGTACCCAGACGCACGAACTCAACTTTTGCAATTTCCGAACGGAAAGCATGATGATTTTGTTGATATGGTTTCATGGGGGGGTATTTATTTACAAAGCATGTTTGGCCGTCGAGAAAAAGGAAACTCGCTAGAGATGGTAAAAACTGGTACTCTAGGCTGGGTTAAGGCTGCAGCAGCGCGAGACAAGCGAGAGATGGCTATGAAACAACAAACCAAGGGTTGGTAAGATGGAAGTCGAAATCAATTTACAGAATCTTGTAGGCGACATTGTTGCTAATCCACGCATGAACAAAGCGACGGATACTGTAGCGTCCAGCCCAGAAACCGCTTTAGTTAAACAATGGGTTGATAAAGTCACATTGTCTAAGGGTCATTTTGAGAAAGACCGTAAAGAAATGTTGGATTCTCAAGAGTTTGTTACCAATCAAGAAAAAGAATTTGGTACTACTGATCACTATACGACAAACATTGTTCTCTCTCACATCAAATCACGGGTAAGTAAGTTATACGCTAAAAATCCAAAGGTTATTTACCAGCGCCGCCCGCGGCTAGAAAGTGCGCAGTGGGACGGTAGTGCGGACGAACTTATGACCATGATGCAAACCTATAATATGGAACTGCAGACGATGGGGATGGCAAACCCACAAACAATGGCCGACATTAACGAAATTCGCAGTATTATGAACCGGCGTAAGCTGATGGACCGCCTTGGTCGAACGCTTGAGTTGGTTTGCCAGTATCAGATGGACGAACAGCCGTTTTCATTCAAGCAAAACCTGAAAGACATGATTCGCCGCGCACTGACCAGTAAAGTGGGTTATGTGAAGATATCCTATCACCGGCAACTTGAGAAATCGCCAGAAACCATTACACAAATTAACGATGTAACTGAACGATTGGCATTTTTGGAAAAACTTGTTGCGGCTAATCGTGATGGCGATGTTACGGCGTATGAGGCTGAAATGGAAGAAATGCGCCTTGCGTTTGATAATTTAATGACCGAAGGCCAAATTATTCGAGACGGTGTGCTATATTCTTTCCCAAGGTCCCGCGCCATTATCGTGGATCCACGCTGCAAAAACCTAAAAACATGGGAAGGCGCTCGCTGGGTAGCCGAGGAATATAAATTTACGTCTGACGAGGTGAAAGAAGTTTTCAATGTTGAACTTTCTGAAGGTAACTATACGCAATTTCTTCCGTCTCATAATGATGAAGATGGTAGCGGCGGTTCTACGCTAACACCGCTTATGGGCGGTAAAAAAGAAGACGACCTCGTATGTGTCTACGAGGTGTGGGACCGTAAAACTGGCACAGTTTTTCATGTGGCTGATGGGTATGACCGCTACCTTAAACCACCTATGGCACCTGCATTGCAAATGGAGCGGTTTTTCCCATATTTTGCTTATACAACCAACGATGAGGAAAACGAGAAAACACCATACTGCAAATCAGATGTTGAGTTGCTAAAACCAATGCAAATGGAAATCAATCGTGCCCGCGAGCAATATCGTCAGCACCGTAAGGCCAATATGCCTCAATATGCCACATCAGAAAACGCGATGGAGCAGGAGGACATGGACAAACTTAAGGAAGGTTTGCCAAACGAGGTTCTTAAACTGCGCGGATTGCAGCCTGGCCGTCCAACTACTGACGTATTGCAACAAATCCAAAAAGCGGGGATTGACCCAGCTGTTTATGACGTGAATTTTGCCCTTGAGGATATTCAGCGGGTAGTTGGAACTAGTGAAGAATCATACGGCCGCGCCAGCAAAGGTACGGCAACGTCCGCTGCCATTGCAGAGGGCAGCCGCGTATCAACACTTGAAAGCAATATTGACGACCTAGACGAGATGCTGACTGACCTATTCAAGGCAACTGGCCAAGTATGCCTAATGAATATGAGCGAGCAAGAGGTAATTCGTATTGTTGGGCAAGGCGCCGTATGGCCAGAACTGAGTCGACAAGAAGTTGCAAATGAAATTTATCTGAAACCGGTTGCTGGTAGCAGCGGGCGGCCCAATAAAGAGCAAAACCTTGCAAACTGGGAACGCATGCTTTCTTTCTTGTTACAAATTCCAGGTATCAACATGACCAAAATTGCAGAAGAATTGCTTAAAAACCTTGATCCAAACATTGAGTTGTCTGACTACATTGACCCGTCAATTATGTCTGTGGTTGCTCAGAACGCATTAGCAGGTGCTGGTGCTAAGGGCGGAGGAGATGCTGCCATGCCACAAGAGGGCGCACCAGGGGAATTACCTACCAATAACGATCGGGCAGCACTGACTGATCAATCTGGGTTTGAAGGTGGCTCGCAAGCAATGATGCCTGCTCCGACCGATACTGTGTTGCAGTAACCCCGTATTTAGACTATTATGGATATGAAGGAAAAAACGTAGGAGGCGTAAAATGCCGTATGAGCAAAAAGAGGGTGAATCGCCAAACTCTCAAAACACCGAAGAAGGCGTGGATACACAGGACGTTAATGAGGGTGCAGCACCGTCCGATGCACCAAAAACGCAATCTGCGGACACTGATGACGTAAGTGGTGAAACTTCCGTTGCAGACGCCATGTTGGCGCAACTGCAAGAGGATGGATTAACCGAGGATTCGTCAACCTCAGAAGAAGGGGCTGAAAAAGGTGAGGATAAAACCTCCGATCTTCCCCCTGAGCAAGGCAAAGCCGAAGCGCACAAGAAAGATGACGGCGCCAAGGAAGGTGAAGACGCAGACGAAGGTGACGAAGATGAAACCCCGCCACCATTTGCAGAACACCCCGCATGGAAACGTCAGCTTGCAAAGCGTAAGGAAGCCGAAGAACGCTATCAAAAGGCTGAGCAAGAATTGAAGCCTGCGGCGGAACAGTGGACGCAATTGCAACAGAAGTTTGCTTCTGACGGCATGACTGGGGCACAAGTGGCAGAGGCACTCGATGTCGCAGCCATGATTAACAAAAACCCAAGTGCGGCCCTTCCAGCATTACGCAACATTCTTGCACAAGTAGAGAATATGGTTGGCGAGCGCTTACCACCCGAATTGCAAAAAGCAGTAGAGGCTGGTGAGATTACTAAGGATCACGCCTTAAACCAATCTCGTTTGATTGCATCTCAACGGCGAACAGCGCAGACACTGGAACAGCGGCAGCAACAGGAAATTCAAAACCGCCAAACCCAGATGATGCACTCCGCGGCTTCTGCAGTTACTCAGTGGGAAGATCGGCAGGCAAGTTCTGACCCAGATTGGTCTAAAAAGCAACCAGGAGTTCAAACGGCCATACAGGCTGGGCTAAGTTCCTACATTGCTAAAATGCATGCTGGTGAGGTACCACAATTAACACCTGAAAAGGCTGTTGAGATTGCTACCAAAGCCAAGCAAGATGTTGATAATTGGTTTAAGAATGCGCTACCACCGAAAACTGAGGTAAAACCAGTTCAAGGCACAGGTGCGGGTGATACAACATCCAAACCAAGAATTAACGATACATTTAGTGCAATGATGGCCGCCGCCCAAGCTAATTAGCCAGTGACCTCCCAGTAAAAAACTAAGGAGAACGCTATGCCCTTATCAGTAGCACAAGTGCAATCCATGACGAATGGTGCGTTGAAAAACTTTGTGCGCGGTAAAATGACCGTGCAGGATGTTCAAGACAAGCCGTTTCTTCGTGAGTTGTACAAACGTAAGAAGACTTTTACAGGTGGTAAAGGTCTTGAAATCAGTGAAGGTGTCCGTGGTAATGAACGTCAAGGATTCCAAGGCTATTCATACGACGACACTGTAACTTTCACCAACCCAGCGTCGCTAAAGCGTGCAAATTTCTTTGCGCGTGAGCACCACGTCGGTCTGAACATCACATACACCGAGTTGAAAGAAGACGGTATTATCGTCAACGACAACAAGATGAATAAGATCGAAGCCGCCGAAGTGCATCGCTTGGCCAACATCACAGATGAAAAAATGGACGAAATGAAGGAGACTTTCGAAGATGGTCTTACTCGCGCCCTATGGTCTGATGGTACTATCAATCCTAAAGAAGTTGCAGGTGTCCGCTCATTTATCGTGGATGACCCAACCACAGCGACCACTGTCGCCGGTATTGACCAGAGTGCCAATAGCTGGTGGCAGAACCGTGCAGCCCTGAACATTGATTCAACTGTAGCTAATGCGTCAAGTAACAACTTGATTCGTCGGATGCAGAAAGAATGGCGTCAGGCTTGCCGTTACGGAAGCAAACCAACTCACATTTTTGCAGGTGCCGATTTTATCGAAGCCTATGAAACTGAGTTGCGAGCCAAAGGTAACTACAGCGAAAGTGGTTTTACCGGTAAGCTAGACGGTGGTGTCGGCGAACTTGCCTTCAAAGGTATGCCAGTTATTTATGACCCATACCTTGATACCCTTGGTCGCGCTAAATACGCTTACATGCTCGACCTAAACCGCATCCGTATGCGTCCACTGCAAGGTGACTTCATGCAGGAACACACCCCTGCACGTCCAGAAGACAAGTTTGTTTTCTATAAGTCACTGACCGCGACTGTTGCGCTAACCTGTAAGCAACGTAACTCAAGCGTAGTCTTTTCTATCGCTTAAAGTTAAAATCTGTTAGGATATGGGGTGTGCAACTTGTGCACCCCGCCTAATAGGTACCAAACGAAAAGGAGAAACCCAAAATGAGCCAAAACACAATGCAAGTTGTAGGACGAATTACCGTGCGCCAACTCGGCGATCCACGCTGCGAGGTTGTACTATATAATATTTCAGTGCCTGAGATAGCTGTACTACAATCTATCCACGGCCAAGAAGCAATCGTACGTCCTGAAAAAGGTATTACAAATTCAGAATTTAACCGTCGTAGCGTAGTAGAATACCTGCGCAAAAAATACGACACTCAGGAGCGTAAATTTGTACGTGAGATGATTGATATGTACGCAAATCTTATTCCTCAAACCTTATCCGACCTCTACGGCCCCCTTGGTGAAAAGGGTGAGTTTTCGACAGAGCCAGATGAATATGACCCAATCACAGAAAAAAAAGATGGTGATCGTGACCCTGCGGAGGCTGAGGTAGTTGCTGACGATGACGAAATCGAAGATGACCAAAACTTTGATGCAGAAATTAAGTGGAACATTAAAACCAAGGCAAGCGTTGTACAAAACGGCGAAGTTTTGGTGGATGGACTACCTTCAAAGAAAGCCGCTCAAGAGTGGATTGACGAAAACCTGTAAGTAAAGGAAATGGCTAATGGCGCGCAATACTACGCTACAAAACCTTGTGCAAAAGGTTCGTTATGAGGCGCGCCAGTCTGCTAAAACATCGGTCAATGTTGACCAAGAAAACGCTGTAAAGGAAATCATCCGCAGCACGCAAGAATGGCTTTATTACGAATTTGAGTGGCCACAATTTAGAACTTACCAAGATGTTGAATTGGAGGCTGGTAAGAGAATTTATGACTTCCCGCTAAAAACCGACCCTGACCGCATTATTGCGGTATTCTATAAGTATAACGGAGATTGGTACGAGCTACATCAGGGTATTCAGCCAGAGCATTACAATGCGCACGATTCAGAGGCCGATGAGCGGCAGGAGCGCGTACATTATTGGGATTGGTATAACTCCGGGTCAGCAATAAACCCTCAGTTTGAGGTCTGGCCAAAACCAATCACAAACGCCACGCCAAACCACAGCAATATTGTTCGGTTTGAAAGCCCCATTAAGTTACCCCAACTTGTTGAGGAAAGTGATCGAGCGCTGCTTGATGACCGCCTTATTGCGCTTTACGCTGCAGCCGAGTTAATGGAGTACATGAAAATTCCAGGCGCAGATACTAAGCGCGTGAAAGCAGACCAGTTTTTTGCGGCTGTCCGTTCTCGTATTTCCAACCCGCGAGATCCAGTTATTTTGGGTGAGGTTCAAAACAGACGGTTGCGCAGTACGCCAGTTCGTGCGCCTCGGACTTATAACCCAAATTCAACGGTGTAATTTATGGCTTATATTGTTCTAGATAATGTCAAAGGTGGGATTGATAGCACTCGGATGCAGGAGGCATCTGCGCCTGGTACCTTGCTGCATGCTACTAACGGGGTGATAAACCGAGGTGGAGAATTTGAGAAAAGAAAGGCATGGGTAAGTAAATACTCACTTTCCACTGGTGAAACTAAGGGGATGCAGACTGCCAGTAGCACCATTTACGTCTTTGGTTCTATTGCTGAGGGGTCTTTGGCAACGGCTATGCCAGCTGGCGTAACTTACCAAAGGTTACAGCATCCAGGTAACGCATCTGCCACCATATCTACTATTTTAGACAGCGAACTTTACCAAGGTTTACCTTATGTTATCGCAAAATTTAGCGACGACAGTATCTTCCATTTTTACAACGGTTCGCTGGTCGGATCATGGGCAGATGGCGTGGTGCGTTCCGACATGGTGGATAACACAGGTATTTCCAGTCACCTTGCAGGTCTGATTGATGCATCCACAAAATATACCGCCACCGCAGCTGGGAATACGTTTGACGTAACCAAAGTGGCCAAAGGTACGTTCACGGTAGCAACCGACGCAGACAATGTGAGTGGCGGTACGGACGACCAGACACTCACGAACTCTACGGTTACACCTGGTGTTAATCCTGTTTCGGAAACGCTTGCTACAGGTTCTTTCACGATTTCCAATGGTTACGAAAGCGCGGGTGTGTATCAAGTTAGCACCGTGCTTGTTAATAGTGTGGATGTGTTAGATGGAACACCTGTTGACTTTGATACGGACGCTGCCACGACCGCCATTAACGTCGTTTCACAAATCAACTCGTCATCTACTTCTCCCGACTACAATGCATCCGCTTCTGGGGCAACGGTGACAATCACTGCAGATACTGGTACTGGCTCATCTCCAAATGGGTTTGTGGTAAACCCAACGTCCGCTAATAAAGTGATTGGTATTGGTAGTATTTCGCATTTAAGTGGTGGTGTTGATGAAGTTTTAGCTACAGGCTCAATTGAAATCAGCGGAGGGGTTGGCGGTGATACAATTGATAGTATTACAGTAAACGGCGTTGACATTCTTGGTACGCCTGTTGCGTGGACAAGCAGCGACGAGCAAACTGCGGCGAACGTGCAGGCGCAGATTGACAGTTACACATCTTCCCCAAATTATTCAGCAAATAACACTGGTGCGGTTATTACTATTCAAGCGGCGGCTTTATCTGGTGCAAGTCCAAATGGTTTTGTTGTATCAGGTTCAGCAACTGGGACAGTAAGTCTTATCAACGCCAGCAATATGAGTGGAGGTGTTGATCGGGTTCAGGCGACAGGTTCCTTCCAAATTACACGCGGTGTTGAGGATGTAGGCACGGTTCAAATCACCTCTGTAACAGTTGATGGAGTTGAGGTACTAAGCGGACCTGTTGATTGGGTAACAAACAGCACGGAAACCGCTAATGATGTTGCAAACAATATTTCTGCGAACGTATCTTCACCTGATTACGATGCGACAAACTCAACAAATACCGTAACCATCCAATCTTCTTTAAGTGGTACCGCAGCCAATGGGCGGCAAATTGCCGTAACGGTTTCTCCCGATGCCGTAACATATAGTGGTATTAACAACATGGGCGGCGGCGTAAACGCTGTTACTGGAGTCTCGCAAGTTGAGCGATTTACCGTGGGCGGCACATTTGAAATCGGAGACCAATTTAACGTCAACCTTGACGGTGAAGATTTTGGGTTTTCTGGCAACCCAACCAACCCAGGGATCACGGCGCTAACATTTGGTAAGAAAATGTACACTACGGCAAGTAAAATCCTACACTTTAGCGAAATTGACGACCCAACAGCGTTTTTCACTCTATTGAACGGTGGTGGATTCATTGATATTTCAACCGAGGCTTCGCAGTTGGAAGATTTAACAGGTATTGGCAAATATCAAAACTACCTTGCTGTTTTTTCGCGCAACGAAACTCAGGTTTGGCAAGTGTTTGCCGATGACGCAAACAATTCTCTACTGCAAAACGTAGAAAATACTGGTACTTTTGCCAATAAGTCTATTGTTTCAGTCGGTGATTTAGATATCTATTTTTTGAGCGATACAGGAGTGCGAAGCCTAAAAGCGCGAGATAGTTCTAATGTGCCGTTTGTTTCTGATGTCGGTACAGCAATTGATACTTACATTTTAGAGTACATGGATACGCTTACCGATGCTCAAAAAGAGGCGGCCGTTGCTGCAGCTGACCCGCGTGATGGTCGATACCTACTGTCAATCCATGAAAATACTTATGTCCACAGCAGATTCCCAGCTAACAAGATTAGCGCATGGACGCAATGGAATGGGCTGCAAATTACGGAGTATGGGCGTAAGTCAGGTAAACTTTTTGCCCGCGCAGGGGATACAATATACCTTTATGGTGGTGATAATAATGACCAGTATGATGACGACATCACTGCAACACTACAAACGCCGTTCTTATACTTCCAATCACCGGCAACCAAAAAACAACTCAAGGGTATTGATATTGTTTGTGAAGGTAAATGGTACTGCAAGATTTTTACAGATCCAAGAGACCCGGACGGGGACGACGCATTTATTGAGATTGGTGAAATTGATGGTACAACCACATTGGAGGATGCCTACCCCGTTGAGGGGTGCGGCCCTTATTTCTCAGTACACCTGCAAAATATAAATCAAGCGGGCGCGGCACGCGTATCCCAGATTATTTTGCATTACGATGACGGGCCAGCCTCCTAATGCAGTGGTATGTAGTTTTTATGGATGTGCCAGATAAATACTGGTGGCGCCCACTCTTAAAAAAAGGGTTTAGGCACTGTATGTGTTATCGTAAAGTCCCGAATGGGGTTTTTATCATAAATTTTACGGGCGGCGGGGTTGATGCCTATTTTCTAGAGTGCGAAAGCGCAGAGTGGATGGCAAAAGCATATAAAAACAGCGGTGATACCGTGCTGGTGGGAAGCGAGATGCAGAAGTCAAGTAGAATATCATTTGGCGGTTTCATATATTGCGTTAATCTGGTAAAATCCGTTTTAGGACTGAGAGGTTGCCTTGCCTTAACGCCTCACGGCCTGTACAAAAAACTTAAAAAACTAAACTTTATGGAGATCTAAAATGACTGGTCGCGATAATTCAGCAGAAAAAGCAGCACAACAGCGGCGGGCTGAGGAAGAAGCGCGCCAAGGTAAAATTAACCAAGGCCGTTCGTCAATTGACCAACAGTTTTCCCAGTTTAATGACCCTTACTTTGAGCAGCGTCAAACTGAATATACTGACTATTACAAACCGCAACTTGAGGATCAGTATAACGACGCATTAGAAAAAAGCAGGTTATACTTTGCAGACCGTGGTGGTGGCCGATCTTCTGCTGCTATCCGTCAAACTAACGACCTGTTGGAGGAGTTTAACCGCCAAAGACAGGCAATTATTGACAATGCGAGTGCCTACAGCAATCGTTCGCGCGCCAGCGTGGAGGACACACGCAATAGTCTTTACAATCAGTTGCAATCCAGTGCTGACCCAGCGGCCGCCGCAGCGTCAGCGGCAAGCCAGTCGCAAATTTTGAACCAACCGGAGCCGTTCAGCCCGCTTGGTCAGGTGTTTGCTGACTTTACGTCAACACTGCAGCAGAATCAGCTTGCTCGCGGAAATGCGATTAACCCGCGCTCACAGATTGGCACCAGTAATGACCATCTCGTAGCTAGTGGGGTAAATCGAGGCGGTGCAAGCTATTTTGTAAAATAAGGGCAAGTTTCCGTGGATCCAATTACAGCAGCTATTATGATTTCGCTTATGGTCGCGTCAGCGGAGGCGCAGCGTCAGCATAACAGAGACAAAAAGCGTGATTTGGACCTTGCTTACCAAATGGAGCAGGACCGCCAGAATCCGTTGCGTGAAGCAGCAGACCAGCAGTTTAACCAGACCCAAGACCAATTTACGTTGGAAAATCAGCAGCAGCGTATCAACGACCTAACACAGGGTTATGCAGACACGTATGCGCAATTCCTTGATACGGGTTCAGACCTCCAAAACGAGTTCAGTGCGGGTAACACTAGCGGTAAAGACCAAGACTACTTTATGCGTGTTTTAGGAGACCAAACCCGCGGACAAGCAAACAAAGATTTGGATGAAAGCCAGCGTCGGGCAAAGTTATCTGGTTATAACGACCTTGGTATGTTTAATCGGATTGATTTGAATCGTAGCGCTGGTGAGTTAAACAAACTTGGTAGTTTTGCAACCAACTATGCAGACATTTTCGGGCAAGAAGCGAATGCCATTGGCGCTCGCCAAAGCAGCTGGGCACCTATTTACGGTAATGCAGCAATGCTTGTCGGTGCAACCAATACATTTGGGCAGGGCGGAAAAGGGCCAGGCTGGGGCGATATTTTTGGGAAAGGTGGTGGAGGTGTTCAAAACCCAGCAACAATCCCACAGCCAACTTACAACCCAGGAGCATATTCACCGCCTCCGCCAAAGGTGAGGTAGCAACATGAGAAATTATATTGCGGAAGGGTTAAGAAACCTTACAGCTGCACAAACTGCGAAACCATCGCAGGCCGACCAGTTAATTTCCCAAGCAGAATATGATTACAAGCGGGCACGCGCGGACAAAGAAGCACTTGCATTGGGTGATTTGCAGAATCGCCACAAATACCTACAGCAAGGTATGGGTCAGTTGGTTGAGACAGGGGTAGATCCAGCAATTGCAAACTCTTACTCATCACTCATGCTCGCCGATGTGCTTTCCAAGCAGGGCTTTGGTGACACATATCGAGCATTATTGGCAAACACACAAGGGGCACCTGATGACCGCGTTGCTCGTTCGTTTGTTGGCGCAGGTGATGCGATTGGTGAGAACGATGCATTCAGTTTACCGGGTCAAGTAGATATTCGGGCTAACAACCAAGCATTTGACTTAGACAAGGCGACCACTTTGCAGGGGATGCGTAACACTGCCGCCGCACAGCGCGAGCAAATGCGCATTGACAACCCTAGAACGCCGCAGGAACTTGAAACTTTCTTACTAAACCACCAGCTAAAACAAGCGCAACAGGCAGGAGATAGTGAGGCAGTTCAGGCGATTATGGGTCAGCTAGAGGAAGTTCATCAGCGGAGTAGGGGATTACAGACTGCACGTGGTTCTGACGGCAGATTGTACAACCTAAACACTGGTGAACCCATCCAGTTTAACGAAAGCCCCACCAGAATTGTAACTGGTCAGGAGGCTGCTGAGTTTGGGTTTACACCAGGCCACTCAATCCTTGTCCGCCAAAACCCAGATGGTACCGAGGAATACGTCGAAACGCTTAACGAGCCGCGGCGCGGTGAGTGGACGGTTGCCAGTTTTAATGAACAGGGCAATCCGAACTATACTCGCGGTGGAGGTATTCACGTTTCTACGCAACGTAAAGCGGAAGATGTGCTTATGCGGTCTCGCAGAGTTATTCCAAAAATTGACGCGGCGCTTGACGCGCTGCAAAACGGGGACGTATCACAGCTAAGCGCAGCTGGTTTTAGCCCCGCATTCCAAAACTTAGCGTTGAATACAATAGGTCAATTTACCGAAGCTGGAACATTTGACACCAAGTCAGAGACATTTAGAAACTTCTTACAGGGACTTGAGCGTGAATTGATTGTTGCGTCGGCGTCTAGTGGTCGACCGCCTGCATGGGAGCAGCAGCAGTTGCGCAAAGCCTACGGTCTAACTGGCACGTTCAAAAGTATGGACGATCTGCTTGTGCGCCTTGGAAATGCTCGTAACACCGTTGATGCTGATGCGCAAATTGCCGATGACATCCTTAAGGGAAATATTGGGTACGATACGATTGGCCGTACTTCGTTTAACATTTTTGCGGCCGACGAACAGGGCAACCAAACCGACAAGCCCCCTCGTATTGGTGCGACAACAGCCGGAGACACGCCGCAGTTTGACGTTGATGCCATTGATGCGGCAATTCAGCGCAAAATGCAGGGGGGTCAGTAATGCCCCTCAATTACGACGTATTTTCGGTTGAGGACTTGCAGGCCATGAAATCGGGCAATCTTGACGGTATGTCTGTTGACGGCCTGCAAGAACTTAAACGCCAAACACAAACAAATTACTTGCCCAAAGACCAGCGGCCAACATCACAGTCGCAAGACGAGCAAGTTGAACCTCAGTTTGGGGCGGCGAGGTCAGCCCGCAATATGTTGGGCGGTATGTACGATGTTATTGGCCTTCCCGTTGATGCTGTCACTGGCGCCATGAATTTCTTGGGAGATAGTTTTGAAAATAAAACGGGCGTTGGTGTGCCGGACATTGAAAATGCTGTTGGGGGTAGCCAGTGGCTAAAAGGTGCGACTGATGCCGTAACGACCCGTGGCGCTCAAGGCTTCGCCAACCTTATGGGTGCAGACACTTCCTTGGAAGACGCTCAGGCCGCTATGGCCCCAGTTCAGGCGCCAGCCGAAGGGATGGGCGGTAACATTAGAGACCGTATTGACACGGAACTTGGTAGCTACGCAACCTTGATTGGCCCTATATTGAAGTATGCGCAAACCATGAAGCCCGCGGCGCAGGGGTCAGGGGGAGTTGTGCAGCAAATGCTCGAAGGTGCGCGCACCAAACCATCACAATTTGCCGCAAAAGAGGGGGCAGCTACGGTTGGCGCCGCTACAGGGGCTGAGGTATTGCCAGCCCTAACACCAGACAGCCTAGACCCTTACGCAGAGATGGTAGGCGCTGTGTTAGGTGGTGAGGCCGCGCTACAGCCAGGTAACGTGGCTAAAGCGGGTGGAAATATTATTAAAATGTCACCAACGTACCAGCTTACTAAGGTTGCTACAAATGCCGTTGCAAATCAGGGCGCGCGTATGGCGAGTGATGCAGGAATAGAAAGCCAAACACTGCAGCGTATGGCCGAAAAAAGCCGTGAGGCTGACCAGAGACGCGCTATGGAAACTTTGTCTAAGAACTTTCAGGGGTTGAATACCCCTCGGTCACAGGTAAACATTGAGGAAGCAGAACGTTTACGGGAAGAAATCCCTGGATTTAATCCAACTGTGGCGGAATCGAGCGGTTTACCGTCATTGTTAGACGAGCAGAGAGAAATTGAAAAATCAGCGAGTGGCGCCAAGCGTGATGAATACGCATTTCGTCGCGGCGATAGCCGTCAGGCAATCTCCGATTACGCCGAAGGGCAAGCACCTAAATTTCAGGGAAACCCGCGCGACCAAGTTTTACAAGCAGGTGAACGTGGCCTCGATCGTGTAACCGGCAGGCTTGATGAGTTACAGGCCAGATCTGACATGAAAGCAGAAGATGTTGCGTCAGAACTGCCAGAGGTAGATAGATTTCAGCAGGGTGAGGCTATTCGCGGCCGACAAGCCGAATTAAGAAGTCAGTCGTCAATGGAGATGGACAAATTGGCTAGAGAAATGGGTATCCGGTCAGAGCAACCCGTACCTATTGACTTGCTACAGCAGCGGTTAAAAGGGTTGAAGCCTTCTAAATTGGCTGACGCTGACACCATGGGGGTGACGTATAACAAACTTATGGGTTACGGCAAAAATCAAGACCAGAAACTCCTGACAGGTGGCGACCAGCCTGATTTAATTGAGGGGGCTGCCCCAGACGTAAGCGCAGAAGAATCTTTAACCTTCCAAGATATTAAATATGCCCGTGAACAGGTCGGTGATGAAATCCGCCAAGCATTGTCACAGGGTCAGCGCAGTAAAGCGCGCGTGTTACAGCAGGTTCAAGAGCAGATTGACGAATTTTTGGATGCGGATGCGTTTGCAGGCGACCCAACCATGCAGGAAAACTATAGCAAGTTCCGCGAAATTTATAAGTCGAATTTTATCGATCGGTTTGAAACTGACGCTGCTCGCGATGTTGGCGCAAAGGGCCGTGGCGGAGATTTGCGGATCAACAATGAAGATGTGGCGCGTCAGTATTTCAAGGCGGGTGATGTCACCAGCGCTCGCCAGTTCAAGCGCACATTTGGAGATGATGCGCAAGCTAAAGAATCCCTGAAAGCGGTGGCACTTGATGACCTACGCCAAGTTGCAGTTAAAGATGGTAAACTTGACCAAGCAGCATTCACACGGTGGAAGAATAAGCACGCTTCCGTTTTAGACGAATATCCCGAAATCAAAGCAGCTGTTGGTAATGTTGGTAAGGCCAATGAGCAGGTTATGGCACGCAACAAGCAGTTAGATGAGCGCCGCCGTGGGATTGCAAAAACGGAATTAAACCAAAAGCTAAACCGGTATCCTGACAAGATAATCCCTCGCGCCATGGAAGACCCAGACTTTATGAAGCGCCTTGCTCGCGACTTTACCGACGAAGATAAGACGGCATTTGCGCAGATTTACTGGCAAGAAGCCATGGAGAGTGCCCGTCTATTTGACCCTCAAAAACCCGCAAATCCATCAGCGCTCAAGAAGTTTCTGAAAGATAACGACGCACAAATGAGAGAGTTTTTAGGCGAGCAACACGTTGACGCATTATACAATGTGCAATCCTCACTGGAGACTTTGCAGCGTAGTCAAAACATTGCAGCTGGCCGTAGCGCTGAGTTTAGCCCCTTGGCAGGTGTTGAAAAAAATATCGGCACGAGCATCCCTTCAATTGTATCGCAACAAAGATCGGTTGCGGAAGGACGGTTTTCACTGCAAAATATGATGGTTAATGTAATGACAAAGGCGGGTATTGCGACATCTCGGAATGCTGCTAAAAGTATGATGGAGAGAGCACTTTATGATGAAGATTTTGCCAAAACCTTGGCCAATTTTATTAAAGAATCTGGTAAACCGGATTCAACCAAAGGTAAACAAAGTCTTAGACAAATGCGGACATATTTGTTTACAATTGGTCTGGACCCAGCCAAAGAGAATTAGGAAGAAGATGGCACAGAATCAGAAAATCGTTGAAATAGCAACTGATGTGGTTGCTATGCCAAGCCTGGCAACTATGGCAATCACTGTTCACCAGCTTGTTGACGGTCTTCTTGGGACCATGGTGGCGCTGGGTACAGTCTTAACAATTTTCTTTAGGCTTTATATTATGATTGATCGTCAGAGAAATTACATAAAGAACAAAGCAGAGGGTATTCAGGCGAAAGACAACCGTGCCGAGGTATAGTTATGGATTTAAGATATTTTAAGTTAAGTGAATTTGACGACCCGCGCGAGGCTGGGTCTGGTCAAAACATGCAGGAAGATTTCCTTGAAATGTTAGACGAGTTACGCCATCGTTGCGGGTTCCCATTCCGCATTTCCAGCGGGTTTAGGATTGATGCAGGTGTCGGTAGCCCCCGTAGCCAGCACCTCTTTGGGCGCGCTGTGGATATTGCCACTAAAAACGGTATTGAAAAGCGTACGATTGTTAAACATGCCATTGATATGGGGTTTAATGGGATTGGTGTTTACAACGGCCATGTTCATGTCGACAACCGTGCAAGTGCCCCAGTGATTTGGTCAGGGGTGTCGCAATAATGGCTTGGAACCCGCTCAGTGTAATTAGTAATATCGGTAGTAAGGCTGCTGACATTATTGATAAGCGGGTGGCCGACAAAGATTTGGCAGAAAAGTTGAAAGCTGAGTTGAATCAATCCCTACTTTCTAATGCGGGTAAAGAACTTGAGGCTCAGCGCGACATTATTGTTGCTGAGGCAAAGGCTGGCGGGCCATCAGCAAGTTGGCGACCGCACCTGATGTATCTGTTCATGTTCCTAATCGTATTCAACGGGGTTATTGTACCGCTGATGCATGGCTTATTTGGTGTTGAATTGCCTGTCCTAGATGCATGGCAAGCCCTGCCTGAACAAATGTGGACCTTGTTGCAGATTTCATTGGGTGGCTATATTGGCGGTCGGTCAATTGAGAAAGTTTCTACTAGCGTGGTTAATGCATTGAAGAAAAGCGAAAAATAGACTATCCTACGGATAAGGAGACTTAATTATGTCGGCAGTAACTCTATTGAATGAAGATAATTTACACGATGGTACCTACTATGCAGAGGATGCCGCGGTTGCTGTGAATAGCACAGGTGATACCATCTACTTAGACCCAAGCCTAATTTGCAATGCTGTTTTAAGTTTAACTAGCGGATCTCCCACAACTGGCGCCCGTTTAGAGTACAGCATTTCAAAGATTGCCGACATTAAGGCGGGAACTGGTGTTTTTGTATCAATGGCAGCAGGCAACCAGACTGAAAGTTTCGGGTTTCCCGTACCTAGCAACATTACCGCGGTTCGTGCAGTCAACGCAGACGCTTCTGCGGGGGTTTGGCGCTTAGAAGTGCGTGGCGCGCCAAGGAATCCTTAATATGGAGTTATTTGGTCACGGCGGAAAATTGTTCGACAAGCTAGGTCTTCTGGCAACGCGAGACGTTGTGCCGCAGTTTGATCAATACGTTTCTGATCGGTGGTACTCTGAGCAATACAACGCAAGTTCATCCGTGGCCGTGCAAACAGCAGAACGCTTGTACGCACAACCTGTACGCATTCATAAGAAAGTAACCGTTAATGCAATCGGCTTTGCTCGCGCTAATGGCGGGAGCGGTAGTGTTGCTAAGGGTGCTATTTACGATAATAGCGGTGCCGAGGGTGGCCCAGGCTCCTTAATTGTTGCGCAAAACACTGAAATTGATACTACGAGTGGTACTGAACAGATTTTAACACTAGCGGACACTGTATTAAACCCAGGTATTTACTGGCTAGCTGTCGTACATAACTGGTCATCTTCTGCGCCGAACTTACAGCGCGCAAATACCGTCGTCGGTACAACTGAGTTTTTAGGTTCCGATAATATCACTGGTGCGATTGGCCAGTCTTCTTCTAATTCATTACATGGCGTTTATGCCGACATTACTTACGCTAACCTTCTGCCAGACCCGTTCCCATCGTTTACGGAAATGTACGGGAACAGCGAGGGCGCCCCCATTCTCGCATTCCGAGTTGCTTAAATATCTGTATTATGGTTTAATTGAGTTGCCGCTGACTGCGGCACCCCGATAAATAACACAGGAGATAGGTACCATGGCAAAGGTAGAATCCTTTTACCAGGTAAACGGCACGCTATCTGCGGCACTTGCGGCTGCAGGCACAATTACGTTGTCATACCCAGAAGGCACGGACGCTTCGACATTCCGCTTTAGTGCGGGTCACTCAATGGCTGTCCTCAACAACAACAACTACGTTTCACCGAAAGATTTTGAGCTAACTTTTGGCGCAAGCAATATTACGCTAACATGGCGCTCAAGCGTGACTTTGGCAGCTGGTAGTGATTTCAGCGTTCAACTTGAAACTGCCGGTGGCGGTGACATTTTAGCTGAGAAACTTCCAAGCCGTCTTGGCCATCGTCAGCAGGCTCAACGTGCGCGTCAGCTGTACCCAGTCATTATGGACTTGGGTGCTCCTGACACAGCAGACCCCAACGGTATTTGTGAAAGCCAGTCTGTGACTGTTGCTACCAGTCCGTTGGCGGAACTAGATGGTGCTCTAGCAAACACTGCTGGTACTGTAGCCACATTTGACGTTCCTCGTAACGTCGTAGCTGCATGGACCGGCACGGCTGTACTGACTGTTACGGGTACTGACGAGTACGGTAACACTATGGTTGAGGCCAGCGCTTCTGGTACCAGTCTAACTGGTGCTAAAGCGTTCAAAACCGTTACTAGCCTGTCATTCAGCGCTGACGTAACGAGCATGACCGCAGGTACTGGTGAAGTTATTGGTTTACCAGTTTTCTTGCCAGACGAAAGTTTGGTTCGCGCTGTTATGTTGAACGGTAATGTAATCGACTTTGGTAATGGCCGTGTTGCTGTACCATTTGAGATTCCTGCGACCGAGTATGCTGCAGGTACATCAATCTTCGTAACTAGCCCTGTTGATGGCTTCATCGTAGGTGTCGAAACTGTAGTTACCACTGCAACTACTGGTGACCAAACACTAACGGTTGAACTTGGTACAACTGCGGTTGACGGTCTAAGTGTGGCAATTGCTGGAAGTTCAGCAGTTGACACCAAAGATAGCGACACTGCGTCTTACCGCCACGCAACTGCTGCGGTTGATAAAGGTGATGGTATTGAGTTGGTTATCACCAGTACACCATCAGCTGGTGCTGTAAACGGCCACATCATCATTGAAACTGACGGTCCTACCGCTGGTACTTTGGTGGCAGGTGTGGATCTTGTTGCGACTGCAACGACAGGTGATGTACGCGGTACATTTACCCCAGAAGTAGTAGCAAACGGAACAAACCACTACCAACTGATTGCCGATCTGTTAGATCCAGGCTATCTTGGTGCTACCCAATACACAGGGTAGGTTTCTCGTCCGACTAAAAAACCCCTTCCGCTATGGAGGGGGTTTTTGTTTTCGTGTATAGTGAAGTTACCCACTATGGTAGCGCAGTGGAAACTAAGCGCGGGCAACTGGCTTTACCTACGGCCACCCTTCCTGCCTGGACACCTACGGTGGGTTTTTTACAACCTAATGACGTTTGGATCTTGCGGCGCACTGCCAACTGCAATCTGCGCAGCCTCAGCAAGCCACTGTTCAGAAATCTCCGGCTTTTCTACAATAACCGTAATACTGCCATGGTAGCCCCAGACTTTCGTAACCCTGCCATCCGCAACTTGTTTATCATCTAGGTTTTTAGCATTGCCTTTGCCGTAGTTGATAGCGTCAAGCAGTCCTTTTTCAAGGTTGTCCTTGTCAGGGGTTTGTTGGTGGATAGTTCCGCACATCGCCGCTTTCTTTTTTTTGCTCCATGAATTCGGCATTGGCATGACAAAGACCAGTCGGTAGCCGTAGTTCGGTACAATAATTCCCCGCAATTGCACCTCCTCACGGAAGGACTTGAATTTACGGACGCGAGGGGACGGATCAAAAGTGTCACGCCTGCTCATGCGGGGCGCTGGTAC
>Ga0210043_1000555_pt1 | contig 39143 bp, 52 predicted proteins | sample CryGeymet201501t_FD_183990 | JGI IMG/M metagenome (GOLD analysis project Ga0210043, IMG submission 183990) | Groundwater microbial communities from Crystal Geyser aquifers in Utah, USA - Crystal Geyser metaG 2015-01t (SPAdes) (version 2) | ecosystem: Environmental > Aquatic > Deep subsurface >... | reverse complement strand
CTGTCATCTTTAAGAGCTTTGCATCTTCGAGAGTGAGTCCACTTCCTTTGAGCTTTGCTTCTACTAATGCAGTTGCTTTATGGTCGGCAGTTGGTGCTGCCTTCTTTGTCTTCGTTGCCATTGGTCTTCAGGTCCTTATTGTCTGTCACAGCCGCCTCAGCATCGGCCAACCATGCGCTCAGCCGCATGAAAAGGTGTCCACCTGGTCACATCACTTGCTGAGGGCGACAGACGCGGACCAAGGTTGTGGGCAACCGGAGGAGACACGACACGACCAGGCGGACAAGAAGGATTCTAGCTCGACTGTAGCAATCCGTAAACAATGGATTACGTTCAGAGTAGAACACTGACTACGCCGTGAAGAAAGCTGTTACGGATCAACAACTTAGGTGGCTTTGCTACTCCCGCTACACATTTTGGCCTCCGCTACAGATTGTACGGAACTACTCAATTCCCTATTCTCTATCCTCTCTATTATCTATTCTTCTTCTTCTTCTTCTTCTATAGAAAAGTAAGAATAATATGTAGTATCTGTAGAAAGTCTTATAAATCAACAACTTAGCTCGCTACACATTGCCGCTACACAGGCTATGGTGCCGCAGTTGTGTAGCGCCATAAAGGTGGGTGTACAAAGAACTCCACACGTGGTAAGACGGTTTACGCCAGAGGTGAAACGGTTTACGATCCACCCCAACATGTGAAACGCATTCAAATATTCTTTGTGGAGTCAGATTATGGCAGTTGGTGGAGCAAGAGCAGGTGCAGGGCGTCCGAAAGGAACGCTTGCAAAGGTCACGGCCAAGGCCCGTGAAGCTGCCGCTGAGACCGGATTACTTCCACATGAGTGGTTGTTGAAAGTCAGTCGCGGTGAAAGCATTAAGCAGAAGCGCTGGGTCATCAAGTATGACGCCAAGGGCAACGAGAAGAGCCGTGACCTCATTGAGGAAGATGTGTATGCTGACTTCCCCACACGCATTGATGCTGCGAAAGCTGCTTCCCCATACTACGCACCTCGCCTTGCAGTGCAAACAGTCTCAGTGACTGGCAACTCTGACGCCGTGTCTGAGACCTTGAAGGCCATTGCGGAGAAACTTCCAGTATGATCGACCTCTCCCATCAGAAGGACATGGAGCGGTGGTACCCACTGACTGAGCACTCCGTGCAGACTGCCCTGGTCAATGACAAGGTGCGGTTCAAGGTGGTCCCAGCAGGCCGGCGCTCAGGCAAGACTGAACGGGCCAAACGCTTTGTTGTACGTGAGGCCATGAGAGAACCAGGTCCTTACTTCGTTGCTGCTCCTACCCGGGACCAAGTCAAGCGAATCTATTGGCAAGACCTTAAGCGACTCTGCTTCACCTCAGTCCTTGGCGACCGCAGTGTCAGTGAGTCCGAACTTCAAATCCGTCTGCCCAACGGCAGCACGATCAGTCTCATCGGCCTTGACCAACCTCAGCGCATGGAAGGTGTGCTCTGGATCGGAGGCGTCATCGATGAGATTGCCGACGTGCGCGAAGGAGCATGGCAGGAGAACATCAGTCCTGCGCTAGATACCTTCAATCCGCTGAAGCCTGACTACCGTCCATGGTGCTGGCTGATCGGGGTTCCTGACGGTCTGAACCATTACTTCGAGATGGCTGAGTACGCACGGACCGGCAGCGATCCTGACTGGAAGCTGTACACGTGGAAGAGCGCAGACATCCTGCCCAAGGACGTGATCGATGCCGCCAAGCGCCGCATGTCGCCCCGTCAGTATCGGCAGGAGTATGAGGCCAGCTTCGAGACAGCATCAGGCCGTGTGTATGAGGACTACAGCCCTGACAACTACACGAACGAGGTCGTCAAGCCCAATGAGCAACTGATGTGGCACCACGACTTCAACTTCACGCCCATGAGCTCAGGTGTTGGTGTGCGTCGTGGCAATGACTTCTACATCCTCGATGAGATTGTCCTCCAGTCCGCAGTGGCCAGGCAGTCTGCCCTTGAGTTCGTTGAGAAGTACAAGAACCACCAGAACCGCAGTGTGATCATCTACGGTGACCCTGCAGGACGCGCCGGTGAGAAGCATGGACACGCGTCAGACTACACTGAGATGGAACAGGTGCTGCGCGCCAACAACTGGGTGGTGACTCGCAAGGTGAAGAACGCGGCGCCGGCCATCAAGGACAGGCAGAACGCCGTACGCGCCAAGATCAAGAACGCCAAGGGCGAAGTCAGCCTGTTCGTGAACATTGAGAAGGCCAAGTACGTTCACAAAGGCTTTGCCACTGTTCAGATCAAGAAGGGCAGCACCTTCCTCGAGGAGGACAGTGAGTACCAACACATCACAACGGCCGTTGGCTATTGTGTAGACCACGAATGGCCGATCAACTTCAAGAAGGACGTCAAGGTCGAGCCGATCGCGTCCATCAACCACTTCAACCGATAAGGAACCACCATGGCCCGACCAACCAAAGAGCAACGACTTGCTGCCATCCACCAGGAGGCGCTTGCAGAGTTTGACAACATCCAATCTGCCATGCGTGACGAGCGACTGCAGTGCCTCCAAGACCGACGCTTCTACTCGATCGCAGGTGCTCAGTGGGAAGGCCCATTGGGTGAGCAGTTTGAGAACAAGCCCAAGTTCGAGGTCAACAAGATCCACTTGGCCGTCATTCGTATCATCAACGAATACCGCAACAACCGCATCACCGTCGACTTCGTGAGCAAGGAAGGCAAGGAGTACGACAAGCTGGCTGACACGTGCGACGGTCTGTACCGCGCTGATGAGCAAGACAGTGGTGCTGAGGAAGCTTATGACAATGCCTTTGAGGAAGGTGTGTCAGGTGGCTTTGGTGCATGGCGTCTGCGCACTGTGTACGAGAATGAAGAGGACGAGGAAGACGAGAAGCAGCGGATCCGCATTGAGCCGATCTTCGATGCTGACTCGTCTGTATTCTTCGACCTGAACGCCAAGCGCCAAGACAAGGCTGACGCCAAGCGCTGCTTCGTCATCACGTCCATGACGCGCCAAGCCTACAAGGATGAGTGGGGCGATGATCCTGCTTCGTGGCCGAAGGAAGTCCATCAGTACGAGTTCGACTGGTTGACGCCTGACGTCGTCTTCGTGGCTGAGTACTACCGTGTCGAAGAGACCCGTGAGACTGTCTACGTCTGGGAGACCATTGACGGCGAGGAGGAGCGTTACAAGGACGCAGACTTCGAGGCTGATGAGACCTTGGAGGAACGCCTGATGGCAGTCGGTAGCCGTGAGGTTCGCCAGAAGAACATCAAGCGCCGCCGTGTCCGCAAGTACATCCTGTCAGGCGCCAAGATCCTTGAGGACTGCGGCTTCATCGCCGGCAAGTGCATCCCCATCGTGCCCATGTACGGCAAGCGCTGGTTCGTTGACAACGTGGAACGCTGCATGGGTCATGTCCGCTTGGCCAAGGATGCTCAGCGCTTGAAGAACATGCAACTGTCGAAGCTCGGTGAAATCAGCGCCTTGTCCTCAGTTGAGAAGCCGATCCTGACGCCTGAGCAGGTTGCTGGCCACCAGATGATGTGGGCTGACGACAACATCAAGAACTTCCCCTACCTGCTGGTTAACCCCATCACCGACGCCAATGGCAACCAAGCCATCTCAGGTCCGATCGGTTACACCAAGCCGCCTCAGATCCCTCAGGCCTTGGCTGCCTTGCTGCAAATCACCGAGCAAGACATGCAAGACCTGCTTGGCAACCAGCAGGCCGGTGAAGAACTGCAACCCAACATCAGCGGCAAAGCAGTTGAGCTCGTGCAGAACAAGCTTGACATGCAGACCTTCATCTACATGAGCAACATGAGCAAGGCCGTCAAGCGCTCAGGCGAAATCTGGTTGAGCATGGCCAAGGATGTGCTGGTCGAAGAAGGTCGCAAGATGAAGTCCATTGGGCCACAAGGCGAGATGCAATCGGTCGAGTTGGCCAAGCCCATGGTCAATGAGAAGGGCGAGATTGAGACCGAGAACGACCTGTCTGAAGCCGAGTTCGACGTCAATGTGGATGTTGGTCCGTCGTCGTCCAGCAAGCGTGCTGCCACGGTCCGTGCTCTGACTGGCATGGCTTCACTGACCGATGACGCTGAGACCAAGCAGGTTCTTGGCGCCATGGCCATGATGAACATGGAAGGCGAGGGCATCACCGAGGTGCGTGACTACTTCCGCAAGAAGCTTCTTCGCATGGGAGTCGTCAAGCCCACAGAGGAAGAACAGCAAACCATGGCTGACGAGCAGGCCAACCAGCAGCCTGATCCGAATACCCAGTACCTGCAGGCAGCAGCCGATGAGGCCACGGCCAACGCCACTCAGGCCCGCGCCAAGACTATCCTCACGGTGGCTCAGGCTGACGAAACGAAGGCCCAAACCATGAAGATCTTGGCTGATGTGGATTCGTCAGAACAGCGCCAGGCCATGGAGGTCATTGAAAAGTTCGGTGGTTTGGGCCAAGTCCAACCTCAAAGGGCCGAAACTGTATCACAGAACGGCATTCCACTGTAAGATCCTTGGTTATGCGGTTTCCACCCAGCCGCTTTAATGGGTGAGTTTGAATGGGGTCATTGAAAATGAACAAAAAGGCAGACGGCCAAGCAGCAACAGACGATGAAGTGGTAACCTTGGAAGACGAAACTACGGTTGTGGACGGCGAGGGCGAAGACGGTAACACCGACGAAACCCAGTCCGATGACAACGAAGGTGAAGGCGCCCAGGAAACTGCCACCGAGTCCGACGATGTTGTGGTAACCATTGGTGAGGAAACGCCGCCCACCGAGGAAGAGGTTCAAGCGCCTGAATGGGTACGTGAACTGCGCAAGACTAACCGCGAGGACAAGCGTCGCATCCGTGAACTGGAAGAGAAGCTCAACGCCACAAAGACTGCTGAGACCAAGCCGGCAGCCCTAGGTAAGAAGCCCACACTCGAAGACCACGACTACGACACTGAGAAGTTCGAGCAAGCACTGACAGCCTGGTACGACCGGAAACGTGAAGCCGACCAAGCTGCTACCCAGGCCGAAGCCGCTCAGAAAGAGCAGCAGAAAGCTTGGCAGGCCAAACTGGACTCTTACGGCAAAGCGAAAACTGAGCTGAAGGTCAAGGACTTTGATGATGCCGAGGCAGTAGCCCAGGACGTCTTCAATGTCACGCAGCAAGGCATCGTGCTGCAAGGAGCTGAGAACCCTGCATTAGTCATCTACGCGCTGGGCAAGAACCCGAAGAAAGCGAAGGAAATCTCGACCATCACCGACCCCGTGAAATTTGCTTTTGCGGTGGCTAAACTGGAGACTCAATTGAAAGTTACGCAACGCAAAGCAGCCACAGCACCAGAACGCACTGTCCAGGGAACTGGCAACAAGTCTGGCACTGTGGACTCAACCCTCGAGCGGCTGCGCACTGAGGCGGCAAAGTCTGGTGACTTCACCAAAGTCATCCAGTACAAGAAGTCGAAGCAAGCGGCCAAGTAAACCAATCTTGAAATAGGAGCCAATCATGGCAAATGCATTTTCCAAAGAAGAACGCGTCGCGTTCGAAGACATCCTCGAAGGCTTCAATGACGCCTTGGTCCTGAGCCGCAACGTGGCAACGTACGCCACTGACTCGACAATGATGGAGCGTACCAACGACATCATCTGGCGTCCTCAGCCGTACATCGCCACGTCTATCGACGGTGCGCCTGGTACAGACATCTCTGCGCTGTACAAGAACATGACCCAGCTGTCTGTGCCGGCAACCATCGGCTTCAGCAAGACTGTGCCGTGGACCTTGAACGCCAAAGAGCTGCGTGACGCATTGCAAGAAGGTCGTCTCGGTGATAGCGCCAAGCAGAAGCTTGCCAGCGACATCAACGTGGCACTCATGAACGTGGCATCTGCGCAAGGTACTCTGTTTGTGAAGCGCGCTGCCGCTGCATCCGGCTTTGATGACGTCGCCCAGTGCGAAGCCATCATGAACGAGCAAGGCGTGCCTTCGTACGACCGCTACCTGGCCCTCAGCACGCGCGACTACAACGGCATGGCAAGCAACTTGGCTGGTCGTCAGAACGTGACTGACATGCCCAAGGAAGCTTACCGCCGCGCCTACGTCGGCATGATCGCGTCCTTCGACACGTACAAGCTCGACTACGCAAACCGCGTGGCTGCTGCAGGTGGTGGCGCTGGTATCACGATCGACACCCGCGATGCTGCTGTCAACTACTACACGCCTCAAGCAACCAGCACTTCTGTTGGCGGCAAGATCAACGTGGACAACCGCTACCAGACCATCACCGTGTCGACCTCGGCAGGCGTGGTTGCTGGTGACGCGTTCACGATCGCTGCTGTGAATGCTGTGCATCACATCACCAAGGGCGATACCGGACAGCTCAAGACCTTCCGCGTCATCAGCGTACCTGCTGGCGGCACGACCTTGGTCATCAGCCCTCCGATCATCAGCAACCAAGTGGCTGCCGATGCTTCTGCCCAGTACCAGAACTGCGTGGTGAACACCAAGGCGGCAGCTTCGGCCATCGTCTTCCTGAACACTGTGGCTGCTTATGCCAACCCGTTCTGGCAGAAGGATGCTCTGGAAATCCTGCCTGGTCGTTACGCCGTCCCGACCGATGCTGGCACCGCAGTGATGCGCGCCTCCACCGATCAGGGCATCGAACTGGTCATGCAGAAGTTCTACGACATCGACACGATGAAAACCAAGTACCGCTTGGACACTCTCTTCGGTGTGGTCTGCAAGCAGCCTGAAATGGCCGGCTTGATGATGTTCAGCCAAACCTAAGCTGATTGAGGGAAGGGGCTTCGGCCCCTTTCTTCAACCTGTTGATCAATTCATCTGAGGACACCAAAATGACAGAACAAGTTCAAGCTGCTGACGACCAGTTCCCCACGCTCGTCTACAAGGGCAAAGGCCCACATTCCCGCGCTGGTGGCACGTATGACTATGCTGCAGCCAACGACCAGACCGACCTCGATGCCAAGTTGGCCGATGGTTGGTTCGCCACACTGCCTGAAGCCATTGACGCCCAGGACAAACCAGCAGTTGTGAAGTCTGAAGACTTGGCGCCTCCGACCCGCAAGGAACTCGAGACCAAGGCAAAGGAACTGGCCATCAAGTTCACGGCCAAGACGACCGACGCTGAACTCAGCGCCGCGATCACTGTAGCACTCGCCAAGGAGTAATCATGGGCTGGACTAAGCGCCAATTCGTCACACAGGCCTTCGAGGAAATCGGGTTGGCGGCTTACGTCTTCGACCTGACTCCTGAGCAACTGCAGAGTGCTCTCCGCCGGTTGGATTCGATGATGGCGTCATGGAACGCCAAGGGCATCCGCCTCGGTTACCCCATCCCATCGAATCCTACTGACAGTGATCTTGACGAGCAGACCAATGTACCTGACGCGGCCAATGAGGCCATCTACACCAACCTAGGTGTGCGACTTGCACCAAGCTTCGGCAAGACGGTGTCGCCTGACGCCAAGGGCATTGCCAAAACCACGTATGACACGCTGATGTCGCGTGCAGCACTACCACCTGAGCAGCAGCTGCCTGGCACTATGCCATCAGGTGCTGGTAACAAACCATGGCGCACGTACGATGATCCGTTCTTGCGCAAACCTGTCGACCCAGTGCTTGCTGGCCAAGACGGGCCAATCGAATTTAACTGAGGAGGCACCATGCCAACAATCAACCAACTGTCAGGACTGAGCCAGCTTTCTAGTGGCGATTTGCTGCCCATCTACGTCCCAAACAACGGCGATGCGCGCAAGGTTTCCATTGGCCAACTACTCGCGTTCTTCCAGCAGCAATTTGCATCTCCTACGCTGGCCACCCAATTAGCCACTCCTGGCACTGGGTTCAACGTGGCAGTCCAGACTCCAGTGAGCGAGCAGCAGTGGTTGATTCTGCAACCTGCTGGCACTCTTGCTTCAGGCACTGTCACTCCTCCACTCAACACTCAGACGCCCGACGGCACTGAACTGTTGATCACCACAACCCAGCAAATTACCGCGTTCACATTTGCGCTTAACGGCGCGGCTGCCGCGTACGGTGTACCAACCACCTTGTCTGCCGAGGACTTTTTCCGCGTGCGCTACTACGCGGCCACAAATAGCTGGTACCGCATTGCCTAAGGTGACCTGAATGCAGATCCCAATCCTCAACGGCATCTACGCAGGCAGCGAACCTGAACTGCGTACAAGCTACCCAGTCAACATGGTGCCGGTGCCAAAACAATCTGGCATCAGCAATGGCTTCCTGCGCCCGGCAGACGGGTTGGTGTCTAATGGGACCGGACCTGGTGTTGATCGAGGCGGCATCAATTGGAACGGCATCTGCTACCGCGTCATGGGTACCAAGTTGGTGACTGTCGCGAGCAATGGTGTCGTTACTGTGCTTGGCGACGTGGGTGGACCGATCAACACGCTGGTGTCCTTTGACTACAGCTTCGACCGTCTTGCCATTGCATCAGGAGGCAGGTTGTATTACTGGAACGGTTCCCTCACTCAAGTGAGTGACCCAGACCTTGGCACTGTGCTTGATGTTGTATGGGTTGACGGCTACTTCATGACGACGGACGGCACAAGTTTGGTCATCACAGAGTTGGCCGATCCTACGCAGGTCAACCCACTGAAGTACGGCTCGTCTGAAGCAGACCCAGATCCTGTCGTGGCACTTGTCAAATTGCGCAATGAGGTCTACGCGCTCAACCGCAATACGATCGAGGTGTTTGACAACATTGGTGGAGACTTCTTCCCATTCCAACGAATCGACGGTGCCCAAATCCAAAAGGGCGTGGTCGGCACATTTGCGTGCTGCGTGTTTGTCGAGACCATTGCCTTCCTTGGTAGCGGTCGCAACGAGGAGCCTGGCATCTATCTTGGCGCCAACGCCACAGCAAACAAGATCAGCACTCAAGAGATCGATCAGATCCTGCTTCAGTACACTGAAACTCAGCTCGCCACTGTAAAGCTCGAAGCTCGAAATGACAAGAGCCATCAGCACCTGTACGTCCATCTGCCTGATCGCACCTTGGTTTATGATGCAGCTGCTTCTGGTGTTCTTGAGGAGCATGTTTGGTTCACGTTGACCACAACCGTGGCAGGTTTTAGCCAGTTCAGAGCCAGAAACTTTGTCTGGGCTCATGGCAAGTGGTTGGTTGGCGATCCTCAATCTTCAGTAGTTGGCTACATGTCCCAAGATGTCAGCAGTCATTGGGGTCAGATTGTTCGCTGGGAGTTCGGCACTCTCGTTGTTTACAACGAAGGGCGCGGTGCAATTTTCAATGAGCTTGAATTGGTCGCCTTGACTGGTCGTGTTGCCATTGGAACAGATCCTGTTATCACCACCAGCTACTCCGTCGACGGTCAGTCTTGGAGTCAGGACAGACCAATTCGAGTTGGCACAACTGGCAACACCAAGAAGCGCTTGGCGTGGTTCCAACAAGGCCACATGCGCAGTTGGCGAGTCCAACGCTTCCGTGGTGACAGTCAAGCTCACATGTCATTTGTGCGTCTTGAGGCGCAACTTGAACCTTTGGCGTATTGACCATGGCAACGAATAAACTTAACCTTACTCGCGATCAACTTGCCACGTTCCTCAAGAACCACGAGTTGATCAAGCAATTTGAGAAACTCATTCAAGTTGTTGATGAGGTGTCTCCAAGTTCTGACACGACTGGGATTAGTATCCAAGCTGGTAATGCTGATGCTGTGGCCAATGAGGCAATGGCATTAGCGTTGCGCATCACTAGTACACTGGCACTAGTAGCCACAGCCCCTTCACCACCACAACCAGAATTTCATGAGGTACTAGCATGGCTTTCACCAGAATAACCCCGACACGGTTTGGCGCATCAGAGTTAGGTGTGTCACCAACACTGACAACTATCAGGATTACGCCATTGTTTGCACGCGACCTACTTAAATCGATGGACATTGCCAACGATGCCGCTGTTGCAGCCAGGGTTTCGGTTCACTTAGTTCCAAGTGGTGACATAGCCAGTGCCGACAATCTGCTGGTTCCCACTGTGTCTATACCGGCTCACGGCATCTTTCAGTGGACCGGAACACAGGTACTCGACGCTGGAACGTCTATTCAGGCATCGGCGTCTATTGCCGGTGTGACATTGACAGCTTCAGGCGGGGAGGCAATATGACAATCAGCGTTTTTCCTGAGCCGAAGCAACTACTCGGCACCGTCGATCTAGTGACGGACGCGTGGGGCGTTCAAAAAATGAGCGTGCCATACTCACTATTTCATGGGATGTTCACATTTGACATTCCCCCGATGCAGTTCTTTATGTACGAGAACGGTGCGCAGGTCTACACATCAACCGACATCGTATCCAGCAACGGAGCAGGAACCCTGCTTACAACCGCCACGAACACCGCGCTTGTGCTTGAGTCGCGTGTCTGTCCGCGTTACCAACCAAATCGTGGGCACTTGCTTTCGACCGCGCTATGGTGCCCGAATAAAACCAACGATGGTGTGAGGGAATGGGGCGTTGGCACCGACCAGAATAGAGTCTTGTTCCGCCTCAAGGCAGACGGCAAGCTGTACGCCGTGCTACGGTCTGGCGGTGTTGATACTTACGAGCAGGAGATCGACACCTCTGCCGTGGCTGGTTTTGATGTGGAAAAGGGCAACGTCTACGACATCCAGTACCAGTGGCGCGGCGTCGGTAACTACAAGTGGTTCGTCAATCTGCAATTAGTGAACACCGCTAGTTTGCTTGGCACTTTAACAGCTCTATCACTGGAGAACCCGGCACTTCCATGTCGGTTTGCAGCGCAGCGAACTACACAAGACGTCGGCATCAATATCGGATGCGTTGATATTACGTCCGAGAATGGTTCTGATGAGCAGCTTCAGTATGGCTCTGCCTACGCGGCGAACGTCTCAGTCACTACTGACACGCCGGTCATTGTAGTCAGACAGCCGTTATTGATTGGACTACGAACTAACACGCGCGATTTAACTCTGGCGCGAATCAGCCTCAACTGCTCTAAAAAGGCCGTCTTTCGTGTCTGGATTACACGCAACCCTGCTGCAATTACAGGGGCCACGTACCAGGTCGTCAACTCTGGGTCGTTTGTCGAGTGTGATTCGCCTGACATGAACCCAGCCGCCGTTCGGGCAACTGCTGTGAACACAGCCCTACTCCGACTTGTGACTGCCGTGCCTGTCGAGGCGGCTGTCCCGCGCGAAGTGACAAACCCTTGGCCCAATGAAATTGTCTTCCCGGTTGTTCGAGGAGACTACCTCGTTATCACATGCACTGCCGCAACCGCAACTGCCGACGCCGTAGTCGAGTGGGGCGAACATATCTAACAGGAGAACATCATGCCAGTCCTCGTAAAAACTCTCATTCAATCAAAGCAAGCTGAAGCTGCGCAGACCACACAATACACGGCCATTAGTTGCAAGACCACAATAGACAAATTCACTGCCACAAACACAAGCACTGGTAATGTCACGATCGGTGTGAACCTTGTGGCCTCAGGTGGTGCTGCCGGTGTTGACAATCTTATTGTGGATTCTCAGGCCATTGCGCCAGGTGAATCCTACACGTTCCCAGAGCTTGTGGGCCAGGTCTTAGAGCCTGGTGGCTTTATCTCCACAATTGCCAGTGCTGCCACAGCGCTGACAATCAGAGCCAGTGGTCGTGAAATAACCTGATGGTTTACAACGTGGCCAGATGCGTGTTAGTATCTGGCCACCTGTGGTGCTAGACGCTACAGCAGCTGAGCCTAACGAGCAGCCAGCAGCTCATACCGCCCTGAACAAGGAGAGTTTGAATGCTGGCTGAAGCCAAATCCCACAACATTGTGGACCCTGCCAAGATCGAGCAGGTTGAATCACATCTCCTGGACCTGCCTCAAGTCGAGTGCCCAGTAGTCCACCACTTCGGCCCTGGCATCTACATCCGTGAAGTCACCCTGCCTGCTGGCGTTCTTGCCATAGGCCACGCCCAGCGATTCGACCACCTCAACATCATGCTGACTGGCTCCGTTGCCGTAGTCGGTGACGATGGCCAGACTAAGGTGCTGCGAGCTCCCATGATCTTTGTGGGTAAACCTGGGCGCAAGCTTGGGTACGTACTTGAGACCTGCATCTGGCAGAACGTCTACGCCACAGACGAGCGAGACATTGACAAACTTGAGGCAATGTTCCTCGACAAGAGCGCCACATGGCAAGCACACGCAGAAGCTGCCAAGCAGCTTGAGACATACCACCGCCGTGAGGACCGTGAGGACTTTGAACTCGTAGTTCGACTGGCCGGTTTCACACCCGCCTCTGTCCGCGCCCAGTCTGAGAATCCTCATGACCAGATTGCCATGCCAAGCGGTTTTGCGCCGAAGTTCACAGTGCGCGACTCAGCCATTGAGGGCAAGGGCGTCTTCTTGAGCGCTCCAGTCGATGACAATGAGGTCATTGCTCCAGCTCGCATTGATGGTATGCGCACGCCTGCTGGTCGTTACACCAACCATGCTAAAACACCCAACGCCAAATTCGTCAAGGACGAAAGCGGTGACATCTGGCTTGTGGCCACGTGCCGCATTGCCGGTTGTGTAGGCGGCAGCCAAGGCGAGGAGGTCACAGTTGACTACCGCCAAGCTCTTGCCCTCTCAGGCATCAATCTAATTGAAGGAGAATCCCAATGAGTGGAATTGCCACGGCCGTTGTGGCCGGTTCAGTCATCACTGGTGTCATGTCTAGCAATGCGCAGTCTGATGCAGCATCGGCAGCAGCAGGCGCCCAAACGGCATCAAGTGAGGCTTCGATTGCTGAACAGCGACGCCAGTTTGACGCCGTCCAGAAGTTGCTCGCGCCCTACGTTACGTCAGGCGAACAAGCTATCAGCGGTCAACAGGGTCTACTTGGTTTATCAGGCCCAGCAGCCCAGCAGCAGGCAATTGCCGGTATTGAGTCATCTCCTCAGTTCCAGTCGATGATGCAACAAGGTGAGAACGCCATTTTGCAAAACGCTTCGGCAACTGGAGGATTGCGCGGCGGCAATGTTCAGGCCACACTTGCTCAGTTCCGTCCTCAACTGCTGAGCCAACTGATCGAGTCTCAGTTCAGCAAGCTTGGAACGATCTCTGGTCTTGGGCAGGCGTCGGCCGCCGGCCAAGCAGCCGCTGCTCAGCAGACTGGCGCCAACATAGGCAACGCTCTAACACAGCAAGGCCAGGCGGCTGCCGGTGCAGCTCTGGCTCAAGGTCAAGCCCAAGCCCAGATGTGGGGTAACATCGGTGGAACCATCGGCAATGTCGCCACACTCAAAGCTCTGAAGGTGTTCTAACATGGCACAACCATTTAACTATATGCTCAATGTCCCAGATCCGACTCAGTCGGTCATGGGTGGTGTTCAAAATGCTCTCAACATCGGCAACATGATGTCACAGCGTAATCTGGCCGAGCAGAAAGCTTTGGACCTCCAGAAAGCGCGCGAGACACAAATCCAGATGGAGACCGACCTGGGCACATTGTCTCAAAACCCGACTCCGTCTGCATTGGCCAGCATGATGGTCAAGTACCCGTCGCTCAGTGAGAACTTCAAACGCACCTACGACGTGCTCAGCACAGAGCAGAAAGACTCGCGCCTTGGCCAAGCCACACAGGTCTACGCCGCGCTTCAATCTGGCAAGCCGGAGATTGCCCAGCAGCTTCTGACTGAGCAGGCCGCGGCCTACCGCAATTCTGGGCAAGAGCGTGAGGCCAAGACGCTTGAAGACCTTGGTGTCTTGATCAAGACCAGCCCTGAGACTGCCAAGACTTCAACAGGTCTCTTTCTGGCTTCTGCCATGGGTCCTGACAAGTTCACTGAGACATTCACTAAGCTCCAAGGTGAACAACGTGACGCAGAACTGCAGCCATCAAAGTTGACTGAGTCTCAGGCCAAAGCCCAGAAAGCTGCCGTTGAGGCCAAGTTTGCCGAGTCTGGTGCAGTGCTTGACCTGCAAAAGAAAGGTTGGGACATCACCAAGATCCAAGAGGACATCAAGATCGCAAAGCAGAATGCTGGCATTGCGGCCATGAATGCTCAAATTGCTCGTGAGGGCAACCAGATCAAGCGCGAAGAGAACCAACTCAAGCTGCAAGACATGGTTCAAAAGCGTGATGAGGCCGTACGCACAAAAGCGGCGGACCTTGAGTCTGCACGTACCAACATGGACAACATGTTGAACACGGCCGACCGCATCTTGAAGACACCGATCGGAGTGATCGGTTCTGCCGCCGGACCAGTGTCGTCTCGCATGCCTACTCTCAGCCAGGACACGGCTGACTTTGAGGCCTTGGTTGAAACGCTTGGCTCACAATCATTCATGGCCCAGATCCCAAACATCAAGGGCATGGGTGCATTGTCCAATGCCGAAGGCGAGAAGCTCCAGGCAGCTTTGCAAAACTTCAGCTTGAAGCAGTCTCCTGAGCGATTGCTTGAGAACGTCAAGGAAGCCCAGCGTTTGGTCATGAAGGCTCGCAAGAACATGACGGCCCGCGCTGGTCTTCCTGAGACCATACCCGACACTCCTGCTGTGAGCACTTCAGGTGGTGACATCGATGCGCTTGTCAAGAAGTACACCCAAGGAGCACGCTAATGGCAACACTCCAAGAACTTGAGCAAGCCTTGGTCAACGCCGACAAGGCGGGTGACCTTGATGCTGCTCGGCGCTTGGCTGCCGTGCTGGTCAAGGCCCGCCAAGATACCACAAACCAAATCCCAGACACAATCGTGCCTGGAACGACGCCTGAGTACGTTGAACCATCGCTTGGCGAGAAGATTGTCGGTGCAGGTGAAGCCGCGTTGACAATTGGAACTGGTGCTGTCGGTGGTACTGCTGGTCTGATCGGCGGTACACTGAAAGGCTTGGCTAAGCAGATCTTGTCAGGCCAGTTTGGCAGTCAGGAGGCCGCAAATCTGGTTCAAAAGTCGGCCATGCAGGGAGCTCAGGCATTGACCTACGCGCCTCGCACTCAGTCAGGCCAAGAGCAAGTACAGGCTGTTGGCGAAGTACTCCAGAACGTCCCTCCTGTCATCCCAGTTGTTGGTCCGATCGGAGCCGTGGCTGCCAGTACCAAGATGGCTGCACCAGTCGTAGCCGCAACTGCCGGTCGCGTGGCTGCACCTGTTGTTCAGGCAACCAAGCGTGCTGGTCAGGCAGTGGCAAAAGTCGTTGAACCGATCATGCCTGGAGCAACTGTCAAGAAGCCCACACCTGGTACACCTGGTTCTGGTGGCGCTGCAGGCGTTGACTTAGCCACTCTGCGACAGGCCAAAGCCGATGAACTGCCTGTGCCCATTAAGTTGACCGAGGGGCAGAAAACACGCCAATTCGATCAGCAGCGGTTTGAACGTGAAACAGCAAAACTGCCTGGCGTGGGCGACCCAATTCGTGAGCGCTTTGCCACGCAGAACAAGCAACTTCAACAGAACCTTGAGACCTTTGTTGACATGACTGGGGCTGAAGCTCCAGATCTTCGTTCCATTGGTTTGACAGTGGACAAAGCGCTCCGCGACCGGGCAGCCCGTGACAAGACACGCATCCGCACCTTGTACAAGGAGGCCGAGAAGGCCGGCGAGATGGAGGCACCTGTCAAACTTGACACAGTGGTCAAGCACCTGGTTGACAATGCTCCTGAAGCTGAGGTGGCCAATGTGCTTAAGGCAACACGCGCCAAAGCATTACAACTTGGCGTGGCTACCGAGGCTCCTGACGGCACACTGATTGCTCAACCAGTCACGTTGAAGACTGCTGAGTTGTTCCGCCGGTCAATCGGTGGTGCCACAAATGCTGAGCCAACAAACATCATGCAAGCATCTCAGATGCGCAGTCTCATTGATGCTTCGACTGACGGGCTTGGTGGTAACATGTACAAGCAAGCCCGTGCAGCTCGTGCGCGATTTGGCAGCGACTACGAGAATATCGGGTTGGTGAAGAACTTGCTTGGACAGAAGCGTGGTTCAAATGACCGTGCCATCGCCATGGAAGATGTGCTGCGCCGCTCGGTCATCGACCCATCAACCTCACTTGACACAGTGCGGCAGGTGCGCCGGCTCCTTCAAACTGAGGGTCCTAATGGCCAACAAGCTTGGAAAGAACTTCAAGGCGGCACAGTGAAATTCCTGCGAGATGAGGCCACTAAGGGCGTAGGTCGAGATGAACTTGGAAACCCCATCCTATCGCCTGGCCAATTGGACCGTGTTATCACACAGCTTGATAAGTCTGGCAAACTTGACTTTGTATTCGGTAAGAAAGGAGCTGAGCAGCTGCGCACCATCAATGACGTGGCCAAGGACGTGCTGGTTGCTCCTCCTGGCAGCGTCAACACAAGCAACACCGCCAGCGTGCTGGCCGGCATGATGGACATTGCCATCAGCGGCACTGCTGGTGTGCCAGCCCCAATCATGACGAGCTTCCGTCTTTTGACGAAAGGAATCAAGGATGCAAAAACACGCTCACGCGTCAAACAGGCTTTAGGAGAATAGGATGGCCAAATGTTCACATCAATCAGAAGTTGGATTGCGTGGTTGCTTAAATGGCTCCGCACTCTTTTCAACACTCAGCACCAGCAACCAAAAGGAGAACCAGTAATGTCCGCACTTTCGATTCAACCCACCTATCCGATCTTCACGGACATTGATGGCCAACCTCTTGAGGATGGCTTTGTCTGGGTCGGTACGACGAACCTTGACCCTCAGACCAACCCAATTGCCGTGTATTGGGATGCCGCATTGACCTTACCGGCGGTCCAACCGATCCGCACGTTGGCAGGTTATCCGTCCAACAGCGGCACTCCTGCACGCTTGTATGTCAACAGTGACTACAGCATCCGTGTGATGAACAAGAAAGGAAGCGCAGTGTACAGCGCACCAACTGCAACTGAGCGTTACAGCTCGGTCGTTGTTGGTGGGACCTCAGCTGCAAATGTCACATACATGCCCGCCGGTACTGGCGCCGTAGAAAGCGATGTGCAAACTGAGTTGCGCCGCGAAGTATGGGTGGAGAACTTCCTGCCTGACGGTTTTGACTACGCTGCCGATGACGCCCAGCCGTACATCCAAGCTGCTATCAATACAGGAGCTGGAGAGATCAACCTTGATGACAAGACCTACCTGACTGACTCTCCAATCTACTTGGACGGTGGCCAAGCTCTTATTGGTCGTGGCATGGATAAGACCATCATCAAGAAGCGCACAACGACAGCTGGCACAGGAAGCAACACGGCACGCGGCGGTGCCGTGACCGACTCTTACGCCAAGAACGCCATCCTAATTTGCCGTCATGGTGACAACGGCTACAACTACCGTACTCGTCTGGAAGACCTGTCCTTTTACAGTGACGGGTATATTGTGGACTACGGCATCTACGCTCCACGCATGTCTCAGCTGTACATGAGCAAAGTCAATGTGTTCCAGTGTCGCATTGGTCTGCTTGCCAACGATGCTTGGTTGAGCACCATCGTTGCTTGCATATTTAACTGCAACACGCTCCGCGGTCCAAGTGGTGGTAATTATGGATGGCCTGATGCCAACCCAAGTTACGGCGTTTTGTGGCAAGATGACGGTTCTGGTTCGGCTACTGGAACCTCTGCGGCGTTCATTGATTGCTGGGCACGTGACTGCCATTATGGTTGGTGGTTGTACGGATTGCAATACAGCTCGATGAACTCGTGCGCTTCGGACAACATTTCGCTCCAGGCATACCGGTTCCACCTTTGCAAGATGACCATCAACGGCTCTGCATGCGAGAACGTGATTGCGAAGTCTTCTGCCGCATGGTCCTTCGAGGGCGGTTTTTACGTCCTTAATGGTTGCCAAGCTCAGGCGGTAACTGGTGGCTCCGCCGGAACGACTGCCATGCTGTCACTCACAGGAGGGGCATTTGTTTTCAACAGTTGCCAGTTTGAGGACTTCACCACTCCAAACACGTCCTTCAACATTATTGTTCAATCGAACGCAACCATCACAAAAAACAACACCTCTTTCCCGACGAACGGGAATACCTTTGTCGGATACGGCAGCGGGTCTCAGATCATTGACCTGAACGGCGATGACCCGTACATTATCTCAGAAAGCGCAGGCAGGGTTCCTCGTTACTGGCGCGGCCGCGCTCGTGATAATGAAGTTCTTGAGAAAACAAACAAGGCGGTCGTTTCAGCCGGCACAGTGATTGCGACCTTGACCTCTGCCGGTGGTTCTTTTGACAAGGGTGTTTGCGAGTTCACTGTGTCTTGGTCTGACCTCCCGTTCCCAACGGCGGTCGGCATTGCCAAGTTCATGGTGTCTGTTATGAAGGAAGGGGCGAATTATCGCTCAGCGGTTTCAGCGATCACAAGCGCGTACGCTTCTAATGGTGGCGCTGGTGTACCGACCTTTGCTTTGTCTCTGGTTGGTAACGTCTGGTCTCTGACGATGACTCCTTTGGACGGAGACTTGACCGTGCACACCATCACCGCTGAGATGCAAAACATCACGGGCATCACACTTGCCCTGCCATAAGGAGAAACAACATGCTTAAGACAGTCTCATCTATTGTCAACGCCATCGGAGCGTTGAATTACAAGGGCACTTGGAATGCCAGCACCAACTCGCCTGCTTTGGCGTCAGGTGTTGGTGCCAAGGGCGACTACTATGTTGTCAGTGTCGCAGGCAATACGTCCATTGACGGAATCTCTGCATGGGGTCTTGGCGACTGGATCGTGTTCAACGGAACAGTGTGGCAGAAAGTCGAAGGCGGTACAGTTGAGGTTGGGGTCAATGCTCAGACCGGCACTACCTACACGTTGGTTTTGACCGATGCTGGCAAGTTAGTGACCATGAGCAACGCAGCTGCCATCACGCTGACTGTGCCCACAAACGCAGTGGCTGCATTCGCCATCGGCACCTCGATTGATCTAGCACAGCTTGGCGCCGGCCAGGTGACAGTGACAAGTGCTGCCACCCTTCGCTCTACTCCTGGCGCTAAGTTGCGCGCCCAGTACAGCAGTGGGTCACTGATCAAAATCGCCGCTGACGAGTGGCTCCTTGTTGGAGATCTATCAGCATGACCAAGCGCGGAACAATAGCTTCAAGCTATCGCCGCCCATACAACGTCGAATACTTGGTAGTCGGCGGTGGCGGTGGCGGTGGCATTACTGGGCAAGTCTACTACGGAGGTGGCGGTGCTGGCGGCATGCTTGAAGGTAATGCTTCAGCTGTTGTTGGTGTTGCCATGCCAGTTGTTGTAGGAGCCGGTGGCACCGCTTCCTACAGCCCAGGTTCTGGATCGAGTTCATCATTTGCCGGCATCTCTGCAGCAGGTGGTGGTTACGCTGGTCGAGGCGCAAGTGACCAGCGTGCTCCCGGCACCGGCGGTTCTGGAGGTGGCACGGGCGGAAACACTGCCGGAACGCCACTCAATCCAGGAGCCTCAGGAAACACCCCATCAACTACACCATCTCAAGGCAGTAATGGTGGCAACGCCTCAAATTCTGCAGCAGCCTACGGAGGCGGCGGAGGTGGCGGGGCTGGTGGTATCGGACAAAACGGCACCAGCTTGAAAGGTGGAGATGGCGGCATCGGCAAGCAGTCCTCTATAACAGGTTCTGCAGTCTACTATGCTGGTGGCGGTGGAGCGGGTTCACTCAACGGCGTGTACGGCGCAGGTGGTCTTGGAGGTGGTGGCGCAGGTCTTGTTGCTGGCACAGCTAACTTAGGAGGTGGCGCTGGTGCCGGCGCAGCCGGTGGCAAAGGTGTCGTGATTGTTCGCTACCTCACTGCAGCAGCACCTGGTACGGCTAAGGGTGGTGTGATAACCACCAGCGGTTTGTACACCATCCACACATTCAACGACACAGGAGTCTTTGTGCCATGAGCTACTTTGCAGAACTAGATGACGACAACGTGGTGCTGCGTGTAGTGTCAGTGCCTGATGACCAAGAGCACCGAGGTTCTGAGTACCTTGCTCAGGATGTTGGGCTCGGCGGTCGCTGGATCCGGACTTCATTCAACGCCAGCATCCGCAAACGCTTTGCCGGTATTGGAGACACGTACAACGCTTTGCAAGATGCCTTTGTCCCACCAAAGCCAGATGGAAACTTTGCTTGGGATGAGAAACTATTTGACTGGCAACCAATTACCAACTGAAAGGAACCACCATGAAATCACAAATTGCATTTAATCCACTTGGCAGCACTGTTGCCATCGCAGCGGCAGCCATCGCTCCAGCAGGCGTGCAGGTCCCTTTGGAAACTGGAGCATCACGCCCAGCCGGTGGCCAGTACCGTGTCATCAACGCCGGCACTAATACAGTGTTCCTTGGCGTGGGCGCAACGGCAGCTCTGGCCCAGTCAAATGCCGTAGCACCTGTGGCAGGTACTCCATCACGTGCCATCGTGTTGGTGCCCGGTGCTGTTGAGATATTCAGCTTTGGCGAAGATGCTTTCTTCAGCGGATTGGCAGCAGCCGCAAATACTGTGTACATCACTCAAGGCGCGGGGGTCTAACACATGGACCAAACAATCGTAAACTGGATGCTGGCTGGTTTCGGTGGGCTGATTGGATTCTTACTCAACGCAGTTTGGCAGGCCGTCAAAGACCTTCAAACTGCCGACAAAGAACTTACAAAGAAAGTTTCTGAGATTGAGGTCCTGGTGGCTGGCGCCTACGTCAAGAAGGAAGAATTTTCGACTGCCGTCACAGCTTTGTTCACAAAACTTGATCGTATTGAAGACAAGATTGACAAAAAGGCGGACAAGGAATGACATACAACCTCAGCAAGAAGTCGCGAGACCGCCTTGCTGGGGTCCACCCGGACCTCGTCAAGGTTGTTGAGCGCGCCATTGAAATCACTGAGATTGATTTTGCCGTGCTCGAAGGAGTCCGCTCCAAGACTCGTCAAGAGCAACTTGTCAAGGCTGGCGCCAGTCAGACTATGAGGTCACGCCATCTGACTGGTCATGCCGTTGATCTTGGTGCTTACGTGGCCGGCTCAGTTCGCTGGGACTGGCCTCTGTACCACAAACTTACTGTTGCCGTCAAGCAGGCTGCCGCCGAGTTGCAGATCCCAATTGAATGGGGAGGTGACTGGACGACATTCAAAGACGGCCCACACTGGCAACTGCCTTGGAAGGACTACCCATGAAAGCTTGGTATCTGTCAAAGACCCTTTGGGTCAACGCGTTGGTTGCAGCGCTGGTTGCATTGGAGGCAGGCACCGGCCTTCTTCAACCATTCCTGCCTCCACACTTCTATGCCATCGTGGCAGTTGCTTTGCCAATTATCAACGCCGTGTTGCGCATTGTGACAACACAAGGATTGAGTCTGGGGAAGCCAAATGCTTGACCTCAAGGCGACCTTGCTGGCTGCTGTGATCGGTCTTGGCATCGGCGCCGTTGGATCTTGGTATCTGACGGCCGAGTACAAGGACGCCTCATGGACTGCCTCCATCGAGAAACAGAAGGTCAAGGCGTCAGAACAACTTCAGGCGGCAACTGATCGAGCCATTTCGGCTGAACGACGCCAGAATGAACTGGCAACACAAATAGAGGTGAAACATGTGGAATCTGAAAAGGAGCTCGACAAGGCTCTGTCTACCAATCGTCGTCTTACTCGTGAGCTTGGCGGGCTGCGCGACCCAGGACGTCGGACGAGTTGTAGTGGCACCGTGCCCACCGACTCCACAACCTCCGCCAAGCCTGAGATTGGCCCCACTGGAGCCGAACTTTCAACTGAGGCTTCGGAGTTTCTTCTTGAATTCGCCCGCGATGCTGACAGAGCAGCCCAATACGCCAAAACCTGCTATGACTGGACCCAGCAACTGAACAGGGAATGACAGGAACCATGCAGGAATGAACAGAAAGGCCTAGTCCAGTACTTACTACTGGCTAGGCCTTAGTTGTTTGCCTCGGGTCATCCCTGAGGCTCAAGTTTGATCAAAGCTCCACAAGAAGTTGCTCCCAAGCCCTCCCGGCACCAGTCCACAAGTCTTTGGCTGCCGAGTGAGGGTATTCCTCCACATAGACAATCCGCTGGCAGCTTGTGTTCAGCAGCAGCTTGCAGCAGGTCATGCACGGGCTGGCAGTCACGTAGGCCGTGTGGATGGCGTACATGTCTCGGCACTGGAGCAGTGCATTCTGCTCTGCATGTATTGCCTGACAGCCATCGAGGTTCGTACCGCTTGGCGCCGTGGCACCTTCACACGCATGTCCGTGAACCTTGATCATTGGGCGTTCCCAGTGTTCTGCCACTCTGTAGGTTCCGTTGCCACGATCCAGAGCTGGGTTGACGACCTCATCAGTGATCTCATTGCAGTGAGGAAGCCCAGCCGCGACGCCGTTGTACCCTGTTGAGAGCACATGGCCACGGGCGTTCAGCAAGACACAACCCACGGCTCGTCGGCAGCAAGTTGTCCGTTGAGCAGTCAGCAAGGCCAGTTTGAGGGCCCACTCGTCGCGGCTGAGTCTCATATCAGTGCTCCCACCAACGAAGTTCGTCACCGACCTTGCTGTCACGCAAAGCAGCCAAGACCTTCATCAAGTGCGCCGCATCATTCCAGAGCACCATCTCAGTCTCAGGTTGCTCAAGCACCTCACTGGCCAAGCACAATTTGGCATCTGCCCAGTTGGTCTCGTACAGGTGGCTTGATGCTGCCGTCAAGAAGAGCTGGCCAGGTCTGACAGCTTGGTCAAACTTGCGATGCTCATTCAGCAGACCACAAACCAAGTGGCTCAGCATGCTGAAGTTGAAGACATCGTACGGGACGCCAAGCCAGACATCGCTAGAACGCATAAACACGTGGGCATTGAGCTTGCCGCTGCGAATGCTGAAGAAGATTGCCACGGTGCACGGCACGTCCTTTGTCTGAGGCGGGCACTCACGCCAGATCGTCAGACCGGCTTGGCGGCTGTCTTCATCGGCCATCAGCTTCTCAACGATGTACGGCAGTTGAGCTTTGATCTTGGGCCCGTAGGCGCCAAAGAAGCGTTCACCATCATCGCTGAAGTCCTTGATGCGGCTGTTGTATGGCGAGATGGTCTCGACACGGTCATCGCCAGACAAGATCCAGAAGGCTTCAGCCGCCATGAACTTGTAGCTGAGACTGCGGTCAGGCACACGAAGCACTGGGCGACGCATGTCAACAACCATGGTGCGTTGTGGCATCTCACGAGTCATCTTGCCACGTGGTGCCACTGGGTCACCGTTGGACAGAATGTCGTTGATGGCATTGAGCCAAGTTCTTGAGAAGTCCATGATCAGTCCTTACCGTTAGCACCGGCAAAGAAGCCAGCGTAGTTGATGATGTCCAACGCGGTATCACGCAGGCCTTCAAAGTTTGCATCGTGGCCACGCATCTCTTTGAGGACCAACGAGTTGAACCGCTGAGACTTCGTGTGTAGCATCTGAGCGTAGCTCACTGCGCCAAATGGAAAATACGACGAGCGATCGATCTTGTGCGGATCCATGTCCGCAGCACCTTGGTTGTAGTCCTGACTTTTGCGGACGCAGAGCAAAGCTGCTTCGGCCAAAGCACCAGGGTGTCCACCACGAGACTGGAGTTCTTCCAGCAGTTCCACAGTTGAGCATTCACCCAGTTGGGTGGCGGGCAGCAACGACTTGGTTTTCATATCAGTTCCTTTACGAGTTACCATGACAAAATTTCCTTCAAGCGAGATTCAGGACCTACCCAACCTGCTGGCTTCTTGACGTCGAAAGCACTTCCGCGTTTCGAGTCCTCAGCCTTGGCCACACGAACCTTGGCCATATTAGCAGAGTGAACTGCATGCATGCCGGCGTGCCACTGAGCAGGATCAATGCCAGCAAAGAGTGCTGTGCCATAGGCCACGTAAGCCAGATCGAGCAGAGCATCGAAGGCACCAACCTTGTCACCAGAAGCCAAAGCCTCTTTGAGCTCATCCAGTTCTTCTTGGAGGAACTTGACACGGAAGTCCTGCGCAGCAGGGTCTTGCATGAGTTTGTCTTCAGTGCCATTGGGCAGGTCAAACTTCTCATGGAATTCAGCGACATTTCCAATCATCAGAACGGCGCTCCTTTCGTGGCTTTGCGGGCAACGGGCTTGACAGGTTTGCCATCAGCTGCTTTGCGACACACCCACAGATTGTTGCGTGCATGATCAGGATACAGGCTGCCGAAGATGTTGCTGATGGCGTCACTGTCGAAGTATTGCTCAAGGCCTTGGCGGACCAGCTTGATGGCATCCAACATCTTTTTGCCGTCCATGCCAGGAATCTGAGGCTCAACCTTGCCGATGTGCTTGATGTCCATGAACGTGCCGAAGCGACGCTCGATGACATAGCCAGCCTTCTCAATAGAGGCCTGCAGTTCAGGCACCGTGTATTCATGGATGTGATTCTTGGCATGGCGCTTGCCGTCGTAGACCGGAGTCGAGAGCAGCAGAACACCACCGGGCTTGGTGGCAGCAAACATGGCCTTGAGCAGATTTGTACCGTGCTCAACCTTCATGTGCTCAATGACCTCGTAGTTGACAACGACATCAAAGCCCTCAGGACGTGCCTTCAGAAGCTCCTTGTAGCGCTCAACGAAGTTGAACTCGCCATGGAACGTCAGGCGCTGGCTGTTAGACGGCTTCAGCTTGTTCAGATCGACGCCAGTGTAGTGGTTGACATGAGCAGCTGCACCACCGGTCAGGATCTTGCAGAGTGGCTTGTCTTCACCGCAACCGACCTCGAGGACATTGTGCTTGGCGTTGATGAAGCGACGTGCAAAACTCCAGCGCCAAAAGTGGGCAGAGTAGTCACGGTGCAGAGTACGGCCATGGCCTGCCTCATGCAGTTGTGTGGTGTCGTAGTCGCGGTCGTCGCGGGTAATCTCTTTAGTGGACTTGGGCATGATAATTCCTTTGCGTGATGGATGCCATTGGTGAGGCGCCTTGTCGGTGGCGCCTCGGTACCGTGTTACTTAGCCACCTTGGCTTCGGGCGGATTCTGCCCTTGTTTCTTCAGGTGGTTGCGGTACCATTTGACGTAGCCGCGCTTCTTCTCATCCAGACCGAACTCTGCTTGGACCTTCTCAAAGATTTGATCATCAGTCAACTTGCCCGCCATGATCAGATCTTGGAACATCTGAGCTGCTGACATCTTCTTTTCGCCAGTCTTAGCAGGCTTTTCTGCCGGCTTGGTTTTCACCACTGGATCAATGGCACGGCGTCCGGCCTTGGCTTCGATGGGTTTTGCTGCCGCCTTCTTTGCGACAGGCTTTGCTGCTTTGGCGGCAGCCGGCTTTTCAGCCGCGGTTTGCTTCTTGGTAGTAGCCATTTCAAGCTCCTGTTTACTAACATTGATGATTTGGCCAAGGTAATCCATGGCCTCCTTTGTTGCCCCGAGGGTCTGGCTGTAGTTCGCAAAGAGCTGGCACGCCTTCTCAACGGGGTATCCTTCCATCGGCGTGAACCGCTGGTCGAATGAGTCCGCCGACGTCGAATGGACCTCAAGGCCCAATATGATGTCCAGCGGGATGAACTTGACGAGACCTGCGCTGCGCTCCACTTGGATGCAGGTACGTCTGTTGTGGTCGTGGCATGGCATGATAGCCGATGCCGTCTTCTTAGTTGCCATTCTTCTCTCCAGATAGTTTGTCAGCGATGACGGACAGTTCAAGAAGGCCTTGCATCAAGACCTTGGCTTCAGGCCAGTACTGCGGTCCGTAGACCTGCCAGTGAATCTGAACCGTGCCACTCTTCTTGCTCACGAGAGCGCGCCTGCCGCCGTCAATGTACAGCTGGAAGCGAATCTCCTCGTGCGTACTCTCGTCAACAATCTCGATGGTGTCTTGGTTGCTGAAGGTCATTTGCATTCTCCATCGTACGGAGGCCAGCCAGTGCGATCATTTGCCGGAACGCCGGCTTTTGCCTGAGCGTGCCACGTGTCAACCATCGAACAGTAGTTGGCGTGCTGGGCATCAGCATCTTCAACATCAAAGTGGCCAACAACTCCAATCAGGACGACGAGAAGAGCGGCCAACGCCGCCTTGTTCAACGTGCTCATGATCAATCTTCTTTTGGGAGCAGGCCGGTGCGCTTCATCTCGCAGCGATACCACGTAGGGTAGTGCTTCTTGGAATCATTGAGGTTGAACTGCTGCTGCAAAACTTCCCAGACCTCTTGGTTGGTTTTGCCAGACAGGATCAGTTCACGCGCCGTGGCAGAGATGCCCATTTTCTTTGGCTTGGCTTCAACAACCGGGTCTGTGTCACGACGACCAGCCTTGGTGGTCTTAGGTTCTTTAGCCGCAACAGGCTTGGCTTCTGCCTTAGCCTCAACAACTGGCTTAGGATTCTTCAGCGAATCGAGGTGGGCGGCAGCTGCACCGAGTTTGCACTCGAACTTGTCGCCCACCTTTGTGATGAAGAGGTTGTAGTCGCGAGCTTGAAGGCCGAGTTTGCGCAGGGCAGATGTGGCAGAGTCGCGGGCGGTATAGGTCTTGGTCGTCATGGTGTGGTCCTCAGCAAGGTTTGTTCGAACAAGCACCATTGCGTTGTTCGTGATTAGATTTTAGTGTGCCACGATGGGCTTGTAAACACCTATTTTCAACTTATCGCAAACTATTTGCGCAATTTTTTGAGTGCGTCAAACAAAGCGTTCTGCCCACGGCGTTTCGACTTCACAGCGGCAAGCACCACTTCATCAATTGTCCCACGCGCCATGATGTGATGGCAGAACACCTTCTTGGCCTTGTTGCCTTGGCGAAGAACCCGGCGGATGAACTGGTCATAGAGCTCGTAGTCCCAGGTCATGGAGTGCCAACAGACATGGTTGCCCATCTCTTGCAGGTTCAGACCATGGGCCATGGCTTGCGGGTGGCCGAGCAACACAGGCAGCTTGCCGGCGTTCCAGAGTTTCTCCAGTTCGGCTGAACGGGCAGCAGATACTCCGCCACCGATGTACGGAACGTCTTGACCGAGCTTCTCGCGCAGACGATCGAGGTCATGGGCAAAGTCGTAGGCCACGAGAAGCGGACTGCCTTGAAGCTCATCAATCAGGTCTGCCAGAGCGTCGACCTTCTCAGTATGTAGGTTCACCCACTCACGACTCGACTTGGGCAGCTTGATGAGTGCCTGAACTTCAGGATCGAGATAGAGACCACCGTTGGCCACCTGTCTGCACTTCATAGAAGCTGCTGCTGCAGTGCTGGCCACTATGATCTTGGAGTCGATCTTGGCGATCAGGTCTTCTTCCAATTGGTTGTACATGGTCATCACGTTCGATGGCAAGTCGACGCGGATGTTGTTTTCAATGAGGGCAGGCATGTCAAGATAGTCATCTGCCGCCATGCGCAAGGCAAGAGGACTGATGCGCTCGTAGATCTCGTCCTCAGCACCCTCACGGATGTTCCAGCTGAAGCCGTCATGGCTTGGCACAAAGTACTTCATGCGGTAGTGGCTGATGTACGGTCCCAACGTACGGCCTTGGTCAAGGATGAAGCACTGGCCAAACAGATCGAGCAGCCCATTGGATGCTGGTGAACCTGTCAGACCCCAGCGACGACGGAACGTATTGAGGACCAGTTTCAGACCTTTGAAGCGGTTGGCGTTAGTGTGCTTGAACTTGGACAACTCATCAACGACCAGCGTGTCAAAGCCAAGGTTCTTGAAGCGGCGCAGATCGACATCGACCTTGGTCTTGCCTTGAGCAGTCTTGGTCTTCTTGGCTTGCAGGAGCCAGTCTAGGCCCTCAGGATTGATGACGTAAATGTCTGCCTCAGACTTCAACGCCTCTTCCTTCTTGGGACCGTGCAGCACTGCTACCTTAAGCCCACCGAAGTCAGTCCACTTACTGACCTCCTTTGGCCACACACTGTAGCAGACGCGCAGCGGGGCAATGAGCAAAACCTTGTCCAGCAGCTTCTTCTGCTTGAGCAGCTTGATGGCAGCCAGTGTGATGCTAGTCTTGCCCAGGCCCGGATCCAAGAACAGAGCAGATGCTGCGTGCTCGAGCAAGAATTTGACGGCCTTCTTTTGGTAGGCGTGTGGTTGCCACGGCTTCGATGACGGCGGAAAAAGCTCGGATTGCATTGTCGTGTACCTCTACTTGATAGCCCAGCTGCTTGAGCTGAGCATGGATGTATTCTTGCTTTGGCTCAGGCTCTTCGCCTGGCCGCTTGAACTCAATCAACAACGGACGACCACCGGGGATCCAGAATATTCGGTCTGGGTACCCTGTGTCGCCCGGCGTCACGAGTTTGGAGCCAATGATCCCAAGGTGTTTCCACGCTAGGTCAACGGCATCACGTTCAATCTTCGATTCTTTCATGGAAGCTTGTGAAGGTCACGGCAAGGTGCACAGGCTCTACCAACAAGACGCTGAGAGTGTTCACCACAGAGTCTGCACTCGCCTGGACTACCTGCTGGCATCTTAGCCGCTTCTTCACGAGCCTTCTTGATCATGGCTTCGTCCCATGGAGCATCTCGATTGAGTTGATGATCGACTTCATCCATCTCGTTATCCCATCAACTGGAGCGCGTGAGTAGCCTGCGACTTGGCGTCATCGAGCGCATTGTGGTAAGTACCTTGGCGAGCCAGCTTGACCTGAGGCTGGAGGCTCTTCAATGTACGGTAGCAGCGGTTGTTCCAGAAGTCCCATGGCTGGTTGCCGCCAATGGCCGCGTAGCAGTTGGCCAAGATGGCATTGTCGAAGTCTGAGCCATTGCCCCACACCTTGACTTTCTTCAGACCAAACTGGCTGAGGTACTCAGTCAACTTGTTCAAGGCGTCGCGCAGATGTTCTCCGCCGCCATCGACCTCAGTGAGAATCTTCTTGGCCTCAGCGTTCTGGCCTTCCCACCATTTGACTGTCTCAGGGTCCTCATGAAGTCCGAGTTTGAAGCAGCTCAGACGGTTCACAACTACGTAGAACTCAGCACCAAGCTCCTTGGTCTTTGGGTCGAAGGCGACAGCACCAATTGAGAGGATAGAGCACCCGGCACGGCGGCCGAGAGTTTCGAGGTCAATCATCACGTGTTCCATTTTCATCTCCTTAGTATTTGCAGGGACCGTTCTTGCTAGCGCTGAAGAAGCACCAACGGCATTTGTCATTGGGACGCGGCGCAAAGGTCGTGTCGTTCATCATGGCCTTGGTGCGCTTGGCCCAGACCTTCTTGAGGCGGTCGATGTCCTTCGGTGTGAAGATCAGCGGCTTGTCAGCGTCTGGGTAGACGGTGCCTTGGTCAAGGTAAGCCAGACGAGGGCGAACTTCCTTGAGGTGCGGGTGCAACAGGAGAGCCGCCAGTGCATAGAGCTCGAGCTGTTCAACGTAGTCCTCATTCATCTCAGCGCGGAACTTCCCTGTCTTCCAATCTGTCACGATGAGGATGTCATCGCCTTCATGGTGTGCGCAGTCGAGTTTGATACGCACCCAACAATGAACCCAGTTGTCCCACTCAGTCTCAGTCCAGTCCTTGGTGAACGACCAATTGTCTTCAACCACCATGCCGTTGATGGATTTTTTGAACTGCTTGCGCAAAGCCTTGAGCTCATCACCAAACAGCTTCAGCTCCATCGGCAATGTACGACCCTTGCCCTTGATGTAGTCCTCGGCCAGAGTGTGGATCGCAGCACCACGAGCCATTGCTGGGTTTGGTGGTTCTTTGATCTTGTCGATGTGCTTCAGCTTGAACTTCAATGGGCACTGCTTGTAGTCGCTGTACCGGCTGAATGACCAACTGGTGGCCTGCTTGATTGGAATCACTTTCTTGGTGGCCATTAGAGCACCTTGCCTTTCTTGTCGTAGTCCTGGAGTTCATCCCAGTTGGTTGAGGAGATTGCCCCCTCACTTAGAATAGAGACGTCGAACTCCACGCTCTCCATTGTTTGACGCAGCACTTCCATCTCAGGCTTCAGGATCTTCTTCGGTACGCTGACCGTGACCTGGTCATGGACGTTGAGGACGATCCGTGCTGATGGGTGCTTGATTGCATGGTACCTGATCAGAGCCTCCTTGGTGCAGTCAGCAGCCGAACCCTGAATGAGCACGTTGACCAGCTTGTAGTCGAACTCACGGATGCGACCATCAATGAGCTTCGGCTCTTCACAGTAATACTCACGGCCACCCCATGTGCGAATGGGTTCCTTGTTCTTGGCCCGCAGTTTCATGTCTTGGTACATCTGCTTGAGCCCAGGGTAGAGCATCAGAATGGCCTTCTTCAACTCACTGGACTCTTCGACAGTCATGCCATTGCGTTCAGCCAACTTGCCAACGCCCATGCCGTAGATCAGACCGAGGTTCGTGTTCTTCACTGGCTTGCGGTCGTAAAACTTACCCATCTTCTCAAGCTCCGCCTTAGCGTAGTCATGGAAGTCGATCCATGGGTTCTCGACGTACTTGTCCATCAAAGCTCCACCGTCAAAGTGGGCAAGGATGCGAGGTTCCTGCTGCGAGTAATCTCGATCGATGAAGACCTCGCCTTTGAACGGCGTGATGTAGCTGCGCACCTTGGGAAGAGCCGGCAAGACTTCTTTGAATGGAGACTTGGGCAGCTTCTTGGTCGGCGCCTCATGATGGAAGATGGCAGCGAACTCCTTGGGGATGTTCTGGAAGTTCGGTGTCGACGACAGCCGGCCAGTCCGCGTGCCAACGTTGTGGTCACCAGACGGAGACTTGATTTGGTTCCAGGTCGTGAAGATCAGGCCACCAGACGCGTTGGCTGTGTTGAGCCATGGCTGCATGAAGGTGTTCAAGCAGGTGTTGAGCTGGGTCCTGTATTTGAGGACAGCCAGCAGAACCTTGTCAGTCACTCCTTGCAGCAGGGCTTCTTTGTTCGTTTGGAACTTGCCTGTCGGTGTCTTGGGCAGCAGATCAGGATCGGCTTTACCAGCTTCGACCATTGCAGCAACGAGCTGAGCACCTGAATCGAGGTTGATGTCTGCGTCTGCCTTGAGTGTCTTGATGATCCATGCGTCGATCTTGATGCGCCAGTCGTTATACATGGCCACGTCATCAGTCAAGCGCTTGTGGTCCATCTGAAGACCTTGGCGCTCCATCTCCAGCAGGATGGGCATGAGCTTGCGCTCACGGTCGTAAGAGACCAGCATGTCGCGGTCAACAGTCTTCTTCCACAGCAGGTTGAAGATGGCCTCAGTGCGTTCCACGTCGCCGTTGGCGTACTTACCAACAAGGTCGCCAGGCGCGTAGGCGATGTACCGACCGAAGTAATGCTCAGACGATTTGCTCTTGCTGATCTTGACGCCTTTGATCGGCTGGTTGGCAATGAGCCATTCACCGACAGCATCTTGCTCATCAGCAGGTAGACCAAGCAAACGAGTGGCCGATGGCTTCAGGCCAAGCTCCATCTGGTGTGGGTCATCGAGGAACAGCAGGAACATCGTGTCATGGATCTTGTCCCATGCAGGGATGGGCAGACCAAAGTGCTCTTCAGCCACATCGACGTCGAACTTGCCATTCTGAAAGAGGACACCTTCTTTGTGTCCCCATGCTTTCTTCAGCTCAGCAGCTCCGTCTGACCAGCAGCAGTTGTTGCCAGTGGGGTGTCCCCAAGCGTAGTACTTGGACTTCTTGCCAGGGTATTTGATGGACACGCCGACAGGCATTGGAGGATACTTTGGTCTGCCCTCGATGCCGAATGTCTCAAAGTCCACAGTGACCGGTTTTGGTTGTTTCATACCTGGGCTCCAAGCTCCATGCGCTCACGATCAGCACGGACCTTGTTCAGCCGGCTGTGAATGCGCTTGATGAACTGCTTGCGCTTGCGGCCCTTGAGCTCCTCCTTCAGGAGGGCTTGGCATGCAGGCTCATCCGCATCGCGCAGGATGTCATTCAGAGCCAGCCAAGATTGGAGCGCTGGGTTCGTCACTAGTTTCTTCATAATTGTTGCTCCTGAGTCAAAAAAGCCCGGCGGCCAAGGGTTAGTTCAGCACGCCGGGCAAAGGCTCCTGCAAAGGATCAGTACTTGCGGGCTCCGCGCTTAGCTGCAGGTTTAGCCACTGGCTTTGCTGCTGCACGGCTGCCACGCTTCGGAGTCGGTGCGACTTCTTCTGCAGGTTGGTACGGGAAGTCGATGGTCGACTTTGCTTCTTCATGACGCTGCATGATGGCACTCATGAACTCGTCAGGGATGTTCATGATCGGTTCGAAGACGACCTTGAACTGGGTCTTCGGATCAGGCACAACCTTGACCTTGGTCACAATGCCAAACGGAGGACGGCGCAGAGCACCAGCCACCTGCTTGACAAAGCTGGCGTAACCCTTGACCGACGTGACTGGCAGCTTCATGAAGCCGATGGCAGTCGAAGCAAAGTGGTCCTCATCGTCAAACATTACGAACTTGCCTGCTTGATCGAAGTTGCCTGCCGGGATCATCGCCAGACGGCGAGTCTCACGAGCAGCCTTGCCGCGGCCAGTATCTGCAGAGCCCCATTCACAGACTTCGCTTTCGCTGCACAACTGGCCAGCAAACTCAGGGTCCGAGTTCTCGTGCCAAGTCATGGTCTTCTCATCACGGCCGAACGCAAAAGCAGTCGGTGTCTGAGGAGTGTCTGGATCGTACTTACCTTCGTAGTAGGTGGTCTCAAAGATGCTGTCCAAGATGACGACAGCCATTTGGTTGCCGGGCAACGGAGCATCTTGCCAGGACAGGATGCCACCTTTGGCGCTGAAAAACTGTCCGCCTCCAGTGTTGGCTTCCATGCCGGCAGCGACTTCAGCTTGCTTGGCGAGTTCTTCATCCCAACGGACGAGGGCGGTGGTTTGTGTTTTCTTAGTTGCCATGATGATGGTTCCTTAGTAGTTAGTGACGAGTGCACGGAGTTAAAAGATCAGAACCTTGAGCCGTGCCTAAAGATCCTGATTGGTGTCAACTTTTAGGTTGACGTTCTGCAATTCGTTGGCGGTTGATCAGCAGGTCTGTCTCAGTGGGTGACCAACTTTGCAACCAGCCAGATGGCACTGAGACTGCCGGGCATTCTGTGTGCTGAGGACTGTAGCCTCTGCGAATCATCTCAGCCACAAGCTGCTTGAAGCGTTGCTGGCAGTAGCTGAGGCGACTGTAGAAGAACTTCACATGACCTGCACCAAGCGTGTACGTGTCAGGAGCCGTGATACTACCACGCTTGGCGGCAGCTTCAGCCAGTTTGAAGACACGTGGCAGCTCACGATACTCAGCCACCAGATGCTTCTGATGGAGCTCCTCGACTGGCACGCAGTTGATGCGAGTCATGATCAGACCTTGTTGATGGAGACAGACACGGCATTGAAGTGCTCAACGCCCGGAACTTCCTTGCCTGCTTCCCAACGCTCCTTGATGGCAGCATCGGTCAGGCGTTTCTGCATGAGGTCAAAGCTGCCGGTTTTCTTCACGTACTTGTAGAAGGCGTCCCAGTCCTTAACCTGGGGAACTTGCTTGGTCACGACAGTGACTCGTGCCAGCTTGCCAGCCACGCCAGACGCTTCGGACTTCGGCAGGTTCTCGATGATGTGGTTCTTGAGGGCAGTCTCTTCAGACGCGATCTCATCGACCTTCTTTTGCTCGGCCAAGCGCTTGTTGCGCAGCTCGAACAGTTTATCAGCACAGGCGCCGAGCGCCTTGGGGAACTTGTATTTGACTTCTGTTGCCATTTGATAACTCCTCAGCAAGATTTGTTGCGGTCGTTGTTGACCGTGATTAGATTCTAGAGTGAAACCTGTATGATGTAAACAGGTAATTTCAATTTAATTTGGAAGTTGGCCACCGGTCACGATGTCCAAGACTGCGGCGTCAAGAGCTTCACGAATGGTGGGAGCCACAGCCATGCGGTCTTGGTAGTGGCAAACCCAACGCTCATCCCAACCATCAGGACCCATCACGTCGTGGCGCGAAATGCAAAGACCGTACTCGCCAATTGCATCGAGGCGTTCGGTGTCGGTCTTCACATGTCCACCTTGTCGCGGAAGCCGAGGAACACTGGGAAGCGTGGCTTCTCTTTCACACCAGTCGGTTGCGATTTGTACTTCACCACCTTGCCGATCAGGTTGTCACCACAGCACCAGAGGATGTGCCGCTGATCAGCCGTGAACCCAGTGCCGATGTCAAACTCCACGCCGGTCTTCAGGTCTTTGACCATGAGGGCACCGAGTGTCTGTTTGCCGACCTTGCCTGCCTTGTGGCTTGAGCGTTCCAGCTGGCCCAGTTCATTCCGCTTCGCCTCATTGGCATTGTGCTGAGCTTCAGTGAATCCGATGACCTTGGCCTCAGCATCAACAAAGCGCTTGACCTTAAGCAGCCACGCTTCCTTGGCCGTTGAACGACCATGCTTGTACGGACCATCAGGATGACGCAGCATGACTCCTTCGTAACCAGCAGCAAGGTAGCTTTCTTCCCAAGTCAGGATGGCGTCCTCACGGTTGACCTTGTCATGCTGCACCTGCACGAAGTGGGTATGACGCTCGGTCCGCTTGAAGGCCATGTCCAAGCGCTTGGCAAACCCAGCCTCATGGCTGAAGTCGTCAAACACGTAGAACTTCATCTTGGGTTGTCCCTCAATGCTCATGACGCCTGAGGTAGTCACTTGGAACACCTCTTTGGCAATGGGCGAATCGACGATTAGTTCCCCATCAAGGCCGTTGAACTCGTGATGACCGAACAGCAGCTGGACGTACTTGTTGGGGATCGGCTTGAGACTGCGCCCAACGGCCACTCCATCAATGATCAAGCAACGAATGCCGTCCAGCTTTGGGCTGAGCAGCATTGGGAATGGGATGACCGGTCCAGCCGGTGAAGCAAGCATGGGTTTCATAAGACTCTCCAAAGGGCTGCAAGTATGCACAAGATGACCACAACAATGAAGCCAATGGGCACTGTCACTTGTGTGGTCCCACAGTTGCAGTCACGACCTTGTCGGCAGTTCTGGTTGCAGCTCATAGTGGCACCTCGACGATGTCAACCTGCTGAGTGACCTTGTCCTTGAACACTGCCAGACACGGCGGTGCTTGGAACCCCATCACTCGGGCAAGAATTACCGGCAGCTGCTTCGGCACTAGGTATGCTACCAGCTGCGTGGTCAATGGATTCTTGGGCATGGCTAAATTCCTTCTTCATGTAGTATTTCAAACTAACCCGCATCGCTGCTTCACGCAAGCGACTTGGGCTGCACAATTTCATGGCTTCAAAGCCGATAGCCAGAAGCGTCTCAAGCTCAGACCGTTCGTCGTCACCCCATCCGATCATCTCAGCGACGCATTCCTGCATACGCTTGTCCTTGAGCTTCGATGCAGTCTCAACCAAGTACTCAAGGTCGTCGCGGCTCAGGTTCCCGCGGCCACGCATGATGGCAGTTGAGCGGTTGGTATAGTAGGTCAACAAGGCGTTGAAGTACTCATGGCTGCCAACCTGCACGGTCTTTGGCTTCTTAGCCATGGCCAGAACCTCCACACGCTTGGCATGGGAGTTCAATGCTGCTGAAGCCGTGTGTCTGAGTAACCTTGCCAGATCCTTTGCATGACCCACAAGGCTTTGGCGCACTGGCTTCTTCCATGGCCGTCTTGTAGGCCTTGCGGATCGTGTTGAACTCCACAGCATTGCCGCCGCGGTCTGGGTGGTGGATCATGCAGAGTTCCCGCCATTTGGCCTTAACCTCGTCAGGGGTCGCGGTATCAGGAAGGCCTAGAGTCGCGAAAGCTTTGCTCATTTGATTAAGTCCCAGCCGATCATGAAGAAGACCCAGAGGAGCTTCAGGATGAAGCCCAGGACTGGCAGCAGAATGACTCCGACGGTCAGACCAAGACCCCAGCCCAGAATCTCCTTGACCCAGTCAATCCAGGTGTAGAGGTAACGACTACGGCGCATCGAAGATCTCCTCAAGTGATGGCATGACGTGAAGCAAAGCCATTTCGCACATGGTGGCAATCTCACGATGCTCCTTCTGTGTTCCATTGCCGCGCCGCAATTGGATGTAGTGGATCCAGCTACGCACAGAGCCTGACATGTAGAGGCGTGATGGTGTCAAGCCCTCAGGCAGGACGGCACGAGCAACTTCCTTGGCGATGCCTTGGAGCAGAGCTTCGTTGTAGACATTGAGCGCGGCAGTTGCAACTAATGACTGCTGACGTTGCCACCAATCAGCCAATGCAAAGTTCTCTTCGCCAAAATCAAAGCTGTTCTGACGATTGGTTGTGTCCTGCAGACGAGCTTCGCGCAGAACAGGATCGGCCACGACCTCAGCGTACCGCTGGCTGAACTCTTGGAAGCTGAATGACCGATGCCGCAGAATCTGCCGGGCGATGTCGCGCGTCGTCTGGATCTCAATGACGGCGTGGGCCATCTCGAAGGGAGACCAGTGCTGGTTGCGGACGAGGTAGTTGAGCAGACGAGGAGCAGTTTCGTGGTTGGCCTGGTTGGCAGGGTTCGAGACCCGTGCGCAGTAGGCCACCAGCTCCTCGCCCGTCTGAACACCTTCCAACTCAATCGGCTGGGTGAATGCGATCAGACGGACTTGGCTCATGACTGGTCTTCCTTCACATCGGTCTCAGCGCACAGACCATTGATGAACTCGAGCAACTCAGCTTTGGCGACTGGAATATCGGTCTGCTCGATGGTGACGTCCTTCTTCTTGGCACCAGTCTCTTCGACGATGGTGTTGCGGGTTGCCGTTGCATCGGCATTTGTGCTGGCGTAGCGCTTACGGCCACCGCCTTGAACGAGATAACAACGCATGTGAAACTCCTTACTTACATTGAGGTGAAAAGAAAGGAGACCTGAGTCTCCTGTTCTTCGAGGTGGCTGCTTAGCCCTTGATGCCGGTGGCCACGCTTTTGAGCGCTTCGCCGATGGCCTTCTTGACGGCCTTGTCTTCGGTCTCTTTGTTGTTCTCGGCTTCGGCCTTCACAACTTCGAGGATACGCTTGGTCTCGGCCTTCACAGCGACGGCAACTTGCTTTGCCACAGCGGCTTGGACGCCTTCGTCGGCCAATGCGGCCTTGATCTCTTTTGCATTCATGATGAAACTCCTAGTTGGTTGATAACGCGTTGGGAGAATTCCCTCAGCAGGTGCTATTTTAGTCTGCGCCATCGCAGCTGTAAACATGTGGTTTCAATATTTTGAAGCTTTTTGCGCGCCGCTTTGCTTCTTCGTCCAGACTTCGAGGTGCTTTGCGATCAGTTGTGGTTGCGAAGCGAGCCACTCATCTTGCTTGCGGACAGCATAGTACCGACCTTGTGAACCATCGGACAGACGAACCGGCTTCCCACTGCAGACCTGGCGGACACCGGCACGTGCAAGTTCACGGCCAAGACCGTTGGCAGTCGTTCCTGTCTTGCCTGCAGGATCATAGAACTGGAGCAACTCCTTGCTCGTGAACAGGTCCTTGTCAAGAACAATCTCGCCGACGCGCAGGATATGGTCAGGAGTAGCCAAGAGGTTGCGCACCCAGCCTGCCAGATCAGACTGCACGTTCGCGATCATGCGCTCCTTGGCCGCTGTCTTGAAGGCAGGTGCTGCTGGGTTGAAGTCGCCGGTATCACGGTTGAGCAGGTAGTGGAATATCGCTTGGCTGCCACCTGTGTCGATCCAGAGGTCATAGTTCATGTAGAACTCCTCAGGCATAGGACCTGCTTGAACCTCATGGATGAAGAAGCGTCGGTCATCGTCTTCCAAGAAGAACGAATCAGGATGGTTGGCCGTGAAGAAGTAGTTGATGCAGTCAGGCACGACGTAGGTTGGCACGTACTTGCCATTGACGCGCAACTCGCGCTGCGTGATGAGCTTCTTCAAGAAGTCGGCATCGGCCCGTTTGTTAGACCCAGTAACGTCATCGCCCATAACGAACTGCTTGCCCTCAGCCCATTCATTGAATGAATTGTGCAGGTCCATCTGACTGATCTCGGTAAAGTTCTGCCCGTAGATCCTGCCGAGAGAATACCCGATCAGAGACTTACCAGTGCCGTGGCGGATACCATGAAGGACTGCTGAGCTGAACAGCTTCGTGCCCGGATGTTGCAATGGGTAGGCACACCAGTTGAGGAACCACTCCATGGCTTCAGGCTCTGAGCCACTGAAGATATGAGCAACCAGTTCAAGAAACGGCGTGACATCGTCCTCAACAGGCTCAACACCCCAGCCAGGCCAGATGTTGAACATGGGGCGAGGTTCTGCAATGAAGCGGCCATCGCCCGGCTTGTACGTGATCTTCGTGACCTCAGTCCGCAATGGCCACTTGAGCCAAGCAGCTGCTGCACTCACTGCCTTGAAAGAGACTGAGCCGTCTTGCTTGAGGCTGCGCTCGTGGTAGTTCAGAGGCGCCTGCAGATGTTCCTTGAAGGCGGACGGTGATGCCTTGAACCGAGTGTCTTGGTCGACGATGAGACCAGGGTCTTGGACGTAGACGTACTTGTCATTGAGTCCCCAAAGCGGAGCGGTCAGGCCCAGCGGCTCGGCTTCAGTGAGCAAACCACGAAACATCGAAACGGCTGATGGTCCTGCATGGACAAGGAAGTCATCAAGACCCACCTTCTCAAGACCAGGCAGCTGAGGCAGACTGACGAGATGGACGAAGCACCCGCGGCGATGGAGCTCTTCACCAAGCTCACGAAGCGCTGAGCACACCATGGGGTTGGTCTTGTAGTCGCTGTCAAAGCAGATGTAGACGTTGCGCTTCTGCCAGATGACTTGGTCCAGACTGGGGAGCCATGTGATGCCAAGGCGGTGACTGCGCCAGTTGTACACTCCACCCAGTCCGATGGTGGGGAAGCCTTCTTTGCAGGCCTTGGCGGCTTTGAGTTCACCTTCAGTGAGGATGATCGGCTGGTCCGTGTCACTGAGAATGCCTGACCAGTCTTGGTTGCCTGGGTAGTAGGCGACTGGTGCGGTGTTAGGTTCTTGCACGTAGCGAACTGGTTTCTTGTCAGTCAGTGCTGAGAAGTCTGTCGGCGTCTCAAGGTACCGGATTCGGTAGAACGGCTTGGAGCCAGGCCAGTCTGAGATTGGAAACCCTACAGGGTCGAGATACTCGATCTTCAAACTGCAGAGCTGCTTGAATGCTTGGTGGTGTTGAGCTGTTTGCTGAGCACCGAGTGCTGTCATCTTTAAGAGCTTTGCATCTTCGAGAGTGAGTCCACTTCCTTTGAGCTTTGCTTCTACTAATGCAGTTGCTTTATGGTCGGCAGTTGGTGCTGCCTTCTTTGTCTTCGTTGCCATTGGTCT